>LQAJ01000052.1_pt1 | contig 109666 bp, 143 predicted proteins | sample 1535811 | NCBI WGS metagenome assembly LQAJ01 (sample SAMN04331587, study PRJNA305678) | bioreactor metagenome | isolation source: bioreactor_6 inoculated with Wadden Sea sediment 2nd replicate of a... | place: Germany: Wadden Sea, Janssand Flat | reverse complement strand
TTTATTTGGCCCCTTGGTCAAGTGGTTAAGACACCGCCCTTTCACGGCGGTAACAGGGGTTCGAATCCCCTAGGGGTCACCACTTAATTTAATAATGAATGTGAAAGCATTTATTTTGGGAGTATAGCTCAGCTGGGAGAGCATCTGCCTTACAAGCAGAGGGTCATAGGTTCGAGCCCTATTACTCCCACCACATGCGGGTGTGGCGGAATTGGCAGACGCGCTAGATTTAGGTTCTAGTGTCAATAGACGTGGGGGTTCAAGTCCCTCCACCCGCACCAAATTTTGCGGAAGTGGCTCAGTGGTAGAGCATCGCCTTGCCAAGGCGAGGGTCGCGAGTTCGAATCTCGTCTTCCGCTCCATTTAAAATACGGAGAGGTACCGAAGTGGTCATAACGGGGCGGTCTTGAAAACCGTTAGGGTGCAAGCCCACGTGGGTTCGAATCCCACCCTCTCCGCCATTTTATTTTAAGATTTGCCCAGATAGCTCAGTCGGTAGAGCAGGGGATCTGAAAATCCCCGTGTCGGTGGTTCGATTCCGCCTCTGGGCACCAAGAAAAGCTGTTTACAGATTTAATCTGTAGACAGCTTTATTTGCATATATAGGATCTTTAAAAAGAATAGAGTTCTTAAAAATTATTTATGTATAAAAAATTAAATGAAGCGAGGAAATACCCAAAAGTGAGTGCAAAGATGCAGTAAACATTATAGAATATTAAGAAGGCAAGTGACAAGTTGCGGATATTCCAGTGAGAGGTTGCCTTTGCATTCAGAAAAGAATGTGTAATATAAAGACAGTTAGAACAGTGTTTGAAATAGCAACAGAAATATAGAAAATGACCATATAAAAGGGGGCTATTCTATGCCGGTTGTGGATGTGAATCTACCGAGAAATCCATATAAAATTCATATAGAATGTGATTTGATACAAAACATTGCAAACTATGTGACCATGTATTACTCAGGTCAAAGGATTTCAATTGTTACAGACAAAAATGTTTCGAAAATCTATTCGAGAAAGGTTGTGGAAGTTCTCGAACACGCTGGTTTTATGGTTGAAGTATTTGCTGTTAAACCCGGGGAAGGGAGTAAGAGCTTTTCTACTTATGAATTTGTATCCGAAAAGCTTATTGAATCTGGGCATACGCGAACAGACCTTATTCTCGCTCTAGGTGGCGGCGTTGTTGGTGACTTGGCTGGATTTATAGGAGCAACACTCCTTCGTGGAGTGCCTGTGATTCAAGTTCCAACAAGCTTGCTTGCTCAAATTGACAGCAGTGTTGGCGGAAAGACAGGTATAAATCTTAAGGCTGGAAAAAACCTACTAGGCGCTATTCATCAGCCAATAGCGGTCCTTATTGACCCTTTGACCCTAGACACTCTTCCACATAAATATCTTCGTGATGGTATAGGTGAAGCCATAAAGTATGGATTTATAAATAGACCTGATCTTCTGGATTTGTTTGAAGATATTGCTACTAAGAAGGCACCATTTAAGAGTGTTCTTGATTGTAGAGAAAGCATTATCGAGTTGTGTTGTGCTTCTAAAAGAGACTTTGTCGTTCAAGATGAAAAAGATTTTGGACAAAGAATGATTTTAAACTATGGGCATACCATTGGCCATGCTATTGAAAAATTTCACAATTATAAAGGTTATACCCATGGAGAAGCTGTTGCGATGGGCATGTATTATATACAAAAATTTCTGAGCATCACGGTCTTACCCAAAAGGGACTTGTCAAGAGACTGGAAGTTTTACTTAAGGCCTTTGATCTATATCAGCCAGAGACCAAGGCCAGTCCAGATGTTTGGATTGAGACGATCGCAAAAGACAAGAAAAATCTGAATGCAAAGCTAAATGTAATACTTGTTGAAAACCTGGTCAGCCCATTATTTATGAGACATCACTGGATGGGTTTTACATGATGATGAAGGAGGGGCTATGATGGGTAAAATGATAATTGAATCAGCACGACTGGGAGGATCGGTCAGTGCGCCACCATCCAAGAGTCTAAGCCATAGGATCATGATTGCTGCGGCATTGAGCCAAGGTCAGTCCATCATAAAGGGCATAAAGGAATCCGTTGATATACGAGCAACAAAGACTTGCCTAGAAACACTGGGGGCCGAAATTGATTTTTATGAGAATGAAATGAAGATCAATGGAATGGGAAGGCCGACGGCATTAAAGGACACGACAATGTTCTGTGAAGAATCTGGATCGACCCTTCGGTTTATGATTCCCATAACGGCCCTATCAGGACAGTTTGCATGTTTTGAAGGCAAGGGAAAATTAAAGACACGACCGATAGATCCCTATTTTAGTATATTTGATCAATCAGGGATAGAATATACATATGATGGCCACTTGCCCCTTACCATAAAAGGGACATTAAAGTCAGGTGTCTATGAACTGCCTGGACATATCAGTTCTCAGTTTGTTACGGGGCTTCTTATGTCACTGCCTTTATTAGAGGGTGACTCAACCATCAGAATGACAAGCAAGCTTGAGTCAAGGGACTATGTGGATTTAACCATAGATGTTATGGCTATGTTTGGGGTTGAAGTAGACAATCATAACTATGAGTTTTTTGAGATAAAGGGATCTCAGGCTTATATGGCAAGACCAGTTCGCGTTGAAGGCGATTATTCTCAAATGGCTTTTTGGGCAGTGGCTGGATGCATTGGTTCAGATCCGATTGTAATAGAGAATACGTCTGAAGAAACCCGACAAGGAGACTCAAGAATATTCAAAATCATTGAAGAAATGGGTGGACGGGTTGAGTACAAAGAAAACTCTATCACTGTGCATCCGAGTCAAACACATAATGTAAAAATCAATGTGAGTGAAATTCCAGATTTGGTTCCTATCTTAGCTGTTCTTGGCAGTTTGAGTCTGGGGACCATGCATATATATGGTGGAGAAAGAGTTCGTTTAAAAGAATCAGACCGATTAAATGCCATAGCCACGGAAATTAATAAAATTGGTGGGCAGATTGAGGAAACACCTGACGGCCTTATCATTAAGGGTGTGACATCATTGCAAGGGGGTCGAGTTGAGGGGTGGAATGACCATAGAATTGTTATGGCCATGGCCATCGCTGCCATATCTTGTAGTGAAAAATTGACTATTGAAGGTTGGGAAGCCATTAATAAGTCATACCCTGAGTTTTTCAAAGATTATCAGAAATTAGGAGGTGTTGTCAGTGAATGGAACATGGGGTAGTTCACTTGGTCTTACGATCTACGGGGAATCCCACGGAAGTGGACTTGGGGTGGTTATCAACAACTTGCCGCCAGGTATTGAACTGGATTTAACACGGATTGAGTCAGAAATGAAAAGACGACGACCAGGCACTTCTAAGATGGCAACACCGCGTCAAGAAGCAGATGCCTTTGAGATATTAAGTGGTTACTTTGATGGACATACAACTGGGGCTCCTCTGGCCATATTGATCAGAAACACCAATCAGCGGTCGAAGGACTATTCTAAAGTGAAGGATGTGCTAAGACCCGGTCACGCTGACTGGAGTGCCTACAAGAAGTACAAGGGGTTTCATGACTATAGAGGTGGCGGACATTTCAGCGGAAGACTAACTGCTGGAATCGTATTTGCAGGTGCTGTGGCTCAACAGGTGCTGGAAAAGAAAAACATAAGAGTTGGAGCGCTTGTCAAATCAGTCGGAGGGGTTTACAGCAGTTTGCCCAAACTGGCGGAAATCATGAATGATGATATTAGCCAGTGGAAGGCACAAAAACTGCCGGTTTATGATCCTGTTCAAAGAGACAAAATGGAAAAGCTTATTGAAGAAGCACGGATGGAACATGATTCTGTGGGCGGTCAGATATATGCTTTTGCAAGTAATGTACCGGCTGGTCTGGGACAACCCTTCTTCCACTCGATGGAAAGTCGGATAGCACATATCATGTTTTCTGTTCCAGCGGTGAAAGGTATTGAGTTCGGGGCGGGTTTTGCCCTTCAGATATGCGAGGCATAGATGCCAATGATGAAATCTATATTGAAAATGAAGTTATAGAGTCAAGAACCAACAATAATGGTGGGATATTAGGGGGGATAACCAATGGAATGCCTGTGGAAGTCACTCTGGCCATTAAACCGACACCATCCATTGGAAAATTGCAAAAAACTATAAATATAGAAACAGCAAGTCCTGTTGACCTTTCGGTGGAGGGCCGACATGATCCTTGTATAATACCACGGGCTGTCCCAGTTATTGAATCCGTTCTTGCAATTGCCCTGCTGGATGCTATGATGGATGAAGGGTTTAAGTTCTAGTGGTTAAGAATAGGCTGGAAGGTGGAAACATTTGAAGTTAAATGATTTTAGAAATGAAATAGACGCTCTTGACAAAGAAATTGTGGAACTGATTGTAAAGCGAATGGAGATTTCAAAGGCGATCTCTGAGTATAAATACAAGCATAATCTTCCTATTCGGGATGCCAATAGAGAATCTGAACTGATTAAAAACAGGACAGAACATATAGAGGATTTGGCTTTGAAAAAGGCCCTTGAATCTGTGTTCGAAGCAATTTTAAAATCAAGTCGAAATGTTCAAGCGCTGGTTCAGGACGAACTGAAATAGACTGTCTTTAATCAGTCGACTTGTAAGGAAAAAAGAAGATTGATTATGAAAAGAAAATCCCCTTGTATCTAAGTGATACAAGGGGAATTTTTCGTTTTAAGTGTTTGTGAAAAATCGAGCTTCTATCACAAACAAAGTGTGTATAGACTTGTATTTCAGAATAATCTATTCATTACATGGGGACATGATCGACTTTTTATCCTGTGCACAGGTCGCTTATTTAGCATTAGCAGCAGAATTCTGAGCTTTCAATTTTGCTTTTTTTCGATTGAGGCATATTGACTAGGAATATCCCTGATGAAACCAGCACAAGAGATAAAAGAATCTCCGAATTCAATGACTCTCCAGGTATAAAAATGGAGGAAAGAATTGATCCCCAAATCGGTATTTGAAACTTGTAAATAGAAACACGGCTGATTGGGTTCTTACTAAGTAGGGTAAACCAAATTCCAAAGCCAGCAGATGAAATCAGAGCCAAGTGCATAAATATTGGAACAATATCCGCAGTGATATGAATAACATTACCACCTAAGGCAAACCATGAAATTATAATCATGATGAAGGACCCGGTAAACATTTGATAGCATGTCATGACAACTGTATCCATACGACCAGATAGCTCCTTTGCCATATTGACGAAACAGCGCCTGTGAGAGCTGCCATTATGAGCAGGCCCTCTCCATTCCACGCGAAGCCACCTGTGAGGGGACCTTTGGCAAGATTCACATAGACCACACCACTGAATCCGAGAATGAGTCCGAACCACTTTTGTCGATTCATTTTGTCGTTTGCATAATAAAAGTGCGGCAAGACGATGGAGAAAAATGTTCCCAGAGATGTCATAATGGATCCTTTGACCCCTGTTGTATTTGCAAGTCCATTGTAGAAGAAAAGATACTGCAAGGACGTCTGTACGATACCAAGTGCAACAAGAGGCAATATGACCTGTTTGGTGATTTTTAATTTTCTCTTTGTAACGAGGATGAACGCAAGCATATAGACTGCCGCAAGGAAAAATCTATATCCGGCAAATTGAAGCTTGGTTGCCCAACCCGCACCGCCTATATCAAGAGCAGCATAACTCACTTTCAGTGAAGGGAAAGCACTGCCCCAAAGAGCACAGGCAAAGGTGGCAAGAGCAAATATCGCGATGGGATGTTTATAAAATTTGTCTGACATAATAATCTTCCTTTATTCTGTAACCTTTACGATATTGTTTTGAACTATAATTTCATGTAACATTAAGATTATACTACAAATTGTACGCGTGTCACTATGTGTAAACAAAATGTAGTATACTGTTATGGCTAAGAATTTAGAAGAGGAGTATGACTTTTGGAAACGATCATGAATATATTCTTGAATATCCGACTGCTGGATATTGTTGACATTTTCATAGTGGCATTCGTCTTTTACAAGCTATTGTCTCTTATTCGTGAAACAAGGGCAGAACAGCTTATAAAAGGGATTATTATTCTTCTGGTTGTTTCAAAGTTGAGTGAGTGGGCCAAACTGTATGTTGTGCACTACATTCTCCAAAACACATTGACACTCGGGGTTGTTGCCCTGCTCATTGTGTTCCAGCCAGAGATGAGACGAGCGCTAGAATACATAGGACGAAGCAAACTGCTGTCCAAGTCCTTTGCAGAAGTTGACAGAGAAATTCTGCAGGAGTCCGTGGACCAGGTTGTGACGGCTGTGAGTACCCTTTCAAGAGATAGAATAGGTGCTCTTATTGTCATGGAAAGAGATACCGGCATTAATGATATTGTAGAAACTGGTGTTAAAATTGATGGCAAAATCTCAAGTGGATTGCTGATTAACGTATTTATTCCCAACACGCCTCTGCATGATGGCGCTGTCATAGTGCGTAAAGATAAAATACTTGCAGCGGGTTGTTTTTTACCCCTGTCAGAAAATCCGAACTTAAGTAAGGAAGTGGGCACAAGGCATAGGGCGGCTCTTGGAATTTGTGAGCAGTCGGATGCCATTGTCGTTATTGTTTCAGAGGAAACTGGTGCTATTTCCATAGCTATGGATGGCAAGCTTTCAAGATTCCTTGACCCAAAAACATTGTCCAGTAAACTCATGGAGCCTTTGAGCCGGAAAATGAGAAGGCCTTGATATCGAAAAAGAGATGGAGATTTAATAAATGACTAGACCAGCATGGGTAAGCCGTGTTGCAGAAGTGTTTAACGGCAGCAGGCTATCAAGCAACACGGGACAAAAAATAATTTCAATACTTTTTGCTATCCTGTTTTGGCTGTATGTTATGGATCAAGTCAATCCAGAAATAGTGAAGGAACTGGAGAACATCCGCGTTGAACTCCTTAACACCCCAAGTGTCACTGAAAATGGCCTGATCATTATGAATGAACAGGAACACTTTGTGAATGTGAAAGTGAAGGGGCGTAGAAATGACCTCTTTGATGTGACGAATGAAGATGTTCGTGTGACGGCTGACTTGACGGGCTATGGCAAGGGCGATGTGAGCGTTCCTCTTGAAACCCGTACGTTCAATGGGAGCTTTACAGTGGATGATCTATCCAAAAAAGAAATAAAGCTATTTTTAGATAGAGTTGTGGAGATTTCAAAACCTGTCAACCTTGAGGTCACAGGTGAAACCAAAAGTGGCTATGTGAAAGGTGAACTTAGCTTTGAACCACAGGAAATTATTGTGAAAGGTCCAGAGTCCTATGTCAATAATGTCGCCATGGTTTATGGTGAAATGAAGATTGATGGCACAACAAGTGACCTTGAAAAAGAAATACCTGTCAAGCCAGTCGATAATGACGGCAATGTGGTCGGCGGTGTTGCCCTTGGAAGAGACTATGTCCGTTCGACAATTGGTATATCAAAATTAAAAACCCTTTCTCTTAACGAACGCCTAACAGGTCAAGCCGCGGATGGGTATGAAATCGTGAAAATACAAATTAATCCTGCTGCGGTAACTGTCCGTGGTAGTGAAGCTGATATTGATGGATTAGACAGGCTCTATACCATGCCTATTGATATTTCAGGGATAATGAGTACGGCAGATGTGGAAATCCAACTGGACTTGCCAGAGGGCATCACAGCGCCATACCTCAATGTACCAGCTATAGCGACGGTTTATGTAGAAGCCTATGAAACAAAAGTATTTGAGATACCAGGCTCAAGTATTGAAATTAGAAATATGAATGATGAGTACCTGGTCACGCAAAGAGATATCTCTGGTGTGGTGCGACTCACCGTTCGAGATATTGAGTCGGTTATGGAAGATGTCGATGTATCATCATTTGAGCTATATTATGATGGTTCAAATCTAAAGCCGGGCATTACAAATGAAATTGTCGTCAAGGTGGAACCAGACCAGACCATTAAGACCATTGAGGTGGATTCTGATTCTGTACGTATTCCAGTCCGCCTAAAAGAACTTATCAACGACTACCAAAACGAGGACACACCAAACGAAGACTCTTCTGAAAGTGAAGATACGAGTCAAGGGTCGGGTGGCTCACAGTCCCCTTCGGACGATAACATAAATGAATAGACCTTTGATGGTTGAGATAAAAGAGCCCTTTCGTTAAAAAATAAGACTCTTAAAAAGACTGCAAATATTTGCAGTCTTTTTTGTTGTTAAAAGCCCAAACATGATAAAATGGATGTGGGTCAAGCTTACAAGACCTAAGACATGGCAGACAAAAGCAGAATCGTGGTCATATCAGGTCCATTTTTAGATGGAAAAGATGATTTGTAGACCACTTAATATGAATAAGTGAATTTGAAAAGCGATAGAGAAAATATAGTGACAAACGAGAGTTGAGGTGGCCTATGAAACGGGAGATTGAACTCATTTTAGATTCAACCCACGATGCTATGATTGCGGTTGACAAAAAAGGCATAATAACTGTGTATAATGCTGCAGCAGGTAAGCTGACAGGAAAAGTACCCAGTCAAGTCATTGGAAAACCAGTTACTGAGGTGGTCGATACAACCAGACTCCCCTATATACTAAAGACAGGCGACTCAGAGCTTAATAGAAAACAGATGCTTGGAGACATTGAAATAGTCACCAACCGCATGCCTGTAAAAAACGAAATGGGAGAGGTCATTGGTGCCATTGCGGTTTTAGAGATATTACGGAAATACATGCTCTAGCAGAGGAAATCACCAATTTACGGGAAGTTCAGTCCATGCTAGAGGCTATATTAAATGCCACTCAGGATGCCATATCTGTTGTGAATCAAGATGGTATTGGCTGGTTGATCAATCCAGCTTACACAAGACTAACAGGCTATACTGAAGATGATATTATTGGCAAGCCATCCACTGTGGACTTGGCTGAAGGGAAAGTGTTCATTTAAAAGTGCTCGAGACGCAGGAACCTGTAAAAGGCATGTATCACCGGGTAGGGCCCAATAGGAAAGAGGTTATGACAGAAGCAGCACCTATTATAGTTGATGGAGAATTACGGGGCAGTGTTGCGGTAATACATGACTTGACAGAAATCAATAAGCTCGTGTCAGAACTGGACCAGGCAAAGCAAATTATCCGAAATTTGGAAGCCAAGTACACCTTTGATGACATAATTGGCAAGAGTGAACTCATGGAAGCCACCATTGCTAAGGCGCGGCTTGCTGCGGAAACACCTGCAACCATTATATTAAGAGGTGAAAGCGGAACAGGAAAGGAACTCTTTGCCCATGCCATCCATAATGCATCTGAAAGAAAGTTCAATCAGTTCGTTCGAGTGAATTGTGCAGCCATTTCTGAGAATATACTGGAAAGTGAACTTTTTGGCTATGAAGAAGGGGCCTTTACAGGGGCTTCAAAGGGTGGGAAGATTGGTCTGTTTGAGCAGGCCGATGGTGGCACCATATTTCTTGATGAAATCGGGGAAATCAGTCTGACCATGCAGGCAAAACTCCTGCGCGTGCTTCAAGAAAAAGAAATTGTACGCGTCGGGGGCACAAAACCAGTCAATGTGGATGTAAGAGTTATATCAGCAACAAATGTAGATCTTGAAAAGGCAGTTTTTGACGGTGGTTTCAGAAAGGATCTCTACTACAGACTCAATGTTTTCCAATACAAATCCCCTCCCTTAGAAATCATAAGGATGATCTTGACGCCCTAATAAGCTTTTTGATCAACAAGTATAACCAGGAATACGGGAGACATGTCAGTGACATTAGCCAAACGGCCATGGCCCACATATTGTCCTATGACTGGCCTGGAAACGTGAGAGAACTTGAGAACTACATTGGACGGTCAATGATCAATATGCGCATGAATGAAACGATCTTAGACCGTTACCATATGCCAGCTTTTCAGACTAATATTTCTGATGGTGGACCAATTTATGAAAGTCAGGGATATGACCTGCCTGATATTCCTATGAATGACCGCAAACTTTCCTCCCATCTGGATGCGATTGAGAAGAGACATATTCTTTCTGTTCTTAGAATTAATGATGACAACAGGGAGCAGACGGCAAAAGATTTAGGCATATCCTTAAGATCCCTTTACTATAAACTAAAAAAGTATGGCATTCACTAGCCTGAATGACCTGTGATTACAAATTTGACTTTTAAAGATCGTAAGACAATCAATGCTGTGTCAAGGTATCCCCATATCCGTTTCAGTTAAACGGTATGGGGATTTTATATTTTAAAACAGGTCCAGTTTATTTAAACGTGATGATGTCTTGACTCTTGTATGAATCAAGAAGCTCAGGCGCAAAGGCCATATACAACAAGCGCATCTGCTAGAACCCCCTGAAAAATATGCTTAAAACACTCATAAAGCGAAATGTGACGAAAATTTAAAAAGTACGAAAAGTGCACCAATGCTGGACTTGAGGTGACGATAAATTTATTTTAATGTACAGGAAAGGGGTAAATAGCGATTTGTAGAATTAAATACTAAGAGATATGAACGTGAAAATAGGGGAGGCGTATTATGAAACGATGGGGCGTTTTTAGCGACAGGGGTTCTTATTTTTTTGCTCGTGTATGCTATCCAGTTGAGTGAAGATCCAAGGTATCCTGATGTGAACCTTGACCGGATTATGGAGCATACAGAAATGTTAATGTCAGATGCCTTTGGTGGAAGAGCGACAGGCACCGCAGGAAACAGTGAGGCTTTAGACTATATTGATTCAAGCCTGGGTGATGTTCTAAGGGAAGCCAGCAAAGACAAAGTGTTCATGAAAAGGCAAACCTTCAATGTGCCTGTGATGAAATATGAAGACAGACCTATATTTAGTTTTGTTCCAAATGAGACACCGGAAGAAATAACTGAAAAATCAGAAAATGAAACGAGTGACAATCGTGTTCAGCTCATGTACGGTCAGGATTTTCTGACAGAAAATAGACCGAGAAGCGGGAATATAGATTTTAGAGGTCAGGCCATACTGGTGACAGATAGTATTTATGATATTGAGCCAGACTTGCTAAAAGACAAAGTTCTCATCACTCAGATGAACCGTGTGACAAATGATTTTATAGACGATGCTATAGACCGGGGTGTTATTGGTGTCTTAAATCAGTTTACCAACGGATTTGATCCAGATGCAAGACATGTTTCTGAAGACACGAAACTGAACTTGAGGGTTGACTGGAAAGTCGGAAATCGATTTTTGTAGGCAGCCTAAGTAAAACAGCATTTGATTTCTGAAGGAAGAAGCTAAAAAAGAAGGTAATTTGATCAAGGCCCATTCAAACCTTGACCCAATACAGCGTCGGGATATATGAGTGAGAAGGTCACAGGACATATTCGAGATGTCCACATAGAATCAATTGCAAGTTACCCTCTCGTAAATACCAGCAATATAGTGGTCAAGTTTCCTGGGAAATCGCCTGAAAGCGGAGCGGTTATTATATCAACTGACTTAGATGGATACGGCCAGGAACTAACAGGGGAGATTTTGCCATCAGGTGGTCAAGCGATGGGAACAGCAGTTGTTCTTGACTTGGTTGACTTGTTTTACAAACTGGACATTGTAGCGCAAAAGGATGTCTATTTTGTGTTTTTAAATGGGTCAAAGCAAGGCGAATATGGAATGGAAGCCTTTATGTCTTCCGTGGATCTTAATCGTCAAGTGGAATGGATACACATTCAGAACTTAGGCGGTGTCCTTGACATGCCCATCGTATTTGGGGATGCACTTGCAACCACGTCAACCAGGCAATCAGCCCTCCAACTTCGCCTCATGATGCATGCACAAGATGTTGGAGTAGGAGCAGTTCGTGGGGATACAGCTGATCCAGTACCTGGATTTCAAAAGTTGATTGATATGAACATTCCCCATGTGATCATGTCCTCAGGATCAGATGTCTATACGGCTGGGGATGATCTTGTAGACCTTACAAGAAATAAAGTTGATGGCGCGAGCCAAGTTTTAAGGAGTTTTTTACTAAGGGATGTTTTAAAGCAAAATCAAGCGGATTACTTGAATGAAAAGTGGGTCTGGGTGGCTTTATGCTAGGCCTCATGGTCTTATTCTTTATGTTGGTAAACAAACTGGCAAAGGTTTATCCGAGTTTCGAATGTATGGGTATTAATATTCGTAGTATAAGTCATTCTAGACCATTTAGACTGCTTTCAAATACAGTTTATTTTGCTGTTCCTGCCCTGGTGCTCATACTTTTTATGATCTATCTGCTTTTGTTTCCTAAAAGCTTTGTCACCACAGAATATTATGGCCTTTATAGCGGTTATTCGCCTTACCTGTATTTAAAGCAGACAGTCATGTTCACTGAGCGGTTGCTGACAAGCGGGTTTGCCCTAAAAGGTGTTGGCAATGTGGATATGCGTATACTGTCCAGCCTTATCACAGGATCATTGAAACTTGTGGTGCCAGCCATCGCAATTAGTCTGATGATCGGATTTCTTAAAGGGGCTGTGGATAGCTACAGACCAACAGATGGTAAGAATTTTATATCCCTTGCCCTCTTATCTATGCCTGATGTTCTCGTGGCATTTTTAGGCCTTCAAGTGATTATATTATGGTCAAAAAATGAAACCCTTGTGAACATGATTGAAGTCGGGGCCATGCGGGGCATCGTTATGCCAGTGTTAGCCCTGTCGATTATTCCTTCTATATATGTTAGCCGCCTTGCACTTATTGCAGTGGAAGAAGAGCGACATAAGGGTTATGTAAAAGGGGCGCTTGCAAAAGGCGCGACAAAAAGACAGGCCTTTATAGGCCATTTGATGCCTGTTATGATGTTAAAAATTTTGGACGCTATGCCATCAGTAATGAAACTCCTCATTGCGAATTTAATCATTGTAGAATACTTTTATGGATACCCAGGTATTGCTAATTATCTAATCACTCATATGGATTCTGTATCACTTGTGCTTATATTATCCATGGGCATAGGCATTATGTATTTGGCCTTGAGTCTTCTATTTAAAATGTTATCCACTATTTTGAATCCGATGAAAAGGGGGATCCTGTAAATGAAGCGGAAAATTAATATGCCATTGGTGCTTGGTGGACTTATTTTATTGATGCTCCTGTCTGTAATATTGGTGCCTAGCTTTTATACTAAATACAACCCATATGCAACAGAGACCCTAAAGTCTTATCAAGATGACAGCGGAAACTTTAAATTTATGACACCACCGTTTGCGCCTGATGAGAGACATAAACTCGGGACAGATGAAATGGGCAGAGATTTGGTTAGCCTGATTGTGTATGGTGCAAGACTAACCATCGGGATAAGTCTCATGGTTGTGTTTTTAGATTTTTACTCAGTCTTTTTATTGGTATTCCAGCGGCCTTTGGCAATCCAGTGGCCCAGGGACCATAAGGCTGTCCAATATTGTTTTTAATTTTGTGCCCCCTCTTATTATTTGTGTCATAATACTAAAAATACAGTTTTTGAGTCTCTTCCTAAAGAACTTTCCTTTTGGGTTTTTGTTTTTTATGCTGACGCTGGTAGGGTGGTCAAGGGTTGCGGAAGTTGTCCAGTCTCGATCAGAGGACATTCTGGGACAAGACTTCATTCGCAGTGAAATATCCATTGGTAAAAGCAGACGTATGATTGCCCTAACCAATGTGGTGCCCCATTTGGCAGCAGAAATGACCGTAATGGCATTTATGGAAATTGCCGTTGTGCTGGGTCTTCTCATGCAACTGGGAGCCTTCATGGTCTTTATTGGAAATTTACGTATTGTGGAAAAATCAGATAGGGGCATTATTATCTCTAAACCCATGAGTTTTGAACCGGAGTGGGCGGCCATGATGGGGCTTCAAAACCTACCTTAGATCGGCCCCTTGGTTGGTCTTTTCTCCGGCCGTGGCCTTTTTTATAAGCATTTTGGGCTTTAATATGTTTGGCGAGGGGCTTCGCAAGGCACTGCAGGTTCAAAATTCAAAGTTTATGACCCGGGTTAAGGGCTACAAGAAACCCGCTCTTCTAGGTGTTCTGATAATTGGTATTGCTTTTGCCTTATCGCAAAATGCTGGGGAGAAAGGCTCCCTCGCTCCACCATCAGAACTGCCAGATTTTGCCGTGGTTCGGCAAGATAATAAAGATATGGCGGATTGGTTGGAATCAAGAATGATAGACCAGGGGCTCAAACCAATTGATAGTAGCTATAAAACAGCATATGATTTCACCCCATATTGGTTGACTGAAAGTGCAGAACTCGAATTAGATGGAGGCCAAGTGCTGGTAAGACAGAAAGACTTTGTTGTAGCAGGTTATGGAAATGGTCAATTTAATGGAGTCTTATACGATGGAAGAACCGTAGATGTTCTGGGTCATGAAGACTTGCAACTGAGTGGTGGTGAGCTTTTACTCCTTGACGGAACCTACTACACCCAGTCAGCTGTGGAAGATTATATAGATCATATTGGAGCGTCAAACCATATCGGTGCAGTGATTGTGATTATGTCTGATTTGACCACAATTGATAACTTAGGGAGCTTTAGAGCGCAAATGCCTGTTTTATTTGTGCGTCAGGGTCTTGACTGGGACATTGGAAGCCAGGCCAAGATTCGTGTTCAGTGCGCAGAAATAGAAGGTCAGGGGATGAACCTATATGGTGTTATTGAAGGCAAAACGGACAAGGTGAACGATGAAGCCATTATTATTGGAGGCCAGTACAATTATGAGTCGCCTCAGGAGCGTGAAAGCTTAATTGCCATGTTGGAACTCATGGAAGCCTTTTCAAAGGATCGTCATAAGCTGGACCGCAAGGTGATTTTTGCCTTTTGGGATGGAAGCCATACATCGACAGGCTATGGCTTGCTGGAGTATTTGAAACATCCATTATACGCCCCAAAGGACACTGCGGTTTATCTGGATGTGTCTGTTGTGGCTGACCAAGGTCAAATACTCTTTGATGACAGTCATGCGCCACATTCCCGATTTTATGGATGGAGCCTAGCCCAGCGTGCTGGGAAAATTGGCCAAGACGTCGATGTTCAAAGGACAAAGGACCTTGTCAAAAGCCGTCCTGATATTTTTACAAGAGGTCCGTCGTGCATCCATGTTCAACTAGGTGATATGGATGGGATTGAAACTAGGACTGGGACTGGAACTGGAACGAATAGACCGGCCTATGTCACCGAAGACCTAACGGGCTTTATTTACGATTTGATCTTGGGAGGGGCTTACTGATGATGGAGCGCGATAAAGAACAAAATGAAAACATACTGGAAATTGATGACTTAAAATTAAGCCTACCTGTCGGAGCCAAGTACGTTGAAATCCTGCATGGTGTGAGCATTGATGTTAAAAGAGGCAAAATACTGGGCATACTTGGTGAAAGTGGTAGCGGAAAGACAGTGACCATGACCGCGGCTACGGGACTTTTAGACCAGGGCTACTGCGATATTCACCAGGGTGGCGCATATTTTCATGGGGAGGATCTTCTCAAGCAAAATGATAAGGCCCTGGCAAGTATTCGAGGGCGACAGATTGGCTTTGTTTTTCAAAATGCCATTGATTCCATGAACCCTTATAAGAAAGTGAGAGGTCAACTGGAAGAGGTCTTTAAGCTCCACAATGTCAAAGTGAACGCAAGGAGAATTGAAGAGGCTCTTGAATCTGTTGGTATAAAGGACTCAAAAAGTGTTCTCAATATGTATCCAAGTCAATTGAGCGGAGGAATGGCCCAGCGTGTCATGATAGCTATGGCGGGCCTACTCGAACCCGACCTTATTATTGCAGATGAACCCACATCGGCCATAGATGCTTCCCTTAGAAAAATGGTTCTGGATCTGTTTATAAGCGTTAAGAAATCAAGGGGGATCAGTATTGCCATGATCACCCATGATTTTGATGTGGTGGCTTATGCTTGTGATGACGTGGCTGTCATGTATAGTGGTTTAATTATGGAAAGCGGTCCTAAGACGGCTATCATGAAGCATCCAAGACATCCTTATACCGCTGGACTTATAGAGTGCGCTCAGTCCCTTGGAAAAGGAGATATTAATCTATTTGAATTACCAGGGCATCCCCCCTCTCCGCAAGATTATGAAAATCTCTGTCCCTTCAAGTCAAGATGTGATCGTGTGGTGAAAGCCTGCACGTCATCCCTGCCACCTGTTAGACAAGTTGGAGTCCAGTCGATTCGGTGTCACAATCCACTGGAGGTGAAGGTCGATGAATAATCCTATTATTGGTGTGAAAGAAGTCAGCAAAACATTTTTATGTGAAAGCGGGTCTCTTTGATAAGCAAAGAAAAGTGAAAGCCGTTAAGAATGTCAGTTTTCAGGTGTACCGAGGAGATTGTTTTGGACTGATTGGCGAGAGTGGATCGGGAAAGACCACGGTGGGAAATCTCATTTCTAGGATAATTAATGCTGATAGGGGGGAAGTGACTTATGAATCAGCGTCTATTTTTGATTATTCTCACCAGGATTTGCAAAAATGGCGTAAGTCGTTTCAGGTTGTTTTTCAGCAGTCCAGGGAATCACTAGATAGCAAAAGAACGGTTCGTGAAATTATGATAGAACCGCTCCATATCCATAGTGTTGTTCCTAGAAAAGACTACGAGGTCGAATGCGAGAGGCTTCTTGGTCTTGTGGGCCTGGGTCCCATGTTTATGGACAAGCTTCCAACAGAATTGAGTGGTGGTCAAAAACAAAGGGTCGGTATTGCAAGGGCCCTGGCTGTTAGACCAGATGTCCTTCTTCTGGATGAACCCTTAAGTGCTCTTGATGTGAGTGTTCAAGGGCAGGTGATCAATCTGTTGAATCAGTTGAAGACGGATATGAATTTGACCTATATACTTATTACCCATGATTTGAATGTGGTTCGACAAATGTGTAATCGTGTGGCCATTATGCGTCTGGGGGAAATTGTTGAGATGGGAGAGGTTGAAAAAGTCATGGATATGCCTGATCATGACTACACTAAGAAATTGATAGAAGCCTCAGAACTGGGGCATGGTTAAGGTGGGTCATAAAAGGATTAACACATAAAACATGGGCGGACTGTAAATGTGAGAAGATAAAACCTGCAAGGGGTATGCGGGATGTGACTTATAAATTTTAAGTGTTGGATGGACTCATTTAAAGGAAGATTATAAGGGAACATATTAATATGTACAAAGAGAATATAGAGATTATTTAATGAAGAGCCCGAGTGTTGAAAAAAGCATGTTGCAAGTTTGCAATATGCTTTTTTTGCATAGAGGACACATTTGTAAAAGATGGCTCGTAAGATCTTTACATAGAACAAAAGTGGCTTATAATCATATGTTCAGAACTCAAAACGCTGTTTTTTTTAGTGATAACTATTATCATAAAAATGCAAGTGAATGCACTTGGTGAATGATAGTGCAACATTTTACATGCAATATATTGCACTTGTCGTGAAACGTTTTTCAGCGCATGCTCAATTCAAAAAAATGGAATGAGTCATTCCAGTACTTTGACAGGAAATTATAAATATCATGTCAAAAATAGAAACTTGGCACGCAGCTTGCACTATGTATAAAGCGGAAATACATATGGAGGTGAAGGTTTTGGCAAGAGAGTACGTACTCGCGATAAACCCAGGTTCAACTTCGACAAAGGTTGCTTTGTTCAAGGATCTGGAGAATGTGATCCAAAAGAATTTAAGTCATGGTACAGATGAACTAGACAAATTTGAGAAAATCACTGACCAGTATGAGTATCGAAAAGACATGATCCTAAGCTGGATGAAAGACGAAGGCTATAGCACGAGTCAATTGAAAGCGGTTGTGGGCCGAGGTGGTCTTTTAAAGCCAATGCCAAGTGGCACTTATAAAGTAACAGCACCGATGATTGAAGATCTGAAAATCGGTATTCAAGGCGAACATGCATCAAATCTTGGCGGCATTATTGCCAGAGCGATTGCAGACGCCGGTGAAGTGGAAGCTATATAGCGGATCCAGTTGCTGTTGATGAATTTGAAGATGTGGCACGCATTTCCGGAATGCCAGATATTAAAAGAAAATCATTGCTTCATGCCCTGAATATTAGAGCCATTGCCCATTCGGTTGCGGCAGACAAGGGTGTACACATCAATGACCTGAATTTGGTTGTTGCCCATCTAGGAGGCGGTATCTCTGTCGTGCCTATGCAAAAAGGCAAGATGATCGATGCCAACAATGCCAATGAAATGGGACCTTTCAGTCCTGAGAGATCAGGCGGTCTTCCGGTTGGCGATATTGTTAAAATGTGTTTTTCAGGTGAATACACGATGAAGACCCTAAAACCTAAATTAAGAGGCAAGGGTGGACTTGTGGCCTACCTGGGAACAAATGATGCAAGAGAAGTCCTAAAGATGATTGAATCTGGTGATGAAAAAGCCAAACTTGTATTTGAATCCATGGGGTATCAAATCGCCAAAGAAATAGGTGGTATGGCAACGGCCCTGAAGGGGGATATTGATGCCATTGTACTGACAGGTGGCGTGGCTTACTCAGAATACTTAACAAACTATATCAAAGACATGGTGGATTTCATCGCACCGGTAATTATTAAGCCCGGCGAAGATGAAATGACAGCACTCAATGAAAGTGTTGTACGTGTTCTAAATAATGAGGAAACTCCAAAAATCTATGAGAATGAGGTGAACTAAGTTGATCACTAATTTTGAAGATCTACTAAAAGTTGCAAAGGACCGTGGCCCCAAGACGATTTCTGTAGCCTGTGCCCAGGATTCAGACGTTATGCTTGCTGTTGAGGCTGCCCGTTCACAAGGGATTGCAAATGCAATTCTTGTGGGTGATAAAGAAGCTATTGAGAAAATTGCTGGAGACCACAAGATTGATCTTGGCAATTATGAGTTAATCGACATTAAAGACATGGCTGAAGCATCACTAAAGGCTGTTGAGCTTGTATCTACTGGCAAGGCGCATATGGTGATGAAGGGGCTCGTTGATACAGCGATTATCCTAAAAGCTGTTCTGAATAAAGAAGTTGGCCTAAGAACAGGTAATGTTCTAAGCCACGTGGCGGTATTCGATGTGCCAAGTTACCCAAGAATTCTAATGGTAACGGACGCTGCAATGAATATTGCTCCAGATGTACAAGGTAAGAAGCAGATTCTTGAGAACTCTCTAGTTGTGGCAAATGCACTGGACATCGATGTGCCTAAGGTTGGCGTGATTTGCGCTAAGGAAAAGGTCAATGAAAAGATGCCGGCGACTGTGGATGCTGCTGAGCTTGTTCGCATGAACGAAGCGGGTGAAATCAAGAACTGTATCGTTGGTGGACCATTTGCCCTTGATAATGCAGTTTCAGAGGAAGCGGCTAAAATCAAGAAAATTGACCATCCAGCAGCGGGTAAATGTGACATCCTGCTTGCTCCAACAATTGAGGCGGGCAATGTTCTGTACAAGGCTCTAAACTTCCTTTGTACAGCTCAAAGTGCAGGCATCATTGTAGGCGCTAAGGCACCAGTTGTGTTGACATCACGTGCAGATAGTGACGCATCAAAGTTGAATTCTATTGCACTTGGCGTTCTGATGGCAGCAAAAATGTAATATAAGCCGATCTTATATGACGGTAAAATAAAACATTATATAAAATATAAAGAGAAAAATGGATTTGATGACTAAAGTGAAGGCTCTCCGGCAAAAGAGCTGGCTTCTAGATCATTGTCAGGTCCATAATCCCGGCAACTGTCTGGGAATATATATAAAGTCCCGAATACACCAATTCGAGGATGATGAAAAGAGAACGTTTGGGAGAGGCATTAATTAACGGTTAATAGATCACGTGGTGATCTGAGTCAATGAGGCGGAGAAAACAAAAGGCAGGTGCAAGATGCAAGAATATCGTATTCTAGCGATCAATCCAGGTTCAACATCTACAAAGATCGCAATTTTTGATAATGACAAATCAGTGTTTGAAGAAACACTTAGACATCCAGCTGAAGAGATCAACAAGTACGACAAGATCTTTGATCAGTACGACTTTAGAAAGAAAGTGATTCTTGACACTCTAGAAGAAAAAGGAATCAATCTGACAAAACTTTCTGCTGTTGTGGGTCGTGGGGGCCTACTAAAGCCGATCAAGGGCGGTACTTACAATGTATCAGCTAATATGATTGAAGACCTTAAGGTTGGTGTTCTTGGTGAACATGCATCTAACCTTGGCGGTATTTTGGCAAATGAAATCGCATCATCACTAAACATTCCATCATTTATTGTTGACCCAGTTGTGGTTGATGAAATGCATGATGTTGCAAGAATTTCTGGTATGCCTGAGCTTGAAAGAAAGTCTATCTTCCACGCTCTAAACCAAAAGGCTGTTGCACGTCGTGCGGCTGCTGAAATGAACAAGCCTTATGAAGAATGTAATTTTGTTGTGGCTCACATGGGTGGCGGTGTTTCTGTTGGCGCTCATAAGCTGGGTCGCGTAATTGATGTTAATAACGCACTTGATGGTGAGGGTCCATTTAGTCCTGAGCGTGCTGGAGGTCTACCTGTTGGTGATCTTGCAAAGCTATGTTTCTCAGGCAAATACACACTTGCTGAAATCAAGAAGCTGATTAAGGGTAATGGCGGTCTTGTGGCTTACCTGAATACGAATGACGGTCGAGAAGTAAATAAGATGATTGAAGCGGGCAACAAGGACGCTGAAGTGATCTACAAGGCAATGGCTTACCAAATTTCAAAAGAAATTGGTGCATGTGCGGCTGTGCTTCAGGGTAAGATTGACGGCATCATCCTAACTGGCGGTATCGCTTATGACAAGCAATTCGTGCAGTGGATCAGCGACAGCGTTGAGTTCATGGGCAAAGTGATTGTTTATCCAGGTGAAGACGAAATGAAAGCTCTTGCTGAGGGCGGACTTCGTGTTCTTAAGGGTGAAGAAACAGCTCAAGAATACAAGTAAGATAATAGGACAGGTGAAAATGAACATGTTAAGTGATAATCGTATTCGTCTTATAGTGGGCCACTATGGTAGCGGTAAAACAGAATTTGCTGTGAATTACACAATGAAACTTGCTGGACTTGGTCGAAAAGTTGCAATTGCAGATATGGATATTGTAAATCCTTATTTTAGATCAAGAGAGAAAGCTCAGATGATGGAAGACGCAGGCGTTCGTGTGATCAGTGGTGCAAGAGGCCATGCTGCTAATCTGGCTCTACCAATGTTGACGGCAGAAGTACAAGCACCGTTACAAGATCATTCCTATGACCTTGTTATCGATATCGGTGGTGATGCAGCGGGTGCGACAGCAGCATCTCAGTACAAGCGGTACTTCATAAATGGCGATTATGACATGTTTTGTGTTATTAACCGTTATAGGACGGAGACGTCGACTCTTGAAGGCTGTATGTACCATATAAAGACGATTGAAGCGACTCTTGGAGCTAAGGTGACTGGTCTGATCAATACGACGCATATGCTTAGAGAAACAACTGTCGAAGATGTTCTATACGGACAAGAACTTGTTGAAAAAGTGTCAAAAGAGCTGGATATTCCAGTTCGTTATGTGGCTTCTCTAGAAGATGTTGCAAAGCAACTTCCAGAGGATTTAAGTGGTGAAGTATTCCCACTTCAAATGTACATGCGACCTGATTGGCTCTAGACCTAAATAATAATAGACCTGGAATATTCATGGATATTCCAGGTGATATACCGAAAAATAAGGAGGGTATAAACGTGGCTGCAAAAGGTAAAGTAATATTTAACGAAGATATTTGCAAAGGCTGTGGTCTTTGTACAACAGCTTGCCCAGTTAAGATCATGACGCTTGATACAGACCGTATCAACAAGAAGGGCTACCACCCAGCAACTGTAACAGATATGGACAAGTGCATCGGATGTGCAAACTGTGCAATGATGTGTCCGGATTGCGTTATTACTGTCGAAAGAGAAATGGTATAAGGATAGCAGGGAGGAAACAACTAAAATGGCTAAAGTGCTTATGAAAGGTAACGAAGCAATTGGTGCAGCTGCTATTAAAGCAGGATGTAAATACTTCTTCGGTTACCCAATCACACCTCAAAATGAAATTCCTGAGTATATGTCAAAAGAAATGCCAAAGAATGATGGCGTATTCCTACAGGCTGAATCAGAAGTTGCAGCAATTAACATGGTATACGGTGCAGCTGGCGCCGGTGCTCGAGTAATGACATCTTCATCTTCACCGGGTATCGCTCTGAAGCAAGAAGGTATCACATATATCGCAGGTGCAGAACTGCCTGCAGTTATCGTAAATATCGTACGTGGTGGCCCTGGTCTAGGTGGCATCCAGCCTGCACAGTCTGACTACAATCAGGTAACTCGTGGCGGTGGTAATGGCGATTACAAGCTTCTAACATATGCACCAGCAAACCTTCAGGAAATGGTTGACCTGGTTCAAGAAGCTTTTGATCTAGCTGACTTCTACCGTAACCCAGTTATGGTTGTTGGTGACGGTATGATCGGTCAAATGATGGAGCCTATCGAATTCAAGGAAATCAAGTCTGGTAAGACACTTCCTGAAAAAGACTGGGCAACAACTGGTACGAAGGGCGCAAGAAAGCCTAATATCATCAACTCTCTAGCGCTTGATCCTCAAGATCTAGAAGACCATAACGTAAAGCTTCAAAACAAGTACGATGCAATGCGTCGTGATGAAGTTCGTTACGAAGAATACAATATGGAAAATGCTGAAATCGTATGTGTTGCTTACGGTACGACATCTCGTATTGTTAAGAATGCAATCGATGCACTTAAAGAAGAAGGCATCAATGTTGGTCTAATTCGTCCAATCACTCTATGGCCTTTCCCAATGAAGCCATTCGCTGACATCCCTGAAACTGCAAAGGGTATTCTAACAGTTGAAATGTCTATGGGTCAGATGATTGATGATGTTAAGATTGCTAATGAAGGTCGTCTACCAGTTGATTTCTACGGTCGTTCTGGCGGTATGATTCCAGAGCCAGATGCGATTAAAGAAAAGATCAGAGAAATGGTCGGAGGTGCAAAATAATGTCAGTCGTATTTAAAAAGACTCAAGGTCTTGTAGATAAAGAAACTCATTACTGTCCAGGATGTACACATGGTATCATTCACCGTATCACTGCTGAAGTTCTTGAAGAACTAGGTGTTCTAGGTGAATCAATTGGTGTAGCACCAGTTGGTTGTGCTGTACTAGCTTACGAATACTTTAACTGCGACATGCATGAAGCGGCTCACGGTCGTGCACCAGCTGTTGCAACTGGTATTAAGCGTGTGCACCCAGAAAAAGTTGTATTCACTTATCAAGGTGACGGCGATCTTGCTTCAATCGGTACTGCAGAAGCTGTTCACGTTGCACATAGAGGTGAAAAAATCACTACAATTTTCGTAAACAACGCTATTTACGGTATGACAGGTGGTCAAATGGCGCCTACGACTCTAATCGGTCAAAAGGCAACAACATCTCCACTAGGTCGTACAGTTGAGCACTCAGGTATGCCTCTAAAGGTATCTGAAATGTTCGCTACAATCCATGGCGCTGCATATATTGCACGTGTATCTGTTGATACACCAGCTAACGTTCGTAAGGCTAAGAAGGCTATCAAGGAAGCTTTCCAGTGCCAGATCGACGGCAAAGGTTTCTCAATGGTTGAAGTACTATCAACTTGTCCAACAAACTGGGGAATGACTCCAAAAGATTCTCTAACTTGGTTACGTGACAACATGATGCCATACTACCCAATGGGTAACTTCAGAACACCAGAGGAGGACAAATAGAATGGTAAACGAAAAGGTTATTTGCGCAGGTTTTGGTGGCCAAGGCGTTATGTCTATGGGTCAACTACTAACATATTCTGGTATGGTTGAAAGCAAGCAAGTTTCTTGGCTACCGTCTTACGGTCCAGAAATGCGTGGCGGTACAGCAAACTGTAACGTTATGGTTTCTGACAAGATGATCGGCTCTCCAATCATCACAAACGATGCAACATGTGCTATCGTTATGAACCTACCATCTCTTGAAAAGTTTGAGCAAGATGTTGTCGAGAATGGTCTTGTACTTGTAAATAGCTCACTGATCGAAAAGAAGGTTTCTCGTTCAGACGTTAAGGCTATTTACATCCCAGCAAACGAAGTTGCCAATGAACTTGGTAACGCTCGTGTTGCGAATATGGTTATGCTAGGTGCATACATTGAGCTAAACAGCCCAGTGGAACTAGCAACTGTAAAAGAGACACTGACGAAGCTATTTGGCGCTTCTAAGTCTCACCTTATTCCAGTGAACGAACAAGCTCTAGAAAAGGGCGCGGCTCTTGCTAGAGAAATGAAGTAAGAGATTACTGGAAATAACCTAGGTATAGACAAATCCTTAGATTGATTTGTTTTCATACTCCTAATTTTCATCACTTTCAGAGTGTGTTACTCTGAGCGGAAGGTAAACTTCCTGTAGCGCTTATGTTGCCCTTTGCAACAAAAGCGTCTCACTTACCAATTACTCATTCTCTTGTTGTTGCGCCATATCCCAAAAGGGGTATGGCGTATTTTCTCGCGTTAGGCAACAGGAGTGCATGAAAAAATGGGTGATTCCAGAAATCAAGCTCGCTTGAATTTCTGGAATCACCCATTTTTTTCATATGTTCCGCGCCCGCGGACCAAGAAATCGCAGATTTCGAGGGCGAAGTTGAGAATCATGAAGAAATCGCAGATTTCGAGGGCGAAGCTGAGAATCACCAAGAAATCGCAGATTTCGAGGGCGAAGCTGAGAATCACCAAGAAATCGCAGATTTCGAGGGTGAAGCTGAGAATCATGAAGAAATCGCAGAGTTCGAGGACAAGTATATACTTTCAAGAACTTAGCGGGTGTAAATAAGGAAATCAAATTTTTTAGGTTTACGCCGGTGCGAATATAGAGCGGAAGTAAATTAAAAGATCCCACAAAAAAATCTAAGAACAAAATAAATCACACATTCCCAAGAATAACCTGTTAATTCTCCTTCACCAAAGGTATAAATTAAGTATTAAAAAGTGCTCATTAGAATATACATACAAAAATTATTCTAATAGACAGGTAGGTGACGGGTATGAACATTGGATTTAAGAAAAGGTTAATAGCATGGTTGATTGATTTTGCCATCACGAGTCTTGTGGGAATTGTTGCAGCTATCAGTGCGGCTTCATTTATTGGTGTGGAACTTGGTCCGGTGCTTATGGATGAAAAACCCATGGTTATGGCAGGGGTCTATTTCTTTCTACCGCTGATCATTGACTGGCTGTATTTTACCAGTTTTCATAGCAGTAAGAAACAAGCGACTATTGGTAAGCAAGTGATGAAGATTGTTGTAACATCAGACATGGGTGATCGTTTGACATTTGGTCGAGCCACGTTACGATATGTTGTTAAGGCCTTATGCATCATGACCCTAGGCTTTGGATTTATTCCAATAAAATTTACAAAGAGAAAGCAAGGCCTACATGACCTTTTTGCAGGAACGGTGGTTGTAGATGGGGAGTGTTGTGATCATTCCAATGTGACGGATTTACTCAATTATGTGGATTCTCCAACCCATAAGAAGGCCAAATAGACAAGCTCTTTTTTGAAAACGGAATTTTTAAGTATACTACAAAGAGCATATAACCTGGAGTTTATGACAGTGACTAGACTGGCTAAATATAAAAGCCCTGAAAATATTCAGGGCTTTTACTTATGGGTGGTGTCAGATCAAAGTCCCTGATGGGGCAAAGTAGAATAGGAGAAAACCAGTGAGTATGGAGAATAAGATTATATGTTTTTAAATGGAAAGGCAAAAAATGTTAAATATTAATAACATATATGGATAAAATAGTTATTGCGTAGATCTATAGTGTAAAATGGAATTGGATATGAAGATTTGGACTTTTCAGACGGGAGAACTTTCACTAATTTAGGCACTTGCAGTATCAGTCATTCGCTGGCAATAGAGTGAGACCATGCAGGCTGCTGAGTTGCGAAAAGGAGACTAGAAATATGACTTTTATGAAGTTCACTGGAAAGAAAGAATTAAATGGTATAAAAGAGAATAAAAAAAAATCAGATGAGTGTTAGAGCAAAGATCGGACTCACGGTCTGTATGCTTTTAGCCCTGGCAGCGACTGGTTGTGAAGACAGCAAACAGAATGAGGCTGACCAATCAAATGATCCACCAACGATGGATATAGGGGAACCTCACGGCACAGCGGGTGATAATGAAACGACTAAAAGTGAAGATATGGGGAGACAACTTGCAGTTGAGTATTTGGAAAAAAAGCTAGAATTAAATGAACAATACGAATCCATAAAAGATTTGTTTGATGGACTAAATACAAAAGACGCATATAAGGAAACTTTAAAAACCATACAGACAGATAATATTGATTATGTCTACCTGGCTTTTGAAGATGACACTTTTCAGATAGTGCCAAAGCAGGAACTGCCTCCAAATTATGTTCCATCAGACCGTCCTTGGTACATCGGGGCCCTTGAAGATGGTCATTACGAGGATGAGTACTTGGATGCTTTTTCTGAAAAAATGTTTTACTCTATAGCAGAACCAGTGGGAAATGAAAGTGTTGGCGAAGTGGTTCTAGGTATTGACTTTGTTCTTGAAAAAGACAGGGAAAAAGCTGAGGCTTATTCCAACTATATCTTTAATGAAATAGAAACGAAAAGTGAAGGGGACCAAGCGAACTTTATGGATCCCCAAGATCAAAGCAAAGGCCTAAGGCTAAGTGATAAGGACATACAGGCGTGGGAAGACTCTATTTTTAAAGCACTCTCAAGCACTTGGTACACAAATGGGTGAAGAAGACCTAATGGGCCTTCTGAGAAGTGTATGCCAAGAAAATCCTCAAGTCGTCACAGCCTATATTGCATCTCCTGAGGGGGCTTTTTACTTGTCAGAGGATATAGAGCTTCCTGAGGACTATGACCCTAGGAAAAGGCTTGGTATGACAAAGCGCTTGAAGAAAAAGGACTCTATGTTGCCGAACCTTATGAAGACATAACAACTGGTCAGATGATCACATCAATTTTCATGGAACTGGACAAGGCACCAGAAAAGGGATGGGTCCTAGGTTTGGATTTGGGTCTAAATGAGTAGCAAGTAAGGAAACAATAGGAATCGAACGGAAGCATTCATGTGGGGAATCTGACTTGTGGGGTGGAAGATGGAAGGCACAATTGGAAAAATTATAAAATTGTCCTGGCCTGTTATGGTCGGGACAATTTTACAGTCGCTTGTATACACCTGTGACTTGTTCTTTGTATCAAAGTTAGGAACTGTATTTGCTTCATCAGCCTCGCTGGGAACGTCTGCGGCAGGCGTCGTTTTTGTTATGTCTGCCATTATAGCAGCAGGGTCTATCGCTATTGCAGCAAGAGGATTTGGAGAAAACAACTGGGACAAAATAAGATCGGCAACAGGCAATGGTCTTTTATTGGCCATTCTTTTAGGTCTTTTTATCGGCATTGGCGGTCGCCACATTTCTGACTTTGTTGTACGCAATGTATATGGGGCCACAGAAGCCAGTACAATTTTGTATACGACCACATATCTAAACATGGTGCTTATGGGGACGGCTTTTGTCTTTGTCAATTTTAGTATGCGAAATATTTTACAAGGCATTGGCGACACAATGAGTCCTTTAATAATATTTGGCATTACAAACATACTTAATATTATCCTAGATCCCCTTCTCATATTCACGCTGGATATGGGTATTGGAGGGGCGGCCCTTGCCACAGTGATTTCACTTGGTGTGGGTAGCATTCTTGTGGTGATTCGGGTGATACAAAAATATTTGAAGGCAAGTCGACCTTATTTTTTTCATATTTAAGGATAGAAAAATCACGGACTTTGCAGATTCTAAAAGTGGGAAGCTGGGCCTGTATACAGCAAATTGCCCGTCCGATTACAGGCATGCTTATGTTTGCCATTGTTCTTAGAGCCGGTGGCAATGCAGGGACAGCAGCTTTTGGTATTGGAGGTCAGCTTTTTAGTTATACTTTTATATTTTTGTCGGGGCTTTCTGTAGCCATTTCCATCATGGTGGGGCAGGCTCTTGGTAGGGGTGATGAAAAAGAACTGGATCATTTAATCAAAGAGGGCCTTAAGCTGGGCGCCATTAACATGGTCGTGTTTGCAGTGCCATACGTTATTTTTCCAGATATACTTTTTAAAATTTTCCTTTCAGATCCTGAAGTGATCTCCATTGGAATAAACTATCTTAGAATTGTCTATCTTGGCATTGTTGTGGTCATATTCCCTGTTATTTATGGTGGTGTTTTTCAAGGGGCTGGCGATACGAAGCCAGCTATGTTATCATCATTAGTGGCAAATATGGTCTTCAAGGTTCCTGTTGCGTGGCTCCTTGTAACCATTTTTGATATGGGCATAATGGTGTTTGGTGGGCAGTTGCAGGATCGGTGTTTGTAGAAGCCGCCGTCGGACACTTTTACATTAAGAAAGGCAGTTGGAGAGCGTTTCAACTGGAATAGGGTGACATATGGAGTTTTTAACAGCAATGCTGCTGATACTTGTTGCAGAGATGGGAGACAAAACTCAGATCGTGGCCATGGCTTTTGCAACAAAATACAAGATACACCAGATACTCATAGGCGTGGCACTTGGATCTGCGGCCAATCATGGACTTGCTATCCTATTTGGAACATTCTTAACTCAGTATCTAGACATGAAGGTCATTCATACAGCAGCAGGACTTCTCTTTTTACTCTTTGCCTTCCTATCGCTTGACATAGAACCACCTGAGAACGAAGAAGACAACAAGGAAAAATTTGGGCCCCTTCTAACAGTGGCTTTGGCTTTTTTTATAGGAGAGCTGGGGGACAAAACACAATTGACGGCTCTATCCCTTTCGACGGATGCCTCTTACCCCCTTCTTATACTTCTTGGGACAACCAGTGGAATGGTTTTAACCAGTCTTCTGGGAATATTGATTGCACAGCGTTTTGGTGAGCGTATACCAGAAGAAATTATGAAGGTGCTTGCAACGGCAGCCTTCCTTATTTTTGGCTGTCAGAAGCTTATTGATGCGGCGGGACTGTTGAACATTCAAGGCCAGTGGCTTGCCGTGGGACTTGCACTGATATTTCTTGTAATGGGTCTACGCTACAGAAGTTTTCATCTTAAGGTACAATCGATTCGGCGTACAAGACTCAAGCAAAAATCTGCAGAACTTTACAGAACAATTAATCTTGTGAAAAGTGGTTTAGAATCTATGTGCCGAGGTGAAGAACACTGTGGGAAATGTAAGGGACACAGTTGTCTGATTGGTTATATGAAATTGGTCTTATCCCTGCTTGAAAAAAATGAAGATGTGCCAGATCATACTCTTCAAGTGGTCAAGAATTTGATTCACCGAGATGTGCCTCCAAATATGCTTTACACGACGATGAAGGCCCTTATGACTTACTATAGCAGCCATCCAGAAGATTTTAAAAAGAATAAGCCTTTAAGGGAAATCAGAAAGGCACTGGAGGCCCTTCTACTTATTGAAAAACCAGGGGAGATCAAGACCTATGCTGAGTATGAAAAATGGATGACAAGCCATTTAACAAAGCCTGACGGCTTAAACTAGGCAGACCTGATAGATAAGTGGTCTTGGGTTTTTATGAGAATATAAAAAGTAATTAATGGAAGCCCCCTCTTGATGAGGGGGCTTTAGCGTGTAGAGGAAGACCCACGTATGTTCTTGCTGGAGAGAATCCGTCTGAGCTATCAGTTCAAAAATGTGTCTTCCAGAGGCCTGGGGGAGATGTTGACTTCTGCTGGAGGCTAAGGTTATATAGGCCATATCAAGGCCAAAGAGGAAAAAGGTACACCCATAAGCAGCATTATGGTAAAATAAAACAGTTTGACAATAACCCTTATGGTGGGTAAATTCAGGAGGACGTAAAGTGGGTAGATTATTCGGCACAGATGGTGTGCGTGGTGTAGCTAATGTAGAGCTTACAAATGAATTGGCATATAAGCTGGGTCGCTTCGGCGCTCATGTTTTGACTGAAAATAAAGATAAAGCAAAAATATTAATTGCCAAAGACACAAGGGTATCTGGCGATATGCTGGAATCAGCAATGATATCGGGCATTCTGTCAGCAGGGTGTGATGTGATTAAAATTGGAGTCTTGCCGACGCCGGCAGTGGCCTACCTTGTAAGACATCTAGACGTGGATGCTGGGGTTATGATTTCCGCATCGCATAATCCGGTTGAGTATAATGGCATTAAGTTTTTTGACAACAATGGCTTTAAGCTTCCAGATGCTGTAGAGGAAAAAAATTGAAGACTATATTTTGAATGATAAAGACCTTGAACACAACCCTTCTGGTACAGAGCTTGGACGTAAAACGGAAGTTTTCAGAGCCATGGACTTATACGCTGACTATGTGAAGTCAACAATTGATGTCAATTTTGAAGGCATAAAAATAGCTGTGGATGCTGCCAATGGCGCGGCCTATGAAGTGGCGCGAAAAACGCTTAAGGATTTAGGGGCTGAAGTGACTTGCATCCACTCTGAGCCTGATGGTTTTAATATCAATGCAGGCTGTGGTTCCACACATCCAGAAATGGTTGCTGCAGAAGTGATTTTACAAAAAGCAGATATTGGACTGGCCTTTGATGGGGATGCTGATAGACTGATTGCAGTTGATGAGACGGGCAAAATTGTTGATGGTGATAAAATCATGGCCATTTGCGGAACCCACATGAAAACAAAGGGTAAGCTTAACAATGATACAATTGTCGCTACAGTTATGAGCAACCTGGGTCTTGATATAGCTATGCAGGGGGAAGCTGTAAAACTGGAAAAAACAAGAGTTGGCGACCGCTATGTCCTTGAAGCCATGAAGGCGGGCAAGCATAGTCTTGGTGGAGAGCAGTCTGGTCATATTATTTTCCTAGACCATAACACGACTGGAGATGGTCTTCTAACGGCAGTGCAACTCATCAATGTTATGAAGGAAACAGGTAAGAAGCTTTCTGAACTGGCAAGTATTATGGACACCTATCCACAAGTTTTAAAAAATGCCAAAGTGACTAATTCTAAAAAGCACGACTACACAAGTGACGATGTGATCATAAAAAGAATCGCTGAGGTGGAAAAACATTTTAGTGGTCAGGGCAGGGTTCTTATTCGCCCATCAGGCACAGAGCCGCTTGTACGTGTTATGATAGAGGGCAAGGATCAATCTGAACTCAATCAGTTTGCTGAAGAGCTCGTTGGTTTGATCGAAGAACGATTGGGTCAATAAGAATAGGTTTTATTTAAAAGTTTTTATGGGCCTGGATGGGTTTTAAGGGGCTACAGTAAGGCACTTATGCCTCACTGGTGTCCTGTATATAATTCTGATTTAACAAGTGTCTTATGATAAAAATAAAAGAGCATCAGCAAGACTGGTCATTAAACCAGGTTGCTGATGCTCTATTTTGATTGCGTTATAGTCTTTTTCGTTAGAAGCATAATTTATATTGTGTCAGCCCTGTCACTAATCGACCATGAGATCTTCTTCAAGCCAAACTTTTAAGAGGTCTGCGGTCCTCTTGAAGGTGTCCACCTGAATGGTCTTGTCAAAGTCATATTTCTTTATGCTGTGGTCATACATAGGGTCATAATAATTGACCATGAGTTCTTTGGCAACAGTTACAAAATCCCCATCTTTAACAAGCTCTTGCAAGTGCTCGACGGGTTCATTGCCCATGTAACGCCTAATTCTGTCAATGGCTTCTAGGAGTTCGGTATTGCCAGGTTCAAGATCTGTGTATTCAGAAATAAGATGCTTGGCTCTAAAGTCAATATCTGCATCAATTAGAACCTGATACCCAAGGGCCATCTGGTCCTTGACGCATTTAGGGACAAAGAGTTTGCCAATACGGCGACTTTCGGCTTCAACAAAAATGTACTTACTCTTTCTATTTTTCAAAGTGTGGAAGATATAAGACTCAAAGGACTTTGTCGAAGGCTGTTCACCAAGTCCAACGCCTCCCAGGAGAGACCCCCTGTGATTGGCACCGCTTCTAGGTCTAGAACATCCATTCCAAGATCTGTGAGTTCATCGAGAATTTTCGTCTTTCCAACCCCTGTTCTACCGTGGAGGACGATGAAGCGCACGTCCTGGCTATGGGCCTCTATCCCCCGAATAACAGCTTTTCTGTAGCCCTTGTATCCATCCTTCAGGTAATAGACTTTTTCACCAAGTCCGTTTAAAAGCAGAGCCAGAGAAGTGCTTCTCATGCCACCTCTTGCGCAGAAAAGCACAATTTTCTTTCCCGTTTCCTTACGGAGTCGAATGATTTCTTTATAAAGCTTAGGCAGCTTTTGTGAGACAATCTCCACACCGTGCTCTTTGGCGTCTTCAGGAGAATCATGCTTGTACATGGTTCCGATTATTTTGCGCTCTTCATCGTTAAAAAGAGCCAGGTTCACAGCCCCGTATATTGTGGCTTCCTCATGTTCAGCAGGGCTGCGGACATCTAAAAATAGACAGTCCTTTTCATTTAACTTTTCAAATTCTATAGGCAGTAGCATATAATGGCCTCCGTATCCATGTCCGTTTTGATTATATGCAGTTTAAGTATTATAAAAAAACATAAATCATTGAGATAATATTAAAATTAACATTACTATCATAATGTTTGTTGTGACTTTATTCAATAAATTTTGTGAAGATTTCCCCATATGCCCTGATTAACTCCGCCAGTTAATAGGGTATATAAATAAGATAATATGAGCATTAGGAGGAAAAAATGGCTAATATTCTCATTGCTGACGATTCAGTTGTCATAAGAAAAACATTGCGTCGCCTGCTTGTAAAAGGCGGACACGATGTCATAAGCGAAGCATCCAATGGTCAAGAGGCGTTTAATGAGTACAAGCTTCACCAGCCAGATATTGTGACATTAGATATTACTATGCCTCTAATGGACGGGATTGCCGCACTCAAAAAAAATTATTGAGAGTTTTCCAGATGCTCGTGTGATTATGATCAGTGCCATCGAACAAAAGAATCTTGTTTTTGAAGCACTGGAAAATGGCGCAAAACATTATATTATTAAACCCTTTGATGAAAAAGCAGTTCTTGAAATAATTAAACTCGTTCTTGAAGAATAATTAAATGAAAATGTAAAGCGTATTAAAACCACTCACCTTGGCGTCTTGAAGTCACTGGGTTGAGTGGTTTTAATATTGTCTTAGGTTAGAACTGTATTTCGTATGCAAATTCAAGCTGGCGTCTGTAATCAAGTTCAACAAAGTCTGTTGGTTTCACGTTGGTTTCTTTTTTTTCAAAATAATGAAGGTCGGCTATTTTGAGCATTTTGTAAACGAACTGGGAGCAGAACATAATGTTAGGCTTGTGGGAATACCGAAGTAAGAGGCCTAACAAATTATAAGCGCTGCCTTCATCATTAATTTTTTTAATTTCATCAATAAGACGCTTTTTCTGCTCGAATGTGGTTTTAAGTTTGTAAACCATAATAGACGCATCTGATTTCTTATTGAAATACTCGACCATTTCGGCGTTAAGACCAGGGGGGTAGACCTTCTCCCCGCCGTTGTAACTGATAATTGTCTTCAGTTCATAATCAAATGAAATGGAAGCGTGGTTGTACTCTTTATTGGTAAAGAGTGAGATCATCTCACTGGCGGCACTGCCGGTGTTTGAGATGATGATATAGATATAGGGGTCTTCCAGGCTTTTGTAGGCCTGATAGAAATACTCCGAGGTTAAGCTTCCGTTATTGACATATCGACGGGAACTATGTCTTGGAATGTCCCTAAGAATTTCATCAATGTTTTGCCGTGACATGCTCTTTCGAGCTTTTTGAACAACTTGAAGCTTGCTTTTAATGGCTTGTTTGTTGTGCCTAAATGTGTGGAAACTAAAGGATGCCAGTTCATCTATAGAAGGGAACAAGAACTGGGTGTATCTTTTTGATGTGAAAATGTGATCAATAATAAAAGGCACACATATAAGCAAAACACCGATAAGCTTTGCTGCTGATTGAGGTATGCCAAGAAGCCCCTCGCCAAATATACCATTGCTGTTAAAGAGCAGCTTAAAAGCCAATACAAGTATATAGGTGATGGTCAGTGTGACACGGGACTTGCTTTCTTCCTCAACACGCAGGGTGCGTCGAATCATAAGCATGGTGATCAAGATATAGGCTAGGGCAAAGAGTGTTTCATCGCCATAGAATAGCAAAGCAACCATTATGAAGGCTGCAAATATGTTCAGTAAGCTAATTAATTGTTTCAAACGGTTCATTTTTTTGACTCCATCTTCAGTTTTTAGGCCGAAAAAGCTTTAAAATTCTAGCTTATCCGGTTCAAGGATATGTTCATTATAATATCAGGTTTTGTTCAACCTGTGAACTACCCAGAAATAGTACCACTTTTAAAGACAATTTGCCCGTTTTTCTCAGTGGCTGTCAGTTCACTGCGAAAGACATTGTTTTTAGGATTTTGCTGGATAATATCTAGTATTTCCAGAAGCTTGGTTGAAAAGTCTCTAAAGGTCAGGCTTTTATAGTCCATGCCTTCCTTATGATAAGACAGCAAGACCCAGTTTTTGAGGGATTCTGTGCTGATTTTAAGATCAATGGGATAAGCCCTTTTATAGAGTTCAAAAACTCGTCTGTAAAATCAGAGAAGGCCTCATGGTTTAGGGGGATAACCATATGACTGGCTGGCGGAGATCCCCTAGATTCCTTCGTTTTGGGTCAATGGCTTTTCCGAGTCTTTGTGAAAGGGCACCATAGGTTGAGAAGCCCTTTTCCTCATTTTCAAGAAGACGAGGTGTCGTTGACATGACGAAAAAGGTTTGGCTCAACTCATTGGAACTTGTCAAATCTATAAGCTGTCTCAAGTTGGCGTAAGCGGTCATACGAATGTCACTGCGCTCATCAATAATAAGGTCCAGTTCGTCTACGAGCACCACAAAACCCCCATAGCCTAAGAGGGGGATAAGGTTTGAAAAAGCCTTCATAAAATCCATCATATTGAACTTGTCAACAGAGCCGACGATGCCGAACTGCTTTTTTAAGTTGGATGGAATGTTCTTTTCTCCTGTGATCCAAGCCGCTACCGCTTCTGATACGCTAATGTTCTTTTGTATACGGGCTCGAATATAGGTTAGAAAAGACCGAGCAAAGGCGTTGTTATATCGACTGAGGGTCTGTATAACAGTATTTATTTCCTTAGCTGACTGTGCCTTGTTGGGAGATGTTTGTAAATTTTCTATCCATATGTCAAAGAGATCATCAAAACTGGATTTTCGACCTTCGATGGTTTTAACAAATAGATTGTGCATGATCTGATAATACATTTGTTCAAGGTTGTTAAAACGAAAGGCCTTATCAATTTGAATGTGGGATACAACAAAGTCCTTTTCGAGGGCCTTGGCCTTTAGATGGTTTAGCATAAAGGTCTTGCCAGACCCATACTCACCTATGATCCATTTGACAGAGCTTGTTCCACTTTTGACATTTGAAAAGCATCTTTCAAACTCCAGTGTTTCCTCTTCTCGACCGACACAAAGACTTTCTGGCACAAATGCAGGCACCACACCATTTTTATAAGCATTAAGTACGGATTTGTAGTCTGAATGTTGCAATGCATCTACCCCCAGTGACGAACTCTAATTATGATGATAAATCGTTAAAATTTTCTGTTAAATCAAGTCGTCAAAAAAGTGAGCAAGTCAGGACCTGCTCACTAGATTGTCTAGTCATATTTTATCTGATTTCTATTTTTTAATCAAACCCAGGCCTTTACAAAACTTCAGATTTAGACCTTGACCACAAAACTTATAATCATAGTGTTTCATAAGTATTCATTATTTAAGGTGTGATGAAGGCTTTAAATATGAGTTTTTATGGGGCTTAAACCAGAATGTCAACTTCATGAACAGAGCCAACACCACCGTTTTCCTTGAGATAGACACCGCTTTCTCGAAGTTGACCATTTTGATCAAAACCGCTGTCGGTGAGTTTGTATTCAGTGGATACAGACCCTAAATATATAGCGCCCACATTGGCATCGATTAGGCCAGTTAAAACCATTTGACCTGAGGCATCCATTGACCAGATCTGAAGATTTTCAAATTCAAGATCGTTCTCATCGAGCCAGCCATTGTTATCGCTGTCAAGCATACGCATTTCTGAGTATCCATGCCCTGATTGTGGTCCAAAAAGCTCTGAGCCATCATCAATTTCTCCATTTTTGTTTCTGTCAAAAACGAGAAATCCACTGCCATCTCTCGGCACGCTCATTTCATCCAGTTGACCATCTAAATCAAGATCAAACTGAATTTTCTTGTCTGCCAGTCCGGGCGGGATGCTGTCAGTCTGAATGACAATTGGATCGATCAAGGCTTGCCCAGCTTGTATGTCAATGCTTTTACTTGTGTGTGTTTCCCGGCTCATATGCATGTTTAAATCAAATTCCATTTCTCGGCCATCACTGCTTTTGACTTTCCCTGAAGCCTTAAAGTCAAGTTTTTCAGATTCAGACTTGCTTTCTGAGTGGTGGAAGCGCATTCCCCAACCAGATACCTGTGCAGGGAATAGGCCTTGACTCTTTTGCTGACTTGGTTGACTTTTCTGGGGGCGTCCCTTTTTAGGCCCTTGCCTTTTCAAGCGATTGTCCTTTAGTCCGATTAAATCAAACTTAAAAGGTTTGCCGGTTACCCAAGAAATCAACTTCTCAAGCAGACGGATTTTCATGCGGTCTTCATCTGAAAGATAAAGGTCCAGTTCATCTTCAATGTCTTCTGGTTCATAAATAGCGTCTAAATGGTCGGTGTTTGCTATGTCGTTTTCGGCGAGGCCCATGCCTTCAGGCGATAAGCTCAGTGCATCTTCCTGTAAGCGTGGTTCCACTTTCCATAACTGGAGCATTGTGCGTGAGGTTTCCGTCTTCTTGAACTCTCGATTCGCCTCCATGCTTATCGAAGAACTCTCAATCCTCATATTGTCTCACCTCCGTGTAGACTACAACAATGTCCTATATCTATATTATCGTTATAATTTTCTGAAAATTTAGCAATGATTGAAAAACAGGACTTTAGACCGGGCTAGGTCGTACGTATGAGTGGGTATGTAATGAATACAGATAAGGGGGGACAGGTATGTATCATCTTGTATTATTTGACGAAAAAGCATTTATTAGAAGTAGAATAAAGGGACTTCTCAGCTTATCAGACATTCGCATACATGAAGCAACAAGTTATAACCAGCTTGTAAACTATGTTGATCATGACTCATTTAATGTGGATGTGATTATGGCCGATCTTAATTTTGAAGATCCCACTTTGATGGAAAATATGAAAGAGTTTAGGGCAGAACATAGAAATATACCCTTATAATATTCACTTCATCGTCGACAAGAAAGTTTTTGTCAGCGCCATGAAACTGGGGGCCAATGACTATATACTCAAGTCTGTGGAGGACAATGTTCTAATCAGCCGTATTAAAAGAAATGTGGGGCTGACAATCCCGGCAACATCACCAGGCAGCGAAGGCATAAAAATGACCATCGATATTACAAGGTATTTGGCTGGAGAAATTCGAAAAGCTCAGAAAGGCCAGTATGCCATGACTGTTTGCTTTAGCTCTATTATGACAAATGAAGGCGCCGATGCCAGTGTCCATGTCTCGCCACGGTTCTTAAACCAGCTCCAGGGGACCTACTGGGAAACTGACGCCCTTGTCTCCTTTGGTCTGAATCATTTTGTGAGCTTTTTTCCTTTCTGCGGAAAAAACGGAAGGCATATTGTTGAATCCAAGCTTCAGTCTATCTTTGAGACACTCAAAGATTCAGACACCAACCTGGCATCCTGCAAGCTGGTCAATGATTATGTGACTTTTCCTGAAGATGGCTTGACGAAAGAAGATATTTTGTCAAAAATGATAGAAGAGATGAACAACAAATAGTTAAGGAGCCCGGAGAACGTGCCGGGCTATTTTACTGATTTAAGATAAGTGGCTAAAATAGGACCAGTCAAAGAGCTGGACGTTGAAATGAGCGAGAGTGTGGAGAAGATATGTCTTACGATTGTATTATTATAGGTGCAGGGCCAGCGGGCCTTATGGCAGGCAATTTCTTAAAGGGCGTCCATGCCCTTGTTTTAGAAGGGGAGGAAAACCGGCTCAAAAACTGCTTTTATCTGGTGGGGTCAGTGCAACTTTACCCATGATGGCCCGATAGAAGGGTTTTATGATAAATTCGGAGACCGCGGGCGTGTACGAAAAGCCCTTTGTGGATTTACAAATGCCGATGTCATGGATTATATGACCAGTCGTGGGGTGCCCCTCATGTTAGGGAGGATGGTAAGGTCTTTCCAAAAAGTATGGATGCTTGGGATGTTTTTAGGGCTCTTCGAAAGGGGCTGGAATCAAATGAGATTTCCTTTCTCCAAAACCAAAAGGTTGTCGATATTGATAAAACTGACCAAGGCTATCAAGTTGTCACATCAGGAGGACGATATATGACAAGGTCAGTCATTTTGGCTGCGGGTGGAGCCTCTTATCCTATGACGGGGTCTGATGGGTCTGGCTATCAGCTGGCCAAGATGCTGGGTCACAAAATTGTTCCACCAAGGCCGGCCTTGACCCCAATCTATATTGAAAACTTTAAACTCACAGATCTGGCTGGTTTGTCCTTTCCAAAGGGAAAAATCTATCACTATAGAAATGGAAAGAAGCTTGCGGATTACACGGGAGATGTTTTAATCACGCACACAGGTCTAAGCGGTCCAGGGATCCTCGACAATAGTAGAGATATGTGTGCTGGTGATGTGGTTCATTTAAAATTTCTATACGAAACAACCTCAAGAGATGCCCTAGAAAATGACATATTAAATGGACATAAAAAAATTATTGAAAACAATCCTTATGCAGCATATGACAAAACGCAGTGCTCTCAAGCTCCTCCAGCTGGCTGAAATTGATGAAAATCAAAATTGTGCTGAGCTTGGAAAAAAGGCTCGAAAAAAACTGCTTTCTTATGCGGAAGCCTATCCCATGACAATTAAGCAAATGGGGAATATGAAAAGTGCTATGGTGACAGCCGGCGGGGTTTCTCTTAAAGATGTAAAAGCGGGAACAATGGCCTCGAAGTGTTCAGAGGGATTGTTTTTTGCAGGGGAGATTCTTGATGTGGATGGCAATTCTGGAGGATACAATATTCAGTGGGCCTTTTCCAGTGGGAAAATGGCTGCACTTTCTGTACAGTCCTATTTGAAAGAGGTGTCTTATGGCAAGTAGATGTTCATGGTGCGGGGATGATCCCCTTTATGTGAAGTATCATGATGAGGAGTGGGGGATTCCTGTTCATGATGACAGAGTGCTCTTTGAGTTTCTCATACTGGAATCTGCCCAGGCTGGTCTGAGCTGGATATCCATACTAAGAAGACGTGAGAACTACCGTGAAGCCTTCCTGGGGTTTGACCCTGAAAAGGTTTCGAAACTAAGGCAGGAAGATGTGGAAACCCTTATGAAAAATGAAGGGATTATTCGCAATAGAAAGAAGATAGAGTCAGCTATAGGCAATGCAAAAATATTTTTAGATATTCAAAAGGCCTATGGCAGCTTCGATAAATACCTTTGGGACTTTGCTGGAGGGCAAGTGATTACTGGTCATGCTGAAACGCTAGAAGATGTGCCCGCTAAAACAGAACTTTCAGAAAGGCTTAGCAAAGATTTAAAAAAACGGGGGATGAAGTTTGTAGGCCCTACAATAATGTATGCTTACTTGCAAGCTGTAGGGGTTGTCAATGACCATGTTTTAAGCTGTGATTTTAGGTAGATTTGAAATCGGAGTGAAATGAGTTCAGAAATGGAATTATGACACTTTGAGGAAATTGTTCAAATTTATTGACAATGAATATCAATCCGTATTAAAATTGTCATGTAAATGATAATTGATTTCAGGATGGAGGAAATCGCATGCCGCTAAAAAATGGCCAAACCTGGCAAAAAAGTTGTTCTCAAAGAAATCGCGTGGGGACAGAAACTAAGAAAAAAGCTTCAGGATATGGGATTAACACCAGGCGTAAGATTTGACATCGTATCAGCAACAGCTGGTGGTCCGGTCATTATAGACATTAGAGGAACAAGGCTGGCCCTTGGTCATGGAATTTTATCAAAATACTGGTTGAAGAATTATAGACCCTAAGAACCGGCATTAGATTTTTTAATAAGAAAGTTTGCAACTCGCTGCTCAGAAATATGGGTAGCGGGTTTTCCTGCGTTTTTAGGGATTTAACATAGAAAAGGTGAAGATATGAGTGGATTTAAAGTGGCCCTTGCCGGCAATCCCAATTGTGGTAAAACAACACTCTTAAATGGATTGACTGGTGCACGACATTATGTTGGAAACTGGGCTGGCGTGACCGTAGAAAAAAAAGAAGGCACGATTCGCCATAAGGGTGAAGACATTACGATTGTAGACCTACCAGGCATTTATTCCCTGTCGCCCTTTACCCTTGAAGAGAGAATCTCCAGACAATACATTTTAGAAGACATGCCAGACATGATTATCAATATCGTGGATGCCAGTGCCCTTGAGCGAAACCTATTCTTGACGTTCCAGCTCATGGAACTTGGCAGACCTGTTATTATTGCCCTGAATATGATGGATGAAGCTGAAAAAAGAGGCATAAAAATTGATGTGGAGGGCCTATCAGAAGCTCTTGGTTTACCCATTGTGCCGATAGTTGCAAGAAAAGAAAAGGGCCTTGACGCTCTTATGGACATGGTTTTAGACCAGGTTCACTCAGGTGCAAAACTTGAAAGCAAGCCCATAAGATACAGCGAAGATTTGGAGCAAATGATTCAAGGTGCAGAGCATGTGATTAATCACATTCCAGACCATATCAATAAGAGATGGGCTTGTATTAAATTGCTAGAGCGTGATGAAATGCTTCTGGAAGCCTATGATATAAGTGGTATAGATAGCTTGCCAGCTGTAGACGAACAGATCGCCAACGAAAAATACAGGCTTATAAACGATATGATGGAAACCGTCGTAAAAAGACCCGACGAGAGCTATGACAAATTGTCAGCAAAGCTTGACAAATACATCTTGAATCAGTGGATTGGCATTCCAATATTTGCCTTGGTTATGTACTTTGTTTTTAACATGACCTTTACCCTTGGGGGATATGGTGTGGATATACTGGACGTCTTTTTTTCCGATCATGTTGCAGGCTTTGCGAGTGCCCTGCTCATGCAGATTGGTGTGGCGGACTGGATGCAGTCCCTTATCGTAGACGGAATCATTGGCGGTGTTGGCGGGGTTCTGACCTTCGTGCCCAATATAGCCATCATGTTCTTCTTTATTTCAATACTGGAAGACAGTGGCTACATGGCCCGAGTGGCCTTTATAATGGACCGGTGGATGACCAAGGTCGGTCTGAACGGAAAGACCTTTATTCCTATGATTCTTGGATTTGGGTGCAACGTGCCTGCTATTATGGGCACAAGAACACTGGAAAATGAAAACGACAGACTCATTGCCATATTGATCAACCCATTCATGTCCTGCAGTGCCAGATTGCCAGTTTATATTTTGTTCGCATCAGTCTTTTTCAAGGGGTACGAATCACTTGTGACCTATTCCCTGTATGTCTTTGGCATACTGGTGGCCCTTCTTATGGCCTATCTCTTCAGAAAATTTTTTGTTTAAGAGTGAGGAAACGCCATTTATTATGGAACTTCCCACTTATAGATTGCCGATTCCCAAAGCGCTATTTATCCATGTTTGGGAACGTGTGCGAGGGTATATTGTAAAAGCAGGAACCGTTATTTTTGCAGCTTCAGTTATCTTATGGGTCATTACCAGCTACAATTTCAGCGGACCGGCCATAATAACAGAAAGCTTTGGTGCGTCTATTGGTAAGGTCATAGCACCGGTTTTCAAGCCCTTGGGATTTGGCAGATGGCAAGCGGCTCTTTCTCTTTTAACAGGTATAGCCGCAAAAGAAATTGTTGTTTCCAATATGGCCATTGTTTACGGCTTTGCTGATCCAGAAGCGACCAGAGCTTTTGCACAAGTTCTTCAAAGCGAGTTTACAGCCCTGTCAGCCTATGCTTTCATGGTCTTTGTTTTACTCTACTCCCCATGTGTGGCTGTGATCGGCGTTATTAAAAGAGAGACAAACTCGTGGAAATGGACTGGTTTTTCTGTGGCTTACCAGATTGCAGTGGCTTGGGTGTTTGCGTTTTTAGTCTATCAAGTGGGCCGTTTGCTGGGATTTTAATGACAGGTCACGGCGGTTTTGATAGAAAAGGATCAACCAATAAAAGAGGTGAAAGACTTGGGAACAATTATAACAGGCCTCCTAGCTCTTTTGATATTCGGCTATGGTGGCTACCAAGCTTATAAAACAATCAAACAAGGGGCTGAAGGCAAATGTCAAGGATGCTCTTGTGGTGATTGTGAATCGTCGGATTGTGCCTCCTCACTGGGCTATATAGATTTTTCGGATTTAGAAGAGGCTTCTGAGCAGTGCCCAGATAAAAATTCTCAAAAAGACTTACGTCAAAAACCTACAGAGGATGAAAACGCCAATGACTAGAAAAACCCGTTCATTACACTAGAATAGAGTGTTGTGAACGGGTTTTATTGTGGTTTTATAGAGATTTATTTTTGACCATTTGACCCAGTTAGGTCACTAAAAGAAATCCTGTTTTGCTCGCGGAAGAGTATGAGTTCGCCAGCGTAGTTTTTTAGGCCGTCGTAATCTTGTATGAAGATAGATTTTCTGTTTTTTTCGATCAGCCCCTCCTCAACAAACTTGTTAAGAACACGGGCTAGGTGTCGGTAACTCGTTCCAAGAAGATCAGCCATGTCGGCGTAAGATTCATCAAGAATAACCTCGACCTTGTCTATGGCAAGGGCAAGAATATAGGCTGCCAGTCGACTTTCGAGGGTATACAGCAGGTTGACGGAACTTGCCATGGACTCCTGGTATGTTTTTATAGCAAGGCTTTTGCCAACAGCCCTTAAAAAGGATGTATCTTCAAAAAACTTATCGACCATAAGCTCCATAGGGATGGCCAGACAATCGCACTCGACCAGGGCTTCCACGTGACAGTTGCAGCCCATTTTAGGATCATTCATAAGCTCCACATCCCCTATGACCTGCATGGGTTCATAAAAGCTTAGCAGATAGGACTTACCATTTTCCATGACTGTGTATATCTTTGCACGTCCTCTTACAAAGAACATGAAGTGGTCTAGTGGTTCACCGCTTCGGGCCAGGTATTCACCGCGGTTATAGCGGATTATTTTCATATCATTGGGTTCGAGCTTATCAAACCAGCTGTCTAGTTTGTATTTTTTTTATGTAATTTTGAATCAGGTTGGTGTCGTTAATAAATTTCAAAAGGAACCTCCCGTGGGTATGACATTCTATATGATTAGTATACATGATATAATTTCATTCGAGGTGAAAATATGAGATATGAAGGCAGGATATTTCGCCCACCCAGTGAGGCGAGAAGTTATATTTTACAAGCAACAATAGGGTGTAAGCATAACACATGTGCATTTTGTGACATGTATTTTGAAAAAGACTTTCGTGAAAGACAAGAAAATGAAATTATAGAAGACATCCAGATGGCCAAGGCCTCAGGTTACCGCCCAGACCGTGTTTTTATTGCAGATGGAGATGCACTCGCCATGGATGAAAAAAGCTTGAGAGGGTTCTTGATGCGGTTAGAGAGACCTTCCCGGACTGCAGGCGTGTGGGAATTTATGCAACGGCAAGTGATGTTAATGAAAAGGACTTGAGGCGCTTTTAAGCCTGAAAGAAAAGGGGCTAGGCATTATATACCTGGGTCTTGAATCCGGTGACGATGAGGTCCTAAAACGAATGTGTAAGGGCGACCGGTCACAGGCCATGATCTCAGCAGCTAGACTTGTGAAGAGGTCAGGCATAAAACTGTCGGTGACGGTGATTTCCGGACTGGGTGGAAAATCAAGATGGAAGACGCATGCCGTGGAAACCGGCAAAGTTTTAAGCCAAATGGATCCGGATTATGTTGGCCTGCTCACGCTCATGTTAAGCGATGAGACACCAGTGACCCAGTGGATAGATAATGGGACGTTTACCCTTTTGAAACCAGATGAGATTCTTCGTGAAACCAGGTTGATGCTTGAAAATATGGCAGTGACCAACTGCGCATTTAGGAGCAATCATGCATCCAATTATGTCAATTTAAGCGCCCAACTTCCAAGGGAAAAGGACATGGCCATTGCTCAAATTGATCATGCTCTAGAACATGCAGGATATAAGCCGGAAGGGTATAGGCGATTATAGTCTTTATTCAAACTGTTTTATTATAAAATTGGATGGGTATCAAAATAGCATCCTAACAAATTTAAACCGGCATTATTCTCCTAGGTTCAAGTGATTTAAAGACTGGGCATGGGGTGTATGAATAATTTGGTTTGAAAGTGGAATAGATTAGATCACAGATGATTGTAAAATGATCTGTTCAATCAAAAAAGGAGGCAGGGAAATGGATTTCTTATTTGATCCCATATCAGAAGAATATGCCGATGCAATAGTGAGCTGGAAAGAATCCGATGGATATGCCTGCTATGACGCTGAAGGCAACGAAACAGAACTTGATGATATGTTGCTTTCAGGTGAATTTGACTTTTTCATCGTAAAAACAGATTCCGGAGAGCTGCTTGGATTTATTGAATGCACCTTTGACGAAGAAGGGGTGATGGAAATTGGCTGTGCGCTGGTTCCAGAATTCATGGGACAGGGGCTTGGCTGTGAGTTTATCTCAGCGTGTATGGAGTTTGTTCTAGAACATTACGATTACGGCAAAGAAACCATTAAAACCCTTTTAAAACCTGGAGATGTTCATGCTATAAAGGTCTATGAAAGGGTTGGATTCTCAGTGGTGGATGAATCAGAAGAATGGGTAGAACTGGATATTGAGTTGTAATTGAGAGTATAAAAAGGTAGAAAAATATACTGAATAACCTAATAAGTCTAAGAGCTTAGACGCATAATAATTAGGACTAGAAAAGGAGGCTGAAAGGTCTCCTTTCAAAATTTTGTGTGCCTGCTATGATAGTCATATATATTTTTTTAGATCCGATTATATCTTAGGACTCAATCATGCCAATAGGACAGGCTATTTAAGAATCAAAAATTCTATAATATAATATGACCAAGGTGTGAATCTGCAATTTTGAAAGCACTGGACCCAGTACAATCTGATAAAATATTAGAAAATGGGTCGAAGAAGAGATGAAAGTGAGGAAGCGACCATGAACCAGACAATTGATTTGCTAAAGAGTCACAGATCCATTCGAAAATATAAGGATAAACCTATTGACCAAGCAGTTTTACAGACACTCATTGAGTCAGGCCAGTGGGCATCAACATCGAGTTATGTTCAAGCTTACTCTGTGATTCGTGTGAAAAATCCTGAAAAACGAGAAGCCATGGCTCTTTTATCGGGAGATCAAAAAAATGTTCGAACAGCACCAGAATTCTTGGTCTTTTGTGCAGATCTAAACCGGTTAAAAAAAGGCTTGCGATATACATGACACACCTATGGAGGATGGGTTTATCGAACTCATGCTTATAGCATCCGTGGATGCGGCCCTCGTGGCTCAAAATGTTCTTGTTGCTGCTGAAAGTTTAGGTCTTGGAGGCGTTTACGTTGGTGGCATTAGAAATGATCCGGACAAAATGAGTGAGCTGCTGAACTTACCAGATCGCGTTTACCCAGTGTTTGGCTTATGCCTTGGCTGGCCAGATCAGGATCCGGATAGGAAGCCAAGACTCCCTCAGTCCCTTGTCTTTTTTGAAGACGAGTATCAGGAACCGGATGAGCATATACTAGAGGCTTATGACGCCATGTAAAAGAATATTATATACAGCGGACAAAAGGGAGACTAGACCACACTTGGACAGAGCAGATGTCCCAAAAGCTGGGCAAGGAAACCCGACCTCATATGCTGGATTATCTGAATAAGAAGAAATTTGCTCAAAGGTGAAAATATGGTCATATATGATGTGGTTTTATTTATACTGCCAGTCTTGCTTCTGATACATAAACAGGTCTTGGTTGTGTTTCAGAAACACCTGATAATTATGCTGGCCCTATCTTGCCTAGTGCCTGTAGCACACCATCTGAGTGCTGGATTTCGCTGGCAGATGACATTTTTTATATGTGTTTTATATCCTACTGGTTTTGGTGGCCCTTGTTCTCATTGTGAAAGCATCAGATTTTAGGCTGGCCTATAAGGGGCTCAAACGACTGGGATTGATTGTGACTTTGATATCTATACTGTTTTCCGCGGTTTTTCCTGTGGGACGGCTGTACATGGTCAGTGGCCCCTATAAAGTGGGGACGGCGAGTATGACTTACACAAGTGAGATACGCAGGGAACTTTACGGCAAAAAGTATGATACGGCGCGCGCCTTCAATATTCAGTTTTATTATCCTGCAGACCGAACGGGCTCAAGAAGAGCCCCTATGATTGAAAACAGTGAGGTTGTTGAGCAGGGACTGTCTAAGACATTTGGAGTGCCTAGACCCCTAACAGGTTATTTGAGTCAGTTGAAATCAAATGCTTGGTATGATGTAGGGGTGAGTGAGCTGGAAAACATGTATCCTGTGGTGATTTTATCCCATGGATGGAAGGGGTTTAAGAACATCCATAGTGATACGGCAGAACAATTGGCATCAGAGGGATATATAGTTGTTAGCATTGATCACACCTACGGGACTGTCGGTACAAAAATGGACACAGGTCAAGTTCGGTTTCTCAACCCTGCGGCCTTGCCTGAAAGAAGTGAAGATGATGACTTTCTAGTTTATGCGTCAGCACTTGTCAACACATACCGTGGTGATATTGATGAGACAATTGATCTTTTATATGACATGAATCAGACCGGATATAATAGCATTTTATCTGGAAAAATGGACCTTTCAAGACTGGCGCTAATTGGACATTCTACTGGTGGCGGTGCAGCAGTCCTTTCATCAATGAAGAGGGACAATGTCAAGGCCGTGATTGGTTTAGACGCCTGGGTGGAACCGGCTAAGCCTAGTGAAATTCTTTCGGGCGTGCATGTGCCTTATATGCATCTTAAAAGTGAGGCTTGGCGTGGGGGCTTCAATGAGGCCAATTTAAATATGCTCTTTTCCTCGTCAACAGATGACCGTTGGCTTATAACCCTTGATGGGACCAAGCACACGGACTTCACTTTCCTGAGCAAATTGTCACCTTTAAGTGAGTTTTTAAGGCTGTGTGGTCCCAATGGCAAGGAAGCCCACCAAATTCAAAATGAGTTGACTTCCGCCTTTCTAGCCTATTATTTGAAGGGCAAAAATACAAAAACAGCCATAGGCGATGTCATCAAAAAATATGAATCGACTAGGGCTGAAGCGGTTTATATGAAATAAAGGTATGGACTATAGGAAGTTGTAATGCTGAATGAGAAGAAGTGCTGTGATATGTCCTGGGTAGAATAAATATCCGACCATACGCGGCACTTTTATTTTTGTAACAGGGTCAAGGAGTATGGGAAATAAGGCAAAGACACTCATGGCCTGGATGTTGTTTTTGGTGGATATATAAGCCCAAAAACTAAGTAGGAAATAAGACAACATGGTTTTATTTTCATCTCCATAAGTCATATGGAAAATAAGAATCATCATTAAACCGTAAACCCCATACGAAACAGGGAAAAAGTGACCAATTGCCAGAAGACCAAATGATAGAACCCTGAACTTGGATTCGAAAAGCTCAATAATAATCAGCCCAATGAATAGGGTGAACATAATATTGAGTTTGCCAGGCACAAAATATATATATGGAATTTGTGATATGAGTCCGAAAATAAAAAGTCTGCCGGCATACTTTACTTTGCTCGATGTGTAACGGTAGCCCCTGGCGATGAGAAAGGCAAATATGGGAAATGACAGTCGTCCAATTATGCGCCACAGCATTTGTGACGGGAAAAACATATAGCCAATATGGTCAATCAGCATGGTCAACATGGCTAAAAATTTTAAGAAATCCCCTTTTCTATTCACAATTTACCTCCATCAGATATGTTATAATACCATAGTAGCATAAGTTTGAGAGGACACGCCATGACCACAGAAAAAGAAAAAAATAAATCTTTTGTGTATATACTGCACTGCGCTGACGATACATTATATACGGGCTATACAACGAACGTGCAAAGACGACTTGAAGAACATCAGGCCGGCAGTAAAAAATGCAAGTATACCATGGCGAAAATTAGACGACCAGTGGTCTTAAAGCAAGCATGGGAAGTGGAAGGAACAAAGGGCAATGCCCTTAGGATAGAAGCTTTCATAAAAAAACTGAGCCGGATCAAAAAAAATAAATTGATCTCGAATCCTGATCAGCTATCAAGCTTATATAGGGAAAAATCGAGTCAAGATATAAAATGTTGGACTATAAAAGATGTGAATTATTAGGGAATGCTCTGCGAAAACTGTCGAAAAATGTCATAAACAGACAAAACAAGGAGAGTTTTCACAAAATGCGTTCATAAAGCTATTTGGAGGGTATATATGCGACAAAGCACAAAAAAAATCATTGCCTTGACGATTGTAGGTATCATGGTTGTTTCATCATTTTTAACAATTGTTACAGCAGGCTTTTTATTTGTAGATTATTCTTTATGTGAAGTGTTAAGTATAATCACTTTGCCATGTTGTTACACGTAAACCCATAGTGTTCACACTGGCTTCATGAAGTGTATATGCACCTGTGTAAAATCATGACATGGTGCGAAGCGGGTTAAAAAAACTTAAACTGAAATAGGGCAAGGAGGGCGGTAACGTGTCGGTATTCTTTAGAAGGCTGATCGTACTGATCCTTTTCATAGCACTTGTGGGCACATTCTATTATTTCCAGTTTGTCGAAGCTGACTCTGCACCAGAGGGATATTCCTTTAGGGATGACTTCAAGGGCATTGACCGAGACTTCTGGTATATTGGTGAATGGCAAACTATGTTTACAGCGTATGATAAGGTGTCAATTAAAAATGATATATTAACCGCTGAAATCACTGAGACAGACAGAGGTCCTTTTTTGCTGTCACGACCTATTCCAATTGAGGAAGGGGATGTCATATCTATTAAACGTCGTGTGAAAATGCATTATGACAATGATAATTTCACAGGGGGTATGGCCATTGTACAGACATCAGATGAGCAGTTCAAACCCGTTGTTCTTGAGAACAATTGGGGAAGAAGTATTGGTGATGGCGTGGCTTTGGTGGAGTATGTCCACAGCTACAATGAAGAGTCTGAACGACCAGGACGGGATATTTTTAGAGTTATGGGACCAACCTGGAAAACAGATAATGCCTATGCTGTTGTTGAACCAACATTCGATGACTGGATAGAAGAGGAACTTGTCTTTGATACAAGGACCAATCAGATTGTATACAAACTAGGAGGCAAGGAATACCGGGTGGCTGGCATGCCAATAACACGACCGAGTATTCGTGTCTTTATGCATTCTTATGGATGGCACACCGGTCATTATATGAAACTGGACTGGTTCGAAATAGAAGTTAAAAATATGCGTCTAGGCAGATAAACTAGAACTGTGAACCCGTCGAAGGTATATCTGCGACGGGTTCTTTAATAATTATTTGATGTGTTGGTATGGAGGTGACAACATGCTAGAAATTTATGATAAAACAAGTCAGCAAGTGCCGATTAAGGCCTGGGTTGGAAAAGTGGAGGATCTGGAACATGGTTGCCTCCATCAAGCTAAGAATCTGAGCACCCTTGATTTCATTCATAAATGGGTGGCCCTCATGCCTGACACACATCAGGGGTATGGCATGCCTATTGGTGGTGTTGTGGCCATAAAAGACTATGTGATTCCCAATGCGGTTGGTGTTGATATAGGATGTGGTATGGTTTCACCCACACAAATATTGCCCTTGAAAAATTAACAGAAGACAAGTCAAAAGAGATTATTAAGCGAATTATGGATGAAATCCCCTTGGGATTTGCCCATCACAAGGAAAAACAATCGAGTCAAGTCTTAGAAAAATTTTTGAGTGAAACGGACTATGACTATAGTAAAATTGGACATTTGTATCCTGAGATAGAAGCCTCTTGGTATCAAATCGGAACGCTTGGCGGTGGGAATCATTTTATTGAAATACAGGCTGATGAAAATGATGAACTTGGTATAATGATCCATTCTGGGAGCCGAAATTTTGGATACAAGGTGGCAAAATATTTTAATGAAAAAGCCAAGTCATATTGCAAAAAACATGGCGGTAAAATAGCGGTTAGACACCAACTGGCCTATTTGCCAGCAGACTCAGAAGCTGGTCGTGACTATTTGGCGTGGATGACCCTGGCCCTTGAATTTGCCCGCGAGAACAGGCGGGTTATGATGGAAAAGGTCAAGGCCATCGTAGCAGAAATGTTTGAGGATGTGACTTTTGGTGAAACCATAAATGCACATCACAACTATGCTTCCTTTGAAAGACATTATGGAGAGGATGTCTGGGTTCACCGCAAGGGGGCTATACGGGCAGAAAAAGATATGCTCGGCATTATTCCAGGTGCAATGGGAAACCCTTCATATATAGTTAGGGGGCTGGGCAATGAAGAAAGTTTCAAGTCCTGTTCCCACGGAGCAGGTCGACATATGAGTCGTAAAGCGGCGATAAAAGCCTTTAAGAAAGATGATGTTATAAAGGATCTCTTAGATAAGGGCATACATGTTGGTGCACCAAGGCAAAGTGTGCTGACCGATGAAGCGAGATTTGCCTATAAAGACATTCAAGAAGTGATGAAACAGCAAAGGGATTTGGCTGAAATTGTGCGGTCTCTTCGCACAAGACTGGTTGTAAAGGGGTAGTGTGTTGGCAACTATAACAAAAATCGAAACGCAGAAGAAAAACAAGGATAGGTACTCCATATTTTTAGATGGGGACTTTGCCTTTGGTGTTCATGTTGACGTGCTTGTCACGCATGGGTTATGTAAAGGTATGACCCTTGAAAAGGATGAACTGGAAGCTCTTATTCATGACGAGAGCGTGAAAAAGGCTGTTCTGGCTGGGATAAAACATATTAGTTATAAGCAACGAACAAGTAAAGAGGTTCGAGATAAATTAATCAGTCTTGAACATACGCCTGATCAAGTTGAAGAAGCCATTGATAAACTCATAGAAATGGCCTTTTTAGATGATGAAAGATATGCAGAAGAGTTTGTTGACACAAGACAACAGCGTTATGGGCGCAAAAGGATATTCCTAGAGCTGAAAAAGAGGGGCATACCGGAGCATATTGCTCAAAGAGCACTGGATGAAATGCTCGATGTGGATGCTGGCTATGAAACAGCCCTAAATATGGCTCGTAAGAAATATGCCCAGTGCTCAGACATTGATCCAAGAAAAGCAGCGACAAGAATTCAAGGGCAACTCCTAAGAAAAGGCTATTCCTATGATGTGGTAAACCGCATTATTAAAGAGCTGGGTGTGTTTGATAGGTCCTAGGTTTGAGACAACTGAACAAGGTCAAGAAATTATAAAGGGATATTCTTCTCAAAATCCGCAGAATGGGAAAAGAGAAAATATCCTTTTCTTTTGTAGTAAAGTATTCAAGAATAACTATTTCGTAACCTAAATACTTTGGTAGACATGTTATAATATCCACTGACTTCATGTATACTGGGCATGATAAAAGAGGCAGATTTTAAGTGAAACATTTTATGATACATAAAATGTCATTCGGTTATTTATTCAATAAAGACAGTAGTGGAGGCATAAGAATGAAAAATTTTAAGAAGCATTTGCCGGGTCTGGCCGTGGTTTTTGTAATCGCATTTTTGTCAAAGGCTCTTGATGGATACCTTTCCACTTGGGTTAAACTTGAAGCCCTGACCATTGGCATTATACTCGGCATGGTTTATTCCAACACCGTGGGTGTTCGGGACACCTTAAAGTCAGGGATTCAATTTTCATTAAAAAAACTTTTGAAAATAGGAATTGTATTGCTAGGCTTTAAACTTAATTTTCAAGCCCTTATAGAACTTGGGCCTAAAATGTCACTGGTTGTGGTTGCGTTTGTGCCACTGGTCTTAGTAACAGCCACATTTCTAGGCCGTAAAATGGGAATTGGCAAGAAATTAGCGGTTCTAATTGGTGTGGGCAGTTCCATATGCGGGGCTTCTGCCATCGTGGCTATGGCGCCAACCATTAATGCTGAAGATGATGATGCCATTATAGCTGTCGGTGTTGTCAGCTTGCTTGGTGCCGTGGGTGTCCTTGTGTATTCTGCCTTTGCCGCAGTTTCGCCATTAACGGATATTCAGTACGGACTGTGGTCTGGTCTATCCCTTCAGGCGTGGCCCATGCCCTAGCGGCAGCCTTTGCCAGAGGGGATGTAGCAGGGGAAATGGGAACCTTCATCAAGATGGAGAGGGTTTTAATGCTCGTGCCAATGTCTGTAATACTGGGTTCGATTTTTGCCGATGGTGGCAAAAATAGTGGTGAAAAGAAGCGGGCAGCTTTTCCTATGTATGTTCTGTACTTTATCATTGCAGGGATTGTGGCTTCTACAGGCTTACTGCCAGAAAATATAATCAAGCTTCTTGGGAAAACCAGCAGCTATTTGATTTTAATGGCCATGATCGCCATGGGTCTTATGGTCAACTTTGCCAGCCTGCGTGCCAAAGGGGCAAAAGCCCTTGTAATGGGTGCAGGACTGTTTGCAGGGATTGCTGCTGTAAGTTTGGGGATTGTGACAGTGCTGTTTTAAGCTGCTAAAAAAAAAGCCTCCTGGATTGACTGGTTAAAGGTCAGTGTCTAGGAGGCTTTTGTGATTTTTGAGTGATTTTAAGGAGCGGATTATCCCTTCACATGTTTTAAAAAACCACGTTCTAGGCAAACTGGCAGGGAAAGTTCCTTCAGGCCGCTCTCAAACTCTATACGGATAATGTGCTCGTTGATGTCTTCAATTTGTCCCGTTCCAAAGCGTTCGTGGGATATTAAGTCACCGGCTTTAAAGGTGTTTGAGTCTATGAGGGTGTCAGTTTTTCCGGGGGATTCGTTGGTTTCGTACAGTTCACCAGTTTCCTTAACCTCCTCAATGAAAACAGAGGGTTTGACGTATTTTCCACTCCTGAATTTTGGAGCAAGAATTTCTAGGTTGGTCTTGGCCCGGCTCATGGCCACGTAAAAGAGTCTGCGTTCTTCTTCAATGCCATGAATATCCCCTTTTGTTGACTGTTCTGTGGATTTTTTTGATGGAAAGACGCCGTCATCCACATCAATTATGAAGACATTGTCGTACTCGAGCCCCTTGGATGCATGAATGGTTGATAGACGCAGGTCAGATGTGGTTCTTGACGCTTCTTTCATAACCGTGGTCAAGGACTTGATTCTATCCATAAAGTCTACAATAGAACTTGTATGCCGTGCCACTGTTTTTAAAACCGTAAGCAAATTTCTAAGGTTTTCAAAATGGTAGCCCAGTCTCTTTGAATTTTCCTCAAGGTATTCTAAATAGCCCAGCTCGGTCTCAATGAAATTTATAGCCAAGTGAGGGGCTAGGTGAGGCAAGCTGTCAAATCGATCCGCAAGACCGCCCCAAGTGTTTCTCTGTATGGGTTTTATGGTCGGTATGCTGAGGAGCACTTCAAAGACTTTTCTGTTCCTTAAATTGGCCTTGACATACTTGAGGCCCTCCCTGGATATATAGCCATTCATTTTAAAGCAGATGCGTTCAAAAGCCTCAACATCTTGAGGGACAAGGGCCAAGTTCATAAAGGCGTAAATGTCTTTAACGAGCCAGTGTCTTAATAGGCTGTGACCAGGGTCACGGATGGTGAAGCTTTTTCCCTTCCGATCAAGAGCGTCCACAATGGAAAGGGCAGATATGTTGTTTCTGTATAGGACGGCTGTTGTGCCATTTTTTTCATAATCCACAATATAGTTGTTTCGGTCCTCGATGGTGTCAAAAACCTTATGTTTAACTGGGTTGCCAGTGGGTTTGCCAGACTGCATTTTCTTTTCGTACCGGTGTTCATTGTGACGTATAATATGGGCGCAGGTTGACACGATTTCGTGCGAGCATCGGTAGTTTTTTGACAGATAATAAATCTTGCCACTGGGGTAGATTTTATTGAAATTGAGAAGGTACTCAGGGTATGCGCCTCTGAATCCATAAATGCTCTGGTCGTCATCTGCAACCATGAAAATATTTTTCTGATCGCCTGCAATGAGTTTAATGATTTCGTGCTGAATAAGGGATGTATCTTGAGTTTCATCGACCTGAACATAGGGAAACTTCTTTTGATAATAGGCCCTAGTTTTATGGTGTTGTTTCAATATTTGATAGGCCATAGTGAGCATGTCATCAAAATCAATTAGATTTTTAGTGTCCTTTTCTGCCTCATAAGCCTTAAACATTTCTGCAAAGCGAGGCATGGTTATGCCGTGCTTACTCGCATTATTTGGACTGAGCATCATATTTTTTGTATATCCGATGCCACTTGATAATTCTTCGAACTTGTCATCGGTGAGAAACTCTGATGTGTATTTCTTGTATATGCCTGAGAGCAGGAGGCGTTTTTGAAACTTTGCCACCGCTGTCTTCGATAAGTTGGTATTCTTTATTAAAATGTTTGCCGTAAGCTTTTACTATGCCATAGGCAAATCTATGAATGGTTGAGAAGTTAATTCTATAAGGGTAGTGCCTAAAGAAAATGTCTTGATAACGAGCATTCATATCAAGAGCAGCAGCTTTAGAAAAGGTCACAGTAAGAATTTTTTCAGCAGGCACATTCATTTTTTCAATGAGATAAACGGTGCGACAAAGAAGCAGAGTTGTCTTACCGCTGCCGGGTACGGCGAGAGTGAGAGCGGGTCCAGGCCCGTGCATAGCAGCGGTTGCCTGTTCTTCACTAAGTAATAAATTTGTTTTTTCCTTCACTTGATCTATAAATGCCATAATCTCCTCCGTTTATAGAGTATACCACGACTGTCAAGATAATAGATGTAAAAATATGTAAAATAATGCGTCTTGTTTAAAGTATATATCTGGAAAATTTAAAGCCGTATAAACATATGTTAATAAAAATAGTCTCTTTATTTCATTCGCTTAAAGGACTTCTTAACTCTTGGTAATAAATGAGCATATGTTATCATCTTATGCTATAATTTTTCTGACATTAGGATAATGTGTTTTTACTACATTAAATGAAAGAATATTCAGACAAAGATTTGCGTGTGTCTATATTATAGAGAAAAGGCACAGTCAGATACGAATAAAATAATAAATAGAGAAAAGTACAAGTCATTATTGGTGAGTGTAAACAGGATAGGAGGCATGAGATGGGAACATTTACAAAAGGCGTAATAGCGGGTCTTGTTATTGCCATTTTCTTTGGATTTATGACCATGACATTCATGTCAGAGTTGCCTGCTGAGGGCGCAAATGATCCGGAGTATGAGCCCGTTGAAATGAGCATGCATTATAAGGAACTTGTTGCTTATGATGAAGCCCTCGTTATTGGGGGACGGGTTTTCATTGATGCAGGACAAATGGCTCAGCTTCTTGAAAAAGATGTTGACTGGAATGAAACAAAAACAGGTTATTGATCAATGACCGCCCGGAAGATGTTGTTAAAATGAATTACTTAAAGGATTATCCTTGGCCTAGGTTTGAGCAAATTGGAGATGCTTTTTCCAATCACTTCTTCAGTGCCAAATGGATCTACGGAGAGTATGGCGCTGTTCAAACTGTAACGTTTTCAGGCAGGGACATGCTCGATAAACTCCATGAGTTTAGATTCGTGGTTTTCGAGGATGGATCAATTGAAATTGAGAACTACCGCGTGAATGGTCAGGACATGCCTTCAGCGGTTCTAGAACAGACACTGCTGGATGTCTATGGCGTGAAGCCTGATTAAGTTGAAAACAGGTGTTTACAACTTATTTATATTGTAATAATATAGTTGAAGGATATCGACAATAAGCCAATGGTGTATTCCATTGGTTTTTCCTTGTCTTAGGCATAACCTGGCGTATTCATGTAATTTACTAACGATTTGTGAGTGACACATAGTTTCAGCACCTCGTTGGCAAATTACATGGATAAACCAGGTATAACCCGTTCGGGTATATAACAGATTATTCACGACACTGAACCATGGTCTGCGGGCCTGTTTGATTGCCTTTGCTTAGAAACATATAAGGATCAAGGTCAATTGAATGTCCAGCATATCAAGAGCAAGTTTCATGAGTGTTCTGAAACAAAGCAAGTATTTGGTCAAAATAACCGAGTTAAATCCGAAAAACTCGGGTAGCAACCGAAACGAATACGATATTATATTGGTAGGAGGAAATATCATGAGCTACGAACTGTTAAAAAACAGAAAAGAATGTTGCAACGATCAACATCACTGTTCCTGCAAAAGATTTTGAGGAGGCAGTGCAGAAAACTTATATGAAGGAACGTGGTCGTTTTAACCTTCAAGGTTTAGAAAAGGCAAAGCACCTAGAAAGATCATTGAAATGAACTACGGCGAAGGCGTTTTCTTTGATGGCGCTCTAGAAGTTGTTCTTCAACCAGCTTACTCAGAGGCTATTGACGGTCTTGAAATTGAGCCTGTTGCACGTCCTGATATTGACATCAAGGAAATTGGCAAAGGCAAAGATCTTGTTATTGAAGCGGTTGTTGCTGTTAAGCCTGAAGTGACTCTAGGTGACTACACAGGTCTTGAAGTGGAAAAAGTAAGCGCTGAAATTTCTGATGAAGATCTTGAAATGGAACTAAAGAAGCAGCAAGAAATGAATGGCCGTCTGGTATCTGTTGAAGACAGAGCCATTGAAAATGGCGACACTGCAATTATCGATTTTGAAGGGTTTGTAGATGGCGTTGCATTTGAAGGCGGAAAAGGTGAAAACCACAATCTTGAAATCGGTTCAGGTTCATTTATCCCTGGCTTTGAAGAACAGCTTATCGGCAAGAATGTTGGTGAAGACGTAGACGTTAATGTGACGTTCCCTGACCAATATCAATCTGATGAACTTGCAGGTAAAGACGCAGTGTTTAAAGTGGCTGTAAAGGGTATAAAAGTAAAAGAACTTCCAGAACTAGATGATGAGTTTGCTAAAGATACATCTGAATTTGATACGCTTGAAGAACTAAAAGCAGATATCAAGGCGAAGATGGAAGAGTCTGCGAAGAGCCAATCAGAAGCAGCTACTCGTGATCGCGTAATCGATGCTGTTGTTGCAAATATGACTGCAGAAATTCCTGATCAAATGGTAGAATCTGAAATTGATGGCATGCTTCAAGATTTCGAATACCAACTTCGTTACCAAGGTCTAGACCTTGAAAAGTACCTACAATTCTCAGGTACAACAATGCAAGAAATGCGTGAGCAAATGCAAGATGATGCACTAACACGTGTTAAAACATCTCTAACTCTGGAAACAATCTCTAAGAAGGAAAACATTGAAGTTACAGAAGAAGATCTAGAGAAAGAATTTGAAAGACTTGCTGAAATGCAGGGTCAATCTGTAGATGAAATTAAGAAGATGCTTGGTAGTCAAACAGATTACATGAAGGCGTCTATTGAAACTAGAAAAACTGTGGACTTCCTTGTTGAGAACGCAAAACTAGTATAATGGATTGGAGGGAGTGCTCATGGCTTTAGTACCATATGTAGTAGAGCAGACCAGTCGCGGCGAAAGATCGTACGACATTTATTCAAGACTCCTAAAGACAGAATTATTTTATCGGTGATGAAATCAACGATCAAACGGCGAGTGTGGTGGTTGCCCAGCTCCTATTCCTAGAAGCTGACGACCCAGACAGAGACATCAGTGTTTATATCAACAGCCCAGGTGGTTCTATCACTGCGGGCATGGCGATTTATGACACGATGCAATATATTAAACCAGACGTATCCACAATCTGCGTTGGTATGGCAGCCAGCATGGGTGCATTTCTTCTAACAGCAGGTACAAAAGGGAAACGTCTAGCTCTTCCAAATGCCGAAGTTATGATTCACCAGCCACTTGGTGGCACAAGAGGTCAGGCAACTGATATTAAAATTCACGCGGAGCGTATTTTAAAAATGCGTGACAAGCTGAACAGAATCATGAGTGAAACCACAGGTCAACCTCTTGAAGTTCTTGAAAGAAGACACTGACCGTGATAACTTTATGAGTGCTGAGGAAGCTGTGGAGTACGGTCTCATCGACAAAGTTGTTGAAAACCGTAAGTAGAAACGAGGTAGGATATGTCCAAATACGATGACAAAAGACAACTCCAGTGTTCTTTCTGCGGCAAGTCGCAAGACCAAGTCAAAAGATTGATTGCTGGTCCAAATGTCTACATCTGTGATGAGTGCGTTGCCCTGTGCAATGAAATCATTTCAGAAGAAATCCATGATCATCATGATTTGGATCTGACGGACCTGCCAAAGCCGGCAGAAATCTATGAGATTCTGAATGACTATGTAATTGGTCAGGACCGTGCGAAGAAGACGCTGTCTGTAGCGGTGTACAACCACTATAAGCGTATTCACACAGATACTCACCATGATGATGAAATTGAACTGCAAAAGTCTAACATTCTCATGATGGGTCCTACTGGCTCGGGTAAAACCTTGCTTGCTCAAACACTTGCAAAAATCTTAAATGTACCTTTTGCTATTGCAGATGCAACAGCACTGACAGAAGCAGGGTATGTTGGAGAAGATGTTGAAAATATCCTGTTAAAGCTTATTCAAGCAGCAGACTACGATATTGAGCGGGCTCAAAAGGGCATCATTTACATTGATGAAATCGACAAGATTGCCCGCAAGTCTGATAACCCATCAATCACAAGAGATGTCAGCGGCGAAGGCGTTCAGCAGGCACTTCTTAAACTTATTGAAGGCACTGTTGCCAGCGTTCCACCTCAGGGCGGACGTAAACATCCACACCAGGAGTTCTTACAGATTGATACGAAGAATATTTTGTTTATCTGTGGGGGCGCTTTTGATGGAATCGATAGGATTATATCAAAACGCAACTGGTAAAAAAGCGGATGGGCTTTGGTGCAGAACTTCAAACGAAAGAAAAAATGGAGATTGGTGTTCTTCTAGAAAAACTAGAGACCCAAGACCTTCTCAAGTTCGGTCTGATCCCAGAGTTTGTTGGTCGAGTTCCGGTGAACGTATCACTGCATGAACTGGACGAAGAAGCTCTAATGAAGATCTTAAGCGAACCTAAGAACGCTCTTGTTAAGCAATATAAGAGACTCTTTGAAATTGACGGCGTTGAGCTGGAATTTGAAGAAGAATCTCTCAAGGCTGTTGCAAAACAAGCCATTGAACGTAAAACAGGTGCGCGTGGTCTTCGAAGCATCGTTGAAGGCACAATGCTTGATATTATGTTCGATATTCCATCCCGCGACGATATTAAGAAATGCATCGTTACGAAGGAAACTATCGAAAAAAATCAACAGCCAACCCTTGTTCTTTCTGAAGCAAAAAAATCAAAGAATAAGAAGACGGATGATGTTGAAGAAGAAAATGCATCATAGTTCTTATGGAACTGTTATTATAAGCTAAAAGGAGCCGATTGATCGGCTCCTTTTTCTTTGTATGCTCAACATATGCTGTATTAAAATAGATAATATCTTTTCACGTATTGTTTTCATATTTTGAGTCACAAGAGATTGTGCGGTTTTATAGGGGTCTTATATCCTTGATTCTATACAATGCATAGCTGGCGCCTAAGCCAGGCAACAGAATAGACAAGATCATGTATTTTTTAGCTTTTGTAGGAGCATAGAGCTTGAATAAACCATAAAAACTATAAAAAACAAGGACAGAAAAAGCCAAAGATGCAATGGTTCCAATAAGAGCCACCTGATTAACTACCAAATATAGTATGAAAGCACCTGGTAAGATAAGTTCAGCATTTTCATATACCTTGTCTCGAATAGAGATGGTTTTTATAAGTTTGCCCAAGATAAAAAAGTTGCCGGCAGGTATCCAAGCCAACCAAGCATTTTCAATGTTTTTCTTCTGTGCCATTTTCATAAGTGATAAAGAACTTATAACAAAGCTTATAATACCTATCACGCAAATCACCAGTGCAATGAATACGATGCCTGGTTCAAGATAGTATAAAAATCCATAATTTTCCTCCTTTCTTCAAATAGAATAATGCATTTGGAATAAAAATGTCAATTACTAGATGATGAAAGATGTGCTAAAAATGTGAGTTGAAAATTGAGGGGAAATTATAATGCATATGCTTGAAAACCAGTTTTTCGAATAAAATATTCAAAAAAACATACATTTACAAGGCTAAAACGAATTTTACAAGGCAAAAACACCCATCAATTGTGAATATTCCTTGAACAATAGGCCGAATTTACGACTTAGGCTTGCGAATCTCCCAGTAAGTAAGTATAATTTAGCTAGTTTCAATAGATTTTAAGCTAAAATAAGTGTATATAAAATAAAAATTTAGCTTGAAAGAGACAAGTTTGAGTATGAATAGAGTAACGATATAAAGACCGCAATAATGAATTATAGAGATTTGCGGCAACAAAGGAGATGAGAACATGGGTCAAGAAATTAAGAAATATGTCGAAATGCCCCTGATTCCTCTAAGAGGTCTATCTATTTTTCCATATATGGTATTACATTTTGATGTTGGAAGAGATCGTTCCATCAAGCGCTAGAAGAGGCCATGATTAAAGATCAAAAGATTTTTCTAACAACACAAATGGACATTGATGTTGACCTTCCTGAGGAAGGTGACTTCTATGAAATCGGAACCATTTGTAAAATCAAGCAAATGCTTAAGCTCCCAGGAGACGCTATTCGCGTTCTTGTGGAAGGTCTAAGCCGTGCTAAAATTGCAGAAGTCCTTCACGATGAGCCTTATTTTAAAGCATCAATCCAGGTGTTTGATGAAGAGGATGTTAAAGACAAGGAAACAGAAGCACTTATGCGTGCATGCGTGAATGCCTTTGAACGGTATATCTCAGTGAGCAACCGCGTTTCGCCTGACGTTATGGTTTCTGTGTCTACAATTGAGCAGCCGGGCCGTTTTGCTGATACAATGGCGTCTCATATGGTTCTGAAAACAGATCAAAAACAGCAAATTATTGAAGCTGTGACTGCAAAAGAGCGTCTTGAAGTCATTTATGAAATGCTTCTAAGTGAGATTGAAATCCTTGAAGTGGAAAAGGACATTAATGACAAGGTCCGCAGTCAAATTAATCAACTTCAAAAGGAATATTACCTACGTGAACAACTTAAGGTTATTCGTGAAGAACTGGGTGAAGACCACTCTGGGATTCTGAAGTTGATGAGATGCGTAAAGCTCTTAAAAATTAAAGACATCTAAAAAGGTGAAAGAAAAGATTGAAAAAGAAATTGATCGTCTTTCTAAAATGTCACCATCGTCTGCAGAATCAAATGTTATTAGAACTTACGTCAACACAATTCTAGAACTGCCTTGGAATAAGCAAACAAAAGACACTCTTGATCTGACTAAGGCAAGAAAAATTCTTGATGAAGATCATCACGGTCTGAAAACGGTTAAGGAGCGTGTGCTTGAGTATTTGGCTATTCGTGAGCTGACTCAAAGCATGAAGGGTCCTATTATTTGTCTGGTGGGACCTCCGGGTGTTGGTAAGACTTCCATTGCAAAATCCATTGCCCGTTCACTCAATAGAAAGTTTACGCGTATGTCCCTAGGTGGCGTTCGTGATGAAGCTGAAATTAGAGGGCATAGAAGAACATATATCGGTGCCATTCCAGGTCGCATTATTACGGGGATAAAGGAATCGGGCACGAAAAATCCTGTTTTCCTATTTGATGAAATAGACAAGCTTGCAAGTGACTTTAGAGGTGATCCTGCGTCAGCCCTTCTTGAAGTGCTTGATCCAGAGCAAAATAAAGACTTCAAAGACCATTATCTAGATGTTCCTTTTGATCTTTCAAAGGTTTTATTTGTGACGACTGCAAATAGCCTCAATACGATTCCAAGACCTCTGCTTGACCGTATGGAAGTCATTAGAATCAGTGGGTATACAGAAGAGGAAAAGCTGCAAATTGCCAAGCAGTACCTTGTTCCAAAGCAGCTTAAGGAACATGGGTTAACAGATGACAATCTCCAGCTTTCTGAAAAGACTCTCAGAGCCATTATCAATAATTACACGAGGGAGTCTGGTGTGCGTGAACTGGAAAGACAGATTGCTTCTGTTTGCCGTAAGGCCGCAACGCGAATTGTAGAAGAAAAAGTCAGCACGGTGCGCTTTAACACATCAAACTTGAATAAGGCTCTAGGTATTCCTAAATATCGTCATGATATTATTGGAGAAGAAGACCAGGTGGGCATTGTAACAGGCCTTGCGTGGACGGCTGTTGGTGGCGAAACACTCTCCATTGAAGTCACACCTATGAAGGGCAAGGGACAACTGGTTTTAACAGGCCAGATGGGCGATGTTATGAAAGAGTCAGCACGTGCAGGCATCAGTTATATTCGTTCAATATCTGAGAAATTTGAAATGCCAGAGGATTTCCATGAAAAGATGGATATCCATATTCATATTCCAGAGGGCGCCATTCCAAAGGATGGACCGTCAGCGGGTATCACTATGGCAACGGCAGTGCTTTCAGCCTTGACTGAAATCCCGGTCAACCGAGAAGTGGCTATGACAGGAGAAATCACGTTAAGAGGTCGTGTTCTTCCAATTGGTGGACTTAAGGAAAATCACTTGCTGCAAAACGCGCCGGCATAAAAAAGGTGCTGTTCCCTCACGATAATATTAAAGATTTAGAAGAAATTGATGATAAAGTGAAAAAGCGATAGAATTTATTCCAGTTAAGAACATGGATGAAGTTCTGGAGCATGCTCTTGTAAACCTAAAAAGACGACGCGTCGCAAAAAGGCAACCAAGAAGGAAGTAAAATAATGAAGATTAGTGAAAGTAAGTTTATAATCAGTGCGGTTAATCCATCACAGTATCCAGAAGATGAGCTGCCTGAGATCGCTATGGCTGGTCGTTCGAATGTGGGTAAATCATCTTTGATCAACATGTTGATCAACAGAAAAAACTTGGCTCGAACAAGCTCCACGCCAGGCAAGACTCAGACAATCAACTTCTATGACATTGACAGCAAGTTTAGATTTGTTGACCTTCCGGGATATGGGTATGCCAAGGTTTCTAAGACACAAAAGGCGGCTTGGGCAAAGGTTATGGAAACATACCTAAACAATAGAAAGACCCTTCTGGAAGTCATCCAGTTGGTTGATTTACGTCACAAGCCGACAGAGCAGGATGTTCAGATGTATCAGTGGATTCTTAAATGTGGCTTTAATGGGATCGTCATAGCAACAAAGCATGACAAGGTTAAGGCCAGTCAACTTGAAAAACAAAAGAATTTGATTCGAAAAACACTGGGTATGCCTGATAATATGCCTGTCTATACGGCTTCTGCAACAAATCGCTATGGAAAGTATGAAATATGGGACATGTTTAACCATTTGTTTGAACTCAATGGTTACGATGTTCATGTGGAACGACAGACTGAAAAGTAAATCTTAAGGCACCTAGAACATTTAAAAAATGTTCTAGGTGCTTTTTATATAAGTGAAGATGAACTTGTTTGATATGATGGTCACGAGCTTGGGATTTCTGTATTAAAAATGTACAGAGCATGATATAATGGACTGTTGAGAGTCATAAACCCAAGTTAAGGGGGCGAAAATGATTTCGAATCGCTTTTTTCACAATAAAATCATTATAGGTTTAATCGTGATGACGGTGGTCCTGTTTTTGGTATTTGATGTGGCCACACAGTTTCTTATCCGCGCTGAATTTGATGAGAGGGTAAGAGACAGCGTGGCATTTCAGGCCATGGAAACCAATGAGGTTTTAAAGGATCTTGAAGAGGGGCTGTCATTAATTGATAAAAGCATGTCTTTTAATATGAACAATGCATTAAAAGGGCATGTTGATATTGTCATGTCTATTATTGAAGACAGGCAAAAGAACATGGCGAAAAAATACTCAAAATGCCCAAAATTCCCTTGAAGATCAAGAGTCTATCATGATCGGACAAAGGGAAATTTTAAAGAACATTGAGGCTTTTAGGGAAAATATGGATGGCACAATGGCTGTGTATAGTCTCGATAAGGGGATGCTTCTCTATCCGAGTGGAGAGAGTGGGCGGATTAATCTCTACTTTAATTCTCAAAATAAGGACATATTGAAAAGCGCTGTGTCAAAGGGCAGTCTATTTGGAACCATTAAGACGACAGATATTTTACGTGGTGAGTCAATACTAAGCGGATATTTTGCATATGAACCCACCTGGAAATGGCTTATTTTTGCCGTTAAGGAAGGCGAACGCGCTGAAACGTACAGAGCGTATGGTGAAGAGATTACCATTCGAAGTGGCCTGAGTGGTGCGATTGCTTATGATATTGTTGAGTCTGCATTTGTTCTTAATCCATATTACTTTTATGAATTTGGTGTGGAAAAGGACCTCATTGGACGAAAAGTATCTAAAATAGACCTAAAAACCAACAAGGACTTAAGTGAGCTATACAGTGAAAATAAGGACGGCTTTGTTGAGTACGCCATATTGAATGAGGCCACTGGTCAGGCAGAAGAAAAGCTGGCCTATATACTTCAGTCTAGTGATGAGAAGCATATCATTGTGGTTGAGGCTGATGTTGAAAAATACAATGAAGTCACATCTGAGATTATACTAAAACTCAGATTAATGGCTGTGACAGCCTTCTTGGTATCGCTCCTTATATTGGTTCTGCTTTATCAAAATTTTGTGATACTCATTGATCCCATTGCTGAGCAGCAAGGAGGTCGATCATAATATGAAAAAACAGATAAGAAATATTGCCAATGCCTATGTGCTTGTGGTTGTTCTCATGGTCATTCTACTCTTGTTCATTGCAATTAGAATGGTGGATGTTTATTATAGTGACAAGGCTGGTCAAATACTGGAAGCGAGAGCCTTGGAGCTTGAAAGCCTATATGAAAACTACTCAGGTGCAGGAGAGGTTTTACAAAAGCTAAGTGATGACTATGTCAACAAAGACATTGTAACGCGCATGGATGGGATTGTTGACATTCTTCATACATCAAACCCTGGCTATCTTGAGGCACTAAGCGTTGAAGATGAAGTCATGAAAAACTTGGAGGGGCAAAAGGTATTTATGGTACCGACAGAGCGTTTTTCCAAGTTTATGGAGTCTTATTACGGGAAAAATCTTGAACTATTAACAGACTCTGTTCAGTATTTTGATCACTTTGAAAAGCAGGACCACTGGCGCGTGGCGACAAAATACTGCGAGGACCATGATATTGTCATTGTGGCTTCAGAAAATATTTCGCAGTCAGATGTTATGCATCAGCAGTTTGAAGATAGTATTGAAGCTAGAATCGAAGAACATATTAGGCGACAACCTATGGGGGTTAGCCTCATGGTTATTGGAAGCGATCGTTCAATTATATATAGCTCTGAGGGCTTAAATCGATTTGAGTCGGTGGAAGTCTTAGATATGCGAACAGGGAAGAATGTGTTTGACCTTGCCAGTGAAAAAGACTCAGGGCATTTTGAGTATCAAATAAAAACACCAAGTGGTTATAAGGAGTATTATGCCTTTGCGCGGACCAGTCCCTCTTATGGGGCCTATTTGATTTTAAGCTTACAGAAGAAAAACCTTTCGGCTCACTTTGGCAAGGGGACGGGTATATTTTTAAAAACAGTGTCAATTCTTCTTGCTCTCATTTGTATATGGACCATTTTCCGATTTAGAAGTGTCTTCAAAGATGTTCCTGATTCTAAAGACAAGAATCAAAGTGAAAGAGGTTCTTATTTTTAATAGGGTCTAGTGGAAGTTTTGCAAATGTTTTTATTCAAAATTGGTCTAGACAATGATATTCTATTATAGTGGTATGGGAGTACAAACTCCTTTTATATACTTTAGGAGGTATGAAAATGGCTAAAAAACCAGTGGTTACGATTAAAATGTCAACGGGTCAAGTCATCAAAGCAGAACTTTACCCGGAAATTGCACCAAATACAGTGAATAATTTCATCTCACTCATCCAAAAAGGATACTACGATGGACTCATATTCCACCGTGTTATTCGCGGATTCATGATTCAAGGGGGTTGCCCAGACGGAACAGGTATGGGTGGTCCAGGGTATGGTATCAAGGGTGAGTTCAAAATTAATGGATTCACAAATGACCTAGATCATACAGCAGGTGTTTTATCAATGGCTAGAAGCCAACATCCAGATTCAGCAGGATCGCAGTTCTTCATTATGCACCAGCATTCTCCACACCTAAATGGGTCTTATGCGGCATTTGGTAAGGTGATTGAAGGTCTTGATGTTGTTGATGAAATCGCAAACCAGTACACGGATCATTTTGATCGTCCATCGGAAGAGCAAAAGATGGAAACTGTAACTGTTGAAACGTTCGGTGAAGAGTACCCAGAACCAGAAACAGTTTAATAACTAAGAATACTCAACAGGGCTTATATGGTAGAGAACCAAATAAGCCCTGTTTTGGAGGAAAAAACATGCGAAGTAAGCTTAGAGTAGACAATTTTGCGGGTATTGTCATGGTCATTATTTTGAGCATGATTGCACTGGAATTCCTGTTTATATTCAGCGTTGTTCAGAACAGTTTTGAGCAGCAGCAAAAACAGGAGTTATCAAGGTATGTGTCCTTTATAAGCCAGTCATTGGATGAGTCAATGGCTGTGACCAAGGACTATGATGCCCTTCAAAATGCAAATTTATATGAAAAGGCAAAAAATGCCCGAAATGACCTAGAAGGTCTTGCGGCCATTGACATAACCAGTGAACACCTTGAAGAGGTCAAGAAAAAGCATGGCTTCACCAATGTGGCTATTTTTGTGCCTTCAGACGGTGATGTCATCATTTTAAATTCTACCAACGAAGATGAAATAGGTATGTCAACTAAAAAAGTGGTCATACTGGCACGATGCCTTTCAACAGCTTTTAAACAATGAGACAGTCGATGTGGGACGAGGTCAGTACTTCCAAGATTTCTGGGTTGGACCGAAGACCAAGTCTCATACTCTCAAGGGCTTTTATAAGTTTGGATACATTCATAATCCAAAAGAGAAATATATAATCAATGTCTATGTTCAAAGTGATGAAATGATCGCAGACAGAGCAGCAGGCAGTGTCAACAAGACCCTTGACGATATTAGAGACAATATTGATTATGTTGACCATATTGGTATTGTAAAAGCCGATATATTAAAGGCTTATAGGAACACTGAGTATGAAGGGTCTAACAAAGAGCCCCTCATATTATACGGCGATATAAAAAAATACGGGTTTTACAAAGATAGATTATGATGTCGATGACTTGATGGCTTCTGGGGAAATGCTATTTGAAGACCTAGACCGAAACAATCAAAGACTGGTCCTGAAAAAACTCAATGAAAATGAGATGTTGGTTATTATAATCAATAACCTGAAAATGGATGAACTCCTACAAAAGTTCATGCTCATAACCATTGCCCTTACAGTTGTGGCCAGTGCGGCTATCCTCGTTGTAAACTTCTGGATGATTCGTAAGTACGGCGCTTTGCTCGATGTTCAAAGAGACAGACTCGACCTAGCTAAATCCTTTAAGAAAACGATTCAGAGTATGCCTTCAATGATTTTCCACTGTAAAAAGAATGAGTATGGTGACATCGTTCTGACCTATAATGATGGTATGGCATTTACCGCAGATGAAGTTGTGCTCACGGATTCTGACCATGTTAAGTTAGAAGCTGTCTATTCCAGTGATTTTGTAGATAAGGCCAAAAAACATCTTATAAAGGCTTTCAATAATGGAAAGAGCCGTTTTGAAGCTTCGCACAACGGACGAATCTTCGATGTTCTTGTGTCACCGGTTGTGGAATCCGGTGTGGATGCAGAGGGGCAAGTTATTGAGGTCATAGGATTTGGGACAGATATCTCTGAAAGACTTACACGTCAACGTTCGGCAGAATATTTGGCCATGCATGACCAGCTCACATCCTTACCAAACAGGCGGGCTTTTGCAGAACGCATAGAAGAGCATATGACAGCTGGCAAGGAAATGTTTATCGTATACTTTGACCTCGATCAATTCAAAAAGGTCAATGATGCCTATGGTCACCAAGTTGGCGATGAAGTTCTTCAGCAGATTGCTGAACGCTTCAAGCTCTTCACTAATGATGCCTTCAAGATTGCCAGAATGGGTGGAGATGAGTTTGTTGCATCATGCTATGACTTATCACAGGATGAAGTGGAAGTCTTGACACAGCGTATTATCGACACCATATCAAAGCCAATTGAGCTTGATGATGTGACTTGTACCATTGGGGCAAGCGCAGGCATTAGTCATTATCCTCGCGACGGGAAGTCCACTGAAATTCTCATAGCCAAGGCGGATAAAGCCATGTATGAGAGCAAGGCTAAGGGGGGCAACTCCTACAAGGTTGCGGACTAGGATAAAATTTAATCAATATACTTTATCATCTGGTGGAAACTAAAGACATAATGGGGCTGCAAATCATGCAGCTCCTTTTCTGTATAAGGAAAAGTGCCATAAGCGGCCATTAATAGGAGAAAAAGGTATAGGGGGATCTTCGTTGGAAAAGTTTTGTACTTCATGTGGGGAGCTTTGGGCCAAGACAGCAAGTATTGCGGAAATTGCGGTCAAAAGGTTAGTGGTGAAACGGATCAAGCGAATCTTGTAGAAAAAGAATCACCAGTTAAGAGTATGGAAGAACAACAAGCAAAAAAGAAAAATGGAGTGACATATAAAACGAAAAAAATCAAAAAAGAAGACAGAAGTAAGAAAGAATGCGAAGAAGACAAGAGATTTGAATTTGGAGAATGAAGAGGCAGGCCAGAAGGATCAGAAAAAACATAAAAGTAAAAGACCAATCGGCAAAATTGCCCTGCTTGTTTTATTATTAGTGATGGTTATATTTAAAGAAGACTTGTTTGCTTTTCAATGTAGGGCTCTTTTTGCTTGTGGCGGGCTGGACCCTCTTTGGCATGGCAAACCCCAGATTGGCACTGCCCTGGTTGCCGCCTGAGAAGAGAACAAGACCGAGGCTCCTGTTTAGGGGACTTATTAGTTCAGTATTAATAGTTTGCATTATAGTTTGGAGTTTGGCTGGCCCAGTGAATATGGATACAGACAGTGGAAATTTAGACAATGGTTCAGTAGAACTTATAAGTCAAGACGATATCATTTTTGTGGAAGACCCTTCAAATATTCCACTTGGGATCACACCAAAGAAAGTGGCTTTTGATGATGGTCTTGTGGTGGTGCTTCCGGGCATGGGAAGTGAAAATGCAGAGAGTCTAGAAGTTCTTCCTATCGAAGAAGGACCTAGCCTGGACGGCAACATCAGCAAGGTTCATGCATCCTATGAAATCACACTAGGAAACCATCATACTTTTGATGGACATTTGGAAGTGTCTATCCCTTATGAGGCATCGGAGGTAATAAGTGGTCGTCCTGAAGATGTTTTAGAGGGCATGTACTATGACGAAGATTTAAGTCAGTGGTTGCCTGTTATGACTGAGGTAAAAGAGGGTCAAGTGGTTCTTTATATGGACCATTTAACAAAGATCACCCTTGTTGAAAGCGCTCGACAAAAGGCAAGGCCGACCTTGAATTTTAAAGACTCAAGTGCAGACATTCTCTCGCAAGCGGATGAAATTTTAAAGACCGGAAACATGGACAAAATGGAACTTCTAGGCTGGAGTGAAGCTATGAATCTATATGGCTTTACCGGCTCAGGTGTGACTCTGGCAGATGAAGTTCTCAAAGTTCAAAAAATGGGCAAGTCAGGAGACATCATGAAGCACCTCGGTGTGATGACAACCCTAACCCAAGTCTATATGGAAATTCGAGACGGCAACTATGACTCTGCTAAAATAACATCAACAAAAGGTTTTATAAATTTTGCCATAGCGCAGTGGGGGAGTTCGGCCCTTAATATTGCTGGAGTGGGAATATTCTTCATAGATTATTCGCTTAATACTCTAGGGAGTGAAGCGAAAGCCTTAAGACAAGGCCTGCTGGATGATATTTATGGTGAGTATTATAAGAGAAATTATAGAAAGCCAACAGAGTGGTACAACAAATTTTGGACCATAGCAACTTCTGCCCAGTCACAGGAAGATATGAAAGTTCAAGTTGAGAAAGAAATTAAGGACTATACGTCCATGATATGGTCAGATGATGGGGCTGTGGCTGAACTCCAAGCAGAGCTGCAAGGTCACGGGTGGACTTTTGAAGCGGGTTTCACTCAGGAACAAAAGGACAAACTTGAAGCCCAGCATCGAGCCTTCCTCATTCAGACTTTACAACCAGTTTTTAAAACGGTGGAAAAAAATCTGCGCATGCGTTTTATTAAAGAAAAAGTTGAGGCTGAACAAAGAGCGCTGAACTACCTAAATGGGATCTTTGATATTGATGTCAATTTATCAGGGGGCATGCCGGGCAGTACGGTTAAATCAGAACTGATTAAAGATGGTGTCATCTTAGCTATTGGTGAGATGTACACATTAACAGATCCATATACAAATAATTTGGTGGCTAAGTTTCAGATGAAGCGTGGAGACTATATTATTCTTGGCAGTCCAGATGAAGTTCAATTGACACAGATAAGACCTGATGGAACCACAGATGTTCAGGTCAAGGCTCTTTCATTCACAGACTATGGAAGAGGGTATGTGAACTTCGCCCTAGAGGCGCCTATGTTTGATGACTCTATTGAGGATCAGACCTACGCCGATTCATATGATAATGATGGGAATGCAGCGATTGATACATCTGGAGTGGATGACAAAGTAGACTACCAAACAAAAGAGGAGAAGGTTGAGACCATACGTGATGCCTTAGGGGCCTTCTTTGGTGTTATTGAAGAGTATGCCCATCGCACAGATGATGAAGCTATAGGTATTCTTCAAAGATCCTATGATGATTTGATTAAAGTCTCAAGAGACATGGTTGATATGTCAACAACAACGGGGACCTTCACAAGGGACTTTGAATATGATGGAGACTACTGGACCGAAGGTGAGTATACCGTTGTATCAAATGCACTGGAGTATGTTTATGCTTTTTATGAGGAACAAGGTGAGGATACATCAAGTGCTGGTCAAAACGATTATGACAGTGATGAAGACTATAATGACGGGACAAGTGGAAGCTCTGATAGCGGATTTGTGGATATTAGCGATGCAGAGTACAACGCCCTCAGTCCGTCTGAAAAGGCCTATATTGATTTTAGGAGGGCAGAAGCACTGATGATGGCACTTCCCGAAGGTGAAAAGAAAGAAAAGGCTCGAAAAGAAAGTCGAAAACTATTACAAAATCTATATGAACTCTTTAAAGCAGTAATTACAAAGTTCAGGCATGTATTGGTTCAATAAAAAAGGCAGTGTCTTGCAATGTTCTCTTAAAAGAACTTGTAAGACACTGCCTTTGGATTTTAATTAGGCTTTATCAGAACAGCAAAGTACATTTTCAATTTTATGTTTTACCATGTTCTTTAATGGCTTGACGGCCAGGACCAAGATACTTTCTTGGGTCAAATTCTTTAGGGTTCTTGGCGAAGTTTTCGCGAATAGAAGCTGTCATAGCAAGACGAAGGTCTGTATCAATATTGATTTTGCATACGCCAAATTGTGCAGCCTTTTTAAGCATGTCCTCAGGAACACCTTGAGCCCCTGGAATGTCTCCGCCATACTCGTTGCATTTGTCTACAAAATCTTTAATAACAGTAGAAGCACCATGTAGGACAAGTGGGAAACCAGGAAGCATTTTTGTGATTTTTTCAAGACGTGCATAGTCAAGCTTTGGTTCGCCAGTGAACTTGTAAGCACCGTGGCTTGTGCCGATGGCAATGGCAAGCGAGTCACAACCTGTGCGTTTTACAAAATCAACAGCTTGGTCAGGGTCAGTATATGTTGCATCTTCAGCGCTTACGTTAACATCATCTTCAACGCCAGCCAGTTACCAAGTTCTGCTTCAACGACAACACCACGAGCGTGTGCATATTCAACAACCTTTTTTGTAAGGGCGATGTTTTCTTCATATGGAAGGGCAGAACCATCTATCATGACAGATGTGAACCCATCATCAATACACTGCTTGCAGATTTCAAAGCTGTCACCATGATCAAGGTGAAGTGCGATATCAAGGCCAGTGTCTTCAACAGCTGCTAAAACTAGATGCTTCAGATATGCAGGCTTTGCGTATTTACGTGCGCCAGCAGATACTTGAAGGATTAAAGGTGCTTTTGTTTCCTGTGCAGCTTCAACAATACCTTGAATGATCTCCATATTGTTTACATTAAATGCACCGACTGCATAACCACCCTCATAAGCTTTTTCAAACATTTTCTTTCGTTGTTACAAGTGACATAGGTATCCTCCTTGTTATGTATCCATGTGATCCAGCGGATCATATCATTAGTACCGAAATGGCGGGCCAGAAAATGTCCTGGTTTAGCCACGGTTCGGTTATAGTGTAGCACAATAACGCACACCTGGCATGCTTAATACCCACATTGATATTAATCAAACTTTTCACAAATAGACTATCTGACTATAACAATGTGATTTCAAGGCTTATAGAATTATATACATTTTTTTTAAAAATATTTATATAAAATTAAAACATCCCCTTGACTCTGGTCTAACAACAGACCTTATGCTTGAGGTGAGGTGAGAGATATGAAAGAAAATCAAAATGCACAGACATTTAATACCTATGCAAGACCAATGATAATAAGATCCCTGTTTGGAAGCTTGATGCATACAGCGGATAGGCTTATTGCAGCCCTTTTTATAGGGGCATCAGCCCTTGTGGCAACAACATTGATTACCCCCTTAATGTTTTTGGTGGCAGGAATAGCCATGCTCTTTATAAGTGGACTCGGGGCCTATGTTGGACTACTCATAGGGCGAAAAGATGAAAAAAGAGCCAGTCGACTTTCCAGTGCTGTCCTAAGTCTTATGGGCGGTCTAGGTCTTTTACTAGCACTTCCGGGCTTGTTTTTTAGTCAGGAACTTTCCTATTTGCTTGGAGCAAGAGGGGACCTGCTGATCCTGTCAGCTGAGTATTTAAAACTGTTTTCCTTGTCCTTTCCCTTTCTTTTACTAGGACGGGGTCTGGATGTACTGGTTCTTAATGACGGAAGTCCAGGGTACAGTTTTAAAGCCAATATAGTCGCCACTGTCTTAAATCTGTTTTTAAATGTGTTTGCAGTGGCAATACTCGGTATGGGGATTAAGGGCCTAGCCCTTGCAACGCTTGTAAGTACAGCCTTCGAATGTGGGGCTGGGTTTTATTATTTCCTTTCCAGAGAGACAACCATTAAGTTTCAAAACCCCTATTTGAGTTGAAAGCAATATTTAGAGTGATTTATAACGGCATAAGTGATTTCGCAGTTATGATAGTGGAATCGGTTATGGTGTATGTGGTTAATATGGCTTTTATAACGTATTTAACACCGGGACATTTTGAAGCTTATGCAGCGGCAAACATTATTATTTCTATGTTCTATAGTATATATTTGGGTGCTTCGATGGGCCTTCAGCCAATGCTCTCTCAAATGATGGGAGAAAAAAGATTTGCTGGACTAAAACCCCTAATTTCTTATTCTATTCGAAAAAGCTTTGCCTATGGTCTCCTTATATATATTGGTTTGATGCCATTTGTGAGATGGATATTAGGTCTTTTTTCTAAATGGACAAGCGATTATTGAAATAGGCGTCTTTTTCTATATGACCATAGGGGCAGCGACTTTACTTTCCAACTTACCATTACAATTAACCATATTTTTTACAGCTATAAACAGGCCTATGGAATCTGCCCTTATATCTTGTGTTCGAACACTTATGCTCATACCGCCGGTTGTATTCATTTTTATAAAATATACTGGGCTGTGGGTGTGGCAACGGGATTTGCTCTGGCAGACATCATAATGATTTTAGGCCTGATGGTCTTTATGAATAGACTCAATATTTCAAAATTAAAAGTACTAGAGTAAGTGACCTGTTTATGGACAAAGGCAATGTAGGAGGCTGAGAACTGTAGAACTGGAGGATAGAGTAATGGGTATTCAAGATGATAGAAAAGCCTTAATTAAAGTGAAGACCGAGTCAAAAGCAGAAAAAATGTATAATGAGTATATGCAAACCACTGGACCCAGTGGATTGAAAGTGACATTTGATAGGTATGATCTCTTTGAAAAGGTTGTTAGAACGTATAGGATTGAAAAAGGAATATACCCGGGGTCATATATTCACATAACCCCATCGTTTCTAATTCCAGAAATGATTTATATTGACAACGCAAAAAAGGCTAAGAAATTCTTTGACCATGAAGATGACATAAAAAAAATTAATAGACCAAAACAAATGTTATGACAAAGAAACCGTGGTGACCTACTATGACAATGACTACTGGCTTGCTCTTGATATTCCCCATGGCCATGCTGACCTACTTATTTCCCAGTATGCTGGCTTTGTTTCCCAGGCCTGCAAGGACTACTTAAAATCAGGTGGTATTCTACTAGCCAATGACAGTCATGGAGATGCAACACTGGCCCGGTTCGATGATACCTATGTTTTTCTTGGTGTCATAACCACTGGTAAAGATGGATATGAAATTCTTGTTGATCATTTGGAAGACTATTTCACATTTTAAAAGACAAAGACCTGTTGATCTTGAAAAGGTCAAGGTTACCATGAAGGGTCCCAAATATAAAAGAATGCCGGACTATTATTTGTTTAAAAGGCGTTGATTATTTAAGAGCATTACCAAAGGGGTATTATATAAGGAACTATACAGTATTGAGTAAGCATCAACCATTAAAACACCCAAAGGAGTGGCTAAAGTGGAAAGAGATAAGCTGATAAAAAGTGAAGTGTCAGCCATGTTCAACACGACGGTGGAAACTTTGAGACACTATGAAAAAAAGGACTCATTCATCCTGAAAAACAGGAAAATGGTTACCGTCTATATGGGTTTGAAGACTTACAGCTGTTAAGGCAGATATTTCTTTTCAAAGACTTGGAATTATCTTTAAGTGAAATGGACATGCTTTTAAGCAGAAGTTTAAATGAGTCAGAGTACGTGGAACTCCTAAGGAAGCATCAGGGCGGGCTTAAAAATAAAATTGACCGCTTGACGCAAATTCATGACGATATCACCCAGTTGCAAGATATATTAAGTCAGCAGTCCATGGACTTATCCTTTCTATTGAGACAGCAAAAGGAAAGGTACTTGTATATATTAGACCCCCTTGAATCTGAAATTATGGCATCTCCTAAAAGATACTATGACAAGTTTGAGAACCTCATACGAAAGAAAAGTTACTCAGAAAAGACCTTGTTGATTGTTTATCCATACAATGAACTAAATCGTGGTGAGAACATTAAGTCAAATATTTGTATAGAGGTGCCAAGTCAAGAAGAGGGGACTCGGGTTTTGTCAGAGGGGCTGTACTTGTCTATTTTCTACCCCTTCAAGCATGGAAATTTATTTGAACTGCCCAGTCTAAGAAAAGAGATAGACGCATATCTGTTAGGTCAAAAGCTAAAGCGGGTGGGAGAGTCTGTTATTGAACGAGAGCACCCAGAACTGTCTCTTTTTCTGGAAGAGGATAGAACTGTATTTGAGCTACAGATTCAGGTGGAGAAAGTGAGTTAAAGAATGGGAACTGTGTACAATGATTATTATAAGAAAGAAGATTACTTTGGAGAACCCTACCCTGGTTTGAAGGATTTCTTTAACAATAGAAAGGCACGTGAGCATATTCTTGATCTAGGTTGTGGACAAGGGCGAGATGCACTCTACTTGGCATCCTTAGGTTACACTGTAACGGGTGTTGATCATTCAGAGGTGGGCGTTGAACAAATGCTCAAAAAAGCCAAAGAAAGAAATCTGAAGTTGAAAGGGCTTGTGGATGATGTATACACCTTTAATGTGTCAAAGGAATATGATGTGGTCCTGCTAGATTCAATGCTACATTTTTATAAAAACGACAGGGTAAAAGAGTCTGAATTTGTGAAGCGTATACTTGATGAATTAAAGCTAGGAGGCCTTCTGTGTGTGTTTATGATACAGGGACAGCAAAGAGAAAAAATATTAAAATCCGTTATTGAGGATTCAGGGGTTGATTATGAAATTATTCTTGATGACTATACCCAGTACCCAGAGTATAAGTCGACCTTTAATATGCTTTTTGTAAAAAAAATGAGTTGATAAAATAGACCTGCATTAAAGTTTAGATTCATGGTGGTATAAATACAATGTAAGTCACTTAAAAGTAGATATAATGCTAATCATTAAAAAAACGCTGTCTGAAATAATCAGACAGCGTTTTGGTGTTTAGTATTAAAGTTTGTCGCTGCTACCAAACACGTTCATGATCTTGTGGTATACAACATCAGTGATCGCTTCACGAGCTGGGCCTAGGTACTTTCTAGGGTCGAACTCGCCTGGCTTTTCAGTAAAGACTTTACGCACGCTGCCAGTTACAGCAATACGTAGGTCTGTGTCAACGTTGATTTTGCAAACGCCTAGACGGTTTGCTTCACGAAGCATTTCATCTGGAACACCCTTAGTGCCCTTTAGAGAACCGCCGTTATCGTTGCAAAGAGCAACAGCTTCAGGATATACAGAAGAAGCGCCGTGTAGTACAAGAGGGAAACCAGGTAGAAGATCCATGATTTCTTTTAGACGATCGAAATCTAGTTGCGGCTCGCCTTCAAACTTGTTAGCGCCATGGCTTGTACCAATAGCGATGGCCAGTGAATCAACGCCAGTTCTTTCAACAAACTCTTTGGCTTGTTGTGGGTCAGTATAAGTTGCATCTTCTGCACTTACGTTAACGTCATCTTCAACGCCTGCAAGTTGACCAAGTTCTGCTTCAACAACAACGCCGCGTTCGTGAGCGTACTCAACAACCTTCTTTGTAACAGCGATGTTTTCTTCGAATGAGTGGTGAGATCCATCAATCATTACAGAAGTGAAGCCTAGATCGATTGCAGTTTTACATGCTTCGAAGTCAGCACCGTGGTCAAGGTGAAGCGCTAGGTCAACACCAGTGTCTTCAACCGCTGCTTCTACAAGCTTAAGTAGGTAAGCTGGACGCATGTACTTAAGAGCGCCTGAAGATACCTGTAGCATGACTGGCGATTTCGCCTTTGCCGCTGCGTCAACAATACCCTGTACAATTTCCATGTTGTTGATGTTGAAAGCACCGATTGCGTAACCGCCTTCGTATGCCTTTTTGAACATTTCTTTCGTTGTAACTAATGCCATCGTTACACCCTCCTAAGAATATTTTACACTTTCATGAATAATTACTCATTATCATGAATATTTTCTAGATGTATTATCTCTGTCGTTCTGTCTGTCTCTATGCTATGATAATCCATATGACATAAAGAATATATGTAAGTTCCTGATCTTTGTCAAGCTAGGAAAACGATTGGCGAGAAAATAAGGCAGACTTTCATGAGAAATGACAAAGATATCGATGGATCTTGCAATAAAAAAACAACAAAAATAGTAATTAGTGGTTATAGTCCCGCGGGATGTGGGACGTCCAGCGACCCGCTGAAGCGTTGGAAATACACGAGTTTAAAGTATAAATATTAGAAATGAGGAGGATGTATGCGTTTAGATAAATACCTAGGAAATATGGGGTGTGGATCAAGAAAAGAACTCAAAATACTGATCAAAAAAGGGCGGGCTTCGGTCAATGGACAGGTGGAAAAAGACCCTGGCAAACATGTGCATCCAGACAAGGATCAAGTGGAATTTATGGGGCAAAATATTGGATATAAGCCCCTGGTTTATATTATGCTCCATAAACCGGATGGATATGTATCCGCCACAGAAGACTCTAGGGAAAGAACGGTGCTTGAACTTATAAAGGGATATGAACACTATGAACTTTTCCCAGTTGGAAGACTGGATAAGGATACTGAGGGGCTTCTCATACTATCGAATGATGGCAAAATGGCCCATAATATCCTTTCTCCCAAAAAACACGTCCCCAAAAATATTATGCGGTTATTGACGGCAAGGTCACAGAGGACGATATAAAAGCCTTTAAAGAGGGGTGACTTTAGACGATGGTTATGAGACCATGCCTGCTTCACTTACCATACTCAAAAGTGACTCCGAATCGGAAATTGAACTGACCATTATGGAAGGTAAGTTCCATCAGGTCAAGCGCATGTTTGAGTCGGTTGGAAAAAAGGTGACGTATCTTAAGCGCATTCAGATGGGGGCCTTGAAGCTTGACGAAAATCTTGGACTAGGAGACTACCGTGAACTTAGTGAAGCGGAAGTCTCAGCTCTTCAGCAAATAGATATTTAAAAAGCGTGTGCTTTATGATTTCATAAAGCACACGCTTAAATTTTGAAGTAGGATGGACGAGACTGCAAATATAGTCGCTTGATTAAAAAGCTTTATTGTCCAGAAATCTTATAAATAATCTCATCAAGAGACATATCAGTTGATAAATCAAAAGTACCGCTTCGAAGTTTGGCTCCAAGACCGAGTTCTTCAACGCGTTTAATAAATGTTTGTGTATCAGGTACAAGCCCCTCTTCTTCAAGCAGGGTCCCAATAGAATAGCCTGATGATCCAGACTCAATCACAATGGTTTTTCCTGACCGACTAGGTTGACTTGTGTACCGCCTGGTTTGGCATCAGTAGATGTGGAGCCTGTGCCCTCCGTGTCCCCACCTGTTGCAGGATCGGCGCCTTCTGTTTGACCAGCTTCACTGCCTGTCTCTTCTGCAATGACAGAGTCGTCATCACCAGCTTCTTCAATATCTATAATGTTTGGATCCTGGCTGATCCCCTCTGCTATGTCTGTTTTTTCAGGGATCGTTATATCAAAGGCCAATGAATCTGAAATTTTCCATGAAACGACAAAGAATATGAGAGCGACGATGATCAGGGATAAAACAATATCACTCACATCGTATAATATATCTTTAATTTTTTCGAGCATATTAAGATCTCCTGTCCGTTTTTACACCAGTCTTTAATGTGGATCTGGTTTCTTCCAATAGCATACCACATTAATGGGTTAATTCCAATGGCTCAGTAGGTTTCAAAATAGTTAAAACCGTGATACAATCTACATAATGAAAATATCCGCCAGGATAAGCAGGGGGCTGTGATGGAAGCATTTTTTGAGTTGAAAAGACAACATGTCAAATACATACTGGATTACATAGAGAGGCATGATTTTGCAACTCATGGGTTTTACTATGGATTAAAAAAAGTGAATGGGGACTGGACCCTTCGCAATGGTAGCACATTTTATGGGTATATTCGGGATAAGATCATGATCGGAATGGTGTCATTTTCCTCAACTAGGGTTATGACGTGTCATTTTGAAGATGATAGCATATACAATAAACTGGATTTTCTTAAAGTTATTCGTCAATATAAGCCAGGCATTATAAAGGCAAGTCCTGAGGATTTGAAACGGATTCAAGGGGTTTTAACCCGTGTCGCCATATGTGATGACATTGACTTATGCAGTGTTATGCATGTGAACAAAGACACCTTTAAACCATCGGATCAAAGCCACGGTATGGTGGTGGACGCAGCCCTTATTCCCATTCGAGATGCTGTGCCCTTTTTGCTGAGTGTGGAAAAAGCCTTTGGAAGAAATCCTTTAACGGTCAATCAGCTAAAGGACAAAGTTGGTGCCATAGAGAATTATATATATTACATAGAAGACAGCCAAATCAAAGGACAGGCTGTCATTGAGTTTGAAACAAGGACATTTGCCCAGCTCGGCGGGGTGTTCACAAGGCCATCGGTCCGGGGCAAGGGCGTTGGGAAAAGGCTCACATCGGTCTTAACCCATCGTATGTTAGGAAAGAATCTACATGTGAACTTACTTGTTATGAAGGACAATATAGCAGCCATAAAAGTCTATGAGGCACTGGGATACAAGCCTGTTTATCAAATGGGACTTATGGCAATACGCGAGATATAAATATATGAATGATGTATACGGAGTGAGATAAATGAAAACAGTTCAAATAGGAAAAAATGAAGCGGGACAAAGACTGGATAGGTTTTTGCTTAAGTACCTCAATAATTCCAGCCGGACCAATGTCTACAAGCTGATTCGGAAAAAGGTCTTCAAGGTCAATGGCGTCCGTGTAAAAGAAGACTATTTCTTAGAGCATGGTGACAAGCTTGATATTTATTTAAGTGATGAGTCCTATGGAAAACTAGTAAAAGCAGAAGTTCAAGTTGAAGCAAGTGATGTGGGCCTGAATATTATTTATGAAGACGATGATATTCTTATTGTTGACAAGCCGAGCGGCGTTCTGACCCACCCGGATAAAAATGAGTTTAAAAACACCTTGTCATCAAAAGTTCAAGTGTATTTGAAGCACATGAGCTCAAGAACCTTTAAGCCAGCCTCCATTCAAAGGCTTGACAAAAACACGAGTGGGCTCGTGATCTTTGGTAAGAATTATCAGTCGTTGAAAGAATACAATGAACTTATGAGAAACAGGAAAATCAAGAAATTCTACCAGTGTGTTGTAGAGGGTGTTGTGAAAGAGGCTGGAACGGTTAAGGGATGGCTTGTCAAAGACGAAGCCAAGAACAAGGTGAGGCTTTCGCAAAAATCAAAAAGATGACAAGGCCAAGTTTTGTCATACAGACTATAGGCCTCTAAAAGTGATAGGCAATTACACACTTTTAGAAGTGGAACTCCACACTGGAAGATCCCATCAAATCAGAGAGTCTATGCGCTATATTGGCCATCCTATAGTGGGAGACAAAAAATACGGTGCATCCAAGGAGAAAAATGTCAATTCTCAACTCTTACATGGGTATAAATTGATTATCAACAATAATGCGTACACAAGCGAATCAGAAGAAATCAGGAATTTTCTTGATTCTATAAAATAAGACAGCTGGAGGAGTTCGCCTATGATCAGGTCCTACAATGTAATAATTAAGCTAATAGACCGCTATGATTATGGTGGTGCGCTGGAATTACTATCTGAAATCGGACTTGAAAACTCTGATGCAGCAGTGCTCATGGATTCATGTAGATATGCTGTTAACTTTTGATTTTAAAACAGCCAGACACCTTTTATATAATTTGACTGAGGAATATGAGAATTCAAAGGATATCAGTGAGTTAAAGGACAATCTTCAAGAACTCATTGATGGGGACCCGGATGCCATGTTTTCTGAACTCCTTGAGAACACCAAATTTCAAATTGTAAACGAGGAGTATATTGATTTTTTAAGTCGAGTCTATAGGTTTAAAGAAGCCATATTCAAGTATATGTTTGTGGAACAGCATCTTAATAGATCCAGATTTACATTTATGCAACCTATGATGCAAAAAAGACAGATACTTAAGACACTTCGCAAAAAGTATAAAATTTTCAACTCCAATCTGATTTTCGGCATAACCACCTACTTTAACCGCTATCACAAGGATGACTACACCTGCCAAGAAGTTGTTCATATAATGAATGCGGAAAAAATGATGAATCTCATTGAACTGAGAAATGATTCTATAGTAGGCCATGGATTTTCCAGTGTCAGCATTGAAGACATTTATAAATATTATGGAAATCCGTATAACGTGCTTGATGATTTTAGGCTTTGTGTAGAAAAGCTTGAAATAAAGATTAATAGATATAAGTATTCGAAAATCAACGATATGATTAGAGAACAGCTTGATGAACTCAACCGGTCATATATTCCAAATTACACGGGAAAAGCGTATCTGTTTGAATAGGGATGATGTCAGATGTTAAAGGAAATCTTAGAATGGAGTAAGGCCATAATTATTGCCCTGGTTGTTGGGCTTGTTATGACTGTTATTGTGAGGCCGATACTTGTTAAAGGACATTCTATGGAACCGACCTTGGGAGACAATAACTATCTGCTTATTGAGCAGGTATCCTACCAGGTGGGACATCCTCATAGCGGAGACATTATTGTGTTTAAGTCTGACTTATTCAGCAACGACGGCACTCAAAGAGATCTGATTAAAAGAGTTATTGGCGGGTCTGGAGACCATATAGAAATTCATGATGGACAAGTTTTTCTCAATGAGAAAAGATTGAATGAAAATTACCTGAAAGAAAGATGGACAGGCGGAACCATTGATGTCTTTGTCCCGCCAGACTGTGTATTTGTTATGGGGGATAACAGGGGCAATAGCATGGACAGCAGAAGCAACGAGGTCGGGCTTGTTCACGAAGAACAGATCCGAGGAAGGGTTTTAATAAGACTTTTTCCAGTTAGCAGATTTGGCGCAATAGACTAGTTAAAACGCTTGAAAAACTTCAGATTAGACCGCTGCAAGACCCTGGTTTGTACTTTTCAAGTTGCTTAGTGAAATAGGGGGAATAGACATGACTGAACGCACAATTAACGTAAAACTTAAAGATGGCCATGAAATTAAGGTGCCCTACGAAATGCGTCTTGAAGATTTAGCAAAGCGCTATGGTGGTGAGAAGGAACCACTTATTGTGGCTGCACGGGTCAATAATAAACTAAGAGAACTCACTTACCACATGCAAGAAGATGCCGAAGTGAGTTTTGTGAGTATAACAAGTCTCGATGGGATTCGAATTTATCAAAGATCCTTGTCTTTTGTTTTTATTAGGGCGGCTATGGAACTGTATAAGAACACCCATGTTCGGGTTGAGCACTCCCTAAGCGGCGGACTCTTTTGTGAGTTTGATTCTGAAGAAAAAATGACCATAGAGGACATAGCAAAAATAAAGAAACGCATGGAAGAAATCGTGAAGGCCGATGAACCTTTCTATAAAGAGGCGGTTCCAAAGGCTGAAGCCAAGGCTATATTTGAAAAGTTCAATATGGAGTCTAAGATTCATTTACTCACCTACAGGGAACATGACACCATTAACCTGTACACGTGTGGCTGGCTTCAAAACTACTTCTATGGTTACATGGTGCCAAGCACAGGATACTTGGAAGTCTTTGACTTAATGCCTTATGACGATGGGGTTATTTTACGCCATCCAAATAAATCCCACCCCTTTGACCTGCCTGAATTTGAAGAGCATCCTAAGCTTGCTCAGATTTTTAAGGAAGCTGAACGCTGGGGAGAAATTGTCGGCATAGATTATGTGGCTAAGTTGAACGATCTGATCAAACACGGCAAGCACTTTGATGTGATAAAAATTGCTGAAGCCCTACATGAAAAGAAAGTGGCTCATATTGCAGATATGATTGCGGAAAGTGGCAAGCGTCTGGTTCTGATTGCAGGTCCATCCTCTTCAGGGAAAACGACCTTTGCCAACAGACTTATGATTCAGCTCCAGGTAAATGGTTTAAAGCCTGTGACAGTATCAACGGACGATTACTTTGTTAATAGAGACAAAACCCCACTTGATGAAGATGGCAACTACGACTTTGAGAGTGTTCAAGCGGTGGACACTGAGCAGTTTAACATAGACCTTGAAAGACTCCTAGCGGGGGAAGAGGTTCAGCTACCAACATTCAACTTCCAAATTGGAGAGCGGGAGTACACGGGACAGTCTATGCAGATTAGTGAAGACCAGCCTATTATTATTGAGGGCATACATGGTCTTAATGAAAAACTAACAGAGGCCATTCCTAAAAAGGACAAGTTTAAAATTTACATCAGTGCACTAACCCAACTCAACATTGATGACCACAATAGAATTCCTACCACAGACACCCGACTGTTAAGACGAATTGTACGTGACAACCGTTACAGGGGTCATAACGCGCAAAGAACCATCGACATGTGGCCTCGGTAAGGCGGGGGGAAGGAAGAAACATCTTCCCATTCCAAGAAGATGCGGATGTTATGTTTAATTCAGCCCTTGTGTACGAACTGGCTGTGCTTAAAAAGCATGCAGAACCCCTACTTGAAGCAATTGATGAAACGGAGCCGGAATATGTGGAAGCCAAGCGTCTTCTTAAGTTCTTAAGTTACTTCGAGTCAATAGAGAATGACAATCTTATTCCTTACTCGAGTATATTGAAAGAGTTTATAGGGGGCAGTGGTTTTAGACATGCAGAAATGGACGAATAGAAGGGACTTGAAATGCCATACGAACTCATAATTTTTGATGCAGATGAAACGCTATTCGATTTTAAGAAGTCTCAGGCAGTTGCACTGGAAGAGAGTGTGAAAGCCCATAAAATTGAATACCCCTACGATAAATTGAAGCATGTGTATGAAGAAATTAATCACAAAATATGGATTGAATTTGAAAAGGGACTTATAAAAGTGTCTGACTTGAAAGTTGACCGTTTTAGAAGACTTTTTAAAGCGCTCGATTTAAATTTAGATCCAGTGGTATTTGCAGGGACGTACATGGAAAACTCAGTGAAGCCTCTTTTATATATGAGGGCGTGGTGGATTTACTAGAGCGCTTGAAAGATCGCTATAAACTAGCCATTATAACAAATGGTCTCTCTTTGGTGCAAAATAAACGAATTGGACAGTCTGATATTCACCACTACTTCGAGGAAATTGTGATTTCTGAAGATGTCAACCTCGTCAAACCTGATCCAGAAATTTTTGATTATACACTTGAAAAAATGGGACACACATCAAAGGACAGCGTTCTAATGGTGGGGGATAATTTAAAGTCCGACATTTTAGGTGGTATCAAAGCAGGCATTGACACATGCTGGCTCAATCCAAGAAAAAAGAATCGCGACGCTGATATTGAGCCAACATTTGAACTTGAAAGTGTACTGGAGATTGAAGATATACTGTAGAGATTAAGACAAGCTATTTTAGACCAGAATTAAAAAAGCTGAAAAAATGACATGGAAAAATGAACCCTAATGAACCCTATAGAGTAGACAAAGAAAAAAAGTCTACCCTATGGGGTATTTTTGATAAAAATTATAGATTTCAATTTTGACAAGATTTTTTATAAGAATGAGGGTGGGAAAATGTGTTTGAAATACTTATTCGAAATTGGAATGAAATCAATATAGGAATGCTGTCATTTGAACGGATGTGAGATTTATACCAGAATCATGATATTTGTGGATAATTGAATATTATCAATTTAGATTGCTTTGCATCATGTGTTTTGGAAGGTGGATTGAGCAATTATTGTAAATTATTTGAGTTTATATAAAGGAAATCACCAACTTATGTCGAAATGAATACATTGTGTGAATCGAGTATTTTCAGGTTCTTTAGGCAGTATTGAGAGGTCAAAAATGAGTAAAATGGACCGAGACCAAATCGAAATGATTAGAAACTTCATTATGCCATTTGTCGTGGCGATTATATCGATGTTTGTTTTAATGACAGTTGTTTTATGGGAACCATCGATACGCGGCTTTCTGCATAGTATGAATTTAGAATCCGTTCTCACACTTTTGGAGTTTGGGTGTATTGTGGCGTTGTTTCTAATGTTTAATACCACCTACTATGCATATTTGGGCAGCAAAAAACTACGGATGCTGGTATACGCCGTGGCTTTCTTAATTGCGGCCTGCTTAGAGCTTATGATGATTATATATCTAAAGGGAACACTCTCCACAATTTCTATGGACCAACTGCCACTTATGTTTCTATATATGGGTGTGGGACGATTTATCATGGCCCTTGGAATGTTTGCAGCGGTGTTGATTTCAAGAGACAGGCAGGTTGGGAAACATTACAGATACCTAACGCGCTTTGCGCCTATTATGATTTTTTATTATTATCATAGCCCTAGAACAAAAAACAGAAGACTACGTGCTGGGCGTCTTGTCGACAGTCAATCTCTCTGTGGCATCGATTATGTTTGAGTTTACAAGTATACTTCTGCTTGTGATTGTTCTTATGTACTATCTTAGAATTTATTTGCTTGAACAAAATAGAAATGTGATTATAGCTTTAACCAGTTTGATTCTTATAAGTTTCTCCCATGCGGTCAGAATTTTGTACCCAACACCGGATCAATTATCCGTGGTGGTATTCAACACTTACCGGTTGTTTGGATACGCCATGTTCCTTCATGCCTTATTTAAACTCAATATTGGCGAACCGGGTGTCAAAAAAGAAACCACAGAAAAACAGATTAAGCTATATGCTGAAAATCTAGAGAAAATAATTGATAAAAGAACCAGTGAAATCAGAGAGGTGAATGCCCGGCTTATTAAAGAGCTGGAGTATGCCAAGAGCATCCAGCAGTCACTTCTTCCACTGAAAAGACTAAATTTCAAAAATACGACCTTTATGTCGGAGTATTTTCCTTGTGAAAGACTCTCGGGAGACTTTTACGACATATATCGTATTGATGAAGACAACATTGGCATGTATGTTCTTGATGTGTCAGGTCATGGTATTTCTGCAGCCTTAATGACCATGTTCTGCAATAACTTCATTAAGTCCACAGAAAGGCTCATCAAGCGTTATAGGGGTCTAAAACCCCATAGAAATTTAAAGCACTTCTATGAAGAATTTAATAAAATGAACTTCCCGGAAGAAATGCATATGGTCATATTCTTTGCATCTTATAACATAAGCACAAGGACCTTAACTTACTGTACTGGTGGTATGAACTGTTATCCTATCCTTGTTCGAAAGTCTGGCGAAGCGGAATTTTGAATCAGAGTCAGGGCTTTCCGATCTGTCAAATGAGCGAGTTTTTCACTCCGGAGTATAAGAGTGCCAAGATTGACTTAATGCCAGGGGACAGAATCGCCTTTTACACAGATGGACTCATAGATAAGTTTAAAAATAAGGTTATGGATCAGGATGAATTTGTGGAAATTCTAATGGAGCACCGTCATGATTCACTTAAAAATTTAAATAACAGCATTGTTCGACTTATTGAGCCAAATGCAGAGCAGCTTGAAGATGATATAACCTATTTCATTATGGAAACATAGGGGAATAGACATTGATCCTGCCCTGCTATTCATATAAGAAAGACGGCATAGTTTGTAAAACCTAGGAATGGATCAAGTCCACTTCTTAGGTTTTATTTATTTGATTTGCAAGATGCGCCCTCTTTCGCTCACAGTAAAGTTGTTGCAGTAAAGCTGTTTAAGTAAAGAGTCTGAAAGATTTAGAATTCAAATTGCATAAAAGCATAATTGGGGGCTTAACTATAAAAAATAAAATGAAGAAGGCGGAGCTCTTATCATAGGGACATGTCACGGGGATGTCCTGGTAGTGGGTAAGGAATACGTTTGCAAATTTGACGGTTAAGTTATAGAATCATATAATGGATCTAAACAATCATTTAGACACTTGCAAGTTGCTTTATCGCTACCATCACTTTATTTTACCTAAGTCTTAGGACTTAATTGCCTTGTGGAGGTGCGCTTGCAAGTTATAGTCGAAATTTTGTAAACAGTTAGCATAATTCTTTGTATATAATGATACAATTGTGATGATCACTAAAAATATACAAAACGACATAAAACCAAGCCTAGATTGCACCCAGGTGCAAAATCAGAATGAATAGGTTAATGAAAGCATAAAAATAGAGTTAAATAAGGGGAAATTGGAGATATGAAAGAGGTACTGGTTGTCGATGATTTAAATATGCTGAAGGCGCTTTCTAACAGTTACCGCATCAGAATCATTGATGCATTTGAAGGCAAACCTGCTACAGCAAAGCAAATATCAATGAAGTTGGGCGAGCCCCATTCCAAGGTGAATTATCATATAAAATCACTCGCCAAGGTGGGGATTATTGATCTTGTTGAAGAGGTGCCTAAGTATGGCGTTATTGAAAAATACTATATGCCAGTGGCAAAAACATTTGTCTTAGATAGTAAAACGGTTCAGGGCGATGATACCGCGCAAGACTCACTGAGTAAGGCTGTTTCAGCTTTGTTCGAAAGAATATCCAAAGATTACTATCAATCGGTGCAAAATAAGAAGAACTTTCCAAAAGGGCAGGCTCCGCTGAAATTTGTCAACTATAATGGTGACTATTATTTGACTCAAGATGAAGTGAAAGAACTCAACGACAAAGTGAATACACTTATTTCGGATTATTTGGATGATAAGTCAGAAAAGCGGGAGAATACGGTACGCTACTCGGCGGCAAGTGTTTTTGTGCCGCTTGACGATGGCAAGTCAACAGATAAACAATAAATGTGAGAGCCGTCCATATGACGGCTCTTTTAATTTGTGAATGAGGCCAAAGCTTTTTAGTCTGTGATGGTGGAAACAGACCAGAGAGATCAAGAAAATAAAAACAAAATGTAATGACTACAAAATTGAAGCAATATTCATTCTGTGGTATCCTTATGACTGACGTATGCGAAGTGGATGACTCGATGATCATATAGACTTTGGGAGGAAAACCATGTATATAGGTTGCCATATATCAATAGCGAAAGGCTTTCATAAAGCTGGTGAGGACACCGTGAAGCTTGGAGGAAACACATTTCAGTTTTTCACACGAAATCCAAGGGGGGCAAAGGCAAAAGCCCTTGACGATTCAGACATTGACAAGCTAAAAAGGCTTATGATGGAAAATGATTTTGGTCCCTTGCTGGCTCATGCTCCTTATACCATGAATATGGCATCCAGCAAAGCGGATGTTAGAGCCTTTGCAAAGCAGGCTTTTAAAGAAGACTTGGAAAGACTAGAGAAAATACCATGCAATTTGTATAATTTTCATCCAGGGTCACACACAAAAGATGGAATATCGGTGGGAATAAGACGCATTGTTGACATTTTAAATGAGGTCTTAACAGGTCAGGAATCGACTTTTATTCTTCTTGAAGGCATGTCAGGAAAAGGGACAGAGATTGGTTCAAAATTCGAAGACTTACGTGATATTATTGAAGGCGTCGAACATAAGAACTTGATGGGTGTTTGTTTAGACACCTGTCACTTATATTCTGCTGGTTATGACATTGTGAATGACCTGGAAGGCGTCCTTGAAGAGTTTGATCGTATAGTTGGTCTAGATAGGCTTAAAGCCATACACTTGAATGATTCAAAAATGCCTTTTGCATCAAATAAAGACAGACATGAAAGAATTGGTGAAGGCACGATTGGAGAAGAAGCACTGATAAAACTTGTGAATCATCCCAAGCTGAAACATCTGCCTTTTCTCTTGGAGACACCTAATGAGGCGACTGGGTATGCAGCGGAAATTGAGAGAATGAAAACAAGTCGGCAGAGCGTTTGAGCAAAACAGAGAAATTGTATTAAAATCTAAACAATTTGAAGGGGATTGCCCTCAGATATCGAATAATATAACAGAGAGTAAAAGTTTACATAAACAAGTTTGAGTTTTTGTAAGCGGAAGATGGGATGGTTTAATATGGAGGGGAAACATTCGATGTTGAAATGGAAACATGTCACGGATGGCCCAGACCTAGAGCATGTACGTATGCTGTTCAAAGAGTATGCGGACTGGCTGGGCATAGATTTATGCTTTCAAGGGTTTGAAGAAGAACTAGAGTCATTGCCAGGAGCGTATGCGCCTCCACACGGGGCCCTGTTTCTAGTAATGGACGATGAAAAACCGGTGGGATGTGTGGCTCTAAAAAAACTGGACTACAACATTGCGGAATTAAAAAGGCTATATGTGAGACCTGAGCAGAGGGATAAGGGACTGGGTAAAAACCTTTCTATGCAGGCCATTGATGTGGCTGAAGCCTTAGGCTATGACTTTATTCGCCTGGATACGTTCGGACGGATGGACAAGGCATTAGAACTTTATAAATATTTGGGATTTGAAGAGATTCAGCCTTATTATGACAACCCTCAGCCAGATGCAATTTTCTTACAAAAGCGACTGTAAGGGCTGTAAAAATTTACGAATTCAACTTTGTTTTATGTGATATTTGACACTGATTCTATAAATCAGTGTCTTTTTGATGAGAGGCCATTGACATTTTGATTTTCAGAAAATAGAATTTTCGAGTAAATGATTTTAAATCAGAGGAGGCCGATCATGCAAAGTTATGTAGTGAATAGGGTGCTTAGCAACAATGTTCTCATGGTTGAAAGCGGTGACGAAAACCACATATTGATTGGCAAAGGCATTGGTTTTGGCAAGAAAAAAGGGTCTGTTATTGACAATCTGGATAAGGTAGAAGAACAGTTTATTTCCCTTAAAGGCCTGGATAAAAATGAACATGACAGGTTTATCAGTCAAATTGATCCAAACGTCATTGAGGTTGTAAATGATGTTTTGCTGCTATTTGAAAACACCTTTGAAATCAAACTTGATTCCGCAAACAGAGTGGGTTTAATTGACCACGTCAATTTTGCTGTCAAACGTATTCGAGAAGGTGTGGAAATTGTAAATCCATTTCTTTTGAAACCGAAATTTTATACCCTGAGGAATATGAACTGGCAAAGAAGGCCATCAAGAGGATTGAAGAGGCTTTAGGGATTGAAATTCCCCAAGCGGAAATAGGCTTTTTAACCCTCCATTTCTATGGCGGCAGAAGCAATACCAGTAAAAACAAAGCTCTTGAGCACTCTAAAATGATGAACAGCATCATTGGCCATGTAGACAGTAAAATTGAAGGTGGCCTTGATAAAAACGCATTCTTTGGAAAACGATTTATTTTTCATCTTTTGGGCGTTATGCGCCGTGTCATGGATGAAAAGACCACAGAAAATTTGTTTATGGATCAGATAAAAAACAACTTAGCCCTTGAGTTTAAATTGGCTTATGATATTGCTAAAATCATGGAACAGACACTTAGAAAACCCGTTCCAGAGTCTGAAATGGGCTACATTGCAATGCATTTGCATAAACTATCAAACAAATAATGATGGATTTCCTTGCATAAAAAAACGTTTGAAAACACAACAAGAAAAATCGTTGTCAAGAAAACGTTTTTTGTGATATATTGCTTTACGTATCGTAATTCGTGTGCGCACAAACGACATTACATGGAAGCATTTCAACAAGAATTAATCAAAACATGAAGCAAACAAAACGAAATACTAGACACAAATTATTTTACGTGTAACTGATTCGATCAGGCATGAGTAAGAGATTTGTATGAAACAGGCAACCCCTGTTTTGTTCATCTTTTGCTCGTGCCTTTTTATTTTTTTGAAAAGGAGCGAGAGACGTGTTTAAGAAATTATTTGGGGTACTACAGCAAGTCGGAAAAGCACTAATGCTTCCAGTTGCCATTTTACCGGCAGCAGGCCTACTCTTGGCTTTTGGAAACGCATTCCAAAACCCAGCTCTATTGGTTAAGATACCTGCTATGGGAGCAGACTGGTTCCAACTTATTGCGAGTGTTATGGAACAGTCTGGAGGGATTGTCTTTGGCAACCTGCCACTTCTATTTGCAGTTGGCGTAGCGTTGGTCTAGCAGGTGGAGATGGTGTTGCTGGTCTTGCAGCTATTATTGGATTTTTAGTTATGAACACAACAATGGGTACGCTTCTGGGCATTACGCCAGAAATGGTCGCAAGTTCTAGTGCATATGCCAATGTTGTCGGCATACCAACCCTTCAAACCGGTGTATTTGGTGGTATTATTGTGGGTGTTTTAGCGGCATCAATGTATAACAAGTACTACAACATTGAACTCCCACCTTACCTGGGATTCTTCGCAGGCAAACGATTTGTACCAATTATTACAGCCCTATCGGCTCTTGGACTGGGTGTGGCAATGTGCTTTATATGGCCACCAATCCAGGAAGGCCTTAATGCGTTTTCACAAGGGATGATCGATAAGAACAAAACCCTATCAGCTTTTGTATTTGGTGTTGTAGAACGTTCTTTGATTCCATTTGGACTACACCATATCTTCTACTCGCCATTCTGGTTTGAATTTGGTGAGTATGTGAACAGTGCAGGTGAAATTGTACGTGGTGACCAAAGCATCTTCTTTGCACAAATTAAAGACAATGCCCAACTGACTGCAGGCACATTCATGACAGGTAAGTTCCCATTCATGATGTTCGGTCTGCCAGCAGCAGCCCTGGCAATGTACCATGAAGCCCGTCCAGAACATAAGAAGATGGTTGCGGGTATCATGGCATCTGCAGCGCTGACCTCATTTTTAACAGGCATCACGGAACCTATTGAATTCACATTCCTTTTTGTTGCACCACTCTTGTTTGCTATTCATGCACTTTTTGCGGGTCTATCATTCATGGTTATGCATATCTTGAATGTCAAAATTGGTATGACCTTCTCAGGTGGTGTCATTGACTACCTTCTATTTGGTGTCATGCCTAATAGAACAGATTGGTGGCTGGTTATTCCAGTGGGTCTAGGTTTATCTGTAATTTACTATCTGGGTTTCCGTTTTGCTATTCGAAAATGGGACATTAAGACACCAGGACGTGAAGAAGTCAGCGAAACAGAAGCCGTTTCAAATGTGTCTGTTGGTGAACTTGCAACAGAAGTTCTAGCGGCTCTAGGTGGTAAATCAAATATCAAGACCCTAGACGCTTGTATTACAAGACTGCGTGTCATTGTTCACGATATTAAGAATGTTGACAAGGCAAAACTAAAAAAGCTAGGTGCATCAGGTGTGCTTGATGTCGGCAATAACATTCAGGCCATATTTGGACCAAAGTCTGATACCCTAAAGTCTGAAATGCAGAGTATCATGGCAGGCAATGCACCAACTAAAAAATCCATGACAAAAAAAGAGAAGACGGTTGCAAGAGGCACAGATGTTTTCCATGCACCAATTAAAGGAAAACTTCTTGAACTCAAGCATGTACCCGATAAGGTCTTTTCACAAAAAATGATGGGAGACGGATTTGCTATTGAACCAGCTAACGGAACCGTGGTGGCACCAGTGAATGGTAAAATAAACGTTCTATTCCCAACAAAGCATGCTATTGGCATCACTTCAGAAAATGGCAGAGAAGTTTTAATCCATTTTGGCATTGATTCTGTTAATCTTCAGGGAGAAGGCTTTGAAGCCCTTGTCAAAGAAGGCGATGATGTTCAAGCAGGGCAACCACTTCTAAAGGTCGATCTTGAAAGTGTTAAGGACAAGGTGCCGTCAATTATTACACCGGTAATCTTCACAAACCTTTCAGAAGGCGAAAAAGTTGTACTGTCTTCAAGCAAGACTGTTGAATCTGGCGATGCAGATGTGGTGAAAATTGCATAGAATCAGAGCAGGTTGTCTTGATAGAGCGATTTGCAAAATATCATACAAGAACTCTCACCAACCATATATAGATATTTAAAAGTCAAAATTTCACATATGGTATGACGAGAGCATAGATCTGTCATTTTGCAAGCGCCTAGATAGATAGAGTACTTTTAAAATAAATCAAACAAATCTGGACCATTCCAACATATTAAATCAGTATGGGATGGTCTGGATATTCTATTAGGCATGACCATGTCATGTGTGTATGAGTCGTAGAGTATTTGTGAGTTATTTGATGTATTAGGAGGAAGACAAATGGAAAAGTCAGTTAAGATTGTAAATGAGACCGGTGTACACGCACGTCCTGCAGCAGCTCTTGTCGAGCTAGCAACAAAATTTAAATCAGAAATTAATATTGAAACGAGCGGCAAGAAAGTGAATGCAAAATCCATTATGAATATTCTGGGCCTTGGTCTTCAAAAAGACACAGAAGTGACGTTTTCAGCAAATGGCGATGATGCCTCAGAAGCTGTAGAAGCACTTACAGCACTTGTTGCATCTGGCTTTAGTGAAGCTAGGTGGTGTTTAAAATGATGAAAGGTACCAGTGCGTCTCCGGGTATTGCAATAGGAAAGGCCCTCCTTCTTAAGGATGAAATGCCGGTTGTTGAGAAAATAAGTATTGAAAGCCCTCAAATTGAAAAAGATAAATTCGCTGCTGCTTTGACATCTGCCAAGGCGGAACTGGCTAAAATCAGAGATAAGGCAAAAGTAGAGATGGGAGCAGACAAAGCTGCCATATTTGAAGCTCATCTTATGCTGCTTGAAGACCCTGAAATGATCAGTGGAACAGAGTCTAAGATCGATCAGGATATGGTCAACGCAGAGTATGCTTTTAATGAAGTCATCAATCAGTTCATTGCAATTTTTTGAATCAATGGACAATGACTACATGCGTGAGCGTGCAGCAGATTTAAGAGATGTGTCTACACGTGTTATAAAGAATATGATGGGGATTAAGTCTGTGGATTTATCAGCCCTTGATGAAGAAGTTGTTCTAATTGCCCACGACTTAACACCATCAGAAACAGCCATGATGGATAAGGAAAAAGTGGTTGGTTTTATCACAAACATAGGTGGAAGAACATCTCATACAGCCATTATGGCTCGTTCGTTAGAAATTCCAGCGGTTGTGGGACTTGGAAATATCACAGAAGCAGCTATCGATGTTGATATGGTGGCCGTAAATGGTGACTCCGGTGAGGTGATTTTATCTCCAGATGCTGCACAACTTGAGACATACATGAATTTGAAATCTGAATACGAAACAATGAAAAATGCCCTAAAAGAACTTACAGGACAAGATTCAGTGACCCTAGATGGTGTGGGCGTTGAACTGGCAGGAAACATAGGAACGCCAAAAGATGTTAAGGGCCTTATAAAAAATGATGCTGAGGGTGTGGGGCTTTACAGGACTGAGTTTATTTATATGGACCGAGACACCCTACCTACAGAAGAAGAACAATTTGAATCGTATAAAAAAGTATTAGAGTCTATGAACCAAAAGCCAGTTGTTATAAGAACTCTGGACGTTGGGGGCGATAAGAATCTATCTTACTTGAAAATAGATGAAGAGATGAATCCATTCCTTGGTTACAGGGCCATTCGTTTGTGCCTAGATGAGGTGGAAATCTTTAAAACACAGCTTAGAGCCCTTCTTAGAGCCAGTGTTTATGGTCAACTTAAAATCATGTTTCCTATGATTTCAAGTCTGGAAGAACTAAAGGCGGCAAAGGCTATTCTCGAGGCGGTCAAAGTTGATTTGACTGCAGAAGGACTTGCTTATTCTGATGACATTCAAGTCGGAATGATGATTGAGGTGCCATCGGCTGCAATTAATAGCGATATATTGGCCAAGCACGTTGACTTTTTTCAGCATTGGTACCAATGACTTGATTCAGTACACATGTGCTGTTGACCGAATGAATGAAAAAATTCATAAACTTTACAATCCATTTAACCCAGCTGTTTTAAGACTCATAAAAATGGTTATTGAAAATGGTCATAAAGAAGGTATTTGGGTTGGTATGTGTGGTGAAATGGCTGGAGATGAGAGAATGATTCCGATTTTACTGGGTCTTGGTCTTGATGAGTTCAGCATGAGCCCAATTTCAATTCTTCCAGCTCGTAAACTGATTCGCTCATTAAGCGCTGAGGCAATGAAGCGCTATGCCGATGAAGTTTTAAGCCTTGATAGTGCTGAAGCTATCGAAGCCTTTATTGCAGAAAAAGCTATTAAGGCATAGATGTGAGTGATCGATTTTACAGGTCTTGTGGCCTAAAATGATAGAGAGAGGTCCTGTTTAAGTCTTAAAACTTGAACAGGACCTTTTGTGTTTTTAACAACTTTGAAATAAGCATGCAAAGAAGATGCTTTAAATAAGATAAAACAAGTGGGAAAGCATTTTAAAAAAACTGTATACATATATGTATGTACTTAATGGTTATCAATTACCGTTAGGTATTAATGAAACGTAGTTCGAGTGGTTCGAATACGGTTGAACTAAAACGATAAATATTGTGTGAATTGTTTGACAATTCAGACTACAGAAATAGCTATACAGATTGGTATTGCACGATTTAAACATATTATTGCACCTGTTAAGAAAATTTATTATTTTCCCTTTTCTTACGAGAAATTTTGTGATAAGCTGTCGGTGCTGATGAAAAAATGCAGAAGATTGACATTTGGTAAAAATGTGTTTAGGGAAAAGCACAATCCAAGTAAACGTTTTCACGCAAACTCAGCGGGGTTATTATCTATCACTATTAATCTATTTTGAGGAGTTTTAAGTTATGGGAAATTTATTAAGCAAGTGGAATGGCATGAGCTTGGTAAAGCGAATTATTATTGGTCTTCTTGTCGGTATTATGCTGGCAATGATGGTTCCAGAATACGCTAAACCAATTGGTATTTTTGGTATACTATTCGTAAGTGCACTTAAGTCAGTTGCACCTATTCTGGTATTCTTCCTAGTTATGTCTGCAATTTCACAGCATAAGTCGGGACAGAAAACAAATATGAAATCTATCGTAGCCTTATACCTTTTCGGTACATTTATGGCAGGTTTCTCAGCAGTACTTGTAAGTTTTGCGTTCCCTGTAGAGCTAACACTTGTTGAAGGTGTAAACAGCATCACACCTCCAGGTGGCGTAACAGAAGTTCTTCAGAACCTTCTAATGAACATTGTTGCTAACCCAGTGGTAGCACTGAGTGAAGCGAACTATATCGGTATTCTAACATGGGCAATTCTGCTTGGAATGGCTCTTAAGAATGCACCTGATTCTACTAAGACAATGATCGTTAATTTCTCAGATGCCCTTTCTCAAGTGGTTCGTTGGGTTATTAACCTTGCACCATTTGGTATCATGGGTCTTGTATTCAACACAATCGCAACAAATGGTATTGGCGAACTACTAAGCTATGGTCGTCTGCTTGTTGTACTTGTAGGTACAATGGCATTCATTGCACTTATCGTAAATCCATTGATTTCATTTGCAATGATCCGTCAAAACCCATACCCACTGGTATTTAAGTGTCTACGTGAAAGTGGTATCACTGCATTCTTCACACGTTCATCTGCAGCGAATATTCCTGTAAACATGAACCTATGTGCTGATCTTGGACTTGATAAAGACAACTATTCAGTTTCTATTCCTCTAGGTGCTACAGTAAACATGGCAGGTGCGGCGATTACAATCACTGTGCTAACACTGGCTGCTGTTAACACACTTGGTATTCAGGTAGACCTTGCAACTGCAGTTATCCTTTCTGTACTAGCGGCTGTATCAGCGTGTGGTGCATCTGGTGTTGCAGGTGGCTCACTGCTACTTATACCACTGGCTTGTTCCCTATTTGGTATTCCAAATGAAGTGGCAATGCAAGTTGTTGGTGTAGGCTTTGTTGTAGGCGTTATCCAGGATTCATGCGAAACGGCACTTAACTCTTCTACAGATGCCCTATTCACTGCAGTATCTGAAATGGCTGAGTGGAGAAAAGAAGGTCGTCCAATCGTGATTAAGTCTAAGAAGACAACGGCTTAATATTAAAGCTTAAATTTTACGGAAGTGACTTGGTTCTGATTCTATGAGCTTTACATTGAATCCGTAATCGTTTTAAATAGTGCCAAGTTGAAATGGTACAAAAGCATGAATACGTAAAAAGGTCTTTATTAAGACTTAAATATTAATAGAGCAAGTTCTACAATTTTATGGAATGAATTGGTGGAATATATGAAAGTGGGGATGTTGAAAAACATCCCCACTTTTTTGTTGTGAAAGAGCCTTCGTTTGAAGAACAGCCTCTGTTACTATGCACCCCTAGGAAAAATATGATAAAATGCGTTAAGAATTATTAAAAAAAGAGACGTGAAGGCAGACAAGTGTTAATTGTATGCAATAATATTTGTATAACTATATTGAAACACGCGCGCCTCATTAAGGATGGTTCTATGAGACTCTATTCTAAACTTTGGATAATGATCACGATTTTACTTATTACAACGGTTTTAGTCAGTGGCAGTTTGGTTGGACGCTATGAGTTTAATTTGGCAGAACAGTCAATGAAGAGGAACTTAATGAATGTGGCCAACACAGTTGCACAAAATAAGACAGTTCAAAAGGGACTAGAAAACAAAGAGGCAAAGAGTATACAAGCCTATGTGGACGACCTTTTAAGAGTCCTTGATGATGTGGAAATTATAACTGTGGCAGATATGAATTCCATACGGTATGGTCATCCCAATATAGAACGTTTGGGAGAAAAGTTTGTCGGTGGAGACCAGGACCGGGTTGTTGGGCAAGGTGAAAGCTATTTATCTATTGCAACGGGAACTATGGGACGTTCAGTGCGTGCCTTTGTCCCTATTTACTCTAACGGTAAGCAAGTGGGGTTTGTTATGACAGCTCACATGTATAACTCTGTAATGGCCAAGCAAAGACAGATGGAGAAAAACTTTTCCATATACTTCTTTTGGGGCATACTCATTGGGGGTTTTGGAGCCTATTTTATTTCCCGGGACATAAAAAAGAGCCTGTTAAACTTAGAACCCAATGAGATTGTGAGACTTCTTCGCAATCAAGATGCTATTTTAGAATCGGCCAGAGAAGGTATATTAGCCATAGACTCAGATGAGCGAATAACGCTGATTAACCAGTCAGCCATAGAAATATTGAAGTGCCAGGAGAGTGAAATTATAGGCCGGCCTATACTTGATGTCTTTCCAACAACTGGGCTTATACGGGTCTTAAAAAGTGGAGAAGAAGAAATTGGACGTGAAAAGATTATAGGAGAAACCCATATTTTGGCCAATCGAATTCCCATTTATGAAAATGGAGAAATTATTGGGGCCATGGCCACCATTTTGGACAGGACTGCCTTTGTTAAAAAAGCAGAAGAGGTGACAGGGGTCAGGATTATTATAGACGCTGCGGGCCAACTCCCATGAGTTTCGAAACAAGCTCCATGTACTTCTTGGGCTCCTCCAACTGGAAAAGTTTGAAAAAGCTAAAGAGTTTATACGTAATGTAAAATCAGAAAACGAAAACCTTCACAGGATGGTGTCCTCAAAAATAAAGAATCCTACAATAAGTGCCCTTCTTCTAGGCAAGTACAACCGGGCCCAGGAAGAGGGAATTCTCCTTTATCTTACGGAAGACAGCGACCTAGAAGCCATGGTTTGGTGTTCGGATGATGATATCATCGTAGTCCTTGGCAATCTGATTGAAAATGCCATTGAAGCCATCTCCAAAGCTCGACAAAAAGATGGAGAGATTCAAATCTATATCAAAGGTGATCAAGACGAACTGGTTTGTCAGATCATTGATAACGGACCGGGCATACCGGAAAATGAAATAAATAAAGTGGTTAAGAGAGGCTATTCGACGAAAAGGGGTCTTCAGGCATTGGTCTGGATCTGGTGAAAAATGTTTTAAAGCGTTATGATGGCTGCTTGACATTAAAAAGCAAAGACAAAGAAGGCACAGAAGCCATTGCCGTTTTTAAGAGGGGGTAAAGGACATGTGGAAGGTAATCGTAATTGAGGATGATCCAATGCTGGCAGATATCCATAAAAAATATGTGGACAGTCAGGAAGCCTTTAAGTGTGTGGCAGTGATCCACGATGCTGAGAACGCACTGGATATTATAAAGAAACAAAAACCAGACCTTATACTGCTAGATGTCTACCTGCCTCACCAAAGTGGCATTGAGTTTTTAATAAAGCTAAGGGAAGAAAAAGAGAGTGTGGATGTGATTTTAATCACCGCGGCCAGAAACGCAGAACAAGTTGAAACTGCATTTCGCTACGGTGCCATTGACTACTTGGTGAAACCCTTTGAGTTTTCACGACTGGACCAGGCATTTGAAACATATAAAAGCAGACGGGCCGCGACAGATGGCGGTGGTGTTATAAGTCAGGAAGAACTAGACCGAGCTTTTGGAAACACCTATCTCGACAAAGATGACGTCTTGCCAAAGGGGCTCAACGAAAGAACCCTTGAACGTGTTAAAAAGGTTATAGAGGAGCTTGAAGAAGCTGTAAGTATTGATGACATTGCAGTTGACGCGGATATTTCAAAAGTGACTCTAAGACGCTACCTAGACTATCTTGAAAAGACCAATCTTATAGAGATTGAAATGGCTTACGGATCAAGGGGAAGGCCATCGTATAGGTACAAGAAGAAGATTTTCAAGCATATTTGAGACCAAATCAACCTGATTGCATAATAGGGTTAAGAAGTGGGCTGACACATAAATTTTTGACAGGAAAGCAAATTGAATAAAGGATATTTTAAAGGAATTGGTAAAAAATTATCAATTTCTTTTTTTTGCGCTTTAATTTCATATAAATTTAGAAAAGTATACGGCAAAGGTTTTCACATGTATGATTGACTTAAGAAAGTCCTGCAGGCCTTTGAACATTGGAATGATTATTGATTCATTTTATTGAAGGGGGAGTACTTGTGAGCACAAATGTGGCACTTGAAAAAGAACAAAGTACAATAAAAAAATGAAGGCAGAGCCTTTAAAATAATGGGCATGAATATGGGAATTTTTGCAGTCTTGTCTTTAGTGACTCTGGCAGCTGTATACATGGAAGCCCTACCCAAAGGCATGGTCGGGGCCTTGCCACTCATGATGATTGTAGGCGCCGTTTTAAATGAACTGGGCAATAGAACGCCCCTTGTCAAAGACTATCTAGGCGGGGGTCCGATTGTTATTATTTTTGCATCGGCTGCACTGGTGACTTATGGTGTTTTACCAGAATACACAAAAGAAATAATGGTGAGCTTTATGAAAGGTGAAAGCTTTCTTAGTTTTTATATAGCGGCCCTCATCACAGGGTCCATACTAGGTATGAACAGAGACCTGCTTATCAAGGCCTCAGTCAGATATTTGCCCATAATTTTAAGTGGCGTGGCTGTTGCCCTCCTTATGGTTGGCACGGCTGGTATGCTTCTTGGGTTTGGTTTTAAGGAAGCTGTTATGTATGTTGGGATTCCAATTATGGGAGGCGGTATGGGCGCAGGCGCTGTACCACTGTCGCAAATTTTTGGTGACGCCCTTTCCATGGATCCAGCCATGCTTATGTCAAAAATGGTACCTGCCCTTGCCCTGGGAAATGCAACAGCAATCGTTATTGGGGGCATGCTCAACCGTATAGGCAAAAAACAGAAGTTCCTATCTGGAGATGGACGTTTAATGAAAAAACAGTCAAATGTTGTGGTCGAAGACAGCACTGAATCTAAGATAGATCTTGCAAGACTTGGTCAAGGCATCCTTATTGCAACGACGTTCTTTGCTTTTGGAAAACTGCTGGGTAAAGTTATTCCGCTACACTCCTACGCCCTCATGATTCTATCTGTGGCCATAGTAAAAGTCTTGGGTCTCGTGCCAAAAGAGTATGAAATGGCGGCCCATCAGTGGTTTAGATTTGTTATGAAAAATTTCACACCGGCCCTACTCGTGGGTATTGGTGTGGCATATACAGACCTAAATGCAGTTATAAACTCATTTAATCTGGTCTATGTTGTACTGGTCTTTGTGACGGTTTCTGGCTCAGTGATTGGGTCCGGCTTAGCAGGCCACTTCCTGGGCTTCTATCCAATAGAGGCGTCTATCACAGGGGGACTTTGTATGGCCAACATGGGGGGAACAGGAGATGTGGCTGTGCTATCAGCCTCAGACAGAATGGAACTCATGCCATTTGCTCAGATTTCCTCTAGAATTGGTGGCGCATTTATGTTAATTCTTGCGACAAGTCTTTTAGGACTCTTCTTTTAAATAAGCCTCCAGGCATTAAAACATTTGCATAAGATAAACTCATGTTGCAGAAATCCCTATCAAGCCACACCCCATCCTGGCTGAGATGGGGATTTTGCGTTCGCAGTTTTGTTTTTGGTGTGTGTTGATATATTCCCGTAGGGTAATAATAAAATAGCATGACTTTTGATTGTGTCAAAGCAAAGTTAAATAGGAAGGCTCATTCTTAACAAAGTGTAATGGAAAATAAGAAATAGATAGATGAACATTCAACTAATATATAGTAAAATTATTCGTATAGGGCATAAGTACTACTTGTTTTGGCGTGTTTGGTGTAGGTCGATTGGAGGTTAATTTATGAAGTTGAAAAATAAGTTGTTGTTACCGGTCATATTGGTGCTTGTGGCATCAATCACTGTGCTTGGGTTTGTTATATTTAATCAGATTGAAAACGAACTTGTTAGAAACCTGATAAAGGAGCAAATGGATAGTCAGTTGGATAATTTAACGGAAAATATTGTAACAAGACGAGAAGTGGAAGACACATTTTTTAAGACCTTAGATGATAAGAATCTGGACCTGACTGAAGCGGTGGCAGAAATGATTAAGTACGGTCCAGAAGCTCTTGAAACAGGAAACATGATTGATATTGCAAAGAGTATAGGCGTGGATGAAATCCATGTGGTCGATGGAGACGGTGTCCTTCAACAGGGCAATATTGAAGGCTTTTTTGGTTTTGATTTTAACACCACAGACCAAACCCTTCCTTTTGTTGATTTGATAGGCAAAACAGATGGAAGACTAGCTCAAGAGCCATCACTGCGCGGTACAGACAACGTTCTCTTTCAATATATAGGTGTTTCAAGAAAGGATGCACCTGGTGTTGTACAAATAGGTCTATCCCCGCAATATATTGAAGAACTCCAAGATGTTATAGGCATTCAAAGCATGATAGAAGGCCTCAAGGTCGGTAAAAGTGGATACGCCTATATTATTGACGGCGACGGCACAACCTTGTACCATAAGAACCCGGAAAATGTGGGAACAAACATCAGTGAAATACCTGTATTAGCACCACTGGCCCAGTCAGACCAAGGTTTTTTTGACTATATCTATGAAGGCAACAGAACTTACGCGTCCTTTAGAAAGTTAGGGGACTGGACACTTGTAGCCACCCTACCAGAAGCTGATTTTTCTAGCTCCATTCAAGATATTATGAGAAGCATTACCATTATTATGGTTGCTGTACTTATTATTGTTGGTATTATTATCACAGTGATTGCATCCCGTCTGTTCAAACCTATAACACAAATGGTTGACAACATGGAACATGCAGGCAATGGTGATTTAAGTGTAAGAATGAACTTAAATTCAAAAGATGAACTTGGCCTACTTGCCAAGAGTTTTAATAAAATGCTTGCTGATATTCAGGCGCTTATCAAGCAGACGCATGAACTTGCGGATGACATCACCCAGTCTACGATTGAAGTTCAGAGCATTATTGATAATGTCACTATGAGCAATGATGAAATATCAAGATCTGTTGAAGAGATTGCCCAGGGAGCCACATCTCAGGCCCAATCTTCAAGTGACTCTGTAAGGGCCATGAATAATTTATCAGATCATATAGACAGCGCATCGACAGGACTCAACCAGACGACAACACTGACAGAGGACGTCTTAAGCAGCAGTCAAAAATCTGAATCCTCACTTAAAACCCTTCGGGATAGTTTTGAAAATAATGTTTCAGCCACCAAGGTGGTAACAAAGAGTGTTGATGAACTCGCTAAAAAGTCTTCAACGATCAGTGAGATCATAGTGACCATACAAAACATTTCTGATCAGACCAACCTACTTGCTCTTAATGCAGCTATTGAAGCGGCAAGAGCTGGTGAACAAGGTCGCGGTTTTGCAGTGGTTGCAGAAGAAATTCGAAAACTGGCGGAACAGTCTTCTAAGTCTTCAGATGAAATCAATGCCATCATCTCAGAAATTGTAGAACTTGTGAACAACACAAATGAAACCATTTCAGGCACCAATACAGCCATTGAAAAAGTTAACGATTCTGTCAATGAAACAGAAAATATATTCCATGAAATCAATGTATCAATTGAGGACGTTTCAAATCTTGTGACAGACCTAGGCAAACAGTTTAATGATGTAAACATCATTAAGACGGAGGTCTTGAGTGAAATTGAAAACATTTCAAGCGTTTCTGAACAAACAGCTGCAGGTTCTGAAGAGATCAGCGCATCAACGGTACAGCAAACAGACAACTTGCGTTCCATTAGTGATAAGATCAGCGATAATAAACGACAACTGGATCATCTTAATGAATCGTTGAGTGTTTTTAAATTGTAATGAACTTTAAAGTGTGATTCTCCGGCAGGCTTTATACAGCTTGCCGGAGTTTTTTCGTGCCAATAACTTGTGAGACAAGTATAAAATCCTGTCACAAAAGCATAAGGCTTTGTGGTAAAATGCAATCAAACTTCTATGAAGTATGTATAACCAGAGTTTAAATGAGATAATTTATATGGAAAATTGATTTAGGAATAACATAGGAATAACTTCGTTTGAAAAGGTTAGGGCAAAGTTCAGGGGGCCTATATGGTATTTTTAGATTTACTGGTAGAAGCAGATGATAAAGAGAATATCCAGTCAGTGGAGTACTTTGGGGACGAAGAAGAGTGGTACCACGGCATAGACTGGTCTTTGTACAAGCATCAAAATATATTTGAAGTTTTGGTATGAAAAAAAGCGAACATGAAAATCAGATTCTTGAGTTTCAAGGCCGTTTTTTTAAATATCAAGCTCTAAAAAGAAAAAAAAGGGACCCACTACTACTTTAGTAAAGCCCTGGTCATGAAAGAGCTTTTTGAGCAAACCCTTGAAAAGGTCAATGAAGGTGTCCAAATATATGATAAAAATGGATACTTCGTTTATAGCAACACTGCCAGTCAAAAACTTGGTGACTACAAGGCCCAAGACTTTGTTGGTAAGCATCTCCTAGACATATACGAACTCACAGAGGAGATCAGTACAACCCTTTCCGTGCTCAGAACCAGTGAACCGGTCTTAAACAGGTGCGACATATTTAAGGGCAGGGATGGGACTGAGCTTATCACAATCAACTCAGGCTACCCCCTAGAAATTGATGGGAAGATTATGGGAGCGGTTAGCTTTGAGGGAGACATGACCCTTATGAACAGTATCAAGAATAAGTCCTTTAACTTAGAAGCCTTTGTTCGCAATGAACAGCCCCTTACAAGAAGAAGGGGATTCGAGTTCATGACATTATTTATAGTTCAGATAAAATGGAAGACATAATAAGATTTGCAAAGAAAATATCACTAACAGATACAAATATCCTTATTAGTGGAGAAACAGGAACGGGCAAAGAACTTTTTGCCCAAAGCATTCACAATTACAGTCCAAGACGCGACGGTCCATTTGTTGATATAAATTGTGGGGCTGTGCCAACCAACCTAGTGGAAAGTGTGTTTTTTGGAACAGAAAAAGGGGCATTTACAGGCAGTGTGAAGAAAAAAGGCCTCCTTGAATTGGCTGACGGTGGAACCTTGTTTTTAGATGAGGTCAATTCCATGAGTTTAGACATGCAGGCTAAACTTCTAAGAGCCCTTCAGGAAAACAAATTTCAAAGATTGGTGGACATGATTATATAGAATGCAATGTTAGAATTATTGCGGCGTCCAATGAAGACTTGAGAGACCTGTCTGCAAGAAACCAGTTTCGAAAAGATCTTTACTACAGGCTGTCATCGCTTTGTCTCGATGTGCCCCCCCTACGAGATAGAAAAGACGATATTCAAATACTGTTAAATCACTTTACTAGACGTATGGGGCAAAATATGGAAAAAGAAAATTGGATTATAGCACAGGCTTAAAAAAAGCTCTTACACTTCATGACTGGCCGGGCAATATAAGAGAACTGGAGCATGTCATAGAATATGCTGTGAATCACATGAAAGATGGTGTTCAGAGCCTGACAGTTCATGACCTTCCTGACTATATGAAGGCAACTGGTGGTGTGGAGCTTAAGCAGGAAAAAACAGAAATATCCGTGTTTGTGAATGAAGGAGAAACCCTTGTTGAAAAGCTTTCAAGCCTAGAAGAGGCCATCATTGAAAAGGCCCTATTAGACCACATGGGCAATGTGACAAAAGCAGCCCAAAGTCTTGGTTTAAGTCGTCAGAGCCTGCAGTATAGAATTGGAAAGTTCACATAAGACTCTATTGAAGGTTTAAGAGCCGTCACAATAAAGTGAAAACAGTAAAAATCACTGAAAACCAAAAGTAAGCAAATATAGAGAAAACGCAAAATAATTTTGCACAAAAAAGAAAAATAGCAAAAATATTTTGCGCAAATTTCCTTTATATTGAAATGCACTGTGTTTATGAATGGAAACCGCAAAATAATTTTGCGGTTTTTTCTAAATAGAAGAGGAAACATGATGTGGATGATCATGCATTATGCAAGCGAAAATTGGAAAAGATCGTGATTTCAAGGTTTGGCGTCTTTTGTTTTCAGAAAATTGACGCAACTTTAAAAGTTGGCTTCAGATTTGCAATATATAGAGATGAACATATGCATATAGGGGAATTATACATTTTATTAAGGAGGAGTATATGTCTGTTGAATCTTCAGCGAGCAAATCGAACAGTCAGAGTGTAACCAAGAAGCAAAGCATCAGAAAAGGCGTTTTTATACCATCTTTTCTCGTGGTTGGCGGAGCGGCACTGCTGGGCATATTCAATAATGAAATGCTTTCAAGTGTTGCAATGAGTAATTTTACATTTTCTCTTAGAAGCTTTGGATGGCTTTATCAGTTGGTGTCTATAGTGGCCTTATTTTTTGCCATCTATATGACTTTTTCAAAACTTTGGAAACATTCGGTTTGGTGGAAAGGATGCAAAACCAAACTATTCTTTTATGGCGTGGTTTGCCATGGCACTTACAGGTGGTATAGCAACAGGGGTTGTCACCTATGGTGCCAATGAGCCCATTATTTATTTTGGAAACATTTACGGGGAACTCTCCCAACTGGGAATTGAGCCAGGCACAGCGCAAGCTGCGATTTTTGCCATTGGGCGGTGCTTTTACAACTGGAGTTTTATTCCTTACGCGATGTACTCCATATGTGGGATGATCATAGCCTATGTTTACTTCAACAAAACCAGTCTCTTTCGGTGACAGCTTCCCTTGTGCCCCTCTTTGGGGAGAAGGTCACAAAGGGTATATGGGCCAATATTATTGACACCCTTTCCCTACTGGCCATTGCCCTGGGATTGGCGTCGTCCCTTGGAGCTGGACTGGCCCTAATTGGGTCTGGTTTTGAAACGGCTTATGGCATTCAGCAAGGCCCCCTTCTTTGGTTGGTGCTTGTTGGGGTCATAACAGCCACTTTCACGGTGTCATCCCTGGCGGGAATTGACAAGGGCATACGAAAACTTTCAGACATCAATGCAAAAGTTTTCTATGTTCTTCTTGGCCTTCTCATCGTGGTGGGACCAACTGTCTATATGCTTAAACTGTCAACAGCGGGTATGTCTATGTGGCTGCAAAATTTTTGGGGCTGGGGGCTAGATCCAAGTGATGTGGGCGGAGAAGCCTGGTTATGTGGTGGACTCTTTATGACTGGGCAATATGGATTGCTTACGCCCCACTTATGGGAATTTTCCTTGCGGTTATATCTTATGGTAGAACCATTCGTGAGTTTATGGTCATCAACTGGATTATGCCATCGGTTTTTGGCCTCTTATGGTTTGGTGTATGGGGATCAACAGCGATTTACTGGCAGCAAAACGGGGAACTCGACTTGGTTGGAACGATCACGAAGTCCGGTGCAGTATCAGGCCTGTGGGCTTTTCTACAGCATATGCCTCTTGGGATGGTGTTCATACCGATTGTCATGATCACCTTGATCCTGTCCTTTTCAACAGCGGCCGATTCTATGACAAGAACCATTGCCAGCCTGTGTACCAAAGACATTGAGTACAATGAAGAACCGCCAAGATGGCAAAAACTCTTATGGGGTCTTTCTATTGGAGCCATTGCCTATTTTATGGTCGCTTTCGCAGGGGGCGCTCAAGGGGTTGATGGGGTCAAGTACCTGGCTGCTGCCGGTGGATCGACTGTATTATTTGTCTTTATCCTACAGGTTGCTTCTGGCATAAAAAATGTTCCTGTTTGAAAAAAATAGAAGATTAGTTTTGGAGGCGACTATGGTTAAGGATAATCACTTAGAGAATATAGACATCATTGCCTCAAATACCCTGGTGCTCGGAGAAAAAATTTCAGTTACTGACCTGGTGAACGTGGCAAGGCATGGGTATAAAATACAGTTTTCACAGGCCTATAAAAACCGGGTCATCAAATCACGGAACTTGGTAGAAAAATGGATTGATGAGGGGCGGGTTATGTATGGTATAACCACCGGATTCGGGGCCCTTAGCACCTGTCTTATCTCAAAAGAGGAGACAGAGAGGCTTCAAAGAAATATTATATTGTCCCACGCAACATCTGTGGGACGTCCCCTTGAAGTGGAAGAGGTCAGGGCAATTATGCTGTGCATGCTCCAAAGTCTTGGACAGGGCTACAGTGGTGTCAGCCTAAATCTGCTTGAAGCCATTCGAACATTTCTAAATGCAGAGATAACGCCTTACGCGCCAGGCGATGGATCGGTGGGGTATTTGAGTGTAGAAGGACACATTGGTTTGTCTTTAATAGGTCTTGGAAAGGTCTATTACAAGGGGCAACTGGAAACGACACAGCACGTGCTTGAAGCGCTGGACCTTTCGCCGGTTGTTTTGGGGGCCAAGGAGGGATTGGCTCTCATCTCCGGAACCACGAGTCCAACTGGACTAGCAGGACTGGCTATTTATGATATGCTCCAGGCTGTTCAGTCGGCAGATGTTATTGGCGCCATGTGCCTTGAAGTCACTAAAGGCACACTTCGAGCCTTTGATGAAAGGCTTATGAGCGTTAAACCTTATAAGGAACAGGGGCAAGCAGCATCAAATGTGCGTCGTGTTCTAAAAGGATCTCAAATAGCTCAAAAGCACCTGGATTATAGATTGCAAGATGCCCTGTCCATGCGGGCATTGCCTCAACTTCACGGTGCTTCAAGACGGGCCTTGAACAATGCCCTTGAAGTGGTGGAAGAGGAGTTAAACTTTACAGGAGACAATCCAATAATATGGCAGGATGAGGATGGTGGACAGGCTCTTTCTGGCTGTCACTGTGACGCTTCATATGTTGGCGTGCAAATGGATGCAAGCGCCATAGCGGCGACAATGGTTGCCAAAATGTCTGAGCGTAGAAATTACAGGATGACAACGAGCACCCATTCAGAAATGCCTGGTTTCTCATAAAAAATCCTGGAGTTAACTCAGGCCTTATGATTCCCCAGTATAGTCAAGCAGGCCTGGTCAATGAAATGAAGATGCTTAGCACACCTGCCGTGGTAGACAGTATACCAACATGTGGTGGGCAAGAAGATTATGTCTCCATGGGATACAACGCTTCGAGAAAAGCGGTGAAAGTGGCTGAAAAGTTAGAATATGTCTTAGCCATTGAGCTCCTGTCAGCCTATCAGGCCCATCAGTTTATGGAGGGGCTAAATCCCAGCCCGGCTGTGAAAGCACTCATTGAAGAAATCGGGAAAACCGTTCCTATGATTGAAGAAGACACCTTTATTCAGCCCTATATAGAAGATCTAAAAAAGCTGATTCATTCAGGAAAATTGCTGGCTGTTATTGAAAAAATAACCGGAGAATTGGAGTGATACTATGAAGGTCGATTTGGCAAAAATATTCTTAACACCACCGAGAAGGCTCTTTGAAAGAGTGGTCTTATTTATAATGCTGGCCATATGCTTTAGCATATTCTTTCGACCGCTTCAGTTCACAAGTGTTCCCCCAGTAGAAGCCGTACTGACTGCCTTTATGCCAGCGGTGTCTATATCTTGGGGCTGGATTGTCCTTATGCGCTTTGTCTTTCAAAAGACTGACTACGTGACAATAAAGTAAGGACCGACCATGTTTATCATATGCTGGCACAGCGTCACTCCACATTTCGTTCGTGTTGGCACCACAATCCCTTGCTTGAAAGAGCAGGGGA
>LQAJ01000051.1_pt1 | contig 110177 bp, 142 predicted proteins | sample 1535811 | NCBI WGS metagenome assembly LQAJ01 (sample SAMN04331587, study PRJNA305678) | bioreactor metagenome | isolation source: bioreactor_6 inoculated with Wadden Sea sediment 2nd replicate of a... | place: Germany: Wadden Sea, Janssand Flat | reverse complement strand
AGCTGCAAAAAAAATTCTGTGTTAATTTTCAGAGTCTAAGCAAAAGTCATCGTTTGAATACCGGGGATGATTTTTAAAGAGAAAGGATTTCCAACTGCGTCTGCTTTACTATCGGCAGCAGGGGAGACCCCTTCTTTTCAGCCCTGTCCAGAGTTTTGAGGATCAGACGGTCGGCTTGGCGATAACATCCAAGCTTGACGAGCGTGTCTGCCAAATTATTGGCTGCCCCGATATGATTCGGATCGATCTCCAATAATTTGCGGTAAAGAGACTGCGCCTGTTTCCAGTCATTTTGAATCAGACAGGTGTTGGCATAGGCAAACAGAACGAGTGGATGATCCGGCCATCGGACCAAGGCCGCTTGAAGGCTTTTGCTGACAATGGCGCTTTCTCCAAACCGTTCCAATGCAATCACTGCATCCACAAATCGTTCCGGTTCCGCATTCCCTGGCAGTTCGCCCGGCCTCAAAACCACCATTCCCCAATTCCCCGCCAGATACCAGCTCCGCCAAAATTCAGCCGCGGTCATTTCCAGCCGATCATATTTTCCCGACCGCAATACAATGGTATTATCCCATAGGATACCGATCACCACGGCATAATGATATTTTGGCCATATTTTAAATCCCAGATTCTGTAATACCAGAACGGGCCGACCTGAGCGGATCATCTCAGATAATGAGGACAAATCCGGTGAAATCCGATAGGGAATCCGCCCGTATTGGCGGGCGGCAGAAGTCAATTCAATCTGCAGGCTACCTTTTCGGGCCGGAATATAAGTCAACGGCGTGAGCTGATCAGGATGTACACTGATTCCCGATGCGCCCAGAAGCATTGCCAGGGAAGCCGGCCCACATTGAAATTTTTCCTGGGCGTAAAATGGCGTTCCTGTCAATTCAACAGCCTGAAAATCCGCCATTTCCGTTGGCAAAAACGTCCCTTTTCCGGAACATCCTGAGATGATCAATGCGGCCAGCAATAATCTCAGCATATATCGTCCGGACTTTACATTTTGGTAAAAATATTTGTTACTCCGGTTAGTTCAAGCACTATCAGAACGACAAATACTATACCTAAAACGGCTAATACACCGCTGCCTGCAGGCAGTTCATCAATTCTCTTTTCAAGTTCACTGATTTCACCGGCAGTCAGTCCTGCCACCCTTTTTTTTGCATTTTCAGGATCGACTCCGAGTCGGATCAGTTGATTTTGCACATCTTCACGCTCGAGAAATCCATCTACTTTGGCCGTAGAACGATTTTCCTGTTGATTCATATAATTACGGGTATCGATGACAGCTGCTCTGGCTCCAGGGAGGACACCGCTTGTAATCACAAAAACAACTGTCAAAGTAGATACGATAAAACCTTTTAACTTTGGAAACGTTTTCACTATCTTTCTCCTTGTTGTCGTTTCATTAAAGAAACAAATAAGCAACCGCAACATAGCCAATTTCCGGATTCATTTTTTTGAATCATATCAATATTTGTTCTTTACCAAGTGCATATCTTGTCTCCTAATTATTCCAATCCAGCCCAAAGGAATCAAACACAATGACCTGAATGATAAATAATAACATACATCCTGTTGGACGGAAACACATAAAAACATGTAATAATGTATTCTATTCGCAGGCCTTATTTTCCCGTTTTTTACGTTATTTGCGGCGATACAGAGACAAGGAATTATGCTTCCATCGGCAATTTGTACTCTTGAATATTTTCTTGGAACAATACTTTGCTATGAGGTTTCATCTTTCAATCCAGGGAATCGATTCGAATCAAAATGAAAAGTATTTCTGCTCAAACAAGAAGCGCAGGAACCCCTTACCTGGCACTTTCCGGCAGGGTGCTACCAAAGTTCGACACGATCATGAAGGTACCGCCCCCATGCCTTGATCAAAGGCATGGGTTCCAAAGCGGCCTTTTCTGCCGCCGCCAGGGCCACCGCGCAGGGAATATCTTTGATCAGAATTGTTTCGAGGCCCGCTGGTTGTGGCCCGGCAGTTCCGGCCTCTTTGTGCGGCAGGTCTTCCTGCCTATTCCACGATTTCCAGAATGACCCGCTTCTGTTCCTTGGCAGAGGCGCAAGAAAGAATGGTTCTCATGGCCTGGGCGGTTCGGCCTTTTTTTTCCAATCACTTTTCCTAAGTCCTCTTTTGCCACCCGAAGTTCGAGAACCAGGGTCTGCTGGGCTTTGATTTCCTGAACGTCCACCTGATCCGGCTCATCGACCAAAGACTTTGCAATGTACTTGATTAGCTCTTTCATGACGGGATCTCCTTTTTCTGAGTGCCAAAATGATCATCAACATCTATATATCGCCCGGCCAACCCTTGTCGGGATTTCGGTTTGTGCAGTCCGTCAATGGAGAATTTTTTTTACCATACCATAACTGGCTATATTCACAAGTGGTATTTTACACCTTTTTATCTGTGACCGGCATTTTGCTTGACATCAAACAGAATTCAGTTATGTTATGTTCCAAAACTTGAACATGCTCCGGATCAACACAATGGACAGCTCTCCGGCTAAACGGAGATCCGTTCCAAGTGCCCTGAGCCAACAACTTTGAGGAAACACCTGTGACAACGGAAATCGACACCATCAACTCCCAGCGAAAAATGCTGTCTGAAGCCGGGTATGCGGAACCGGCCATCAATTACTTTATTGAAAAAAAATATATGGGCCATCTTCAGGACGCCAGCCAGATATCTGAAAAGGTCGGTTCCTGCGGTGATATCATGAAAATTTATCTCAAGGTCGATGATCAGGGCATCATTGAAGATGTACGGTATGAAATCACCGGATGCGCCGGTGCCATATCCGCTGCTATGGCAGTGGTGGACCTGATCAAGGGGCAGCCGCTTGACAGGGCGCTGACCATTAATGACGGAGACGTGTTTAAACGGCTTGAAAACATCCCGGAAAAAAAGCACCACTGCATTCAGCTGGCGGTCAAAACCATGCACCAGGGTGTTCTGGAATATCAGGCCGCCAGGGTCCATTGATTCACCGATCCGTTTCTTTTTTCGCCCTGCAGATATCACGGCCCGTCCGGAATCAACCAAAAACCGACGTAACATCTCTTGCACCGTTCAACGGACCGCCGGTATGGCGTTTCTGCCGGCGGGGCTTTAAAGATACGCCTGAAACCGCCGGACCTGGCCCTGATAATAGTCCCGGCGGTCCCGGGACAGGTCCAGGGCTTTTCTGGCTGCGGCGACCGCCTCTTTGATCCGGTGATTTGCAAACAGGGCTTCGGCATAAGTGTCCAGAACAAAAGGCGCCTGTGGTGCCAGGGTCACAGCCTGGCCGGCCAGGTCCAGTGCTCGTTCCGGATCCTGCTGACCTGCCTGGGGGCTGGTGGCCAGAAGCCATGCCAGATTGTTGAGGGCATGCACATGATCAGGAGACAGATATACCGCGGTTTCGTAAAAATCAGCCGCTGCTGAATAATCCTTTCGGGCATAGTGATAATCGCCGGCCGCCACCTGGAGATCCGCATTTTCCGGGTCTTGTTTCAGCTGTTCAAACACCAGGCGGCCGGTGATGAAATTCTCAAATTCCGGCTTAAACTGGCCGTACGACAAATGATAGCCCAGAACTGCCGCACCGAGCAGCCCGGCCACGGCAGCAGCGCTCATTCGCCGGACCCGGCGGTGATGCCCTGCGATCAACGTTCTGTCTTCCTGGCAGTTTTCCAGAAACCGGATCCGCTGCCCGATGCTGAAATGATGCCAGTTGGGGCGTTCCATGTCCTGACGGCTGACAGCGGCTATTTTGAAAAAAGTCCGGATCAGCGGAAAAGCATCTGAAAAAAACCGGTATAGATAGAGATCTGCCTGGCGTTCGAAGTTCCGCATAAATAACCCGAAAATAACCCGGAAATAAATGACGAACACCCCGATGAATCCCGCACCCATCAGAATGGAATAAATCCGGATTGCCACCGGTTCAGGGAAAAAAGAGGCCGGAAACTGGGACACCGCCACCAGGATCAGAAGCATCAATGGTTCATACCACATGATATTGCACACAATGAATCCGGCAAAAAAAAGCAGATACCACAGCATGTGATGATGGTGCACATGACCGGTTTCATGAAGAATAACCGCTGCCAGCTCCTCATCATCCAGCGATCGAAGCAGGGATGGGGTTACCAGGATATAGCGGAATTTTCCCAGCAGACCCATCACCCCGGCGGTCATCATGGTGCCGGCAAACAGATCCCACTTTAAAATATCGGCATACCGCAGTCCGGCCAGATCGCATACCGCTTCGATCCGGGACCTGGCCGGGCCTCTTTCCAGTGGCCGGCACTGCCAGATGAATTTGATGAACACCGGCCCAAACAGGGCGACAAGGGCCATAAACAGGATAATGAACGCGATTTCCCCGGCCGGATGGCTCAACACCTGCCTGAGCGGGGGATACGGTATCAGCCCGATGAGATCCAAGGATATCGACAAACACAGCCAGGGCAGCAGTGCCGGCAGGGAAAAAGACAACTGGGATTTCACATACTGGCTGCGGGTCACCGGACGGGGGAAAAAAGATTTCTGAACCGGATAGGCCGCATGCCAGATCATGGCCAAGTAAAGGACAAACAGCCCTAAAAACAAGAGGGCTTCAAGGGTGGGGATGATCTGGAACAGCCGGACATGGGCGAACAGGGTGTCGAGGCGATATCCATAAATATTGACGGCAAACACTGCCAGCGCCAGGATGGACAGCCGGTTTATGGCGGTGGATATTGCCTGGTCGGACGACATTGTTCCGGGTCTGTCAATGGCGGTACCGATGCGAAGAAAACTCAGGCGGCAGATCAGAAAAAAACCAAGGGCCAGGAATAGGCTCTCCAGCCATCCGGCAGTCATGCCAGGGCCGGGGTCAGTGATGTCAACCAAATCCGACGTGGCATAAATGATCAGTGCCGTCAGGAAATATATAACCGTAGAAAACACGCGGTGGTCTCTTAAAACACGCCGTGGTCCGCAAACTGCTTTAATACGATCCAGGTTTTCACGTCAAACCGGATCTCGGGCTTCTCCAGCAGCCGGGCGGCTTCTTCCCGGGAAAGCAGGATCACCTGGATATCTTCCGAATCTTCGGTGTGGACCGAGGACGGTTTTCCGTCACATTCCGCAAACAAGAGGCTCACTGATTCATCGGTCATGCCCGAGGAAGAATACACGGCCGGACTTTGGGCCAGGACCCGGGTCAGCTGCAGCCCGGTTCTTCAAACAGCTCCCGCTTCCCGGCCTGAACCACACTTCCCCCGGATCCAACAGCCCGGCCGGGAATCCGTATTGATACCCTCCCAGCACCACCCGGAATTCCCGGATGATGACCAGTTTACGTTCCGTGACATGATACGGCACCACCACCGCGGCATCCGGCCGGTTCGAACGGGTTTCTCCGGCATCACCGGGCCCGAGCCGGGACGCGTATACCCATACTTTTTCCCTGCCGACTTTGTCCTGATACCCGACAGAAAACAGATTCAAATGACAAAGATCGGTTAATTGGCGAATATGATGAATCTGCATGAAGCACTCCTTTTGCGCCCAGATCACAGATATGTCAGATACCTCAGAACCAGCCAGACATGACAGGCACTGCCTAACAGCACACAGATGTGCCAGATTCATGAAATCCGAAAACGTCTGGAAACGGATCCGGTTTTTTAAAGAATACACCACAGCCCCGATACTGTAGAACAATCCTCCCAATGCCAGCCAGAACAGCGGTGCCGGATCCAGAATCTTTGTCAGCGGATAGACAGCAACCACGCACAGCCACCCCATGCCCAGATAAATGAGCGTAGAGACCCATCGGGCCAGGTTCATCCAGAACAGCTTGAGGACGATCCCTGCTGCGGCAATGCCCCAGATGGTACCGAACAAAGACCACCCCCAGGGGCCCCGCAACGGCACCAGGCACAATGGGGTGTAGGATCCGGCGATGACCAGAAAAATCATGATATGGTCGATGCGGCGGAAAACAGCCTGGGTTTTTTGGGAAAGTTTCAGGCCGTGATACAAAAAACTGGCCGTGTACATGAATACCAGGGTGGTGCCGAAGACAGCGAAAGACACCACATGCCAGGCATCGGCTTCAATAGCGGCCATAACCACCATCAGGGTAAGTCCCGCGATGGATGCCAGGCTGCCCGCCATATGAGACAAGGCATTCACCGGCTCCCGCAATATATTCAACGGATTTTTCATACCGGCACTGTACGCTTTTTTGAGGGGAGGTTCAATGAAAATACATTGGGTTTTACCGATTATTTACTTAGACGTTTTGAATACGTCGAAAAGTTGCAGAAAATTCTTGATAATTTACGGGGGTATGCTAATACATAGTATGGTAATTTTCTTTTACGGTAATTTTCGTGTTCACCCCCACATGTTTTGTTGTTAACCCCAAACTACAGGAGGAAGAGATTCATGAAAACAGTTAAATTGTGCATCGCGTGTATCAGCATCCTGGTTCTGGCCACCACGGCAATGGCCGGCACTCTGGAAGATGTCAAAGCCAAAGGATATGTCGATGCCGGCATTAACGGCAGCCTGTTCGGATTCGGCATGCCCGATGACAAAGGCGTCATGAGAGGCCTGGATGTCGACACGGCCAGAGCCATTGCCGCTGCAGTATTCGGCGATGCCTCAAAAGTGAAATTCGCGGCTCTGACTTCGGTTCAGCGGTTACCGGCACTTCAATCCAAGGAGATTGACGTGCTGTGCAGAAACACCACCCAGACCCTGTCCCGGGAAACCCAGTCCGGCCTGAATTTTGTCCAGCCCAACTATTATGACGGCCAGGGATTTCTTATTCCCAAGGCCCTGGGCGTCAAAAGCGCTAAAGAGCTGGACGGTGCCACCGTGTGTGTGCTTCCTGGCACCACCACGGAGATGAATGCTGCCGACTATTTCAGAGCCAACAACATGAAATGGAACCCGGTGGTCATTGAAAATACGGCCGAACTGAACAATGCATTTTTCGCCGGTCGGTGCGATGCATTGACATCGGATCTGTCCCAGCTGGCCGGCAACCGGTCTGTGGCCCCCAATCCGGCTGATTACATGCTGCTGCCAGAAGTCATTTCCAAAGAGCCCCTGGCCCCTGTGGTACGGCATGGGGATGACCAGTGGTTCGACATTGTCAACTGGACCATATTTGCGCTGATCGAAGCCGAAGAACTGGGTATCAATTCCAAAAACGTTGATGACATGCTCAAATCGGAAAATCCTTCGGTCAAACGGTTCCTGGGAGTCACTCCGGGAATGGGTGAGATGCTGGGTTTGGATGACAAATGGGCCTACAACATTGTGAAGCAGGTGGGCAACTACGGCGAAATATTTGAAAGAAACGTCGGCCCGGACACCCCTCTTGGCATTCCCAGAGGACTGAATGCCCTGTGGACCAACGGCGGCCTGATGTATGCATCCCCCATCAGGTAACCATGGTTTTCAACACGAATCCGACATGATATCCTGATGCCGGCTGCCCAGGTTTTATCCCTCCGGGGCAGCCGGCTCCTTTCCCTGTAAAAAAGAAAAGAGCCATCTGAAACATGACACCCTCTGAATCAGAAAAAAAAGTCCCTTTCTGGCTGGATCCCGGGAAACGGGCCATCGGCTTTCAGATTGCAACCTGTGCAATGGTGGGATTGCTGGCCTGGTATCTGGTGAACAATACCCTGGTCAACATGGAGAAACAATCCATTGCCTCGGGATTCGGTTTTCTGGAAAGAGAAGCGGCGTTTGAAATCGGTGAAAGCCTGATTGATTACTCTGCATCTGACACTTATGCCAAAGCCCTGGTGGTGGGAGTTCTCAATACATTGAAAGTATCGCTCCTCGGCATTGTGCTGTCTTTGATCATCGGGCTGTTCATCGGTGTGGCAAGGCTGTCCACCAACTGGCTGGTCAAGAAACTGGCCATGCTTTACATTGAAGTGATGCAGAACATTCCGGTACTCTTGCAGCTTTTTTTCTGGTACGCCCTGTTTTATGAAATGTTCCCCTCTCCCCGGCAGGCATTGAGTCCCTTTGCCGGGTTGTTTTTTTGCAACCGGGGAGTGGCCATGGCGATTCCCGCGTCCCATCCCGCTCATTTTCAGATGTTCATCGCCCTGATCATCGGGCTGGTTCTGGGGGTCGGTCTCAAACGGTGGGCCAAAAAACGTAAATTTGAAACCGGCCGGGATTTTCCGGTATTATGGCCGTTTCTGGGACTGACACTGGGGCTGCCAGCCCTGGTGTGGATGATTCACGGAACACCTGTCCAGATGGATGTCCCGGAACTAAAAGGATTCAATTTCCGGGGGGGTCTCATGCTGTCCCCGGAATTCTTCGCGCTGCTGCTGGGGCTGGTTATCTATACTTCTGCGTTTGTAGCCGAGGCGGTACGGGCCGGGATCCAGGCGGTCAGCCGGGGCCAGACCGAGGCAGCCATGTCCATTGGGTTAAAGAAAAAACACATTCTGAACCTGGTGATTCTTCCCCAGGCCCTGCGTATCATTATTCCGCCGCTGACCAGTCAGATGCTTAACCTGACCAAAAACTCCTCGCTGGCTATTGCCATCGGATACCCGGATTTTGTTTCCGTGGCCAATACCACCATCAATCAGACCGGGCAGTCCATCGAGGGAGTGGCCATGATCATGGCCTGTTACCTGATGTTCAGCATTTCCACATCCATTTTCATGAACTGGTACAACAAAAAATCCAAACTGGTTGAAAGATAGGTGTTATGGGTATAGTCACCATAGACAGAAGCGCCATTGAGAGGATGAAACCGCCCATTGTCCGGCGGGGGGCGGTGGGATGGCTTCGGGATAACTTGTTCAACGGGATGTTTAACTCGATTCTAACCCTAGTAATCCTGGCCTTTTTGATCCGTTTTTTTCCCCCGTTTTTCAAATGGGCGTTGATCGACTCGGTCTGGTTCACCTCAGGAATCGAATGCAAAGAATGCCCTGGGGCCTGCTGGTCAGTTGTCCTGAAGAATCTTCGGTTCGTTCTTTTCGGTTTTTATCCCCATGACCTTCACTGGCGGCCGTTTACCGCATGATGCTGCTGTTCACGCTTTTGTTTTTTCCTATCACAAACGGTTCTGGTCCAAAATGCTGGGATATGCCTGGATCATTGGCCTGATAGCCATGGGCGTGATGATGAGAGGCGGGATTCTGGGACTGACCCCTGTGGACAGCATGAAATGGGGCGGTCTGCCGCTGACTCTGCTTTTATCGGTGTTCGGGTTGACCGCCGCCTATCCTTTGGGGGTAATTCTAGCGCTGGGCCGAGATTCCCACATGCCTTTTATCCGGTACCTGTCCATCGGGTACATTGAACTGATCCGGGGGGTTCCGCTCATCAGCCTGCTGTTTATGTCCTCCATCATCTTTCCGTTGTTTCTGCCTGAGGGCGTAACCTTTAACAAAATTCTGCGAGCCCAGGTGGCCATTATCCTTTTTACCGCCGCTTATGTGGCGGAAGTGGTGCGTGGAGGGCTTCAGGGCATGTCCAAAGGCCAGTATGAGGCAGCCGACTCTCTGGGGCTGAACTATTATCAGACCATGCGACTGGTGATCCTGCCCCAGGCATTGAAAATTGTTATCCCCCCGACCCTGAGTGTGCTGATTTCCGCGTTCAAAGACACGTCACTGGTGGTGATCATTGCGTTGTACGATTTTCTGCTCACTTCTAAAACCGTTATCCAGAACCCGGAATGGAACGGATTTTCCACGGAGATGTATCTATTTGTGGCGCTGATGTATTTCTTAGGATGTTTTTCCATGTCTAATTTTTCCAGAAAACTGGAGCAGGAACTGGACACGGACAAACGCAGCTAACCAAGTGCTTTAGGAACCTGACATGACCGAGACAACCGATCCCATTATCCAAGTAAAAAACCTCAACAAATGGTATGGTGATTTTCATGTGCTGAAAAACATCAACCTGGAAGTCAAGCGACAGGAAAAAATCGTGATCTGCGGGCCGTCCGGTTCCGGAAAATCCACGCTGATACGGTGCATCAACCGGTTGGAAGAGCATCAGAAAGGCAAAATCATCGTGGACGGCATCGAACTGACCAACAACCTTAAAAATATCGAAACAATTCGCACCGAAGTAGGCATGGTGTTTCAGCACTTCAACCTGTTTCCCCATCTGACCATTCTGGATAACCTGACTTTAGGTCCTATCTGGGTCCGGAAGATTCCAAAGAAAGAGGCCGAGGAAACAGCCATGTTCTACCTGGAAAAGGTCAAAATAGCGGAACAGGCCAATAAATATCCGGGCCAGCTGTCCGGCGGACAGCAGCAGCGGGTGGCCATTGCCAGAAGCCTGTGCATGAAACCCAAGGTGATGCTGTTTGATGAACCCACTTCCGCCCTGGACCCGGAAATGGTCAAAGAAGTGCTCGACGTCATGGTTCAGCTGTCTGACGAAGGCATGACCATGATTGTGGTATCCCATGAAATGGGATTTGCTAAAACGGTGGCCCAGCGGGTCATGCTCATGGATGACGGCATGATCCTGGAAGAAAACAATCCCATTGATTTTTTTGAAAACCCGCAGCATGAAAGAACTCAGTTCTTTTTAAGCCAGATTCTTCATTGATCATCCGTTTGTAAAAAACCACCGGCAGAACCCCTGTTATCATAAAAAACACAGGCGTTCTGCCGGTGGTTTTTCCTTGTTTTTACAATTTTCCATTTCATTTTTAAAATGAATGATTATATGTATGAAGATGATGTTTAATGACAAAAATCACAATTAACACGCAGGTAATCTGATAAATGATACTCAATTTTTTTACCAAAGTCTTTGGATCCAGCAACGACCGGATATTAAAGAAGCTGTCCCCCCTAGTCCAGCACATCAATGATCTGGAACCGGAATCAAAAAAAGTTGTCAGATACGGACCTGGCCGGAAAAACCCAGGCGTTCAAACAACGGGCCGCCAACGGAGAGGCGCTGGATGATCTGCTGCCTGAAGCGTTCGCTCTGGTCCGGGAGGCATCGGTCAGAGCCCTTGGCATGCGTCATTTTGATGTCCAGCTCATCGGCGGTATTGCCCTGCACCAGGGCATGATCGCGGAAATGAAGACCGGTGAAGGAAAAACCCTGATGTCCACACTGGCCGCTTATCTGAACGCTTTGTCCGGAAAAGGGGTCCATATTGTCACGGTCAATGATTACCTGGCCGACCGGGATGCCGCATGGATGGGTGAAATTTACCGGTTTCTGGGACTGACTACCGGGGTCATTCTTCATAGCATGACCGACCAGGACCGGAAACAGGCCTATGCCGCGGATATCACTTACGGAACCAACAACGAGTTCGGGTTCGATTATCTGCGGGACAACATGAAATTCGACAAACAGAGCCTGGCCCAGCGGGAACTCAATTTTGCCATTGTGGATGAGGTGGACTCCATTCTCATCGATGAAGCCAGAACACCTTTGATCATCTCCGGTCCGGCGGAAAAATCCACCCATTTGTACACCCAGGTGAATGCGATTCTGCCCGGATTCAAAAAAGAGGTGGATTATACCCTGGACGAAGAGGCCAAAACCGCGACCCTGACAGAAGCCGGAATCGCTAAAGGGGAACAGCTGCTCAATGTGGAAAACCTGTATGACCCGGCCAACATTGAGGTCCTGCACCATTAAACCAGGCCTTAAAGGCCCATACCCTGTTCAAGCGGGACACCGATTATATCGTTAAAAACAACCAGGTGGTGATCGTGGATGAGTTCACCGGACGGCTCATGGCTGGACGGCGTTACAGTGAAGGGCTTCACCAGGCCCTGGAAGCTAAGGAAGGGGTGAAAATCGAGAATGAAAACCAGACCCTGGCTTCCATCACGTTTCAGAACTATTTCAGGATGTATGACAAACTGTCGGGCATGACCGGAACCGCCGAAACCGAAGCACCGGAATTCAAGAAAATCTATGACCTGGACGTGCTGGTGATCCCCACGCACAAACCCATGATCCGTAAGGATATGCCGGACCTGATCTACAAGACCCGCAGGGAAAAATACGAGGCCGCCATCAAAGAGATCATCGAGCTGTACAAAAAGGACAGCCCGTGCTGGTGGGTACCATTTCCATTGATGTGTCTGAAGAACTGAGCCGGGTGCTGAAGAAAAAAGGAATTCCCCACAATGTTTTGAACGCCAAGCACCACAAGGCCGAAGCTGAGATTATCGCCAACGCCGGCCAGAAAGGCGCGGTCACCATTTCCACCAACATGGCCGGCCGGGGAACCGATATCAAACTCGGAGACGGGGTGGTGGAACTAGGGGGCCTGCATATCCTTGGCACCTCCCGCCATGAATCCAGGCGCATCGACAACCAGCTGCGGGGCCGGGCCGGCCGCCAGGGAGACCCGGGTTCCTCCCGGTTCTATCTCTCACTGGAAGATGACCTTCTCCGGATTTTCGGAGGAGAACGCATTCACAAGGTCATGGACAAACTGGGCATCGAAGAAGGGGAGCATATTGAGCATTCCTTTATTTCCAAGGCCATTGAAAACGCCCAATCAAAGGTGGAAGGACACAACTTTGAAATCAGAAAACACCTGCTGGAATTCGACGATGTCATGAACCAGCAGCGGGAAGTGATCTACCGTCAGCGTCGCCAGGCCTTGATGGAACAGGATCTCAAATCCGTGGTCATGGATATGGTGGCGGACAAGGCATGGGAAGTGGTGATCGGATTTGCGCCGGACAAAACCCCGGTCAAGGAATGGGATCTAAATGGCCTGGAAAAAGAAATCAAACAGGTGTTTAATGTTGATCTGGATCTGACGTCCGCTCCCCTGCCCCACACCACCCCGGACGATCTGACGGATCATGTGTTTGAAAAAGGCAAAGAATATTACGAAACCAAGGAAGCAGTGATCGGATCGGACCAGGCCCGGTCCCTGGAACGGTTCGTGGTGCTCCAGACCGTGGATACAAGATGGAAGGAACACCTGCTGGCCATGGACCATCTCAAGGAGGGAATCGGGTTGAGGGGATATGCCCAACAAGACCCGTTGCGAATCTACAAAAAAGAAGGGTTTGACATGTTCCAGGGACTCATGGCCCGGATCAAGGATGAAATTGTGGATATTTTGTTCAAAATCCAGATCAAGTCATCGGTTCCGGCCGAAGAGCTTCAACCCAGGAAACCCCAGGAACTGACGTTTTCCCATGCCTCGGAAGACGCGGTCAAAAAACCGGTGAAACGAACCACGGAAAAAATCAAGCGCAACGACCCCTGCCCCTGCGGCAGCGGAAAGAAATACAAAAAATGCTGCATGAATTGAGGCAACGGCAATGACGGCCACCGATGAACGAATCCAGGCGGTCATCTCCCAGAAAACGAGGAAAGATCAACCGCCGCAATACAGGGTCATTCTCCACAATGACGATTACACCACCATGGAATTTGTGGTGGAGATACTGATGACGGTTTTTGGAAAACCACTTGAAAAAGCAACGCAAACTATGCTTAATATACATTATAAAGGAAACGCAGTGTGTGGTATTTATCCCAGAGAAATCGCTGAAACCAAAGTTGAGACGGTCCATCACCTGGCCACCACCCGGGGATTTCCTTTGAAAAGCACCATGGAAAAGGAGTAAATCTAGTATGATAAGCAAGGAACTGAGCACTGCCCTCGGGTTTGCCGTAAGGGAAGCCAAAAAAGACGGCACGAATATGTCTGTGTAGAGCATGTTCTTTACGCGATCCTGAACCATGAATCCGGTTCTGATACCATACAGAAATGCGGGGGAAACCCTGAGCAGATCAAACAGGAACTGGAAAAGTTTTTTGATGAAAAACTCACCAAGATTGACACCCAGGAAGAATATGTTCTCCAGCAGACCATCGGTTTTCAGCGCATGATTCAGCGGGCCATCAACCATGCCCGGTCCGCGGAAAAAGCGAGGTCAATCTCGGTGACATTCTGGCCTCCATTTTTCAGGAAAAAGATTCCCATGCCGCTTTTTACCTGGAATCAGAAGGGATCACCCGGCTGGATGTGCTGCGGCATATTTCTCATGCCACGGCAACGGAAAAAAAATCCAAACAAGGCCCGGACCCGGCCCCGAAAATGTTTAAAATGGATGACCGCAAAACCCAGCGCCAGAAGAAAAAAGACCCATTGGAACTGTTTACCGTCAACCTGCTGGCAAAAGCCGAAAGCAACCGGATCGATCCGCTTATCGGCCGGGAAACTGAACTGGACCGGGTGATGCAGGTCCTATGCCGCCGCCGGAAAAACAACCCCATTCTGGTGGGGGATCCGGGGGTGGGAAAAACTGCCATCGCCGAAGGGCTGGCCCTGAAAATCTACCGACAGGAAGTACCGGACCTGCTCAAGGGCAGTGAGCTGTTTTCCTTAGACATGGGGGCCCTTCTGGCCGGGACCAAATACCGGGGCGATTTTGAACAGCGGCTCAAGGATGTGATCACGGCCCTGGAGGAAAAGGAAAATGCCCTGCTGGTCATCGACGAGATCCACACTGTCGTGGGGGCAGGCGCCACTAGCTCGGGTTCCATGGATGCATCCAACATTCTGAAGCCGGCCCTGTCTTCCGGGGACATCAAGTGTATCGGAACGACCACTTATGAGGAATACAAAAACCATTTTGAAAAAGACCGGGCCTTTTCAAGGCGGTTTGAAAAAATCGAGGTGTCCGAACCCAGCGTGGATGACACCTGCATGATTCTCATGGGCCTTCGGCCCTATTATGAAAAACATCACGGGTTGAACTACTCGGACCAGACTTTGGAAGCGGCGGCCTATCTGTCGGACAAATATATCAACGACCGGTTTCTGCCGGACAAAGCCATTGATGTCATTGATGAGGCCGGGGCGTATCTTCGGCTCAAAGGGGCTCCCAACCGGAAGAATATCACTCCCAAAGACATTGAGACCATTGTCGCTAAAATTGCCAAGGTGCCGGTGACATCCGTGACCACCGCAGACAAGGCCAACCTGGAATCTTTGCCGGAACGGCTTGCCAACGTGATTTTCGGACAAGATGATGCCATCAAAACCCTGACCACGGCCATCAAGAGGGCCCGGGCCGGTCTGGCAGCCCCGGACAGGCCTGTGGGATCGTTTCTGTTCACCGGCCCCACAGGCGTGGGCAAGACCGAGGTGGCCAAGCAGCTGGCCGCCAACATGGGCATTGAATTTCTGCGGTTCGACATGAGCGAATACATGGAAAAACATGCCGTGTCCAGGCTGATCGGCGCCCCCCCCGGATATGTGGGATTCGATCAGGGAGGAATTCTCACGGACAGCATCCGCAAACACCCCCATTGTGTGTTGCTTTTGGATGAAATCGAAAAAGCCCACATGGATCTGTACAATATCCTGCTTCAGGTGATGGACTATGCCACACTCACAGACAACAACGGCAAGGCGGCTGATTTCCGCAACGTGGTAATTATCATGACTTCCAACGCCGGGGCCCGGGAGATGAGCGCCAACAGCATCGGATTCGGAGCCGGGCAAACCACCGGCGACACCCGGGGGCTGAAGGCAGTAGAACGGACCTTCAGCCCGGAATTCAGAAACCGGCTGGACGGCATAGTTCAGTTCAACCATCTGTCCACCATCATCATGGAAAAAATCGTGGACAAAGACATGAATGAGCTCAAACAGATGCTGAAACCCCGGCAGATTTCCTTGAGTTATTCTTCCGGTGTAAGGACCTGGCTGGCAAAGAAGGATATGATCCCAAGTTCGGGGCCCGGCCTCTGGCGCGGCTGATCCAGACCCGGATCAAGGACCGGCTCACTGATGAAATTTTATTCGGCAAACTGGCCAAAGGCGGCAAAATCGTGATCAAGCTGAAGAACGATCAGCTGACATTTTCTTTTAAAAATTGAATGCCTTTATTTCGACTGTCTTCCCGCCTGGAATTCCCGCCGGCATGGCTGGCCAGGTCTGACGGGCTGCTGTGTATCGGCGGGGATTTGTCCTGTGAACGGATTTTGCTGGCCTACCAGAGCGGCATCTTTCCATGGTTTTCTGACAATGAACCCATCCTGTGGTGGTCCCCGGACCCCCGGCTGGTACTCTATCCGTCAGACATCCGAATTTCACGAAGCCTGAAAAAAAAATTGAAGAAAAACCAGTTTCACATTACCGTCAACCAGGCGTTTGAACAGACGATTTCGGCCTGTGCCCAGCCCAGAAAAGATCCGGATGAGGGCACCTGGCTGGTGGAAGAGATGAGGGAAGCCTATATTGAGTTGCACCACAAAGGGTATGCCCATTCCGTGGAAGCCTGGCACCGGGGCCAGCTGGCAGGCGGTCTGTACGGCGTGGGGATCGGGTGCATATTTTTCGGGGAATCCATGTTCAGCCTTCAGCCTGATGCGTCTAAAGCCGCCCTGGTGGCTTTATCCGGTCATCTGGACCGTCATGGCTTTGATTTGATCGACTGCCAGGTAACCACGAACCACCTGTGCCGGATGGGCGCACTTGAAATTCCCCGGAACCGGTTTCTGGATATTTTAGGCCGGGCCGTTATTCGCCGTCCCGGACCGGGGGTCTGGAACAACCCATCCCTCCCGTGTATGTAATCCAGCCGGCCTGGCTTGACAAACCCGGATTCAACCCCTACCTTTCAAAGAATTATCAATTTTGGAGGAAGCGTCATGCTGCTCAAACTATTTTGTGCTTTACCCTGATTCCCATCGTGGAATTGTATCTGCTCATCAAACTGGGCGCAGTGATCGGGGGATTCAATACCATTTTGCTGGTGATCCTCACCGGGTTTGCCGGTGCCTGGCTGGCCCGAATGCAGGGCATGGTTACCATGCTCAAAGTCCGGATGAATCTTCAGGCAGGGCATCATGCCGGCCGAAGAACTGATCGACGGCCTGATCATCCTCATAGCCGGTCTCGTGCTGATCACTCCGGGCCTGATTACGGATGTTGCTGGCCTGATGCTGCTATGGCCTGTGACCCGGAACCGGTTCAAACGGTTTTTGAGAAAAAAATTTGACGACATGCAGTCAAACGGCAGCATCAACATCACCCGGTATCCATAACCGGCCAGCTTAGAGCCGGGCACACGCTAAAATCCGCTGCCGGTCTTTCCGATCCGTTGGCCGGTTCTCTGGCTGGTTTGCCGACCGATTCGCTGGACGGTTCTTAATATCATTAACATCGACTGTCACAGGAGACGCCATGTTTTTCAAACAGATTGAAACCCGTCGCAGTATCCGACAATTCACTCCCCGCCCTGTGGAAAAGGAAATAATCCACCGCCTGGTCGAAGCAGCCTTAAGGGCGCCCTCTTCCCGGGATTTCAAGCCCTGGCAGTTTATCGTGGTGGATGACCCGGCCCTGATGAAGCAGCTGGCCTGCGCCAAACCCCATGGTGCGTCTTTTCTGAAAAACGCCCCTCTGGGAATGGTGGTGTGCGGGGATACACAGGCCAGTGACATGTGGGTGGAAGACTGTGCCATCGCATCCACGTTCATTCATTTGGCAGCCCATGATCTGGGGCTTGGGTCCTGCTGGATACAGATCCGCAAACGGGAACATTCGCCGGGAAAAACAGCAGACGACTTTATCCATGAGCTGCTGGACATCCCTGCACATCTGTCTGTGGAGTCGATCATTGCCATCGGATATCCGAATGAAACCAAACCCGGACATGCCAGACAGTCCCTGGCCTATGACAAGGTGTTTGTCAACCGTTTCGGGAAAGCCATGCCTTAAGCCGCTTCAACCCTTCCTGGGTAGATATCTCCGGGCGGTACCCCAGGTCTCTTTTGGCCCGGGAAATATCAAACCAGTGGGACGTGGCCAGCTCTTTTGCCACAAACCGGGTGATGGGCGGCTCGGATGTGATGCCAAGAAAAAGGTAGATCTTTTCAAAACACCAGCCTGCCGCATAAGCAGTTTTCGCGGAAATTCTTCCCTGGATGGGCGGCAGTCCGGCGGCATCCAGAAACGCATTGGCAATTTCCCATTTGGACACCGGCTCATCCTGGCTGATAAAATAGATATTGCCGGACAACCCGGGATTTTTCTCCAGGGTTTTTGCGGCCAGTACATGGGCCAGGGCTGCATTTTCCACGTAGATGGTATCCACCCGGTCATCGGTCGGACCCACAATTTTCAGGCGTTTCGCCCGTTTCAGAATTCCAGGCACCAGATGGTTGTCTTCCGGGCCCCAGATCAGATGAGGCCTGAGAATGATCACGTGCAGCCCCTGTGTGGCAGCCTTGCGCACCCGTTTTTCCGCAGCTGCCTTGGTTTCGGGATAGGGAGCCAGATAAGTATCGGGATACGGCACTGATTCATCCACATTTTCCATGTCAGATTCATCAAATACCACACTGGGCGAACTTGTGTATATCAGACGTTTCACCCCGACAGATCGGCAGGCTGCCACCACATTTTCCGTGCCGGTCACATTCACGGCATAATAGCTTTCATAAGGCCCCCAAACGCCGGGTCTGGCCGCCAAGTGAAACACGGTATCCATTCCTTTGACTGCATGCCTCACCGCATTTGCATCTGTCAGGTCTCCTTGAATCTGGGGTACCCCCATCTGTGTCAAAGACGGGTATTGATGCCTGGAAAAAGAGGTGACCCCGATGTTTTGCTCAAGCAGTTTTTTGACCAGCGCCTTTCCCAGAAACCCCCCGCCGCCTGTCACCAGAACCTGTTTCATTATCTTCCTGCCGCCATTGTATTTTTTCCCATTGGATGATTTTTTCAACAATCCACTTGACAACGTTCAAGTTTTACAGTAGATAAATCCCGTTTTTTGCTGAGCGGGAATAACTCAGTGGTAGAGTGCGACCTTGCCAAGGTCGAAGTCGCGGGTTCAAATCCCGTTTCCCGCTCCATTCTTTCTTTTTTACCCAACACTCACATTTCCAGCCGCTGGCCCTGATTCTGCTGATTCCCCCATTCATGCACGGCCGCAGCCACGGTTAGGTCAAACAGAGCCATGCCCACAGACTTGAAAAAGACCGTCCGGCCGGCACCGGTATCCGCAGGCTGATCAAGCACAGATGAAAAGGCCTGGATTTTGTCTCTGGGCACCACCTGTCCGGCCAGGGGACGGCAGATATCACCGGATTCCTCAGCCGCATACAAGGTGTCCACATACACCTCGTCCGCGCCTTGGATCACGGCATCCGGAAACTCTTTCATCTCCGGGGTGAAGGATCCGATGGAAATAAATATCTTGTTTTTGATATCTGCCACATCCGCCTCAAACACAGGCGTCGGACTGGTGGTGGCGGCTATCACCACCTGGGAGTTCGCCACCAGCCGCACGGCAGATTCCTCCACCCGACACCTCACCTGCGGATGGTTGTGGCCAATGTCCCTGGCCATGGTTTCTGCAGCGGCCAGGTTCACATCAGACACCCACAGCGTTTGGATGCTTTTCCGGTTGAACAGCAGGAATTCGGCCTGGCTGCGGCCCTGGACTCCGGCCCCGATGATACCGGCTGTTTTAATGGCTTCCGGTGCCAGACAGGCAACGGCCGCTCCGCCCACCGCCCCGGTACGCCGGGCGGTCAGGGCAGCGCCGTTAAGGACGGCCAGGGGCTGCCCCGTATGATTGTCCGCCAGAATTACCATGCCGTTCACCACGGGAAGGCCGGATTCGGGCGCATCCGGGAACACGGTCACCAGCTTGGCAGCCACATGGTCGTCGCTGAAACAAGGCATCAGCAGCAGCATGTTTTCCCGATGAGACACATGGATTCTGTCCGGCATATGGCAGGCCTTTGTCTTCTGCAGCCGATATGCCTGTTCCACCGCTTTCTGAATGATTTTCAGGGGCACACGGTCAATGATTTTTTGATTGAAATACCGCATAAAAAACACCTCTTTGGCTCATCCGACTAATTTTTTCCGAATATGATATCCCCCGCCTGGATGATCCGGTTGCATGCCCATTTGGAACATCCGCAGCGTTCCTAACAAGGCAAATTACCCCACAAAACCGGGCAGTCATTCAGGGAAATGGCTCGGAACTGGGGTTGCAATTTCCGCTGTCTTAACATAAGGATGATCAAAACGCCATACCCGTTGATTCATTTCAAAAAAAGGAGGACCGGATTGCAGACCAAAGAAAAAATTTTGTGCATCCGCCAGGACCGGCTGCCGGAAGCGTGGATGGCACGGACTGCAGTGGAGCCCATGCCGTTGTCCGCGTTTGTGGACATCTGCACCCGGGCCGGCCACCGGTTTGTGGACCGAACCGAGGCGGAACAGGATGCCCGGTGGCAGCAGGTGATCCCTTATGTGGTGCTTCAAACAAGGGACCAGGACCAAACCGCCGTCTATCTTCGCCAGGGAAGTGAATCCCGCCTCCATGACCTGTGGTCGTCGGGCATCGGCGGCCATATCAATTCACAGGACCGGTCGGCATCCAGCGCACCTTTCAAGGACATCCTAATGTCCGGGATGATCCGGGAACTGGGCGAGGAACTGATCCGCGCCCGGCTGCTGACGAACCGGTTTTCTGCGGCATCATCAATGAAATGATCACAGAGGTGGGACAGGTTCATTTAGGGGCGGTGTTTCAGATTTTAACCCGGGTGCCGGACGTCTATGTACCGGGCCCGGAACTGGCCCGGTTTCACTGGATGGCCACCCGCGGGATCCTTTCGTTAAATCTGGAACTGTGGTCACGCCTGGCCCTGGATCTGCTGGGCAACCGGATCAGCCGGACAAATTATCGAGCTGATCCAGGATAGTGCCCACCACACCGCCCTTTTTTTTCAAAACCTTGGATCCCCGTGTGATTTTACACAGACTGATGCCATATTTACCCGCGATCCTTCTCTGAGGGATTCCCTGGTGCAGATCTTTAAGCAGTTTCCACCGCAGCGCAAGATCATCGAGTTCCGCCGGTGTAAACAGATCCTTGAAAAGCCGTTCCAGTGCATCCGTGTCTTTGATGCCGGATATGATATCCAGCAATTCCCGGTCAATGGCCATGAGATGTTCCGGTCTCCGCAAATGCCTGTACCTGATAGGTGAACACGGTCAGATCCCCGGTCTGCCACGCATGGGGTTTCAGCCGGGCCTCAGGCACAGTTGGGTTAAAAATGATTCCGGGTCCGGGAGCTGTTCCCAGACCTGGGGTAAAAAAGTGGCCCGGTGATGCCCTTTTTCGACGATCACCCCGTCCTCAAACGGGGTGATATGTTCCAAAACGGCTTTGACGTCTGAGGGGTGTTGTTTTTCCGGAACCGTGAGCAGACTGATTTCAATATGGATATCTCCCAGTTCATCCGGGGTTACCGGTGAAAACCGGGTATCACTAAATGCCGCAAGCAGCACATTTTCCCTGACGCCTTCCAGAACGGTTTTCACAGGCTCGATCGTGCCGATACACCCTCTGAGGCGACCTTCTTTCTGAAGGGTCACAAACACCCCTCGTTTTTCTCCAAGCAGTGCCGAGGGCACATCCGACAAGTCCGGTTCATTCTCCGGCAGAACCGGCACTTCAAGTTTTCGGGCAATTTCAGCCCTAGCCACCTGCAGCAGTTTTTCTCCATATATCGATTTCCAAGGGTTTTTCATCAACATCCTTTCAAAACCGCCATTTTCGAGCCATCTTTGTCATTTGCCACACCAGCGTCATCCATGCCGGCATGCTCCTGACATTACCGGTCAAAATATCGGTCCACCAGTTTTTCCGCCAGTCCGACATAAGTGCCCGGGGTCAGATCACGCATCCGCTGCTTCACGGAATCCGGTACGTTTTCAAGTCCGTCCACAAAACGGTTCAGGTCGTTTTTTTCAATTTTTCTTCCCCGGGTCAGGTCTTTGAGCCGCTCGTAGGGATTTTTTTCCCCGTACACCCGCATGGCAGTTTGAAACGGTTCCGCCAGCAGTTCCAGGTTGCCGTCCAGATCCTGTTGAAGGGCCGCTTCATCCAGATCCAGTTTCGACAGCCCTTTCATGGCATTTTTCATACCGATCACAAAATACCCCAGAGCAGTTCCCAGGCTTCTTAACACCGTGCTGTCACTTAAGTCACGCTGAAACCGTGACTTCTGAAGCTTCACTGCCAGATGCTCCATCAAGGCGGTGGCCAGCCCCATATTGCCCTCACTGTTTTCAAAATCAATGGGGTTCACCTTATGGGGCATGGTGGAAGACCCGGTTTCGCCTTTGGCCACCCGCTGTTTGAAATACCCGATACTGATGTATCCCCACATGTCCCGGTTGAAATCAATCAGAATCGCGGCAGCCCGGACAAGGGTATGAAGCAGGCAAGACAGATATGCATTGGGATTGATCTGGGTGGTAAATAGGATCGGATCCAGCCCCAGATATGAGGAAATAAACCGCTGGGAGGCATCGATCCAGTCGATGTCAGGAAACACAAAACAATGGGCATTGTAATTGCCGGTGGCCCCGTTGATCTTTGCCTGGACCCTGATCTGTTCCAGGGCGGTTTTTTCCTGCTCCAGGCGCCAGGCATAATTGACAAATTCCTTGCCCATGGTGGTGGGGGTTGCCGGTTGGCCATGGGTGCGGGACATCATGGGAATCGACTGATAGGCCTTTGCCCTGCGCGCCATTTCCTGAATACAGCGCCCCAGTAACTCTTCTGTCAAATACCGGCCTTTTTTCATCATCAGCGCATAGGCTGTGTTGTTGATATCTTCTGAAGTGCACGCGAAATGGACCCACTCCCTGATGCCGGACATCCCCAGTGCATCCAATTTTTCCTTGATGAAATACTCCACGGCTTTGACATCGTGATTGGTTGTTTCTTCGATGGTTTTGATCCGAAGGACATCTGCCGGGCCGAATTGCTGCAAAATTGAATCCAGAGTGCCGGGATCCGTTGATACATTGGACAGTTTCAGATCAAAAAGGATAAATTTCAGCCATTGAATTTCCACGTAAACCCGGTGCCGGATCAGACCGGCTTCACTGAAAATATCCGCCAGTTCCTCCGTCAACCGGGCATAGCGCCCATCCAATGATCCGATGGCATTCACCGTTTCCATACCCACTCCCTGATAAAATTATAAATAGTGATAATCATTTGACATTCAAAAGCAGATTCATTACATTCAATAAAAATTTGCCAATGCTGTATACAAATACCAGACTGCCGGAAAATTGACAATCCCAAATAGTTGCCGGTGAAACAGCAAAAAAAATAACCGAACCAGACTTGTTTTCAGGAGTGAATGCACATGGCCTTGACCAAAACAATTATCACCGAACAGATCCAAACCCGGCTGGACCTTTCCAGAAACACTGCCTATGACGTGATGGAAGAATTTCTAGAAATCATCAAAAGCACCATTGAAAACGGTGAAGATATCATGATCAGCGGTTTTGGAAAATTCTGCGTCAACGAAAAGAGCGCCCGAAAAGGCAGAAATCCGGCAACCGATGAAGAGATGACCCTTCCGGCCCGGCGGGTGGTGACGTTCAAGTGTTCAGGAAAACTCAGGGAAATGATCAACGACAGTCCACCACCACCCCCGCCTTTGTGATGCATCGGGTTGTCATTCATTGTTTCCAATGAAATTATTTATTACTGCGGATATTCACGGCAGCCTCAATACGTGGCTGACCATTCAGGCATTAACGGAAAAAACCGACGTCCTGGTGATCGCCGGAGACCTGTTTGACACCCGGTACGGCAACCCCTGCCATCCGGATTTTCAACCGGAAGCGATTCGGCAGAATCTTAAAGCGGCTGACAGGGCTGTCTATTTTGTCTACGGCAATTGTGACGACCCCTCCTTTTTCCCAGGCCATGCCAATGCTCTGACCTTTTCCGCCAACGGCAAAACCCTGTTTGTCCACCATGGATTTCCCCGGGTGCCGATCCCATCTGACGCGGATATTGTCATCCAGGGTCATACCCATGCCTGGTCTCTTGAAAGAAATGAGGGGCAGATTCACCTGAACCCGGGGTCCATGGCCCGTCCCAGAAAGGGATCGGCCACATACGGCATCCTGGATGACACCGGTATTTCCATCCGGTCCCTGGACACGGGTGCCCCGTTGAAAACGCTGACTTTGTAATATTGATACCCATTTCAAGGAGCTGCCATGACCCATGCCCGATTCATCCCCGTCACCTCCGGGAAAGAACCGCATCAGGATGCCTGGCTGACCGCTTTTTTTCTGGAAAACCATATCGATCCGTTTGCATATCCCTACAAAGTGGCAACCATGGAACAGATCGAATTCATGGTGTACCTGGAAAACGGGGAACAGTATTTTCCCTGTTCTGACGAAATGTTTTCCGCCATCATGTCCCGGTCCTCCCGGGATTACCTTTTTATACGGTATCAGGGCGTTTATGACAAAATTATCCGGATGGTTGATGAATTCATCGAGTCTGTCTATGACAGAAAATTTTGACGGCATTGATCCGGATCAAGTATGACCATGAAGTCGAATCCCTGCTGATGATTCCGTCCCGGCTCGAAAAAAGGCTGTGTAAGATATTTCTGAGCCAGACCCATATCGAAAATCCTTATGCCCGAAAAAAACAGCAGGAAAACACCCGGGCACAGGCCCTGCTGACTTCCGCTTCCTTTACCACCGCCTTAAATCATATTGACGGGGCGATTCAAAACCTGGAACAGTTTTCCTTAAGTTCTCTGAGAAAAAAATCAAGGAAATCGAACTGCAGCGGCTGCTGACCATGATGTGTGCCGGCCACCTTTGGGAGAACCGCATGAGACCGAACTGACGGTTGAAACGTTTCATCACCTGTTTGAAACAGAGGTTTCAGGAAACGGGCTACCAAAACTGATGGAACTCATCCATGCTCAGAAACGTAAAATTCTCTGGCTCACGGACGAATCCGGCGGAGTGATGGTGGATGTGGCCATTGCCCGGTTTCTGGCGGATTTAGGCCACCTGGTAATTCTGACGGTCAAGGAAGCTCCGGTGTTCAAAAAAGTAGCCATCACCGACACCCGCAATGACCATGCCCTGTCAAAAGCCTTGGAAGGAAGCCATTTCATCTTTGAAAAAACCATCAGCAAGAACCGGCTGCTCCAGCTGCTCAAGCAGGATGAAAACATTTATGTGGTGTCTGACGGCACCAAAGAAAACCTGAACCTGCTTCTGACGTCCACCACCTTTGCCCGGATTTTCAAGGAAGTGGACTTTGTCATCTCCCGGGGCCATGACCAGAAAAGACGGTTGATCCAAACCCATTTTCAATTCACCCGGGACATCATCAATCTGACCGTGGAAGAACATGAAGGCAGGCCGGGCCTGTCGGCGGTCTTCAAACCCCGGCATCCGGAATGCATCTATTTTTCCCACCGGGATCTGGAAGAGCGCGCCGACCGCATCATTGATGAGATGAAGGCGGCAAAGTCCAAAAACATGACCGTAATGTTCTACAGCGGCATCATCGGCTCCATCCCCGGAAAAATCGATGTGGCCAAAAAAATCATGAGCCGGTTTATCGATTATCTCAAAAACAGTATCCGGATCTATTTATCATCAACCCGTCCAAATATTATGAACACGGCATGGATGCGGACGACCTGATGTATATGTGGGAAATCGTCCAGACCAGCAACCATATCGATGTGTGGCGCTTTCAGACCGCAGAGGATATTACCAAAAGTTTTGTGCTGATGAACCAGAAAGTCCCGCCGGAGTGGATCGGTAAAGACGCCACCTACAGCACCGGATGCACCAAGGAAATGCGCATCGCCCAGGAAGTGTTGAAAACCAATCCTGAAATGCAGATCATCGGGCCGTCCTTGGACAAATTCATGCGGCGAAACGAATACGGCGTGGGCAGCATGTATGACCAACGGCTGGCCGACGGTTGACCATAAACAGAGAAAAGTCACATAAAAACAGCAAAAACAACAAGTTTGCATTGACAATAAAACAGACGCTGTTCTAAAGTCAAACACACAGCTTACAAAACAGATGAAAAATGAAATCTGAACTAACCCAAAGCCTGCTGGCACAATGTGATGAACTCAACAATCAGTTAGCCGCCCTTCTTTCTGTGGCGTCGGATTTGGCTTCAGAACTTGATTTCAAAATCCTGTTTCCATTAATTGTCACAAAAATCTCAGATGCGATGAAAGCGGAACGGACCAGTCTTTATCTGCTGGATCAAGATCGCAATGAATTATGGACCAAGGCTGCGGAAGGAATCAGTACCATCCGGGTCCCGGTGGGTGAAGGTATCAGCGGCCGGGTGGCCCGGACCGGTGAAATGCTGAATATCGAAGACGCATGGAAACTCTCTTATTTCAACAGGGAGTTTGACCACAAGAATAATTTCAGAACCAGATCCGTCCTGTGCATGCCCATCAAAAACCACAATGGAGATAAAATCGGGGTTCTCCAGGTGATCAACAAAAAAAACAAATGCCGATTTGATTCCCAGGATGAATGGTTCTTCAAAGGCCTGGCCGCTCAGGTGGGCATCGCCCTGGAAAATGCCATTCTGCACGATGAAATGAAACTGGCATTTAAAAAATCTATTGAGACACTGGCTGCAACGGTTGATGCCAAACATCCTTTAACTGCGGGTCATTCCCGTCGGGTGACGGAATACAGCATGAAGATTGCCTGCAAAATGGGCCTTCAGGGTCATTCACTGGACAATTTGTATTATGCGGCCCTGCTCCATGATATCGGAAAAATCGGCATTCGTGATGCGGTCTTACTTAAAAACGGGGCTTTCACTGCTGAAGAACGCCGGGAAATGAACACCCATTCAACCAAAACCGAACATATTTTGAAAAATTTTTATTTCCCACGGGTACTGCGCCGTGTCCCATGGATTGCAGCCTGTCATCATGAAAAAGTCGACGGCACCGGGTATCCCCGGGGGTTGACCGGAGAACAGATTCCTCTGGAATCAAAAATAATTGCCGTGGCAGATGTTTTCGATGCCTTGACATCGCCCCGGGATTACCCCAAATATGCGGCTGGCAAAATCCTGAAAGAAAAAACCCTTTCCTTGGAGAAATCAGCTTGCATTTTAAAAAAAGATGCCGGCAGCCATTTTGATCCTGAGGTGATCGACGCTTTCCTGCTCTGCCTGCCTGAAATCACCCTTGAGACTCAATAAGAGATCCGCCTTACCCAAACAAACCACTTCACCAAACCGAACAGCTGTTGAAAGGGGTTTTTCAACACCCATTCCATCATTTTCGGCACAGGTAATGAACGTTAAAGGGATCGTGTGCCATCTCCAAAACCTGAATATGACGGAACCCGGCCTGGTCGAGCAGGGATACGGCCTGTTCCCGGCCCCACATCATGCCCAGCCCCCGGCCCTGATCAAAAAGTCCCACAGGCATGCAGTGCATGAGGCTGACCGTATATAAAAACGGTCCCATGGGATGGTCCATGTTGCCGGCCTGTTGGCTGGCCGCATCGATATCGATCATGGAAACAAGCCGTCCGGCCGCAGCATGTGCCGGACTCCTCTGAGGGCGGCCAGGGGATGGGACTGGTCATGAATGGCGTCAAACGCGGTGATATAATCAAACCGTTCGGATAACGCCGCATCATCCTCAATGACAGCCGCGTCTTTGACCTGAAAAGTCAAGTTTGTCAATCCCAGTTCCGCCGTGGTTTGCCTGGCCTCGTCCAGGGCGGAGCCGTCAGTGTCAATGCCCACAAAAAACGAGGCGGGAAAATGCTGTGCCATCAGCTGCAGGGCAATGCCCTGACCGCAGCCCAGGTCACAGACAAAGATCCCTTTTTCCAGCCGGGTGATCAACCGTCCCTCATCCACTTCTGGCAAAAAATGCGGAATCAGCACCTGCCGGTGTTTGGCATGGGACAGCTGGGACATGAACGCCTGGAACCGGGGGTAAGCGGAAAATTCAATGCCTGTACCGTTTGAAAAATCGTCCACCACCCGGGCCATGGCGATCTGGGTGAGCAAAGGTATTTCCTGGGTGTACACCCCCATATTCCCGCTGCCGGCCTTTCGGGTAAGAAGCGCTGCATGGTCCAAAGGCAGATAATAAAGCGGTTCTTCCGATCCGTTCTCAATTCCAGAAGGATCAGGCATATGAATTTCGATGATTCGGCCGGTACACATGATGCCTAGCCATTCTCTCACATACCGTTCATGAAGCCCGGTTTTTGTGCCAGATACCGGCTGGTGACCGGCCGGTCCAGATCCGCCATCGCATCAAATATTTTTAATTGATATCCCAGAGCCAACCCCAAATTCAATGCCCCGTGATTGAGAATATCCGTCAACCGTTGACTGAAATCAGCCTGTCTGTCCTGTTTCATTGTTTGCTTTTGTCCTTTACCGTATGGCGCTTCGTTTACGGAGTTTACCGTCCAAATATTTAGGTGTCAGTACTATACGTGATTTGAGCTGAATTTCAACTCCCGGACAGAGGGCTTGATCTTTATTTTGTTGATTTTTTCCGGTATTTCAGGTAAGTTATGAACTCTGTTTGCATTATTTTGCCGAGGGGAGTCATGCCGGTCGTTTCTTTACAAAACATTTCCAAATCCTTTAATCAGCAGATGGTGATCGATGACCTGAATCTGGACATTCACAAAGGGGAATTTCTGACCCTTCTAGGCCCGTCCGGATGCGGCAAGACCACGGTCCTAAGGCTGATTGCCGGGCTTGAAACCTGTGACAGCGGTGCAGTGTTCATCAACGGACGGGATCAGACCCGGCTGCCGGCATGCGACCGGGACGTCAATACCGTATTCCAGAGCTATGCTTTGTTTCCCCACATGAACGTGTACGATAACATCGCTTTTGGATTGAAACTCAAAAAATGCCCCCCGGCAGATCCGTGAACGGGTCAAAGACACTCTGGCCCTGGTCAAGCTGGAAGACATGGAAACCCGCCCCATTCAGCAGCTGTCCGGCGGACAGCAGCAGCGTGTGGCCATTGCCAGGGCGATTGTGAATCACCCCCTGATCCTGCTTCTGGATGAACCATTGAGTGCACTGGACCTTAAATTACGCAAACAGATGCGCCTGGACCTCAGGCAGCTCCACCGGCAGCTGGGCATCACCTTTGTGTTTGTGACCCATGATCAGGAAGAGGCCCTGACTCTGTCCGACCGGGTGGTGGTGATGAACCACGGTACCATTCAGCAGACCGGCACCCCCAAAGATATTTATGAAACCCCGGTGAACCTGTTTGTGGCAGATTTTGTGGGTGAAAGCAACCTGTTCGATGCCCGGGTGGTCCATACCCGGGGCAGGGACATGGATATCCGGTTTCAGGGGATCACCAGAACCGTGAGGAACCGTCGCGGTTTTCAAACCGGCCAGGCCGTCAGAATCCTGCTGCGCCCCGAGGACATGACCGTTGAACGGATTAAGGGGCCCTGCCCGGCCGGGGCCCTGCCCGGCCGGGTCAGAGAGTTGATCTACAAAGGTACCACCGTGGATCTGATCATCCGCCTGGAAAGCGGCCAGGACGTCTTTGTCACTGAGTTTTTCAACGAAGATGACCAGGATATCTTTTATGACATGGACGAGCCGGTGCGTGTTTCCTGGATCAAAGGATGGGAGGTGACCCTGGCAGATGAATGAACGGCAGGGATTCAAATTGATCGCCGTTATTCTGAACATGGCCTGGTTTATGGTGTTTGTTCTGGTTCCCGGGCTGATGGTGATCGGCGTCAGTTTCATGACCCGGAGTACGGATACGTTCTTCGGTTTGCCCGTCACCCTGTCCCAGTACCGGGAGCTTCTGCATCCGGTGTATGCCGGAGTACTCGGCCAGTCGCTGATCTATTCGCTGAACACCACCTTGTTGTGCCTGTTGATCAGCTATCCATTCGCATGGGTTTTGGCCCGGTCACCCGGACATCGCCGGCCCCTGCTGCTCATGCTGGTGATCATTCCTTTCTGGACCTCTTCTTTGATCCGTACCTATGCCCTGGTGATTCTGATGAAAGCCAACGGCATCGTCAATACCCTGCTGATGAAAACCGGGATAGTCTCTGAACCGGTGGGCCTGCTGTACACGGATTTTGCCGTATATGTGGGTTTGGTGTATTCTTTGCTGCCTTTTATGGTTCTTCCTTTGTACGCGGTAATGGAAAAACTGGACATCCGTCTGATGGAAGCGGCCCGGGACCTGGGAGCCAGCGGATCTCAGGTATTTTTCCGGGTGGTTCTGCCCCTGTCGCTGCCCGGTGTAACGGCCGGGTGCATCATGGTGTTTCTGCCGGCCATGGGACTGTTCTATGTGCCGGATCTATTGGGCGGCGCCAAAACCATGCTCATGGGTAATTTCATTAAAACCAGTTTCTGACCGCCATGAACTGGCCGTTCGGATCGGCGGCCAGTGTGTTTCTGCTGCTGATCATGGGACTGATGCTCGCCATTTATTTTGTTTTGTCCCGGCGGTTCAACCGGTATCATCAGATGCCATGAAGCGCTGGGTCAAGATTTCCTGGGTATCAGCGGTATTTGCTTTTCTGTACGCCCCGCTGCTGGTTCTGATGGTATATTCCTTTAACCGGGCCAAATATACCACCTCCTGGCAGGGATTTTCTCTGGAATGGTATGCCCGGCTGCTGGACAACCCCCAGCTGGTGGACGCATTCGTCAATTCCCTGACCGTGGCCCTGGTGTCAAGCCTGGCCGCCACCGCCTTAGGCACGTTAGGGGCGTTTGCGGTTTCCCGGTACCGGTTTGCCGGCAGAAAACTGTTTTTGGGCCTTGTGTATTCCGTGATGATGAGCCCGGATATCGTTATGGGCATCAGCCTGCTCATGCTGTTTGTGCTGGCAGGGCTGACCCCGGGATTTCTCACACTGCTGGCCGCCCATATTACGTTCTGCCTGCCGTTTGTTATTGTTCTGGTCCATGCCCGAATATCCGGCTTTGACCCATCCATGGTAGATGCGGCAAGAGATCTGGGTGCCCGGGAGCATGACGTATTCGTTAAGATCATTTTTCCCATGATTCTGCCGGCGGTGCTGGCGGGATGGCTGTTGAGTTTCACCCTGTCTTTGGATGACGTGATCATCAGTTTTTTTGTCACCGGTCCGGGGTTCGAAATTCTTCCTCTCAAAATCTATTCCATGGTAAAACTCGGGGTCACACCGGAAGTCAATGCCTTGTGTACTCTGTTGTTTCTATTCACCCTGGCAGCCGTATCCGCTGCCCATATTCTGACAAAGGAGATCAAAAAATGAAATACTGGAGGCTTTTGTTATTACTGATCATGTTTTCCGTACCGGCATTTGCCGGAGAACAGCATCTGTATATCTATAACTGGACCGAGTACATGCCCGATGAGGTATTGACCGCGTTTCAAAAGGAAACCGGTATCAGGGTGATCTATGCCACCTATGACAGCAACGAATTCATGTACGCCAAAGTCAAGCTCACCCGGGGAAAAGGCTATGACGTGGTGTTTCCTTCCACCTATTTTGTACACAAGATGCGCAAAGAAGGACTGCTCAGCCCCATCGACCATGAAGCTCTAACCAATTACCACCACCTGGATTCTGCCCTGATGGACCAGCCCTATGATCCGGGCAACTGGTTTCCATTCCCTATGTATGGGGATCCACAGCCCTGGCTTATAACAAGGACCAGGTGGCGCCGGAAATGATGACGTCCTGGAAAGACCTGTGGCGGCCGGAATTCAAAAACCGACTGGTCATGAACGATGACTTGAGAGAAGTTCTGGGAGTCGGGCTGATCGTCAACGGATTTTCCGTGAACGAAACCGATCCGGACCGCATTCATACAGCCTATGAATCGATCCGGGCTCTTCTGCCCAACATCCGTGTGTTTTCCGGAGATTCACCGAAACAGCCCCTGCTGAACCTGGAGGCTTTTGCCGGCATGATATGGAACGGGGAAGCATATATGGCAGCCCAGGAATTTCCGGCCATTCAGTATGCCTATCCAAAAGAAGGAGCGATTTTCTGGGTGGATTCCATGGTCATCCCCACCGGTGCGGAAAACAAGGAACAGGCCCATCAATTCATCGATTTTATCCTGAAGCCAGAAATTGCGGTTCAGGTATGCGAATATATCGGATATGCCCCGGCCAACCGCACTGCCGTTGATCTGATGCCCGAAGCGGTAAAAAACAATCCCATGATTTTTCCGGATCTCAAAGAGGTAAAAAAAGGAGAATTTCAGACCGATGTGGGGGATGCCATTCTGGTGTATGAACGCTACTGGGAGCGTCTGAAAACCGGAAAGTAAGCGGTTTTTCCCTTTTAAGCAACGCCACAGAGTTACAGTCCGGTCCGGTTTGATCTGGTGCCGGGTACTGCCCGGGCAGGAAAACTATCGACGCAGTCGCAGGGTGTGGGGAATCAGGATCTTATCCGGATCATAGGATTTTTTGGCCTGGCGCAGTCCCTGATTCCCAAATCCTGTTCCCGGTTGATATACCGGCACCGGTCTCTCAAATGCAACGCGGTCTGCTGATTGATCACCTGGGCCGCTCCTTTATAGTCATAGTCGGATTTTTCAAACTGAATGTTGTAGGTCTGCGGATTCAACTGGCTGAAAACGGAAAACGCTGCCATCTGATCCCCGACCATCAAGGCAAGTCCTTCCAGTCCCAGGAGATCGAAACAGGAAAACGCCTTTTCCAAGGCTTCAAACTCCATGGCCAGCCCGGATGACAACGGTTTCTGCCGCTCCAGCTGAAGTCTGACCATGGTCCTGGCCAGTACCTGCTTCTCCGGGGTCAGCGGTGTGACCCGGTAATCCGAAAATGCGCGCTCGAACTGGGATATCAGATTTTTCTTTTTGTGAAGCTTCGGGGTGTTCAGGCGGCTCAGCCGTTCCACATCATAAATATACTCCGCATAATCCCGCTCCGGGAGAATGGAAAAATACTGTTCACTTTTCGGGTAAACGTCTAAATAGGAACGTTGAACCAGACCAATATCCGGCACCAGGCCATCCCGCATCAGTTCCCGGGCCAGTTCCACCAATTCCGACGGGGGCAGCGGTTCTCCCAGCGGCATGAACGCGCATTGATTCACGCCGTCATAAACCACCAGCCTCCCTTTGAACAGCCGCCAGTGGTAGTTGTATATTTCCTGCCAACAGAACAGATTGGCAAAGTTGTATTCACAGGACTCAGGTGCATATTTGTCGATATAGATCTGAACCATTTGCCGATCGGACAGCTCAAAACGGCCGGCTGTCGGAAAACAGATGGTCTGTTGAAGATCAGGGGAAATACCGGTGTCACAACGGTGATACATAAATCAATCCTTCAGTCTGTAGGGCGTGTGGCCGGTCATCGGCCCGAATCCCAGAGATTCGTAAAAACGGTGGGTACCGGGTTCACCGATCAGACCGATCCATCTACGCCATGTTCTTTGAGACAAGTGATTAATGTGCGGATAATCTGCCTGCCGATACCGCGACCCCGGTAATCGCGCAACACCACCACATCCTGAATGTAGGCGTCACTGCTCAAATCGGACAGGGCACGGCCCATACCGATCATTTTTGTCCGGTCAAACGCCCCCGCAAACAACGCGGAACCAGAAACGATCCGGGAAAGAAAATCCGGATGCCGTTCACAGGCCTGATCCCACCATCCAGCATCCTGATACAGACTTTTCAGGTCAGTAATATCCGCTGTCTGCACCAGGCGGCAACTCACAGAAGATAAATCCGGTTCATCCATATCAGAACGCCTTCATCAGGGATTTGAAACACTCGATTTCCGTGGCACAGGGAAAATGACGCTGTGTCAGCTTTGCGATCATCGTTTTGTCGTTGAACCGAAGAAAGGGGTTGATCCGCAGTTCATCCGCCAGAGTAGAGGTCACCCGGTCCGGGTCATAATTGTCCAGGTATTCAGCCACACCCGGTGTTTCCGGATCAATGGCCTGGGCGATTTCCACGGAGTCCTTCACATAATCGTGGCCGGCAAACACCCGGGTGGTCCCTGGAAATGCCAGCAGTTTTTTCAAGGAATGATAGAAAGCGGCAAGGTCTTTTGAAAAACAGTTTCCCACCGTGCCATTGAACAGAGTATCTCCGGTCACCAGAAAATCATGGCCGGCAAAACAGACATCTTCTTGGGTATGTCCCGGGGTCTTGATGACAGTCAATGTCTCGTTGTCCAGGGTGAGAACGTCGTTGTCCGAAAAGGTCCGGCAATCCAGGTACTGGGCGCCGGTTTTTCCAGCATTTCGGCATTGCCGCAGGTGTGGTCCGGGTGAAGATGGGTATTGGTCACCTGATCGATGGAAATGTCATGTTCCCGGGCAAACCTCACCATTTCGTCTGCCGCACCCGGATCAATGGCCACACCTGACGTGCCTGAGAAAACCAGGTATGCCAGATTGTCTGTTCCGTATCTGAACTGTTCAATCCGCATCGTCTTCCTCGATGTCATCCCCTTCTTCATAGGCATCCATATCGACCCGGTGTTCGATGCTGTCATCAAATTTGTCATTATAGATATCAGTCAGATCGTCCTCATCCACGTCCGGATCGTCAAAATCCACTTCCGGCAGTTCCCCTAAATTGAACTCTTCGAACAGATACCCGATGGCATCCCGGAGATTCCGCTCAAAACTTTCCGCATAATCTCCGTCCGGATCTGCGGAAAATTCATATTCCTCTTCATGCTCTTCCAGCAGCTCCGTCAGCTCGGACGCAATGGCATCCGGATCATCCATTTCCTCACTGTAGGAGTCGATGATCTCACTGAACAGGTCATACAGATCGAACTCATCAACTGCCTCACTGATTGTCATCCACTTTGGCATAACACAACCCCTCCACATTTTTCAAACAGCCCACCCGTGAATATTCAATGGCTTATTTAGTATCATAACAATAAACCGGTTTGTGTCAAATGTCAGATGTTTTTTCGGAATGATAATGGTAAATTCTGTGAATTTTCCGGGGACTGAATCCACAAGGATTTCACCTTGGTGCTGCTGCACGGATCGACGGGCAATAAAGAGGCCCAATCCGGTGCCTTTTTTCCCCTTGTCCGAAAAAAAACAAAGAAAAAATCTTTTGCCGGTATTCCCTGTCAAGGCCTTTACCGTTGTCACGGAATTTAAACACCACCTGTTGAGACATGTTTGTGACCTGTATCTGAATGGTCAGAATTTCCCGGTCATTTTTTACACTGACACAGGCATCCACGGCATTTTCCAGAATGGCCAGGCAGGCACCGAACAGCATGGTTTTGTCCATCATGACATCAAAATCGGTATTGGGCGTCGGTGTGTCCAGAATCAGGTCAATATCTTCCTTGCGGATCCGGTGCTCCACGGTGGTCACCAATTCCTGGATAAAGTCGAACACAGACACCGGTTTCATGTCCGGGGTCCGATTTTTAGAATGAAACAGAATGTCCAGCACCATCTGACGGATCATGGCGATATTTTCCCGGATAATATCCCAGCCGTTGGTAATCTTTTGAAAATCTTTTTTTTCCAGACCGGACCGAATCAGATAATCCCCGCCGTCCAGTCCCGTCAGCATCCCTTTTATCCCGTGGGAAATGGAGGATATATGCAGGCCCAGTGCTGCTAGATGATCTTGAAGCTGATGAACGACCGTGACATCCGTCGACATTTCCATGACATGTTTAATCCGGCCGTTGTCATCGACAATAGCAGACGTCTGGATGAAAAACCGGCGGATACTGCCGTCTTTCAGGGTGACATCCATCTCAGCGGTGTGGGACCGGCCGTCGTCAAAGGTCTGCTTGACCGGACAGGGGTCACAAGGGGCTGTACGCTGTTTGTTCACCTGATAGCAGTACAGGTTCGCATGGTCTCCGAACTGTTCCCGGAACCGGTTGTTGGATTCAACGATGTGGAAATTCTCATCCAGAATCGTGATAAAAGCCGGAGATTCGTTGAACAGCTGAACATACCGTTTTTCAGATTCCGCCAGTTTCCGGGTTTTTTCCGCGACCAGAAATTCCAGATTCCGGGTATGATCCGCCAGCTTTTCCCGGGTACGGATACGGTCATTCGCCCGTTTCAAAGCGATCTCAAGCACATCCTGATTCACGGGTTTGGAAATGAAATCCACGGCCCCGATTTTCAGGCTTTCAATGGCCAGGTTGGCATCCCCGTATCCGGTGATCATGATCACCTCGATATCCGGAAACGACTGTTTGATCAATTTAAGGAGCACCATGCCGTCCATGCCGGGCATGCGGATATCGGTGAGCACGATACCTGGTTTGTGCATTTTGACCATGTCCAAACCGATAAAGCCGTTCTCAGCCGTCAACACCTCATATCCGGCATCGGTCAGGGTGATGTCCAGAACTTCCCGGATTCCTTCCTCATCATCGACCACCAGGAGTTTATTTGTCATAACTGTGTAACAATCACACGCCCAAAACCGCCTTTACTTTGGCAAGGATTTCTTCGGCATTAAAGGGTTTGGCAAAAAACGCTTCTGCTTTGGGAATGGAATGCGTCCGCCCGGACAATCCGGAGATAACGATCACAGGCGTGGTATACCCTTTTTTGGAAATCTTTCTGAAAAACCGGGGACCCCATTCTTCAGGCATTTCCAGATCCAGGGTGATCAGATCCGGCTGCTGGTCCAAAAACACATCCATGGCCTGTTTGCCGTCATCCGCGATACAGGTCTCAAATCCATTGTCTGTGAACAGTATTTCCAGATAACGGGTAATGGCCGGATCATCATCCACGATCATTATTTTTTTTGTCATGGCTGTCTCCTTATTCCTTGATATGGCATTCACCGCACAGCACCGGCCCCGTGCCCCGGTCAAAATGACAGTCCCGGCAAAGGTTGTGATAGGCTGCCTCCAGGGGCATGGGATTGTCCGGAACCGGTTTGAGGCTGTGGCAGTCTGAGCAGTAACTGTCCTCACTGCTTTCTCCGGATACCCGCTCGCCGTTTTCATAGACATGGTGGCACAGACTGCAATCATCATCCAGTAACATCATATGGTCATCATGGGAAAATACGGCTCCGGGCCGTCTGGGTGATTCAAACGCCCAGGGGTCCAGCCGCTCAGGATCCTGTCCGGCATAACTGAAAAACCCGGCCATCAGTGAGGCAGCAATTGCAACCAGAACTATAAGGACGTCCTTTTTGAATCTCATGTCATGCCCCCGGTTCATAAATCTTTTTTTCCATGGTTTCATAAATCAGATCCCCCAGAAACTTGATCTCCATCCCCAAATCATAATGATGGATAATATCTTCCAACCCGCTGTGACAGTTGTGGCAGGGAGCGATGAGCACTTCCGCACCGGTGGCGGCAAGCTGTTCCGCTTTGACTCGGTTGTTCACCATGCGTTCCCCTTTGTAGGGCGGACCGCAGTTGATGACCCCGCCACCGGCCCCGCAACAGTAGTTGTGCTCCCGGTTGGGGTCATCTCCACAAAATTTTCGCACACCATGTTCACCACTTCTCTGGCCTTATCGTGCAGACCCCGTCCCCGGGATACATTGCAGGGATCGTGCAGGGTCACCTTTTTTTTTGTATTTTTCCTTGATGGTGATCCGTCCCTGGGTGAGCAGTTCATGATAAAACGCCAGGGCATGCACCACTTCAAAAGGCGGCATCACCCACGAATTCCACCGGTTGCCCATATCGTACACCGACCGGAATGCATGGCCGCACTCCCCCATGACAATGCGCTTGACCCGCAGTTTTGCCGCCGTTTCAAAAAATGCCCGGGCAATGCGGCCAGAAATTTCATTATCTCCGGTGTACATGGCCATGTTGCTGTTGTCCCAGCCCGGCGTCGAGGGCATGGTCCAGTTCACACCGGCCGCATGCATCATGGTAGCGGTCTGATAAATCAAACCGGCCTGAAATTTTGGTTCCGGTGCAATCACGGAATACATCAGATCCGCGCCTACCTTGTCCAGGGGAATCTGCAGGTCTTCGAACTCCTCTCTGGCATCTTCCTCCTGCCATTGCAGGGTATCGATCCATTCATCATCCTTGACCCACATCTGGTTCAACGTTACTGAATGGGAGTTAACCGTATCCTGAATATACTGGGGCGTGATTTCCAGTTTATGGCAGATTCTTCTTACCAAAAGCATGAGATAGGCGATATCGATGCCGAACGGACAGTACATGGCGCACCTTTTGCACACATTGCATTCCAGGTGGGAAATCCGAACGGCCCGCCGCAGGAAATCCTTGGACACGTCTCCGTTTTTTTTCAGCATCTCCCAGATGGTATTTTTCACCTTGGCTGCCGGCATGAACTGCGGATCCCTGTCATTGGACAAAAAATAACTGCATGCTTCGGCGCACAGGCCGCATCGCATACAGGTTTCCACATAGGCTTTGAACCGGGGACCGGTTTCCTTTTTCAATACCTGCTGGATGACCTGCCGGATCCGGTCAGGAGTCAGCCGTTCGAGCCCGGATTCAATAGCCGGATCCGTGTTTTTTTCAACAGATGTGGGTGCGTCTGTCATGGGTTTGTCCTTTGTCTGCATTGGTTTTTTTCTCCTACCAGTCCCTTGCCTGTCTGACATGGCCGAATTCAGATCCCATGTAGGCCCGTGTCAGCGGTGCTGTGAGCATATGGGAAAACCTGGAAAACGGAATGATGATGAGCATCAGCTCTCCGGACAAAATGTGAATCACGGTGATCCATCGGTAGGCGATCCACTGGTGGTATGCCAGAAGTCCGGTCAAAAAAGGCAGCAGCACCAGCAAAATCAGCACATAATCCATGGGACCGGTGAGATATCTGACTTCCGGTACCTTGAACCGGCGAACGGCAAAAAAAATCAGCGCCGCCATCACGCCCACGGTCAGCCAGTCCGCCGCCTGATCATTCAATGCCGGCCAGGATATCTGAAACGCCTCATTGATCAGCACGATGTGGGAAGCCAGAAACAACGGCACCAGAAACAAAAAGATATGAAACAGATAGGAAACGCCGTAATATACCGGGCTCATTCGGGCGCTTCTGGGAAAAAAAGGGATCAGCCACGCCCCGATGGACCGCAGGCTGTGTTTCAGTGTCACATATGAGTAGATATAGGGTTCTTTCTGACGGACCGCACGAAGGATCCCCACCAGTTTAACAATCAGGCCCCCAGAAATATGATGATGGATATCCACACCATCGGCCCATTATAAAGGCGATAATACTGTTCATTGCAGGCTCCTTTTAAAAAAAACGCAGTTACACACGGATGATACGGCGTTTGTATATACCGTTCTCAATACCTTTGAGCAGCACTTTGGATCCGTCGGGGCTGATCACAGGATCGGCCATGAAACTGAACCCCGATGCCACCACCCGCTTGTTGACCACCAGCTGATACTGGCCCTGTTTTTGAATCACCACCGCCACCACACTGCCGTCCTGACTCAGGCAAGGGAAAAACACCATTTCCGCAGCCAGATTCCAGGGAATCTGATCCACTGCCAGATCCCAGACACCCTTGTGCTTGAAAACCGCCGCCAGGCTGGACCCGTTTTCTGAAAAATGGATATCCGACACCATGGTATCCCAGGATACCTGCCACACCATGTCATTCACGGCCACGCTCCAGCGGCCGTAAGGGGTGGACACAATAGCGGCCACATCTTTGCCGCCGGGTGACAACGTCATGTGCCAGAGCTGATCATACCGCCTGCGCCAGAACGGGGCATCGTTTTTGTACAATTCCCATTTGCCGTTGACACGGACCGGGGCCAAAAGAGATTTTTCATCCAGAAACTCCGGTTTCCACACCGATTCGAACCGGTTTTCCCACAGGGCGCCATTCTGAACAACGGAATAGGTTCCCGGTTCGTCCGCACCCCGTAACCGATCTGTCTGCCGGAAGAGTCAAAACTGATGTCCCAGATATTGAGGAAACGAAGATCTTCAGGAACGCCGTTACGGGCCACACTGAAAACGCCCTCTCTGAAAGCCGTCACATCCGCTCCGGGCGTGGATATCATCTGAACAACGGCCGCAGAGGTGCCGTCAGCCGCCATCACCGCACCGGTCAAATTCTCAAACCGGTTATCCCAGGGCGTGTCGTTCACGATGATACCGTATTCCGAATCCGCCTGAAACGCCGCTCCCAGGCTCTGCCCGTCCGGACTTTTCATCAACTGCCAGATGAAATCGCACCGGTGGGACCATTCCTGACCGTTTACCGCAAGGGTCCATTCTTCATCCCGGGCCACAAAAGCGGCAAACCCGCTGCCGGAAACCGGTGTCAAACTCCAGGCTTTTTCATATTCTTCTTCCCAGACCTCTCCGTTCACGCACACATTGAACGCCATTTCATCCAGATTCACAACCGCTGCAATCCCCTCGCCGTTGTGACTCACCTGCGGCGTCTGAACCCAGTTGAAGCGGGACCGCCATTCGTCAAACGGCACTTCCTTCAGCTCCGTGTCCCAGTCCCATGATGTCTTATCTTCCATAGTTTTTCTCCAAATCCTTAAGCGGTTTTGGCCTTTTTAGAGTGCCCGGACTGAAAATCGGACAATGCCAGGTACAACCCCCCCACAGCCAGCTGGGCACAGTGCTCATGATCCGGCGGCAGTGTCTGAAGGTACGCCACGATCTGCTCAGGGATGATTTCCCATGCCTGATCAATGGTTTTGCCCCGGGCAAAAAAAACAACGGTGTTGCAGCATGCCGTTGTATTCAGACATCCGTGGGCAATAAAAGAAACCGCTTCCAGTCTCCCGTCTTTTTCCTTGATGAAAAACTCCACCGTGTCTCCACATTCGCCGGTTCTTTTTCCATATCCGTCCGGGTTATGAATCATCTCTTTATTTCCGGCATCAAACGCCATTTCAAGATATTGAACGGAATGACGGTTCCAGAAATCCAATTCGTTCATTTTTTTACTCTCCATTCTGATATACCTAATGGTTTGAATCAAAATCTATATATACTTTCATGACTCCGGGGTCAACCAGGGATCGAAAATCGGTGTCCCCCATATTTCAAAATTTCAAAATCCACGCCTTCCCTTGATTTTCCAGGGGGCCCATACTAAGGTGAAGAATGCTAAACCTTATTTTCTTGATCAGGAGAAACAGGCGTGACGAACTATGACATCACCGTGATCGGGGGCGGTATTGTGGGGGTTTCGACCGCCCTGACTTTGAAGAAACGATTTCCGGATGCCGGCGTCCTTTTGATTGAGAAAGAAAATCGGTTTGCAGCTCACCAGACCGGGCACAATTCCGGGGTGATTCACGCCGGCGTCTACTACGCTCCCGGCAGCTTGAAAGCGGCATTCTGCCGACAGGGATCCAGGGACACCCTGTCCTTTTGCAAGGAGCACCAGATCCCCTGCCGGCAATGCGGCAAACTGCTGGTGGCCACAACCCCGGTTGAGCATACGCGGATGCAGGCGTTAAAACAGCGCTGCATTCAGAACCGGATCCAGGTTTTTGAACTGGACCGGCAGGAACTGGCCCGCATGGAACCCCATATTCAGGGACAAGGGGCCCTGCTGGTCCCTGCCACCGGGATCTGCGATTTTGTAGCAGTGACACAGAAAATGGCAGCCCTGTTTTCAGTCCAGGGCGGCCAGATTCTGACAGGGCATCCGGTCACCCATCTGGTCGAAACCAGGGATCAGGTGACGGTTCACACCCGTTCTCGCATCGTTTCCACCCGATATCTGGTGGTGTGCGCCGGGCTGATGGCAGACCGTCTGGCAAAAATGATGCACATAGATATCGACTTTTCCATTATCCCGTTCCGGGGGGAGTATTTTCAACTGCCCGCTCACCGGTCCGACATCGTTTCCCGGCTCATCTATCCCATTCCGGATCCGGACCTTCCATTTCTGGGGGTTCACCTGACCCCCACGATCAACGGAGACGTCACCGTGGGGCCCAACGCAGTACTGGGATTTGCCAGAGAAGGATACGGCCGGTTCAACGCCCGGTTCAAGGATATGGCGGAGATGCTCGGTTTCCCCGGCTTCTGGAAAATCACGGGCCGGCACCTGCTGTCCGGAATCAAAGAACAGAAAGACTCTGTCTGGAAACCCGGATATCTGGCACGGATCAGAAAATACTGCCCATCTTTGACATTGAATGATCTGTTGCCCTATCCCGCCGGAATCCGGGCCCAGGCCGTCACCCGGAACGGAGACCTGGTCCACGATTTCCTTTTTGCACGGACCGCCCGCTCCCTGCATGTGTGCAACGCCCCCTCCCCGGCAGCCACTTCCGCCATTCCCATCGGTCAATATCTGCGGGACCGGGTTACGGATCTGTTCGACCTTCATGGATGACATCACCGCATCTCAGATTCCTGTCACCCTTTTTCCAATCCGGACGGACCACCGGATGGACCGGTTTATGAGTCTTCTGCGGTTTTGTCCAATCGGTATCGCAGAGACCGCAAAGACAAGTTGAGGAGATCAGCCGCCTTTTTCTTGTCTCCCCCAGCCGCTTCCATGGCTTTTTTCAGATAGGCGGATTCAAACGCAGACAGAATTTCATCCAGGTCAACACCCTGCTCCACCTGCTTCAAATCAAATCGACGGTTCTTCACACCCTCGACCCACCGGCGGGCTTTATGCATTGAAATCGTCAGGCTCTCAGGCAGAATAATGTTGGTGGATGACAAGGCCACAGAGCGCTCTATCAAATTTTCCAGCTCCCGCACATTGCCGGGAAACGAATATTTGTTCAGAAAATCGATGGCATAGGAAGACAGCTTGACAATGTCCCGGCCCATCTTTCGGGAGTATTTCTCAGCAAAATGCTGGGCCAGGATTGCCACGTCTCCTTTCCGGTCCCGCAGGGGAGGCACTTTGATGGGTATAACATTCAACCGGAAAAACAGATCTTCCCTGAACCTGCCTTCCACCACTTCCTTATCCAGATTTTTGTTGGTGGCGGAAATAATCCTGACATTCACGGTGATTTCCGTGGTCCCCCCCACCGGTTTGAACGAGGTTTCCTGAACGGCCCGAAGCAGCTTGACCTGAAGCATGGGAGAAAGCTCACCGATTTCATCCAGAAAAATCGTGCCATGGTCTGCGGTTTCAAACAGTCCTTTCTTGTCCACCACCGCTCCGGTAAACGCCCCCCGGACATGGCCGAAAAATTCGCTTTCCATGAGAGTGTCCGGAATCCCCCCGCAATTGACTACTACAAAGGGCTGGTCTTTTCGATCCGAGTGCTCATGGATGGCCCGGGCGATCAATTCTTTACCGGTACCGCTTTCACCGGTGATCAATACATTGGTTTTGGTGGCACTGATCTGATGAATCCGACTGTAAATGGCCGTCATTCCCGGGCTGTTGCCGATGATCCGATCAAAATGAAGATAATTCTGGATTTCAGATTCCCGGTGTTTTTTTTCCTGTTCCAGGGTCTGAAGGTCCAGGGCCTTTGCGATGGTCTGGCGCAGCTCGTCGTTGTCAAACGGTTTTGGGACAAAGTCATAAGCCCCTTCGTTCATGGCATTTACGGCAATTTCCGTGGTGGAATATGCGGATATCATGATAACCACAGTATCGGGATGCCGCTGTTTGACCTGTTTGAGCACCTCCAGTCCCGTGATATCGCCCAAACGGATATCCACCAGTGCCAGATCGTAAGTATGGCGACGGATCAGATCCAGTGCCCGCTTCCCGTTTTCAGCGGTGGCCACCTCATAATTTTCCCGGGACAGAAGCAGTTCCAGAAATTCCCGCATGCTGGTATCATCATCCACCACCAGAATGCTGAATTGCCTGCCGCCGGGTTCAGGCATGACCCGCCCCAAAGACAAAGATTCCATCCACCATCACCGCCACGGCTTTTCCCTGAACCGGCATGCCGGTGAACGGGGTGTTCCGGCTTTTGGACACGAACCGGCCAGGATCGATCACCCAGTTTTCCTCCAGATCGATCAGGGTCAGATCCGCCGGATTTCCAGGAATGATATCATTGTTGATCCCCAGAATCCCGGCCGGCTGCTTGGCCATTTTCAACACCAGGTCCGCCAGGGACAGATGACCGTCCCGGACCAGTTTCAAAGACAGCGGCAGTGCTGTTTCCAGTCCCACGATGCCGAATGCGGCCGAATCGAATTCCAGGTCTTTTTCCTCTTTGCTGTGGGGGGCGTGGTCCGAGGCGATCACATCGATGGTGCCGTCCGAAAGTCCCTGAATCACAGCCTGCCGGTCTTTTTCAGACCTCAAGGGAGGGTTCATCTTGAAATGGGTATCATAGTCTTTCACATCCTCGTCGGTCAGGGTGAAATAATGGGGCGCGGTCTCGCAGGTGACACAGATACCTTGTTGCTTGGCATTCCGGATCAGATCAATGGATTCCTTGCAGCTGATATGACAGAAATGCACATGAGCCCCGGTGAGCCGGGACAACAGAATATCCCTGGCCACCATCACCGCTTCCGCAGCATTGGGAATGCCGGAAATGCCCCAAAAGGTGGCGGCCGGTCCTTCGTTCATGGCGCCGCCGTTCACCAGAGACAGGTCTTCGGCATGGACAAATACCGGAATGGACAACCCGTTGCAGTATTCCAGGGCCCGGCGCATCACCTGGGCGCTTTCCACGGGCCGGCCGTCATCGGATACCGCTACGATCCCAGCCTGCTGCATATCCTGTATTTCGGCAAGATGCCCCCGGCCGACCCTCTGGTGACCGCACCCACCGGATACACCCGGGCACCTTTAGCAGCCCGGGCCTTTTCCAGAATAAACCCGGTCACCTGGGCATTGTCATTCACCGGTTGGGTGTTGGGCATGGCGCACACGGCCGTGAATCCCCCCCGGGCCGCAGCGGCGGTTCCCGTGGCAATGGTTTCCTTGTACTCATGACCCGGCTCCCGCAGATGCACATGAATATCCATCAGGCCCGGCACCAGTACCAGCCCGTCGGCATTCACCACGTCAAGGTTTGCCTCACCGCCGGGCACGGGATCAGACGGATCCAGTACCGCGGCAATGGTCTGTCCCTCGATCAGAATCGTTTTGATCCCATCCTGTTTCCCCGGATCCAGAACCCGGGCACCTTTAATCAGTATCCGCATGTCTGCTTCCTCCCGCCACCAGATAGTAAAGGGCCATGCGCAAAGCCACCCCGTTGGTCACCTGATCCAGAATCATGGAATACCCGGCATCTGCAACCTCACTGCTGATTTCCACCCCCCGGTTCATGGGGCCCGGATGCATGATGGTGACATCTTTTTTCGCCAGAGCCACCCGGTCGTGGTTCAGGCCGAACCTGCTTGCATACTCCCGCTCCGATGGGAACAATACATCGCTCATCCGCTCTTTCTGAATTCTGAGCATCATGATCACATCCGCATCCGCCACACACGTTTCCATGCTAGAGGCCACCTGACACCCCAATGCTTCGATACCCGCCGGGATCATGGTCTGCGGGGCGCACACCGACACCGTTGCCCCCATTTTGGAAAATCCGGCGATATCGGATCGGGCCACCCGGGAGTGGGCGATATCCCCGATAATCGACAATTTCAACCCCTGAATTCCGCCTTTTTTCTCCCGGACGCTCATCATGTCCAAAAGGGCCTGGGACGGATGGGCGTGAATGCCGTCCCCGGCATTGATCACCGAGCAGTCCACCCGCTTTGCCACCTGCCGGGCCGCACCGGAAGAGCTATGGCGCATCACGATCACATCCGGCCGCATGGCTTCCAGGTTTTTGACTGTGTCGATCAGGGTTTCACCCTTGACCATGGAGGAGCCGGATTTGGTGATGGCAACGGAATCCGCAGACAGACGTTTGGCCGCAATTTCAAAGGACAGTTTAGTCCGGGTGGACGGTTCCTGAAAAAACAGCACAATGGTTTTCCCCCTCAGGGTAGGCACTTTTTTCACGGGTCTCCGGGAAATCTCCTTCATACCCATGGCAGTGTCCAGAATCAGGGTGATTTCCGCCGGATCCAGGGAATGGACATCCAGAATATCCTTTTTCGTGAATCGCATCATCCATCCTTCATTTTATAGGTCATATCAGCAGGTCACCGATCCGGTGCCACCGGACACCGAATTTTTCCCGGTCCCAGGACCAGTAGATCATAAATGCCTCCCCCTTGACGGCCGACAGATCCACAAAACCCCAGAACCGGCTGTCATGGCTGTTGTCACGGTTGTCTCCCATGACGAACAGCTTGTTTTCCAGCACCTTTACCGGCGGCATGTTGTCCACATGGGTCGGCATCCGGGAATAGTGCGCATACGGCTCATCCGTCACCGGTTTTCCGTTCACATACAATTGCTTGTCCACGATGGACACGGTGTCACCGGCCACGGCCACCACCCGCTTGATAAAATCCTTGGACGGATCTTCCGGATATTCAAACACCACAATATCCCCCCGCTCCGGTGTCTTGATCGGAATCAGAACCTTTCCGCCGGTAAACGGAATTTTCACGCCGTAGATGAACTTGTTCACCAAAATCTGGTCCCCGATTTGAAGGGTTTCCAGCATGGATCCGGAAGGGATCTTAAATGCCTGGACAATGAAAGTCCGGATGAACAAAGCGATCACAACGGCAATGAGAATGGCTTCAATGTTCTCCCGCCAGGCGTTTTTTTTTCTTGGCCATGTCAATCCTTTATTTTTGAAAAAACAGATGCTGGGGCTGTCCCAGCAGAAACTTTGACCGCTGGATCGCAGATTTGAGCTGTCGGGCAATTTTCCTGGCCTTAACCATGCTGGACAAGGGATGGGTGGAGACCTTCTGACCCTTGACCATGATGAAACCGCTTTTGAGTTCCGCATAACTGACCTGGCCATAGGAACGGCCCACCCCTTCGGGATAGTCATATCCGTAATCCACGATCTGGGTGAAAATTTCTTCATCCGACACAGCCGTATACTTGAGAATTTCTTCATTGAGAATCGGAATCGGAATGCCGATGCCCACTGACAGAGAACATCCGTATCCGCGGATACTTTGTCCCACCAGCCACTCAGGAGACATCTCTTTGAGATCACCCATCACCGACAAAGTACCGGCAGGGCCCAGGGGAACGCCGTTCATCCCCCGGTCCACGGCACTCTTGTGCTGGGTGCCGGTCCAGATCACATACCCCTGGGCCCCGCCCAAAAAATCCGGGTGCCCACACCGATGGTTTTGAGATAAGGGTCGTTGAACAGCGGACTCAGGGCACCTGATGTGGAATAATTGGCATTGCCCATGCCCGGCTTTAATGTCCCCATATAGGTATATTTGGTGCGGTCTGACCGATTGATGGCACAATTATAATTCTGGTAAGCGTTCCTGGGATTCACCAGCATCGCATTGGGCAGTTCCTCAAGGGTCATGGTCTTTTCAATGCGCCGGTTGGGATAACAGTCGGTGCCGTAGGATTCCGCCAGAATCTCCACGGGTTTTCCCGCCACCAGGTCCTGGATCACGTGCCCCCCTCCGTAATTGAAATCCCCGGGATGCCGTTTGTTCAATGGATCGTCATCACTGGTCTGGGTGGCCCCCAGATAGCAGTCCACCGCCGCGATGCCTGAATAGGCCGGCACCTTGTTGAACCAGGTTTTGGTGGTACGTACCACCGGTTTGGACTGGCCGATATTGATGAACGCACCGGATGAACACATGGGGGCGAACGTGCCGGTGGTCACCACATCCACCTGACGGGCCGCCTCTACAATGCCGTTTTCCCTGGCAATATCGATCACTTCTTCAGCCGTGACCACCACGGCTTCTCCCCGGGCGATTTTCTCATTAATCTGTTCATAGGTCTTGCTGACGGTATGATCACTCATAATTATCCTTCATTGACCGCCCTGATCTTGGCGGTGATGTTATTTTCGATCCAATTGGTGTCCCACCATTCCAGGGGGTTGACAAATACATTGTGAACGATCATGGAAAAATGCAGATGATCTCCGGCAGCCAATCCGGTCATTCCAGTATTGCCGATGACATCTCCTTTCCGGACCGTATCCCCCACTGACACGGCCATGTAACTCAGATGTGAGTAAAGACTGGCCAGGCCAAACCCGTGGTCAATGATCACGGTATTTCCGAATATGCCCACCGGTTCCGCCAGGATCACCCGACCCGTGTTAGCGGCCCCCACCGGAGACTGGGCCGTGGATGCCAGATCTATGCCCATGTGACGAGATTGCCCGATTTCCTTTCCGTGATAGGTATAGGTACGCTGATCGCCGAACCCGGCCCGGGTGGTCCGGGCATCCGCTCGAATTTACCCTGCCACAGCATTTCAGAAACGGTATCCACCGGAAGGGACAGCACTTTGTCCACATTCGCATTCCTAAGATCGGTATTGACCACCAGGAACTTATCCAGAAACGGATGGCCGGATTGCTTGATGCGGTTTTCCAGGCTCCCGAGTTGAAAATCGGGCATGGTCTTTTCCAAAAACGCATCGGATATTTTCAGCACATCCGATTTGAACCCTCGATCCCGAATATAATGATAAAACCCTTTTTGAGTGGCATTCCCCGCTTCATCTTCGGCAGTGATCCATATCCGGGTCCCGGGGCCTGGGTATGATCCAGGGCAAAAAAAGCCGCATGGATATCGGTCTGATCAAACAGCCCGGTATGACCCGGAAAAAACCGGTCCCCCACCTGGACGCCGCTGTTGAGATCAGGTTCAAATAACCGGTAGATCACCAGACCGGAACCGCTCCGCTCCACATTGTGCTGCCGGCTCAACACCTCGATGCGGGGGGCTGGGTATCGATGACGATGGATATTTTCTCTTCCGCCATATTCCCGTGATTCCACCCCCGCCAGGACTGATCCGTCACCTGAATTTGAATTACAGCCTCTCCATCACTCAATCCATGGCGACCGGTTTCCACAGGAATGACCAGCCGGTCCCCTCCCTGGGGAATTCCGGAAAACGGAGCCAGCAGATCTCCGGTCGGATATGTTTTCTTCAACAGTGTCTTTGTGATATCATTTTGAACAAGCCGGACATGAATATTCCGGAGTCCGGTTTTATGGTCGATGATATCCAGCGACAATGTGACGCCGTCTTTGAGAAAGCGTGTCGGCAAATCTGCGGTTACCTCGGGTGGGGATCCTTCAAAACGATATGTCAGCACCCAGACCAGCGGCGCCAAAATCACGGCACATAACCCCAGCAAAAAAATTTTCTTCATCCAAAACATCCATATTTTTCAAATGGTTATCATTATCCTAAGTGAAACGCCCATAAAAATACCAGCTACGCCAAAACTTATCAAGGTATTTTACATTCTTGACTTTTCAGGTGTCAGATTATAGGTTGATCTCCAATTCACGATCCGAACATAAGGATGATCCATGAGCAATTTTTTTTTTAGAAATGATCGACACCCCTGTTCCCCGTTTTTTTCTGGTGGCCGGACCTTGTGTGATCGAAGATTTCGACACCACGTTTCATATCTGTGACACCCTGAAGACTCTGACCCTTGAACTGAACCTCCCGTTTCTGTTCAAGGCCTCTTTTGACAAGGCCAACCGGACATCTGTGGATTCTTTCCGGGGCCCGGGATTTGAACAGGGTTTGTCCATTCTGGCAGAGATTAAATCCCGGCTGAACGTGAAAATCATTTCGGATATCCACCTGCCGGATCAGGCGGCAAAGGCGGCAAAAGTACTGGATGTGATCCAGATACCGGCGTTTTGTGTCGCCAGACAGACCTGATTCTGGCGGCCTGCCGTACCGGCCGGCCTGTGAATGTCAAAAAGGCCAGTTTCTGGCACCCGGAGACTGCCGGAATATTTTGGCTAAGGCCGCTTCCACCGGCAACCCCCATATCGCCATCACCGAACGGGGTTCCAGTTTCGGGTACAACAATCTGGTGGTGGATTTCCGGTCCATTCCCATATTGAAACAAATGGGGGTTCCCGTGATATTCGATGCCACCCACAGTGTCCAACTGCCCGGCGGTAGCATCACATCATCGGCCGGGGACCGGGAATATATTCCCACTCTGGCGAAAGCAGCCATGGCGGCCGGGGCTGACGGACTGTTCATGGAAACCCATCCGGATCCTTCAAAAGCGCTGTGCGATGGTCCCAACTCCCTGCCACTGACGGACATGGCTCCGTTGCTGGCGACCCTTCTTGCCATAAAAAAAGCGGCGGCGTAACCCAAATGACCGCTTCACTGAAACAGATTAAACTGCTGGTGCTGGATGTGGACGGGGTCCTGACAGACGGCCGGATCATCTATTCCGATTCCGGAGAACAGGTTAAACAGTTTTCATCCCGGGACGGACTGGGTCTGCGTCTGCTCATGGATAACGGCATTCAGGCGGGGATTATCACTGGACGAATTTCAGGTGCCCTGACCCACCGCTGTCAAAACCTGGGCATTGATCTGGTTTTTGACGGTATTTTCAACAAAGGGGACGCCCTGGAACGTATGGCCCAGAAGACCGGTATCGATTTGTCTGCCATGGCGTTCATGGGAGACGATTTGATTGATCTGCCGGCCATGGCCCGGGCCGGGGTGGCCATTGCCGTGGCAGACGCAGCAGAGGAGGTGAAGGCCCAGGCCGATATCGTCACTCTGGCGGCCGGAGGCCGGGGGGCTGTCAGGGAAATCTGCGAAGCCATTCTCAAAGCCGCCGGCCTGTGGGAAACCGCGCTGAAATCCTTTTTGTTATGAACCTGTTTTTTTTCAAAAAACCGCGGATTCTCATCCTGTTGCTTTTGATCATTTCGATCGGCAGCGCAGGAGGGGTCTATGTGATCCGGAAAATGAAGACTGCCACACAACAAATCACGGATCTTCACGTGGATTCTGATGCGGCCCTGAAACTGGGGATCATGAAACAGGTTTCCAAAAAACGGGATTACGCAATGGGAACTGGAAGCTGCCACGGCCACCCTGGTCAAGGAACGGAGCCAGGCCATACTTACCCAGGTCCAGGTGGTGTTTTATACAGAAAATGACGAGACGGTGATGCTGGCATCCGACCAGGGAATCCTTGACACTGAAACCCATGACATGGATTTTACGGGAAATGTGCTGGTGACCCACCGGTCAAACACCCTGAAAACTGATAAGTTGCATTATAAAAAAAACCACATATAATATTTACCCAGACAAAGGTATGGCTTGAAAATCCGGATGCCGTCATGGAAGCGGACAGCATGGAAATCCGCATCAACGAGAATGAATTGGTTTTACAGGGACATGTCAAAGGAACATTCAGTGAAAATTTTATTCTGCCGTAAAAGGATGGCCAAAATCATCGGACTGATGATGATTCTCATGACCACTCTGGTTTTTGCTGAAGAAAAAACCGGAATCAGCCCGGATTTTTTACCGAATCAGCCGTTGCAGGTCACTGCAGACAAGATGGTTGTTCATCAGGAAGCATCCATGATGGAATTCGTCGGCAATGTCAGGGCGGTTCAGGATAACGCCCTTCTTCTGGCGGATTTGATCAAAATTTTTCTGGATCCGTCTCAACCAGCTACTGAAAACACTTCCGACACCAGCCGGATCAAACAGATCGTCGCTCTGGATAATGTCGAATACACGGCCGGAGACAGACAGGCGTTTGCTGACAAAGCGGTCTATACGGCAGCTGATGAAATCCTTGTCCTCACCGGAAAAAATGTCAGGCTGCTCACCGGAACCAGCTGGGTGAGCGGAACCCGAATCACCCTGCTCAGGAAACAGGACCGGGTCATGGTGGAAAGTGACGGTCAAAACCGGGTTCAGGCTCTGTTTAATCCGGAAGACAAACCGGCTGATCAATAAATGACAGCACTTTCGCTTAATAAACTGGTCAAAACCTATACCGGGAAAACCGTGGTGAACCAGGCCGATCTTACCGTAAACCCGGGACAGGTGACCGGACTTCTCGGCCCCAACGGTGCCGGAAAAACCACCACCTTTTACATGACCGTGGGCATGATCCGGCCGGACAGCGGACAAGTACTTCTGGGCGACGAGGATATTACCCGGTATCCCATGTATGTCCGTGCCCGAAAAGGGATCGGGTACCTGCCCCAGGAAAGCTCCATTTTCAAAAAACTCACGGTTGAGCAGAACATCACCGCAATTCTGGAAGTGCTGCCTGAAAACAATATTCCGGTCCAATCCAGGGCACGGGATCTGATGCAGGAACTGGGCATACGGAAATTGGCCCGTCAGAAAGCCGCTTCCCTGTCCGGAGGTGAACGCCGACGGCTGGAAATCGCCAGGGTTTTGTCAACTGATCCCCTGTTTATTCTTCTGGACGAACCGTTTGCCGGCATCGATCCGCTGGCGGTGACAGACATCCAGCAGATCATCACCCAGCTGACCCGCAAAGGGATCGGGGTGCTCATTTCCGACCACAATGTCCGGGAAACACTGGGGGTATGCGACCATGCTTATATCATGAGTCAGGGACAGGTGATCGAGTCCGGGCCGCCGGATCGAATCATCTCCAGTGCCGTTGCCAAAAAAACTATCTGGGAGACAATTTCAGGCTCTAACATGGAACTTGGCTTACAACAAAACCTCACATTGACCCAGCAGCTGGTCATGACCCCGCAGCTTCAGCAGGCCATCAAACTGCTTCAACTGTCCCGCGTCGAGCTGGCGGAAATGATTCAGCAGGAGATGGAACAGAATCCGGCCCTAGAGGAACAGGCACCGGACGAACCCCTGGAGCAGGCCCTGTCCGATCCGGCTGCAGATGCCCCTGACCCGGACCGGGAAGTTGCGGTCAAGGAGGTCACCATTGATGAAAAAGTCCAGCCGGATACGGACTGGGAAAATTACATCAATGAATACAACTCTACCGGCCGGGTCTATACGGAAACCGAACACACCGAAGCCCCGAATTTCGAGGCGTTCACATCTGAAAAAACCACGCTGGAAGCCCATTTGAAATGGCAGCTGATGCTCCAGGGACTGGACAAGGCGGATGAACAGATCGGCCATATGATCATTGATAACCTGAACGCGGACGGGTACCTGTGTGCGGACGTCGAAGAAATCGCCCAGGCAGGCAGCGTGGAAGCGGACCGGGTGGAACAGGTGCTCTCGGTTTTGCAGACGCTGGATCCTCCCGGGGTCTGTGCCAGAGATCTGTGCGAGACGTTGCTCATACAAATCCGGCAGCTGGACATTGACAATCCCGTGCTCACCGATATTATTAAATACCACCTGAAAAACCTGGAAAACCGGAACAGCCGTAAAATTGCCAAAGCCCTGAAGATATCCGTGGAAGAGGTACGGGCCGCAGTAAAAATCCTTCAATACCTGGAACCCAAGCCGGGCCGGAAATTTTCAAATGACGAACCCGCCTATATCATACCGGATATCTTTGTCTACAAAGTGGAAGACGGTTTCAAAATCGTGATGAACGACGATGGTCTGCCCAAACTGCGCATCAACCGGTTTTATAAAAATGCCATTGCCGAGGGAAAAAAGATTTCCCGGGAAACCAAGGCGTATCTTAACGAAAAAATGCAGTCCGCCTCCTGGCTGATCAAAAGCATTCACCAGCGGCAGAAAACGATCTATCTGGTCATGGAAAGTATCATCAAATTCCAGAATGAGTTCTTTGAAAAGGCATCGCTTATCTTCGCCCCCTGATTCTCAAGGACATTGCCGAAGACATTCAGATGCACGAATCCACCATCAGCCGGGTCACCACCAACAAATATGCGTATACCCCCCAGGGACTGTTTGAACTCAAATACTTTTCAACTCCTCCATTGAACGGACCGGAGGAGAATCACTGGCATCGGCCAGTGTCAAGGAACGAATCCGGGAACTGATCGAAAAGGAAGATCCCACCGACCCGTTAAGCGATGACCGGATTGCCGGTATTCTTGGAAATTCCGATATCCAGATTGCCCGCAGAACTGTTGCCAAGTATCGGAAGGTGCTCAATATACTGCCTTCCAGCAAACGCAAACAACTTTAGGGAGGTGTTTCATGCAAACGACCGTGACCTTTAAAAAAATCGATCCTTCCGAGCCGTTGAAGTCTTACGTGAAAAAGAAACTGGATAAATTCGACCGAATGCTGGACAGTCCGGCAGAAGCCCATGTGGTGCTGTCGGTGGAAAAAATCAGACATATCGCGGAAATCACCCTGACCTGTGACAAACTGAATATCCATGCCAAAGAATCCTCTGAGAATATGTATTCATCCATTGATATTCTGATGGACAAAGTCCGGGCACAAATAAAAAAACACAAGGAAAAAATCAAAGAGCATATGTCCGGCAAAAACAGAGCCTTCTGGATACGGCGGAATTTGACCGCAGCCCCATGCAACAGCCTGAGTCCCAGGGATTTGATGACCTGATCATGGAAACGCTGGACGACAAACCCATGGATATCGAAGATGCCATCAACGAGTTCCATTCCGGCCGGCATGCGTTTTTTGTATTCAACAACGCCCGAACCGAACAGTTGAATGTACTTTACAAACACAACAATGGAAAGCTGGGACTGATCCAGCCCGGGGGATAATCGACATTCACATGAAACTCAGCCAATTGCTTCAAAGAGAATCCATTGTAACGGATCTGTCATCCACCACCAAACGTGGAATTATCCGTGAACTGGCCAGGGCGGTGGCCCCGGTTGCCGGCATAGATGCCGAAGAAATCGCTGCCGTGCTGATGGAAAGAGAATCTCTGGGCAGTACCGGTATCGGCGGGGGCATTGCCATCCTCACGGAAAACTCAATGCCGTCAAAAAAATCATTCTGGGGTTCGGACGTAGCAGAACCGGCGTGACCTATGATTCTCTGGACGGCAAGCCGGTCCACATCTTTTTTTTGCTGCTGACACCGGAAAACTCAACCGGGGGACATTTGAAGGTACTGGCCCAAATCTCCAAGCTGTTGAAAATGGACCATTTCAGACAAGAACTGATCAATGCAGAAACCGTCGATGATATCCATGAATTCATTTTGGAACAGGATGAAACCTTTTAAATGAAACACCTGCCGTTATTCATCATCACGGGGCTGTCCGGTTCCGGAAAAACAACGGCCATGCAGGCGTTTGAGGATGCGTCATTTTACTGTGTGGACAACATGCCTCTGGAACTGGTGCCCCGGTTTCTGGAACTCCCGGTCCAGAAAAGTCCGGATATCAAAGGGATTGCCTTTGTCATGGACCTGCGGTCCAAAACGTTTGCCACGAATTACTCGCCCGGGATCAGCGCTATCGAAGAATCAGGGTATTCCCTGGAAATCATTTTTCTGGAAGCGGATGTGGACACCTTGATCAAACGATTCAGCCAAACCCGGCGGCAGCATCCGGTCACCGGCAAGAAAAGCCTGCTCGAAAGCATTCATTCGGAAATCGGCGCGCTGGGTTTAATCAAATCAACGGCCCATCATATCATTGATACCAGCCGGTTAAGTGTTCATCAGCTTAAAACGGAAATTCTGAATCTGATCAGCCACGGCAAAGGTCATCCGTCTGAAATGAAAATCAATGTTTTGTCGTTCGGCTACAAATATGGCATACCCATTGACGCAGATTTGGTCATGGACATGCGGTTTCTGGCCAATCCCTATTTTGAACCGGAGCTAAAGCACCTGGATGGGGAATCCGGTGAGTGAGGCAGTTTGTGCTGTCCAATCCGGAAACGCAGACATTTCTGGAACAATACACGCGCCTGCTGGACTATTTAATCCCCTTGTATCAAAGAGAGAACAAAGCGTATTTAACCATTGCGGTCGGTTGCACCGGCGGCCGTCACAGAAGTGTCGCCATCGCCCGCAGCATCTTTGAACACTTAAACCAGAAGGCCCGTCAGCCCGGACTGATTCACCGGGACATTGATCGGGATACCAGGGACATATGATTGGCATACTTGTCGTGGCCCACGCACAGCTGGGCCAGACGCTCATTGACACAGTGGAATTCATTCTGGGGGGTGAACAGGAACACATGATGGCAATTTCCATCGACATTCAGCAAAATCCTGAACACTTGAGAAAAAAAATCAAACAAGGCATTGCAAAAGTCCGGTCCGACAACGGCGTGATCATTTTGACGGACATGTTCGGCGGGACGCCTTCCAACCTAAGCTACTCGTTTCTGGAAGAAGGCAGCGTGGAGGTGATTTCCGGGGTCAACCTGCCGATTCTTCTGAAGGCGGTCACCGCCCGGAAAAAGATGAATATGGAAAAAATGACTGCCGCCCTGGTGGAACATGGCAAGAAGAGCATTTCCCTGGCCAGCGGCATTCTCAAAGGTACGGGAAGAAATTGACCCTGTGATTCCCGGGCAATAATTTTACAGACACTGGCACATCAATCATTCCTGCCAGATGGGAGAACTTAATTATGGCTACAAAGATTGGCATCAATGGATTCGGCCGGATCGGCCGGCTGGTGTTCCGGTCGGCAATGACCTGTCCGGATCTGGAGATCGTGTGCATCAACGACCTGACCGACACCCGGACCACGGCTCATTTGCTCCAGTTTGATTCGGTTCATGGACAGCTGGGCAAACCGGTTACTGCAATGGAAGACCGTATTGAAGTGGACGGCCGACAGGTGAAGGTCACCTCTGCCAAGACCCGGCCCAGATCCCATGGGCAGATCTGGGGGTGGATATCGTCATGGAGTGTACCGGTATCTTCCGGGACCGTCAGGGCGCTTCCAAGCATCTGGATGCAGGCGCCAGAAAGGTGATTATATCGGCACCGGCCACCAATCCGGATATCACCATTGTCATGGGGGTCAACCATGACATGTATGATCCGTCTTCCCATCATATCATCTCCAATGCATCCTGTACCACCAACTGCCTGGCGCCGGTAGCCAAGGTGCTGCTGGAAAACTTCGGGATTCTGTCCGGCATGATGACAACTATCCATGCCTATACCGGAGACCAGCGGATCTGGACTTTCCTCACAAAGACCTGCGAAGGGCCCGGGCCGCCGGCCTGTCCATGATTCCCACCACCACCGGAGCAGCCAAGGCCGTCGCCTTGGTGCTGCCGGAACTCAAAGGAAAACTCAATGGCATGTCGGTTCGCGTGCCCACCCCCAACGTTTCCATGGTGGACCTGGTGGTGCTGACCCAGCAGGACAATCTGACCGCCGAGATGGTGAACCAGGCCCTGGAAACGGCTGCCTCCGGGAATCTGAAAGGCATTCTGGGATACAGTGACCTGCCTTTGGTGTCTATCGACTACAATTCCAACCCGCTGTCTTCCATTGTGGACGCCCAGTGCACGGATGTGATCAACGGCAACATGGTCAAGGTTTATGCCTGGTATGACAACGAGGCGGGATATTCCCACCGGATGACCGATCTAGCCCGGATGATCGGAGAAACCTTGTAGAGGAAACGGATGACGATGCACAGGAGGTTTTAATGACACGCAGACCTTTGATCGCGGGCAACTGGAAAATGTTCAAGACCGGGCCCGAAGCCGTAGACACCGCCACGCACATAGCCAAGGCCTGCGCCGATGTCCGGGATGTGGACATCATGATAGCGCCGGCCTATGTCTGTCTGCCCCTGGTGGCCGAAGCCCTTGCCGGCACCCCGGTCCATCTGGGTGCCCAGAATCTGCATTTTGAAAACCAGGGCGCGTTCACCGGTGAAATTTCCGCTGATATGCTTAAGGCAGCGGGCGCAGAATACGTTATCATCGGTCATTCTGAAAGACGTCAGTATTTTGATGAAACCGATGAAACCGTAAACAAAAAAATCAGGTCCGCCGCCGATAAAGGACTCAAACCGATTCTGTGCGTCGGTGAGACAGATGCGCAAAGAGAGGCGGGAAACACCTTTTTAACCCTTGACAAGCAGGTATCAGATGGGGTAAATAGCGTTGATCCGAAAGACTTGCAGGATCTGGTCGTAGCTTATGAGCCAGTATGGGCAATCGGGACCGGTCACACGGCCGGACCGGATCAGGTCGATGAAGTACACCGGTTTCTGCGCGATCTTCTGGGCAAACGGATATCCCCGGACCTGGCCCGAAACGTAAGGATTCTTTACGGCGGGTCTGTCAACCCGGGCAATATCCGTGAGCTGATGTGTATTCAGGATGTGGACGGTGCCCTGGTGGGGGGAGCCAGCCTGGATGCAAAGATTTTTACACAAATAGTTAAATTTGATTGATACTATATGACAACACTGATCACTGCCTTGCATGTCACCGTTTGTATTCTGCTGATCTTGATTGTACTGCTTCAAAGCGGCAAGGGAGCGGAGATGGGGGTGTCCATCGGCGGGGGCGGTAGCCAGACCTTGTTTGGCGCCTCCGGCCCGGCTACAATTCTGACCAAAATAACCACTGTGATTGCTATCATCTTCATGGTGACGTCTCTGACCCTGGCCTATTTTTCCGGAAACAAGGCAGAAAAAAGCATTATTACCTCCCAGACGGCCCCGGTTGAGCAAACCACGAATTCCGGGTCTGACTGATCGCTATGTTATGCCGGCCGAAGTGGTGGAATAGGTAGACACGCACGCTTGAGGGGCGTGTGGGGAGACCCGTGGGAGTTCAAATCTCCCCTTCGGCACCAAAATTTGACAGCCATGGGCAGCAATGTTCATGGCTGTTTTTTGTTTCAAGACCCGGCCTTCGGGCACACAGCCGGCTTGAATTTTTCATCAGCCTGCTTACTTTATGGCATTATGACACACACACAGAATTCAGGGGTCCATGATCCCAAAAAAATGGAAAAAGAACTAGGGGAATTTTTGAACAAAAAATTCGGTGGCAGCGTTCGAATCATTACTCCCTCGACCCAGATTCAGAAAACCTCTGACAGCGGCACCCTGCCGAAAGAAGAAAAAAAGGAGCTAGTCAACTTTCAAATCAAACCCTCGGAACTGATCGCATATCTGGACCAGTATGTGGTCCGTCAGGGCCAGGCCAAATCGATTTTGGCCACCAAGATTTGCACCCATTTCAACCGGATACGGCATCAGGAAACCAGAGAGGACAAAGGGGTAAAGATCACCGGTAATATAAAATCCAACATCCTTATGCTGGGCCCGACCGGTATCGGGAAAACCTATTTAATCAAACTCATTGCAAAAAAAATCGGGGTTCCGTTTGTCAAGGCGGATGCCACCAAGTTTTCAGAAACCGGGTATGTGGGGGGTGATGTGGAGGACCTGATCCGGGACCTGGTCAAGGAAGCGGATGATGATATTGCGCTGGCGGAGTGCGGCATTGTGTATCTGGATGAAATCGACAAAATTGCGGCCAGCCCGGATGTTGTCGGGACTCAAGTGTCCAGGACCGGGGTTCAGCGGGCGCTACTTAAACCCATGGAAGAAACGGACGTGGATCTGAAAGTTCCCCATGACCCGGTATCCATGATGCAGGAACTGGAACGGTACCAGCGGACCGGAAAACGGGTGTCCCGCCGGGTCAACACCGCCAATATTCTGTTCATTCTCAGCGGAGCGTTCAACGGGCTCACCGACCTGGTCCGGACGCGGCTGTCCCGCCAGGCCATCGGGTTTAATTCACCGATCATCCGCACCCAAGACGAGACGTCTTTGCTGAAACAGACCCGGACGGAAGATCTGGTCAAATTCGGGTTTGAATCCGAGTTTATCGGCCGGGTGCCCATCCGTTGCTTTCTGAACGAACTGAGCGAAGCCGATCTATACGCCATTCTCAAAATGCCCAACAACCCGGTGATTCTGAGCAAGCGTCTTGATTTTGCTGCATACGGCATCCATATCGTGTTCACGGATGAAGCACTGAAATGGCTTGCCCATCGGGCATCCAAAGAAAATACCGGTGCCAGGGGACTGGTGTCAGTGGTGGAAGACGTATTGCTTCCCTATGAAGAAAAACTGCCGTCCGGTTCCGTCACCCGGCTGGTGGTGACCGAACCGGTGATCACGGACCCATCCGGCACCTTAAAGGACCTTTTGAGCGGCCACCCGGTCCATGACTGGCATGCGATGTACAACCAGGCATTAGAGGCAGATATCCAGTATCTGACAGATTATATTCTGGGCCATGCCGGCAGCCTGTCATATTCCCATGGCCTGGATCTAACCCCGGTCCGGTGCGACATGGTGGCACGGTACTTCTTCGCCCATGTTCTTGAAATCGATGACGCGATCCTAAAAATAAAAACTATCCATGACCAAGTTAAGGAGATTGAACAGGAACTCTCCCGAAGCATGGGGGTGACCCTGTTTTTTGAAGAAGATGCCATTGATTTTCTCATGACTCAATTCATCGAGCATCAGGTATCATCAGAAGATATTTTATCCAACCTATACAACGCGTTTTATGACGGGCTTAATCTGATCAAGGAGAAAACCGGTAAAAACCGCTTTTTTCTGACCAAAGAAAATCTGCAGGACAGCGAAGCCTATCTGAACGATCTTATCAGGAAAGAACTCAAATGATTGGAATTTCAAAGCTTTATTGCGGTACGGTGGAACCCTCGGATACGCTGCGGTATTCACGCCACTCAGGAACCCTTCCCTCCCACCTGCTCCAGTTTTCCATTGACAAGAAACCGGTGGTGGTCTGGAACATGACAAGGCGGTGCAATCTGAAATGCGTGCACTGTTATGCCCGGTCCGAGGACATTTCCTATGATAACGAACTCACCCATGACCAGGCCGTTGCATGATGGATGACCTGGCGGATTTCGGCGTGCCCGTGCTGCTGTTTTCCGGCGGCGAACCCCTGGTGCATCCCCGGCTGGTGGAATATGCCCAATATGCGGTATCCAAGGGAATGCGGGCCGTCATCTCCACCAACGGAACCCTGATCACCCGAGAAAAAGCACAAACGCTCAAGGAAATCGGGCTGTCTTACGTGGGCATCAGCCTGGACGGACTGGAACCCACCCATGACATGTTCAGGGGCGTGCCCGGATCGTTCAAACGGGCCATAGCCGCCATCGAACACTGCCAGGCCGCCGGCATCAAGGTGGGGCTCCGTTTCACCATCAACAAGCGCAATGTCAAAGACATCCCCGGGATTTTCGATCTGCTGGAGGAAAAAACATCCCCCGGGCCTGTTTCTATCATCTGGTTTATTCCGGCCGGGGATCCGAGATCGCCAAAGAAGACCTGACCCATGAAGAGACCCGGCAGGTCCTGGACCTGATCATGGACCGGACCAGAGACCTGCATGAACGGGAACAGCCCAAAGAAATTCTGACCGTGGACAATCATGCGGACGGGCCCTATCTGTACCTGAGGATGTTGAAAGAAGATCCGCAGCGGGCCGCCGAGGTCCTGGAACTGCTGGAGATGAATGAAGGCAACAATTCCGGCAGGGGCATCGGGTGCATCTCCTGGGATGGTGAAGTGTATCCGGACCAGTTTTGGCGGGAAAAATCCCTGGGCAATGTCAAAGACCGGCCGTTTTCACAAATCTGGACCGATGAATCCAACGATTTTCTCATGAAAATGAAGAACAAGAAAAATTTTGTCAAGGGCCGGTGCGCCCAGTGCCGGTGGCTGTCCATCTGTGCGGGCAATTTCAGGGCCAGAGCCGAATCCGTGGCCAATGACCCGTGGGATGCAGACCCGGCCTGTTATTTGACCGACGACGAAATCAAAAAGGAGTAACCAGATGCTGTTCCCCGATTACAGAGGCCGGCGCATGCGGGCCACCCCGACATTCCGGCGCATGATCAGAGAGACGGTGTTGACCGCCAACGATCTGATCCTGCCGCTGTTCGCCATTGAGGGCAGACAGGTAAAAAACCCATTGACTCCATGCCCGGCCATTTTCAGATGTCCGGTGACCATATCGTGGACATGGCGGTCCAGGCAAACGAGGCCGGCATCCCCGCCATCATTTTATTCGGTATTCCCGATCAAAAAGATCCCCTTGCCACAAAAGCCTATGCCAGGGACGGCATTGTCCAGAAAACCGTGGCGATGGTTAAGGACGCGGTTCCGGACCTTACCGTGATTACGGATGTGTGCCTGTGCGGATACACGGATCACGGCCACTGCGGAGTGGTGGACAACGGGATCGTCGATAATGACGCTTCCCTGGACCTGCTGGCAAAAACCGCTCTGTCTCATGCAAAAGCCGGGGCAGACATGGTGGCGCCGTCTGACATGATGGACGGCCGGGTGGCGGAAATCCGTCAGACCTTAGATGAAGAAGGGTATGCACAGGTTCCCATCATGTCCTATGCAGTGAAATATGCGTCCGCATTTTACGGTCCGTTCCGGCAGGCGGCGGAGTCTTCGCCTCAGTTCGGGGACCGGAAAACCTATCAGATGGACCCGGCAAATGCCGTGGAAGCCATCCGGGAAGCCACCATGGACATTGAGGAAGGCGCGGACATTATCATGGTGAAACCGGCCCTGGCATATCTGGACATCATCCTGAGGCTCAAACAGGAAATCGATCTGCCCATTGCCGCCTATAACGTGTCCGGTGAATACAGCATCATGAAAGCCGGGGAAATTATGGGCTGGGTGGATGCCGCCGACCTGATCCTGGAAACACTGACCGCCATTAAACGGGCCGGAGCCGACATAATTCTGACCTATTCCGCCATTGACGTTGCAAGACATCTGGAGGCATCATGACCCATCCTCACCAGGATTTTCAGCATTATTCCGGCCATGGCGGCGCCAAAGACCACCAAACAGGCGACAGCACCCCTGCTTTGCGCCTGGTGGCCTGGGAAGCCACCCGGCGCTGCAACCTTGCCTGCAAGCACTGCCGGGCCGTGGCCGAAGATCATCCCTATGACAATGAACTGGGCACTGCGGAAGCCTATACCCTTTTAGACCAGATCCGGGAAGTAGGCACTCCCATCATCATTCTCACCGGCGGGGAACCGCTGCTCAGAGAGGATATATTTGATATTGCGACCCATGGTCACCGCATCGGGCTGCGCATGGTCATGGCCATCAACGGGACGCTGCTCACACCGGGCCTTGTGGAAAAACTGAAAACTTCCGGGATCCAGCGCATCAGCATCAGCCTGGACGGTGCGTCTCCGCAAACGCATGATGAGTTCAGAGGCCTGACCCATGCGTTTGACGATGCCATCCGTGGCATCGGGTACGCCAAATCCGCCGGCCTGGAATTCCAGATCAACACCACCATCACTCAGACGAATCTGTCGGAAATTCCCAAAATACTGAACCTGGCGGAAGAGTTGGGTGCCGTGGCCCATCACATCTTTCTGCTAGTTCCCACGGGCCGGGGAAAATATATTGTGGATTCCGCCATTGACGCGGAACAGTATGAGCAGACCCTGAACTGGTTCTATGACCAGCGGGACAAAACACCACTCCAGTTGAAAGCCACCTGTGCTCCCCATTATTATCGGATTCTGCGCCAGCGGGCCCATGCCGAAAGAAAGACTGTGTCTTTTGAAAGCCATGGACTGGATGCCGTCACAAGAGGGTGTCTGGCCGGTACCGGATTCTGCTTTATCTCTCACGTGGGCCGGGTCCAGACCTGCGGGTTTCTGGATGTAACCTGTGGTGATGTGCGGACCCAGTCGTTCGGGGATGTCTGGAAAATTCAAAGGTGTTCAATGAATTGCGGGATTTTCTCAACTGACTGGCAAATGCGGTACTTGTGAATTCGTCCGGGTCTGCGGCGGATGCCGGGCGCGAGCTTATGAAGCCTCAGGCAGTTATCTGGCCGAGGAACCGTTATGTTCCTACCAGCCGAAGAAAAAACCCTGAAACCGTCCATGAAACGGGTGTAACATCATCTGCCCCATCACAAGGAGACACCTGCGTGGTATTTAATCTGTTCAGAAGAAAAAATATACAAAAGGAGCAGGAGCGGCTCGGAGAACAGGAGCGCATCAAAGCACAGGAGGCACTCGCCGAAGAGCAGCGGATCAAGGACCAAAAAGCTCACAGGGAAAGGGAGCAGGCCCGACTGGATGAGCAGGAACGGGTCCAACAACAGGCGCGATTTAAAGAGCAGGAACAGCTCCGGGAACAGACTCAGATCAAACAAGAAAAACAATTCGGACAGGAAGCAGCGTTCAATGAGCTGGCCCGGCAGGAAGAACAGGAAAATCAAACGTTCCGCGAACCACTCAATCAGCCGGAAACCGCTGCGTATCAGGAAAAGCCCATCTCCTCCGCACTTCCGGAAAAAAAGGTCTTTTCAACCGCCTTAAAACCGGGCTAAGCAAAACCCGGGAGGTGCTGAACACCGATATCAACGACCTGTTCAGATCAGCCCGCAAAATTGATGACGACCTGTTTGAGGAACTGGAAGAAATTCTGATCACATCAGACCTGGGCATGGATATCGCCCTGGATATGATGGACCGGATCCGAAAAAAAGCCGGCCGGCTCTCCACGGCCGACCAGCTCAAAGCCGTGCTCAAAGAGGAGCTGACCGCTTTGTTCCCCCCGACTGGGCAGGGCACGGTTGCCTCCCCTGCCCTGCCCAAACCCCATGTAATCATGGTGGTGGGGGTCAACGGTACCGGCAAAACCACCACGCTGGGCAAACTGGCGGCAAGGTTCTCCAGAGAAAACAAACGGGTACTGATTGCCGCGGCAGACACCTTTAGGGCTGCTGCCATCGAACAGGTGGGGATCTGGGCCGACCGGGCCGGGGCTTCCGTTGTGCGCCATAAACAAGGGGCTGATCCGGCGGCCGTGGCCTATGACGCAGTGGAGGCGGCCATGGCCCGGGGAATGGATGTCCTTTTGATTGACACGGCCGGCCGGCTCCATACCCAGAAAAACCTGATGGAGGAGTTAAAAAAAATCAAACGCACGGTAGGTAAAAAAAATGCCCGGCGCTCCCCACGAGGTCTTGATGGTGCTGGATGCCACCACCGGCCAGAACGCCATTTCCCAGGCAAACAGGTTTCATGAGGCCGTAACCCTGACCCAGCTGGCACTGACCAAGCTGGACGGCACGGCCAAAGGCGGAATCGTTGCAGCTGTGGCCGGCACCCTGAACCTGCCGATCCGGTATATCGGCGTGGGGGAACACATGGACGATCTCCAGGAATTTAACGCAGTCCGGTTTGTCAACGCCCTGTTTGATTAGCCGCAGAATCCACTCTTTCGCGCAACGTCCGGATGCCGGGAATGATATAACGAAGAACACCAATAAACCCGTTTTTCATGTCCTTCATGTGCTTTGTGGAAAATTAATCTGACAGCCCTGAAAGGAGCAACTGTGTTTGGCATTGAAAATTATGCCGGATTTGTGGCGGCTGCCATTATTTTGAACCTGACGCCCGGGGCTGATACCCTATATATTCTGACTCGAAGCATTGCCCAGGGCTCCCGGGCCGGACTGGTATCTGTGGCCGGGATCATGTCCGGGTGCGTGGTCCATGTGCTGGCTGCTGCTTTTGGCCTGTCGTTGATACTGACCACCTCGGCCTTCGCTTTTTTTCTGGTGAAATGGACCGGTGCCCTCTACCTGATTTTTTGGGCATCAAAGCCCTGACCACCCGTGCCCCAGCGTTTGAAACCCAAAACAGCCGGTTTACAAATAAAGCTCTGGTCACCATCTACCGGCAGGGGGTGATCACCAACATCCTCAACCCCAAAGTGGCCCTGTTTTTTCTCTCTTTTTTGCCCCAGTTCATCAACCCGGCCAATGCTGAGGGCCCGGTGCCGTTTCTGGTTCTCGGCAGCACCTTTCTGGTTACAGGCACTCTCTGGTGCATGGTTTTGACCCGGACCGCCACCCGGATGACCCATATGTGGCGCGAAAACGCCGGTATCGGCATGTGGATGCAGAAACTGTCCGGTGTGATTTTTATCGGATTCGGTGTAAATCTGGCCTTGAATTCCCGGCCATAAGCGAATGTCTGATAAAGAGGATTGGCCAGCAGGGTCAACCTGTCAGAAAAACTCGAAATCAAACTAACGAAAGGAAGCGGTGAAGAATTTCCGGCGCATCCGGTCAAAGTGATCGGCCAGCACCTTTCTTCGAAACGGCCCCATGGATCTCGTGTCCCGGGACAGAATCAGATCAGACAGATTCCCAATCTCTTCCACCATGCTGGAGACTTCCTCATTCCAGTCCCCTTTGTCCATGGCGCCATACCACAACCGAAAGGTCTGGGTATAAAGCGGTCTGAAATCTCTCTGAGAACCGGGTTGCCTGCAGCGTCGTGTATCATGTTGCGGATCTCAGTGTCTATGGCAGCCAGGGCTTTCCGGTCTTTGTTGTCAAACAGTGCCCGACACCGTTCCTGAATCTCACTGGTCAAAAGCAGATGGGTCTCATTGAGCTGATCCGCAGCCAGCTGGATTTCCAGTACTTCGCACTCAAACCGCACTTGAAACACATGCATGATCTTATTGAATTCAATTTCCGTCACCATGCTGCCGGTTCTGGGAATGATCCGGAGCAGCTGTTCCCACTCCAGCCGGTTCAGGACATGACGGACCGGTGACCGGCTGACCCCGAATTCCTTTGCCAGTATGTTTTCGTTAAGAATCTGCCCGGGTTGATATTCCATGTACAGAATCCGATCCCGCAGGATGTTGAACATGTTTCGATTCATGGTCTACTGCCTCATTTGGTTGACGTCATCATACGTTTGGACCAGATTTCAGGGCTAAACTGCATTTTAACATTTTTTTTATGGCCCGGTCCCAATAAAAAAGCTTGACATGAAAATTATCTCACTGGTATACCAGTAACAAGATTAATGATAATTATAAAGGTATTTTTACAGAAATACAAATCTTTTCCACCCCAAACACTTACGATTACTGGAGAGCCATGACCGTTTATCGCATCCACAGGAAATCCCAGGCATGGTATGGAGAGTCCATCGGCATCCTGATTCTGGATGCCGCTTACCCCTGTGTTCCCGGAAATGTGGGCAATGCCAGCACGTTCCCCTTTCCGGTAAGGTATGAGAGAGTGGCTGGCGCATCCATTGACCGGCTGCTCAACCAGCAGGATCCGACCCTGGCCGAACCGTTCATCCAAGCGGCAAAAATATCCAGGACCAGGGAGTCAAAGCCATTACCGGGGCTTGCGGGTTTATGGCCCTGTTCCAGCGGGAAGTGATCGCAGCCGTGGATATTCCGGTATTTCTTTCCAGCCTGCTGCAGATTCCTTTGATCTATCAAATGACCCGAAAACCGGTGGGTGTCATCACTGCCAATGCCTCCAGTTTGAAAAAAGCGCATTTCGATGCCGTTAATGTGACGACGGATATTCCGGTGATCATTTCCGGCATGGAGACCCAGCCGGAATTCTCCAGCGCCGTCCTCGAAGAAAAAGGCACGCTGGATTCGGACAAAGTTCAAGATGAGGTGGTAGTCGTGGCTAAAATCTGGTGAAAGACCACCCGGACATCGGGGCGGTGGTTTTGGAATGCAGCGACCTGCCGCCCTATGCCCATGCGGTTCAGGATGCGGTACACCGTCCGGTGTTTGACTTTTTCACCATGATTCAGTATATCCATACGAGCTTGGTAAGAACCCCTTTTACCGGGTTTATGTAACACAACCACATAATATTTAAGGAGGAAGACATGAAGAAAGGACAAAGGCTGATTCAGGGTTTGATGGTGTTGACAGTCTGTGCAGTGCTTGCGATGGCTGTACCGCTGACAGCTCAGGCAAAAGAGAAGGTGTTCAAATGGCAGCCGTCATCCTGGCTGTCTTCTGGCATCAGCTGGGATACCATCAACGACATCTCCAAAAAAGTGACTCAAAAAACCAGCGGCCGGCTGGTCATGACTCCCAGCTCTCCGGGTGCCATCGTTCCGGTGCCGGAGCAGCTGGAAGCCGTGAGCATGGGCATCATGAAAGCCACCTTTATCTGGCCCGGATATTTCCCTGGACAGCTGCCTGTGGCATTTATGCATGGGGATTGTTTCGCAGCCCCGCACACCATTGCCGAATTGCGCTACCTGTATGAAGAATACGAAGACGGCAAAATCATGAAGATCCTGAGGGACGCGTATGCCGAACATGGCGTCTATCTGGTGGGCAACCTCTACTGGACCCTGGACAACCTGATGATCTCCAAGGTCCCCATCAATGGCGCAGATGACATCGCAGGCAAAAAATTCCGCTCCTCCGAACTGATCGCACTGCAGCTGGCCGAACTGGGCGCCGGCACCATCTGGGTTCCCGGAGATGAAATCTACACCATGCTGTCCACCGGTGCCGTAGATGCCATCACTTTTCCCATGCCGCTGATATGGTAGCCATGGGCTTCCATGAAGTGACCAAATACTGGATCAAATACCCCACTGCTGTGGGACCGGCCGCCGATGCCTGATCGTGAACATGAAAGAATGGGAAAATCTGCCCCAGGATCTGAAAACCATTCTGGCCAGTTCCGTGGCCAACGGCAGTTACAGAAACGAGACCGAAGCGGAAAAAGAGATTTCCAAAGCCTGGGACTTTGTTGAAAAACAGGGTATTGAAATCATTGAATGGTCAGAAGAAGATGCGGTAAAACTGGCCGGCACTGCCCGGAAAGTCGTTCCTGAGAAATATATGAAAGACAAAGCATTCAACGAAATCTTCAAGACGGTTGAAAAATGGGCCATGGAAATGGGGTATTGGGCAGAATAGCCTTTAAATCATAAGAATCGGCTTATAAATAAAGTCCAAATAAACGATAAAGCCTCCTTCGATAGCTGGTGGGGGCTTTATCGCTTCTGATGTCAATCGAACATGAAAAGAGGTAAAAAATGAGACGCGTCCTGGCATTCATCGACAGTGTCAGCGAATGGAGCGGGAAACTGGTCAGCTGGCTGATCATGATCATCATGGCCGTCCTGCTCATTGAAGTGGCATTGCGTTTTTTATTCAACGCTCCGACCATCTGGATTCATGAACTGTGCATGCATCTGTTCGGGTTCTTTTCTGTGCTTGCCGGGGCCTATGTACTTCTGCACAAACAACATGTCAAGATCGATATTATTTATTTGCAGTTTTCCCCCCGGGTCCGTGCGGCCATTGATACAGTGACGTATATGGTTTTTTCATGTATATCGGGCCATGTTTTATTACGGTTCCATCCTTGCGATCCGAGCTGTGGAGTTAAACCAAACGGTATCACCATCTCCATGGGGGTCTCCGTTATGGCCGCTCAAAATATCATTACCAGTGGCCGCCTTACTGCTGCTGCTGCAGGGACTGGCCGATTTCATCCGTACGGTTAGTTTCGCTGTGACCGGAAAGGAGATGTCATGACTTTTGAATGGCTACCGATTATCGTTCTCGTTTCCGGCCTGATGATCGGGCTGATTTCCGGATTCCCCATGGCATTTACGTTGGGCGGCAGTTCCATTGTTGCGTCCTGGATCTTCATCGGATTTGACAGTCTGCCTTATGTGGCCACCAATACGTTCGGCATGATGACCAACGTCATTCTGATTGCCATGCCGTTGTTCATTTTCATGGCCTGTGTGCTGGAAAAATCCGGGGTAACCCATGATCTGTACAATTTCATGCACCAGCTTTTAGGGTCCTGAACGGGGGATTGGCCATGGGAACCGTGGCCATCTGCGCCATCATTGCGGCCATGTCCGGGGTGAGCACCACCGGCGTGGTGACCATGGGAATCATCGCGCTGCCCATCATGCTTCAAATGAAGTACAACAAAAGCATCGCCATCGGGCCGATTCTGGCGGGCGGGGCTCTGGGCCTGCTCATTCCTCCCAGTGTGTCCCTGGTCATCTACGGCATGATTGCCCGTGTGTCCATTGGCCGGCTGTTTGCTGGCGCCATTATTCCCGGCATGATCCTGGTGTTTCTCTACATGGGCTATATCGGAATCCGGTGTTATCTGAATCCCAGCCTGGGTCCGGCCCTGCCCAAAGAAGACCGGGTCCCTTTAATCGAAAAATTGAAACTGGCCAAAAGCCTGGTGCTGCCCCTCCTCATCATCATTTCGGTGCTGGGTTCAATTTTTGCCGGTCTGGCCTCTCCCACGGAAGCGGCCGCGGTCGGGGCCGGGGGTGCGGTGCTCAGTGCTGCCATCAACCGCAGACTGACCTGGGACGTGCTCAAGGACGCCTGCTTCCGTACCATGTCCATCAACGGCATGATCATGTGGATTCTGTTCGGAGCCGCCTGCTTTACCAGTATCTTTTTCCGTACAGGCGGCCAGGGCCTGATCGGAGATATGATGCTGGGTTTGGAAAACAAGGCGGTCATTTTTGGTATCATCCTGATCACCCTGATTGTTCTGGGATTTTTCCTGGATGAAATTACCCAAATCATGATTACCGTACCGGTATTTCTGCCCATCGTGGTTCATCTCGGATATGATCCGGTCTGGTTCGGAGTTCTTTTCATGACTCAGGTGCAGATGGATTACCTGACCCCGCCCTTTGGATTCACTCTTTTTTACCTCAAGGGAGTGGCACCGCCCGAGGTGAGCATGGCGGATATCTATAAATCGATTCTGCCGTTTTTATGCATGCAGCTGTTTGTGGTGCTGCTGATTCTGTTCTTTCCGCAGATCGTCTTGTGGCTGCCTGAAGAGGTCTTCGCCCTCAGGTAACCTTACGTCCACAACCACTGACTGTACTATGAAAACTGTTGAAAAATCTTACACTGGTTTTCAGGCGGTAATGTCTGATAACCAGTGTTTTTTTTTAGGAACCCGCAAGGAATCCATCATGAACTTCATTCACACCATCACCACGGTCGATACGCACACCATGGGTGAACCCACCCGGGTAGTCACCTCCGGCATCGCCCACATTCCAGGAAAGCAGATGATCGACAAAAAGCACTGGCTGGCCCGAAACAAGGATCATATCCGTCAAATGCTCATGCTGGAACCCAGAGGTCACCAGGACATGTTCGGTGCCATTCTCACAGAGCCGGTCACAGAAGGCGCCCAGGCCGGGGTGATCTTCATGGACAGCGGCGGGTACCTGGATATGTGCGGCCATGGAAGTATGGGAGCCGTGGCAGTGCTTCTGGAAACCGGAATGCTGTCTTCAGACTGTCCGAAAACGGACAACACCCTGGCCCTGGACACGCCAGCCGGACTGATCCATGCCCGGGCCGTTATGGAGAACGGCCGGGTGTCCCAGGTGACCATTCGAAACCGGGAATCCTTTTTCTGTGAATCCATGGAGATCCACTTGGATCCGGTCGGTCCGGTACCGGTGGATATCGCCTATGGCGGCAACTATTTTGCACTGGTGAATGCCAATCATTTGAATCTTCCGGTGACACCGGACCATTTGGAACCGCTCAAAAAACTGGGACTGGCCATCAGAAAAGCGGTGAACCGTCAGTTCACATTTTCCCACCCGGTGACGGGACTTCCGGCCACAGTGGACTTGACCGAAATTTACGAAAACACCGATCCCCCTCGAAACATTGTGGTATTCGGTGCCGGACAGGTGGACCGGTCTCCCTGCGGTACCGGCACTAGCGCCAAAATGGCGTTTCTTCACCACAAAAGCCGGCTAAAGCCCGGCGAACCCTATGACTATCTCAGTGTTTTCGGTACCCGGTTCACAGGGAAAATCATCCGGGAAACAACTGTTGGCGGCCGGCCGGCCATTGTGCCGGAAATCACGGGAAAGACCTGGATCACCGGATTTCATCAATTTGTGGTGGATGATACCGATCCCTATGGATTCGGATTTTCCATGCCGCAGCCTTCCTGAAATATTTCGGTATCAGACGGGCGTAGACACGGCATCAATCAGGGCTGGCAGCTGATCTCGGCTGAATCCCAGAACATTCAGGGATTCAGCAAGACGACGGGTATCCATCCGCTCCAGTTCCTTCCCCATGGAGAATCTGGACTGGATCAGGTCTGAAATAAACACCAGGTGGGTCAATTCAGGTTCTGTTTCCGCTTTTTCCGGTTCATGGTGGCAAGCGATGGGGTCTTTCAAGATATCCGGCAATCCCCACAACGTTACCAGCGTTCTGCCGGTTTCGGCATGCGTGGTCTTAAAACATTCTTTTCAATGGTGATCAAATCCTCTCCATCCTCCATAATCCGGCGATAAAAAAACGGAATGGCCTCTGACACATACTGATCCAGGACCACTTTTCCGATATCATGAAGCAGTCCGGCGGTATATGCCACTGCCGGCGACACCCGATTCGGTGTCATTTTTGCCAGCCGTTCACAGGCAAGGGCCATATCCAGAGAATGGCTGTAAAGCCCCCCCTTGCAGAGAGAATACCCTCGGCTGTATTCAAAAAAACCGGAATCCACCGCAGCAGACAACACCAACAGCAAAAAACGCTTCTCTCCCAGCATAATCAGGGCTCTGTCAATGGAATCGGGGTTTATTCTCCGGCTGAACAGGGCGCTGTTGCACAACTGAAGCACTTTGGCACTGATCACCTGATCCTGTCTGACTTCTTTTGCCACGTCCCCTAAGCTGTTAATTTCATTATGGATCATACGCAGCAGCTTTAACGCAATCTGAGGAATAGGCTTGATCGTCTGGATGGTGTCGGCAATCTGTTCCGGGGTGGGACAGACAGGAACCAGTGAATTGTGAGACATATCCGGAAAGAGCACCGGTGTGATACGGGTATCTCCACAGGACAGATTCAGGCTTAGCTGGCAGGTGAAATAACCGCCGATTTCTTTTTCCAGGATCCGGATGCCTGCTTTTCCAAGCAGGTGACACGCGATTTCCGAGGTCCGCCCCCCAAGATCCAGATCCAGATCCATCTGGGAAGCGGGACCGATCAGGCCGCCGCCCGCCATGGTTGCCTTGATCCGCTTTGTTTGTGCCCCCTGGGCGCAAAGCGCTTGAATGAACAGAGGCAGTCCGGTGCGGGCATACTTTTCAGGCTGCCAGACACTCCCGCCGTCAACAGGTTCCGGAAGCAGCAGATGATGAAGCCCCCCTGTTTCTGCTTCGGAATCCCACAAGGCCACCCCCACCACAACTGCCCAGATAGGCATCCAGGACAAGAGGCTGTTTCCTGGATACCACAAAACTACCGGAGGGCACAATCTGTCGCTGCATGTCTGTCATTTATAGTTTCGGTCCTTTCAACACATTATGATTCTTTGAGGATACATAACCGCAATCCGTCCATAAATCAGATACAGATTGATGTATGGCACCACCTGACAATATATGTCAAGTTCTTCAATATTTTCTGAAACATACTTGGATGAAAAAAAAATCCCTTGCAAAGGCGGGGCCAAAAAATCATCTGACTTCATTGATCAAATGTGTAAACAGCCGGCCGGCCGCCCCGAAAAAATGAAGTCAACACCTTGACCCGGAAGACCGTCTGACTTTTTGTGGGGCCATACCTGGATTCAGAAACGCTTTTCTGCAGGCAAGCCCTGGGAAGGTTTCCCGGGCGGCCCGGCTTTCTGAAAGTTCAATTGAAGTCGTAACAATCGACTCTCCATCCCCGGCACCTGCCAGCACTGTTCCCCAAGGGTCAATCACCATGGTGTGGCCCACCAGCTGAATGCCGTTGTTCATACCGCAGCCGTTGGCGCAGACCAGGTAACACTGATTTTCCAGTGCCCGAACCCGGTTCAGCAGAATCCATGGCTCCAGCCGGGGATAGGGCCAGGCAGAACACACCAGAAACAGGTCGGCACCCTGATCCACCATGGCCCGGAACAGCTCAGGAAACCTTAGATCAAAACAGGTGGCCATCCCAAGCCCACCGAACGGCGTATCCACCACCACCGGGGTATCACCAGGGGTCAGAATCTGTGTTTCCCGGGATTGAAATCCAAACAAATGGATTTTCCGGTAGACGTCCAGAATATCGCCCTCCGGCGACACCAGCACACTGGTATTGTAAAAATGATCTCCCTTTTTCTCCACAAAACTGCCGGTATGCAGCATTATTTTCAGCGCTTTGGCCAGGTCCCTCAGGCAGTTCAACAGCGGCCCTTCCAAAGGCTGGGCATCTGTTTCATACCGGTTAAAGTTCATGAAACCGGTTAGCCAAATTTCCGGCAGTATCACCAAATCCGTGTTCCGGCATGATCGAATGGCTTTTTCCGCTTTTTTAAAAGTTGCTTCAGGATCATTTTCTACTACAGATAACTGGATGGCGGCAACTTTCATAACACCTGTCCTTCAACCAATTGAAATGTTGTCACTTTGATCTTGTCAAACCCATCTTCACCACATTATCCGAACTTCGTTTAATCATTTAACCATACCACTCTTTTCAGCGATCAGCCATTTTTATTTGATCTATAGGTGTCTCTATCCAAAACCCAAAAAATACCCCTGATGTTTGCATTTGACTCAAATAGCGGTTATAAGGTTATTTCAGCGGGTTGACGCTTGCTCAGCCTGGGCATCTAACTAGCAAAAACAAGAGAGTTTTAACAGACATGTTCATTCCTCTGACCTATTTAAACGAGACATATTAAAAAGCAACCATGTTTTTTTTTACCATTCGCACCCGATTGATTCTGGTACTGACACTGATCCTGCTGTCCGGTTTTTTCATCACCAATGTCATTTCCTACCGGGCATCCAAGCGCCAGATTCATTCTTCCATTATAGAAAACAGCCTGCCGCTGGCCAGGGACAATATCTATTCGGAAATCCTGCGGGATCTGGCCAGGCCCATTTTTGTTTCTTCACTGATGGCCAATGACACGTTTCTCAAAGACTGGGTAAAAACCGGGGAAAATCAACCAGCTCAAATCATTCGATATCTGACGGAAATTCGGAAAAAATACGGATTTTTCTCTTCTTTTTCGTATCAGATATCACGAAAAACTATTATCACTTCAAGGGCATACTCAAACAGATTCATCCGAATAACGACCATGATGTCTGGTATTACCGGTTCAAAGAAAAAAATACAGCATATGATCTGGTTGTGGACACCAATGAAGCGGAACAGAATTACCTGACTATTTTCATCAATCACCGCCTCATGTCAGATGACGGCCAATTTTTGGGGGTAGTGGGGGTGGGCCTCAATTTTGACCGGGTGGCATCGCTTCTGAATGATTACAAGGACAGGTATGACCGAACGATCTACATGGCCGGTCCGGACGGCATCATCCAGGTCCATACCGATCAATCCAAGATCCTGACCACTTCTATTTTTGAAGAGCCGGGGCTGGGAGAAATCGCCCATGACATTATGGCCGCCGGAACGCAGCCGGCATTTTTCGAATATGATGCCCACGGCAACCACATCCTGCTGACCAGCCGGTTCGTGGAGGAACTGGACTGGTACCTGCTGGTGGAGCAGGATGAAACCCTGGCGCTCAAATCGATTCAGACCACGTTTGTTCAGAACTTTTTCATCGGTTTGGGCATCACACTGATCACCATTTTGTTTGCCATTCTGATGATCAATTATTTTCAACGTCAGCTGGAAGTCATGGCTACCACGGACAAGATGACCCATGCCTACAACCGGCGGGAATTTGAGCGCCGGTTCCATTTTCATACGGAGGGCAACCGCCGAAAGTCCATGGACCTGAGTATTGTTCTGTTTGACATTGACCGTCTGAAAAAACTCAACGATACCCGGGGCCACCTGGCCGGAGATCGGGTCATAAAAGGCATTGCCGGCATTGCCGCCGCCGCCATTCGGGACAATGACATGCTGGTCCGGTGGGGAGGAGATGAATTCGTCATTCTCACTCTGGGAAAAACGGATCAGGCGGTTTCAATCGCCCGCCGGATTTTAGAGGAGGTTCAAGCCCATGATTTTCAGACGGACACCCTCATGCCAACACATTTCAAATGTCAATTTCCTGCGGTGTGACCGGTTATGTGGCAGGCAACACCATGGATACGGTGATGGCCCGGGCTGACAAAGCCCTGTACCAGGCCAAACATGGCGGGGGTAACCAAGTTGTCCTGTTAGATGAAGCGGATTGATCAGGACTCCAGCATGGCCATGAACCGTTCTTCGTCCAGCACAGGTACATCCAGATCCTTTGCCCGGGCCAGTTTGGATCCGGCATCGGCTCCCGCCACCAGGTAATCGGTCCTTTTCGACACACTGCCGGTCACCTTCGCGCCTAACGCCAGCAGTCTCTGTTTGGCCTCAGACCGGGGCATGGCGGTCAGGGTACCGGTGAGCACCAGAGTTTTGCCGGCAAACACATGGTCTCTTTGTTCCAAAGGTTCGGGCGGAGAATTGACTATGCACACACCGCTGTCCATCAGCCGTGTGACCAGCGCCCGGTTTTCAGGACTGGCAAAAAATCCGGCAATGGCCTCAGCTGTGATGACCCCCAGACCGTGAATGGCCTCCAGGTCTTCTTTGGAGGCGGCCATGAGATCTGCCAGCGTGTCAAAGGTCCGGGCCAGAAGCCGAGCCGCGTGTTCGCCGGTGTGATGGATCCCCAGCGCAAAAATGAACTGATGAAAAGAAATCTGCCGGGCCCGGTCAATGGCTGAAATCAGATTGTGCGCGGACTTTTCCGCCATCCGGTCCAGTGGCATCAGCTGTTCCTGCGTTAACAGGAACAGATCAGCAAATGAGAAGAGCAGCTTTTGATCCACCAGCTGTTCCACCTGTTTTTTCCCCAATCCCTCGATATCAAATCCCTTTTTGGAAACAAAATGGCGGATTCGCTCCTTCAGCTGAGCCGGACAGTCCGCGTTGACGCATTTGACGGCCGCCTCCCCTGCCAGGCGCCGAACAAGCGAACAGCACACCGGACAGTGGGTAGGCATGTCAAACATTTTTTCTTTGCCGGTGCGGTCAGCCGGCAGGATGCTGACCACTTTGGGAATCACATCCCCGGCCCGGGTGATCAACGCATTGTCCCCGATGCGGATATCTTTTTCCGGATCTCATCCATGTTGTGCAGGGTGGCCCGGGACACGGTCACCCCGCCCACAGGTACCGGTTCCAGCACTGCCACCGGCGTCAGGGTCCCGGTGCGGCCCACCTGAACCACAATATCCCGGATCCGGGTAATTTTTCGACGGCCGCAAATTTATAGGCAATGGCCCATCGCGGACTCTTGATCTTTTCCCCCAGTACTTGCTGAAAGTCCATGCGGTCCACCTTGATCACCATGCCGTCGATCTCAAAGGGCAGATCCGGCCGGATTTTGATCAACTCCCGGTAAAACGCCAAAGCCTGATCAATGGAAACCTGTTTTTTCACCAGGGGGTTGACCGGAAACCCCAGTTCGGTAAGGGCACTCAGGAATTCGGACTGGGAATCGAATGCCAGTCCTTCGATCCGGCCCCGGCCATAGGCAAACAGGTCCAGAGGACGGGAAGCTGTGACTGTGGAGTCCAGTTGCCGCAGGGACCCGGCTGCCGCATTTCTGGGGTTGGCAAACACCGGCTCACCCCGGCTCTCCCGCTGACAGTTCAGGTTCTGGAACGCCTCCCGGGAGATGTACACCTCACCCCGGACCTCCAGCAGATCCGGGCAGGGAACACCATCCCCTCTCAATCCCAGAGGCACCGTTCGGATGGTGCGCACATTGTCTGTCACCACCTCTCCCACGACCCCGTCCCCCCGGGTGACCGCCTGGACCAGGAACCCGTTTTCATACCGCAGTTCAACAGCCACCCCGTCCAGCTTGGGTTCGACCGTGTAACAGATATCCTGGCTGCCGATTTTTTGATAACCCTGGCATGAAACGCCAAGATGTCCTGATCGGAGAACGCGTTGTCCAGGCTGAGCATGGGAAGGGTATGCGGTGCATGGTCAAACGCCGGAAGAGGCGGTCCTCCCACCCGCTGGGTGGGGGAATCCGGAGTTTTCAGTCCAGGATTCTCCGTTTCCAGCCGGATTAGTTCCTGCATAAGCCGGTCATATTCGGCATCGGAAATTCTGGGATCATCCAGCACATGGTAATAATAATTGTGATCGTTCAACGACTGCTGAAGCTGTTTGACCCGATGTTTGATGTACGCTTTCATCACCGGCCTCTTTTATGTTTGTCCTCCTTGTTCCGGGCGGAATTCGGCCTCTGCCAGATCCCTTGCAACCTTCAGGATGACGTCGCAGGCTTCTTTCCGGGCGGACTTGAACCGGGAATGCCGAAACCCCGGATCCCAGCTTCCGGCGGCCAGGCTGTCAGATACCACCAGCAGGGCCGCCACATCAACATGTCGAAATGACGCCACGGAAAACAGGGCCGAACATTCCATTTCCACGGCAACCGCGCCCTGCTCCTTGAACCAGGCGACTTTTTTTGGTGTCTCCCGATAAATGGCATCTGTGGTCCATACCGGGCCCTGAACACAGGTCAAGCCCCGGACTTCAAGACTGTCCGAGAGTTTTCCAGTCAGATCCGTATGGGGAAACGTCTGCTGCGTGACCGGATCAAGGGAGGCATAATGTCTGGAAGTCCCTTCATCCACCAGCCCCAGATCCGGCACGATCAGATCTCCCACCTGGATATCCGGCCTCAGGCTTCCGCACCACCCCAGAACCAGAATGCGTTTTGCGCCTCTGGCAATCAATGATTCCATCATCATGGCGGCATAGGGAGACCCCACAAATGGACCGGCCACACTGATCCCCTTCGAATCCGTGATCAGGCGGCTGACGAAAAACGGCACCTCCTGATCAGATGCGGCATTCATGATCGGCTGAATCAGTTTCAAATCCGCTGCCGTGGATATCATGACTGCTACCGGCCCCAGAGACGGGGCCTTCCCGGTTCCCAGGGGCGGTACCAGGGAATCTTCACTCAGGTCCAACCAGGTCGGACAACTCATCTTTTACCTCATCGATAATGTCATACAGCCACATGACATCTTCCACAGACAGGCGGCCTGCTTTAGAAGGCGCCCGGTCTGAGCCGTCTTTTTTTTTCAGGATTCTGGGACCGATCTGCAGTTTAGGCTCGCCGTCTCCATATTGCTGGATGGACACCAACAATCCGGTTTCATCGTTTTTCCACTCTTTCATTTTTTTATCTTTTTCTGGGTCATAACCCGGCATATGATTTCTCCTTTATTTCTTTTTTTCAATGGTACAGATTTCCTGTCCGGCTCTTGAAATCAAAATTCCGTCCGGATCAATGCGGGTATCCAGTAATTTTGCATCCGGCACCGCATCCAGTATGTCCAGCCATGATTCCGACAGTGAAACGATTTCTTTTTGTCCGCCCACAGCCCAAAGGCATCCCCCCCCGCCAGCGCCGGTAAACCGGGCTCCGCAGCGATGCACACAAGCCTCATCGAACAGTTTTTTCCCGGTATCATCCAGCACATCCGGCGTCATTTTCAGCCGAAGCCGGGTTTCTCGAATCATCAGGTCCGCCGCACTGTTATACGATTTGTTTTTTAAAGCCGTGTAAAACGAGCGGGTCAGATCGATGATCCGGGCAAAATCCGTTCGGTTGCTTCCCTTGACAAACCCGTTGACCCACCGTTTGTTAATATCTTTTGACACATGGGGGATACCGCAGTAAGCCACCCGCATATGGGGCATAAACCCCTCACGGTCAGCTTGCGAATCAAATACCGGAAACCGGTCGAACACAGGACTAGTATGTCCCATTTTCCATTCCCACAGATGGGCACCGCCAAATGCGGCAGCCGCCTGGTCCTGAACCCCGCAGGGAACCCCGGCCACACTGGATTCAATGTAATGGGCCAGCCATGCAATCCGGGCCGGATCCACCGGGGTGGCCAAAACGGTGTGAAATGCAGCCAGAATAGCCACAGCCGCAGAAGAAGACCCTCCCAATGCGCTTCGGGGCGGGGATGCGGAATCGATGTGGATATGAACCCCATGGGCGTTAAAATACTGGGCACATGCAAACATCAGCCCCATGGGATGATCAAACGGCGCCGTTCCCCGGTCGAATTCCGCAGTGTCAAATCCTCTGGATGATATTTTGATTCTGCCTGATCGATAAGGAAACAGCGTCACACAGGTCCGCAGATCCATCGCCATATTAAATCCCACCGGGTTGAGATGGGCCAGGGGCAGATAAAAAGTAGAGATATCCAGAGTGCCGCCGACATCCACCCTGCAAGGCACCGACACTTTGACAGGATTATGTTCCAAGATCCGACTTACATCCATGTGTCGTTTCTCAATCGCTTCAAAAATGTCAATGTTTTGAATTCCCTGGCCATGTGAAACGCGATAAACGATTCCAGCAGAATCTGGCCCTCTTTGACCGCCGCACCGGAAAACTTGATCCGCTCCGCTTTTCCCACATCCGTATTGTTCATCCAGACCAACTGCTTCAAAGTCCCCTTGGAAACAGTCAGTCCATACCTGGACCCGTTTACCCGGCACCTGGGGCACACGATATTGCCTTCCTTGAAATCAAACCGCAGCATCTTTTCCGGAATTTGGTCCAGATGAACCCGGCAGGTGCCGCACTTTTCGATGCCGGGAGAAAACCCGGACACACTTATGAACCGGATCTGAAACAGCAGGCTTAACACCTCTATGGGCATTTCGGACCGATCCAGCATATCCAGAGAAAACAGTAGCAGGTGATATACGTCCGGCTGGGCCTTGCCCTCTTCCAGCCACAGATGAACCATTTCCATCCAGTAACTGGCATAGGCGGTTTTATACACATCATACCGAATGTTGGCAAACCCGTTTTCCAATTCGGTCTGCACCAGGGTGATCATCGCGTCTTTTTTTTTCTTGGGAAACCGGCACTGAATATGGTTAAAGGAAAACAGATCCAGGGATCCGGAAAATCGTCTGACGCTCTTTTTTGCATTCCTGGCCATGACCGTGATCTTGCCTCTGTCTTTGGTCATGAACGTGATGATCACATCATGATCCCCATACTCGATACGGCGCAGGAGAATCGCCTCTGTTTCAAAATCCAGCATGTTCCATTACAACATGATCTTGATGTGGGCATTTTTCTTCAATGATTCGATCCATATGGAGAATTTCTCTTCCCCCTCTTCCTGGTACAGGATCTCTTGGATTTCTTCTCTGGCCTGATCCAAAGTCTTTCCAGCCGATTGAATTTCTTCCACGTAAATAATCTGAAATCCCTGCTGGGTTGACACAACTTTAGAATATTCTCCTTGTTTCAACGGCTGAACCGCCGCTTTGATGGTATCATTGAATGTATGGATATCAAATACGCCCAGATCTCCGCCCTCATCGGCGTTGGGGGCCAAGGAAAATTGCCGGGCCGCCTCGGGAAAGGAAAGGCCCTGATCAAGCCTGGACAACACCTGCTGCGCCTCTGATTCCGTCGCCACAAGAATGTTTCGAAGGTAGTATTTTTCATCCCCTTTGAATTTTTCCGGGTGGGCATGATAATACGCTTCGACATCCGCCTGGGTCACAATGATCCGGGACCGGATGACCCGATTGATCAGCAATGTCTGAATCATATCTTCTCGGACACGTTCCCGGTATTTGTCCACGGACATACCGTCTGCGGCAAGGGCCTGTTCCAGTCCTTCCTGATCCAGTCCGTTCTGCTTTTTGAAGTTTTCAATGGCGGCGTTCACATCTTCATCCGAAACCGAGATCTGTTGCCGGACCGCTTCCTGTTTGGTCAGGGTCCGGCTGATCAGGGTCTTAAGCATGTCGCTTTCAATTGTTTCGACCAACTTCTTCTTATCCACCTCGGTTCGCTGGGACTCCGACACCTGTTTGAGATAAGGCTGAACCACCTTGTGCAGCTGCGACAGGGTAATGATATCATCGTTGACCACCGCAACAATTCGATCCACAATTTCCTGAGCTGCTGACACGCCTGCGGGTAAACCTAAAATACAGATCCCTGTCAACCATACAAGGATTTTTCTAATCATGGGTCGTTCCTCATTTTTCTCAATTTGAATTATTTTTTGCATTTAGGTGAGTAGGAAGACTATCATTGAAGCGTGTTTTGCGCAACACCAAAGCCGGCAAACCGACCCGTTTTTTTCGAAACTCTGAAAAGATGAGTGGTTCATCCTGATTAGAAAAAATGACAGGCCGCCACATGACTGCCTGCCTTTCTCCTTGGATACAATGGCGGTATTTTCTGGAAGCAGACCACTTCTGCATGGGGGCATCGGGTGTGAAACCGGCACCCTGAAGGGGGATTTTCCACGGAAGGGATCTCACCTTTGAGAATAATCCGGTGCCGCTCTGTTTCAGGGTCCGGAACCGGCACCGCGGAAAGCAATGCCCGGGTATAGGGGTGTCGGGGTGTTTCATAGATATCCCTGGCATCCCCCATCTCCACAATGCAGCCCAGGTACATCACCGCGATTTTGTCTGCCATGTGCCGGACCACGGAAAGGTCATGGGAGATAAACACATAGGTCAGCCCCAGGGTTTGCTGCAGATCCAGCAGCAGGTTCAGGATTTTAGACTGGACGGACACATCCAGAGCGGACACCGGTTCATCACAGATGATGATCTTGGGATCCATGCTCACAGCCCTTGCAATTCCGATGCGCTGGCGTTGTCCGCCTGAAAACTCATGGGGATATTTAGACAGGCTGTCTTTCGAGAGACCGACACGAGACAGCAGTTGTCGGATTTCTCCGGTCAGATTGGCTGAACGGTATCCATGAATTCTGTATTTTTCTTCCAGAATCTGTTGAACCGTCTGCCGGGGATCCAGTGATTCAAACGGATCCTGAAAGATCATCTGTAGATGGGAGGATAGATCTTTTTTCTGAAAAGCGGTCAGGCCGGACAAGGATTTCCCACGGACGGACACCTCCCTTCAGTGGGTCGTACAACCCCATGATACATCTTCCCAGTGTGGTTTTGCCACAACCGGACTCCCCCACCAGACCGAATGTCTCTGATTTTTCCACAGAAAAGGAGACATCATCCACTGCGTGGACCCAGCCGGTTCGTCTGAGAAACACACCCCCCCGCACGGGAAAATACTTCTTGAGCCGGCTGACTTCCAGGATTGCCATGCCATCCTTCCTATACCGGGGTAAAACAAAAGGGCTTTACATCATGCTTCAGTGCAAAACCCTTATAAAATTCAAATCACAAACAAACTATTGTACGACAACGTTGACTGCAGCGGGACCTTTCTGACCATCTTCAATATCAAAGGTCACCCGGTCTCCCTCGTTCAGGGACCTAAAACCGGTGGCGCTGATCCCTGTATGATGTACAAAAACGTCAGGCCCGTCTTCCTGTTCGATAAATCCATACCCTTTTGCATCATTAAACCATTTTACAATCCCATTTGCCATTACAACTTTCTCCTTACTTTAGGTAAAAATTTGGGGTAGTTTCAAACTTCAGGACGAACCATTGGAATGAACGGGTCTTGCCTTTAGAACGAAACTGCAAAGCCTTTACTATCCCGGCTTTCACTGTATATTATTCGGTTTGTCCCAAAAATCAAGGATTTTTTTTTTATTCAGTTCTTTTTTGGCCTGAATTATCCGGCACCAGATGGCAGGCGGCTGTCCGCCCTTTTCCTGCAAATCTCAATAACGGCGTCTGTCGTCGACATATATCGACGACTTCCGGGCATCTGTCTGCAAACCGGCAACCGTCAGGCATATGGGCCAAATCCGGAACACTGCCGGCAATGGTTGGCAACCGGGTTTTTCTGCGTTTGCTCAGTGAAGGAATCGAAACAAGCAGTCCTTTGGTATAGGGATGAAGTGGACGCTTGAAAAGGGCGCGGACATCCCCGGCTTCCACAATCTGTCCGGCATACATGACCGCCACTTGATCACAGTTTTCCGCGATCACGCCCAAATCATGGGTAATAAGGATAATCGACATGCCCGATCTTTTCTGTAACTCCTTGATCAGGTCCAGAATCTGTGCCTGAATGGTTACATCCAGGGCGGTGGTGGGTTCGTCAGCAATCAGGATATCCGGTTCACAGCTCAGGGCCATGGCGATCATCACCCGCTGGCGGATCCCTCCGGAAAGTTGGTGAGGATATTTATCCATGACCCGGCCCGGATCCGGAATACCCACCCGGTCAAGCATCTCCATGACCCTGGCATGTCTGCGGTCCGACGTCATTTCCGGAAAATGCAGGGAAAACACCTCTTTCATCTGCCGGCCGGCCGTATGCACCGGGTTCAGGGCGGTCATGGGCTCCTGAAAAATCATGGCGATTTTCCGGCCCCGGATCTTCTGCATCTCCTGAACCGGCAGGGTCAGCAGATCCTGCCCCTGGTACAGAATTCTGCCTTTGGCAATCTTTGACACCGGTTTGGGCAACAGCCTCATGATACTCAACGCAGTCACACTTTTACCACACCCGGATTCTCCGGCGATTCCCAGAATCCGCCCGTTTTCCAGTTCAAGGCTGACATGGTCCACCCCCCTCACCCGCCCCTGTTCCGTGGCAAATTCCACCACCAGATCGTTGATGCCCAGCAAAATTTGTGTTGTCACATCGGTTCTCCTGTCACCTGGAACCGGGTATCCAGAATGGTGACCGGCGGCAGGGAGAGTCCCTGTTTCATGGCGGGAACTGTGTCCTCATACAGGTCCGGATCCATCCAGAAAAGCCGCCCACAGTGGATGAAAACGGATCAAACAGGCTGTCAGACATGCGGGTGCCGTGAAATTCGGGCAGTTTCAGCCATCGCCAGAAAGCGGACCGCACGTACGGCACCATGAATGTAGGTACATAGGCACACACCTCATGGATTTTGTTCTGTATGGCTTTGGACAGCCGGGTGCGTTCGTCTTCCTCCAGGCTTTCCCGGTACCGCTCGATCAGGGCATCCAGCTCCGGATCATCGGTATTGGTGATATTGTTGGTCTGGGGCTTGTGGGCGTTGTCCGAATGCCATCCCTCCCAGTAGGACGGCCGCATACTGGTGCTCCATCCCATCCAGGCCACGTCATGCTGTTTTTCCAGAAACTTCTTGAACATGGCAGACGGGTCCAGTTTTTCCAGTTTCAACTCGATGCCGGCTTTGCGAGCCTCTTCCTTGAGCACCACCAGCTGAGGCATGTGATCCTCATACCCGTAGGTGACGGTGACGGAAAACCGCTGCCCCTCCCGGGACCAAATCCCGTCCTCTCCCCGATGCCATCCCTGTCCTGTCATCAAGGACTGCACTTTGTCCACATTATAGGCCAGGGGAATAATGGTGATGTCGGTATATTCCCCATATCCGAAAACGGCTGGGCCAGCCGGAAATAATCGCCCCGCAGCACTTTTTCGATCACCTTGTTGATGTTCATGGCATGAGCAAACGCCATGCGGCGGTAGCGGTCGGAAAACACCGGTCTGTCAAGATTGAGCCACATGCCATGGCTGGGCCGGGGCAGGTCATTGAAAAACCAGATCCGGTGGACATATCCGTTGTCGATCACCCGGGTCCGGGATTTGTCGTACCAGTATTTGGGCTGGACCAGGCCAAAGGTTTCCAGCTCCCCTTTCTTGAAATATTCCCACTGCAGATTGAAATCCCGGATTACGGTAAACTGAACCGTGTCCACATTGAACCGGTGTCTGAAATAGCGCCGGTCTTTTGCCCACCAGCCTTTTTGCGGGCAAACCGGATATAGCGCCCTTTTTTGAATTCAGAAATCTGGTAAGGCCCGGTATTGGGCACCACGGCCCAGTTGTACTCGGAGGTAAAATCTTTTTTCAGAGGATGGAAAAAATGCTCGGGTATGGGGCTGATGCCCAGCTTCAGATGCAGGTCCGGCACCGCCTTGGTGCTTTTCACACCGATGGTGTAATCGTCAAACACCATGACTTTTTCAATCTCCCGTGAATAGTAATCATTGTACCAGGGTGCGATAATATGTTCAGACCGCATAAAGGTCAGGGTATAGGCATAATCCCATCCGGTGACCGGTTTGCCGTCCGACCATCTGGCATCTCTGTCCAGCTTGAAATACATGGTTTTTTTGTCCGGATCGAACGCCCAGTGGGTGGCCAGCTCAGCAATGATGTTGCCGGTGTTGGGATGAATATTGATCAAAGACAGCTGATTGTCCAGAATTGCGGAACGGAAACTGCCGTTGGAATCGGGTCCCACCACCCGGAAAGTCATGGGAAAACTGAGCAGGGCTGCACGGAACAATCCGCCTTTGCGCGCATCCGGCGAAGCAAACACCGGATCCGTGTCATTGGTCAGCCAGTCAATCTTTTCCGGCAGGGCCGCATACACCCGTGCCGACGGTTTTTTTTCGTCTTCAGTCAGACCGGATGCTGCGGTTTTTTCGATTTCCGGTGTTTCCCGGTTATCCGAACATCCGGCCAGGATCCCGCAAAAAAGCAACAGCCCGCACAATAGTTTTAAAAACGGCATATCCCTCCATCTGAACCCGTCGATACCAGTGATTTCCCCGTCCCTGCCATTCACGCAGAAACCATACCAGAAGTCAGTACGGTATGACAACTCCTGTTTTTCCCCTTGGCATCCGGCTTTCATATCTTGACACGTTGCCGTGACAGGGCCTATGGTATGAACGTACGAACGAAAATTGTGAAACCCGGATTCAGACAGGATACCCATCCATGATCCTGCACATTGACATGGACGCGTTTTTTGCAGCGGTGGAACAGCGGGACAACCCCGAACTGAGACACCGGCCCATCGTGGTGTGCGGCGACTCACCCCGGGCCGTGGTGTCCACGGCCAGCTACGAAGCCAGGCGGTTCGGGATCCACTCGGCCATGCCCCTTTTCCAGGCCAGGCAGCGCTGCCTCATCTGGTGGTGGTACCGGGAAGCCGGGCAAAATATACGGCCGCTTCCCGAAAAATCATGGAGATCGTTTCCCGGTTCACGCCGATGATGGAACCGGTGTCTATTGATGAAGCCTATGCCGATGTGACCGGCTGTACCACCCTGTTCGGCCCGCCCCAGGTCATCGCCCGAAAAATAAAGCACCTTATCTTTAACGACCTGTCCCTGACCTGCTCCATCGGTATCGCGCCAGTGAAATTCCTGGCCAAAATCGCTTCCGACATGAACAAGCCGGACGGGCTCACCTTTATTACCAGAGAACAGATGCCTCAAATGATCCTGACCCTGCCCATCCGCAAGGTCCCGGGCGTGGGAAAACAGGCCATGGCCCGGATGACCGAACTCAATATTCAGACGCTCGGAGATATCCAGCGGTTCGGTCTTTCTTTACTGACCCGGAAATTCGGCAAGTTCGGTCACCGGCTGTTCGAGCTTAGCCGAGGCATCGATAATGACCCGGTCCGGACCGAAACGACCCGAAAATCCATTTCAAACGAGATTACCCTGGAAAAGGACATTTCAGATGCCGGTGCGGCCCAAAGGATTCTGTTGTCTCTGGCCGGCCGGGTGGGACGGGAATTGAGACAGAAACAGCTGACAAGTGAAAGCGTGTTCATCAAAATCAAGTTTCCGACTTTACCCAGATCACCCGGACGCGCAAGCTTCAGAACCGGACCGGTTCGACCGAAGCGATTTTTCCCAGGCCCGGGACCTGTTCGGGAAGGTGAACAATTCCAAGCCCATTCGCCTTCTGGGCGTGGGAGTCTCCCATCTGCATGCGCAAAATGAGCCGGTTCAACTGGACCTGGTGTCATTGCCGGATCATGAATCAAAAAAACAGTGGGAGTCTGTGGACCGGGCCATGGACTGCATCTATGAAAAATTCGGCCGGGATATGGTGACACCAGCCGTGTTGCGTCCGTTGACAACCAGATCACCTAAAGCAGGAGGCAACATGTCAGACACGGTTACCAAAAAAGTGACGATTTCCGGAAAGGTCCAGGGGGTTTACTATCGCCTGGAAACCCAGAAAGCGGCTCAGACAGCAAAAGTGACCGGATATGTGAAAAACCTGGCCAACGGATCGGTGGAAGCGGTCTTCCAGGGAACTGCCGAAGCCGTGGCCCGGATGGTGGATTGGTGCCGCCATGGTCCCCCGCTGCCCGGGTAATCCAGGTCATTGAGGGCCCCCCGCCGGCACAGATCGATTTCATCGGGTTTGAAATCAGGTATTAGGGAATACGCGATTTTTTCTCAGGCTGGTCTTTAACGCGGCCGTGTGAACATCTGCTGCCAGATGAACCGGGCTTTTGCCCCAGAGCGGATCCCATCCGGCCGGATTGGCGGAGCAGAAGAACTGGACCTCCAGTCCGAACCGGGTCATGGCCTTTTCCAGGGTCAGCCCCCTGACCTTTTGAGCGGCTAACCAGGTGGCACCGCAGGGCGCGCCCCGATGCACAAGGATACGCTCGATCCGGTCATCATCCAGTTCCACCGTGATCCGGGGCATACCGAACAGCCTGCCATAGTCTCCCAGAGAACCGCTTTCCCGCAATGCACAGCAGATAGGAGGGCAGAATGCATGGCCGCACTGAAGTTTTTGCCGGATGAAACCATGGGAACCCCTGTTTCTCACACAACCGGCTCAAATCTTCGGACAAATCATAATGTTTGAGATAGTCCAGAACCAGATCCGCATCGATCCGTTCCGGCAGGTATGGAGAGGTATCATCCAGCACCGGGGGCAGATCCGGTTCCACATCAAACACTTTGATATCAAACCGGTTGCCCCCGAACTCCCGGATGCCCTTGATCTTGGTTTCTGCAGAACCATTTTGTTGAAACACCGCGATGGTCTGCATGATTAAAACCCTAAGTCTTCGTTGACCAAAATGATTTTAATCCGGTGCTTCACAAAGGATTTCTCGATAATGGTCCAGTAGTTACAGATCCGGTCGGGACTGGCGCAGTCCTGGCACACACCCGTGGCGGCACAAGGCGTCTTTTTATCCAAATTCATGGTGTTCACCGGAGCCGCATAATTTTTGATCCGGAACATGGCATCTTCCAGATCGGCACACAGTTTGTTTCGTCCGATGATCAACAGCACATATTTCGGGCCCCACATCATGGCTCCCACCCTGTTGCCGATCATGTCCAAATTCACCAGTTGCCCCGCTTCGGTCAGGGCATTGGTGCCAGTGATGAACAGATCTGTCAACAGAGACTTTCGCCGCGTTTCCATCATTTCTTCAAAAGACAGGGTTTTGTCAAAGGTGTTGATGATCTCCAGATCCTTGCGATCCATTAATGCATGAAACAAGCCTGTGGCCACAAACGACATGGACCCCCCCCATGAAACGGTTTTGATGTCCAGAGACGGAATGATTTGATTCAGGGCCAGATCTTTAGCATCAACTGCAGATCCTGCAACAAACACCTCAAACCGGTTCTTTTCAAGGGCTTCCTTGACTTCATCAAGTTTCAACTGCCAAAAATTATCAATCGGTCGCTTCATGGTTGAATCCTTATTTTTATCTGTTACCGTGTTACTCCATGCTTAATAACTATACCTGCACGAGCTTTTCAAGGCAATGATTTTTTCCGGGCAGCGGAGTCACCCATTTTTTTAAAAAATTTTTTTTCATTGACTTCATCGGTCAATATGAATATGTGGTAAGTAAACAGAAAAATATAATTCAGTAAATAATTTTCATTTTCAACCTCACTGCTGAACTTTGCCGCGAACTGCACTTGATTTCTGAAGCAGGCGGAATACCATCCGGCATATCCGGATGAACAAATAAAACCATAATGTAATTTAACAGGTTGCTGCGTGTTTTCTTTCGCAATTTTTCCGTGAAAAAGACATCAGGGAAAAGGAGGTGATAGCTATCCGGAATTTTTCAATAATTATAATTATTTCAGATAATTAACATTATAACTAAAGGAGATCCGCATGAGCAGAAAAGATGTTGTCGAGACCACGGAAGCCCAAATCGCTGTCCACTGGAAGGAAGAAGATTATTATTATCCGTCTTCCAAATTCATCGGCCAGGCCAATCTGACCGACCCCGCCATCTATGACCGCTTCAACCTGGACAATTTTCCGGATTATTACACGGATTTCGCTGAAATGCTCACCTGGTACAAATACTGGGACGAGGTCCTGGACACCAGTGATGCGCCCTGCTACAAATGGTTCAAAGGCGGCCTGATCAATGCCAGCTACAACTGCATCGACCGCCATCTGAAAGACAACAAAAACAAGACCGCCATCCATTTTGTCCCGGAACTGGAAGAGGAACGGATCGACCATATCACTTATCAGGAACTGTATGTCCGCGTCAACGAGTTTGCCTCATTACTCCGGGATTTTGCAGGGCTCAAACGCGGCGACCGGGTCACCATTCACATGCCAATGTCCGCCGAACTGCCCATTACCATGCTGGCCTGCGCCAGGCTGGGCGTGATCCATTCCGTCGTCTTCGGCGGGTTCTCAGCCTCCGCCTGTGCCGACCGGGTTGTGGATTCCAATTCCCGGGTCCTTATCACCATGGACGCTTATTATCGGGCCGGCAAACTGCTCAACCACAAGCAGCATGCGGATGAGGCCGTCAAAATTTCCGAAAAACAGGGTCAGGTGGTGGACAAAGTCCTGGTATGGCAGAGGTATCCGGGCAAATACTCTTCCTCCACCCCCATGCTGGACGGCCGGGATGTGTTTGTGAACGAAGAACTGAAAAACCACTACGGCAAGCGTATCGACCCGGAAAAAATGCTGTCCGAAGAGCCACTGTTCCTTATGTACACCAGCGGTACCACCGGCAAGCCCAAAGGCTGTCAACACGGCACCGGCGGATACCTGGCCTATGTCACGGCCATGTCTAAGTATATCCAGGATATTCATCCCGAAGATGTGTACTGGTGCATGGCTGACATCGGATGGATCACGGGCCATTCCTTTATCGTTTACGGGCCTTTGGCCCTGTGCGCCTCCACCGTAATCTACGAAGGGGTACCCACCTATCCGGATGCCGGCCGTTCCTGGCGTATCGCTCAGGAACTGGATGTCAACATTTTCCACACCGCCCCCACGGCCATCCGGGCCCTGAGAAAACTGGGACCGGACGAGCCGGCCAAATACACCTACCATTCAAACACATGACCACGGTGGGCGAACCCATCGAGCCGGAAGTGTGGAAATGGTATGAAAGCGCGGTGGGCAAGAAAGAAGCCATTATCGTGGACACTTGGTGGCAGACCGAGACCGGCGGATTCCTTTGCTCCACCGTGCCGGGCATCAAGCCCATGAAACCGGGCAGCGCCGGTCCCGGGGTTCCGGGCATCCATCCCTTCATTCTGGATGATGAGGGCCATGAGATCACCCAGCCCGGCATTGCCGGCAACATCTGCATCCGCAACCCCTGGCCAGGGCAGTTCCAGACTATCTGGGGCAACCGCCAGCGGTTTGTGGACACCTATTTCGCCTCCATCTGCACAAATCCGGACAGCAAGGACTGGAGAGACTGGCCCTATCTGGCCGGTGATGCGGCCATGGTGGCGGAAGACGGATATTTCCGGATCCTGGGACGGATCGACGACGTCATCAATGTGTCCGGCCATCGCCTGGGCACCAAAGAGATCGAATCTGCGGCTCTAGTGGTGGAAGAGGTCGCCGAAGCCGCAGTGGTGCCGGTGTCCCATGAAATCAAGGGCAAAGAACCGGATCTGTACATTGCTTTGAAAACCGGAATTCAACCGTCTGAGGAATTGGCAAAAAAGATCTCCGATGCAGTGTGCGACCAGATCGGAAAAATCGCCAAACCCCGGAAAGTATGGCTGGTGCCGGATATGCCCAAAACCCGTTCCGGCAAAATCATGCGCCGGGTCCTGGGGGCCATCTCTAACAGAGGCGATGTAGGGGATGTCATGACCCTGGCCAACCCGGAAGTGGTGGAAGAGATCAAGAAGATGGTTCAAAAATAATGCGCTGCGCTGTCAATGCGAGGAGGAAATTCCATGCCCAATCTGTATGATCAAGCTTATAATCAATCCATCAGTGATCCGGAAGGTTTCTGGGGCCCCATTGCCGAAGAATGCCACTGGTATAAAAAATGGGACAAGGTGCTGGATGATTCCAATGAACCGTTCTACCGATGGTTTGCCGGCGGCGAAACCAATACCTGCTACAATGCCGTGGACCTGCATGTAGATGAGGGACAGGGGGATCAGCCGGCCATCATCTATGACAGTCCGGTGACAAACACCATCACCACCTATACTTATCTGGATCTGAAGGATCAGGTGGCCCGCTTTGCAGGCGTTCTCAAGGACCGGGGAGTGACCAAGGGAGACCGGGTGATCATTTACATGCCCATGATTCCTCAAGCTGTGTTCGCCATGCTGGCCTGTGCCAGGATCGGAGCCATCCATTCCGTGGTGTTCGGCGGTTTCGCGGCCCATGAACTGGCCACCCGGATCAACGACGCCAAACCCAAAGTGATCGTTTCCGCATCCTGCGGTATCGAAATAACTCGGGTGATCGAATACAAACCCCTGCTGGACAAGGCTATTGACCTGTCTGATACCAAGCCGGAATCCTGCATCATTTTTCAGCGGCCCCAGTCCACGGCTAATCTGGTGCCCGGACGGGATTTTGACTGGAACCATGTTATGAAACAGGCCGCACCTGCCGACTGCGTGCCAGTGGCCGCCACCGATCCGCTCTATATCCTGTATACCTCGGGTACCACAGGCCAGCCCAAAGGCATTGTCCGGGACAACGGGGGCCACATGGTGGCGTTGAAATGGACCATGAACGCCATTTACGGAGTTGAACAGGGGGATGTGTACTGGGCTGCATCGGACATCGGCTGGGTAGTGGGCCATTCCTACATTGTTTACGCCCCCTTATTCAAGGGGTGCACCACTATTGTGTATGAAGGCAAACCCGTGGGAACTCCGGACGCATCGGCCTTCTGGCGGGTCATCTCCCAGCACAAGGTAAAAACCATGTTTACGGCCCCTACCGCGTTTAGGGCCATTAAGCAGCAGGATCCTCAGGCACGGATGATGGCGGATTTTGACCTGTCCCATTTCAAATATCTGTTTCTGGCCGGGGAACGCACCGATCCGGACACCCTGTCCTGGGCCGAGAACAGCCTGAAAATACCGGTGATCGACCACTGGTGGCAGACCGAAACCGGATGGGCAATTGCCGCCAACTGTGTGGGACTTCACCGGTTCGACGTCAAACCCGGGTCCCCCACTAAGGCGGCCCCTGGCTGGAACCTGGCCGTGCTGGACGAAACCGGACAATCGGTAGGTCCCCAAAAAATCGGGGCAATTGTGGCAAAACTGCCTTTGCCGCCGGGCACCCTGCCGACGTTGTGGCAGAATGACCAGAGATATATTTCCGCCTACCTGACCACATTCCCGGGGTATTATGAAACCGCGGACGCCGGATACATCGACGAGGACGGGTATGTGTTTGTCATGGCACGGACGGACGATATCATTAACGTGGCCGGCCACCGCCTGTCCACCGGCGCCATGGAAGAGGTGATCGCCGGACACCCGGACGTGGCGGAATGTGCGGTCATGGGAGTAGAAGACAGCCTCAAGGGACAGGTTCCCCTGGGGCTTCTGGTGCTTAACGCCGGCGTGGACCGGAACCATGACGATATTATTAAAGAGGCAGTGCAGCGTGTCAGAGACACCATTGGCCCGGTTGCAGCCTTTAAGAAAGCCGTGGTGGTGCAGCGCCTGCCCAAAACCCGGTCAGGTAAAATCCTGCGGGGGACCATGCGGCTATTGCCGACAAAAAAGCGTACAAGGTTCCCGCCACCATCGATGACGACACCATCCTGGGAGAAATCGAGATCTCTCTGGGAAAGATCGGATACGGCAAACAGGCATGATTCAAACTGCTTGTAAATACCTGCAGCCATCCAATCAGCGAAAGGAGGTGGTATGTATGCCCTAAGGATGCCCTGATTTATGAAGATCATGCATGATCCGATCAATTCTCAATAATGAGACAACAGGAGGGAACAAGTTATGGATCCAAAAATTTGGGTTTGGATTTTTCTGGTACTGTACATCATCTACTGTTTCTGGTGGGGCCTGAAAGGATTTTTCACTGAAAAAAAAGCCTCGGGTTATGCCATTGCCGGCCGCTCCATTCCGTTTATCGCTTTTTTTGATGGCAGCCACGGCTGCCTCGTTTTCAGGGTGGACATTCATCGGTCATCCGGGTTTGATCTGGAAAGCCGGGCTGGTATACGCCTATGCATCTTTTTACGTGCTCACCATCCCGATCACCGGTGCGTTCTTTGCCAAGCGCAACTGGCTGATGGGCAAGCGCTACGGGTTCATCACCCCCGGAGACATGTTCGCTTATTATTACAATAATGAGGCGGTCCGGTGGCTGACGGTACTGGCAGCGTTTCTCTACTCCATTTTCTACTCCGGGCTTCAGCTCATTGCCGCAGCCAAGCTGTTCTACTGGGCTGCCGGCGTGCCTGAAACCATCGGCTTGATTTTCATGGCCGCCATTGTATGGTTTTATGTGGTCACCGGCGGATTGAAAGCCTCCACCTGGGTGGGAGTGCTTCAGTTCTGCCTGCTGGTAGGCGGCATCATTCTGCTGGGATTTTACACCATCACCAGTCCTCTGTTCGGTGGCTGGTCCGGATTTTCCGCATCACTGGCAGGGATCGAGGACAAATACATGCAGGTACCTGGTCTGATTCACTTCGGCCTGGGAACCGGCGGGTGGACGGCGGTGATGATTCTCACTTACATGTTCGCCCTCATGGGGATCCAGTCGTCTCCGGCATTCACCTTGTGGAACTTCGGGATCGCCTCTCCCAAGCCTCTGGCCTGGCAGCAGGTGTTCATGTCCACCTTTGTGGTGGGCCTGGCTCTTTTCTTTTTCACCGCGTTCCAGGGAATGGGTGCCCGGATTCTCATGGAGGCCGGCCGGCTGGCGCCTCAGGTGGACGGAGATGTCGTGCCCATGCTCATGACCAAATTCCTGCCCGGCCCGGTCCTGGGACTTGTGTTCATGGGGGCCATTGCCGCCATCCACTCCACGGCGGCGCCATATATCGGCACCGGCGGCACCATCATCCAGCGTGATGTGTGGTGGCGGTATGTCCGAAAACAGGGCGGATCCCATTCCGAACAGATCTGGACCAACCGGATCTTTGCCACCATCCTGGCGGTAGCCGCCGTGGTGGTGTCGCTGACCTCCACAGATGCCATTGTCATGATCGGCGGGTTTGCCACGGCATTCGGTACCATCATGTACCTGTGTCTCCTGGGGGTCCACTGGGGATTTAGATTCCCCAGCATCGGCGTGGTCTTAGGGCTGATCTGTGCCATTATCGCCTGTTTCCTCACCTATTATGTCTGGAAATATCCTTTGTCCATCCACACGGCTGGGATGGGGGATTTTCGTCGGCCTGGGTGTGGCATATCTGTGCCGAGGCATGGGCATGAAGGACAGCGAAGAAACCATTGCCCGGCAAAAAGAGGTCCGGGAATGGCTCAATTCCGTGGATGCCCCGACGGAAAAAGGTCTGAGATGGCGAGGGTATATGAAAATTGCCGTGCCGGTCTGGTATCTTTTGGCCTTAGGGCCCGGCGTGCTCATCGGAAACAAGGCCATCTCCTTTGCCGGATTCCCTCCCATCTGGTCCTGGCAAATCATCTGGTGGATCATAGGTATCGTAATGATGTGGGGGCTTTGCTTTAAAGCGGAGATGTCCACTACATCCGCTGAACAGATCCGGCGGGCGGATGAAGAGACCATGGATGTAACCAAGGAGGCCGACGATTGATCCGAACAGCCCGGAAAAACTGAAATCTAAATCTTTAAAGGAGGCAACCATGGCTTTGGAAGACAAATATCTCATTGCAACCCTGATCTTCTGCATCCTGTTTGTGTCGTCATTCAGCTGGGGATGGTGGGGATAAACCCTGGCACTAACTCATAACATGTTTAAAAAGAATTCCGGACACCGGAAGGTGTCCGGAATTCTTAATATTTATGTGCCATGACCCTGAGCCGCCGATTCTGGGTCTTTGTTCTGGCCGCCGCCGCTATTATCCTGATGATCGTCGCGGGCATGGCCCTGTTTATCTGGTTTCGCCTGACTCCCGCTCAGACGGAAACGGTGATCAATTTGATCCGGGATCACCTGGTGGTTCTGCTGACAGGCAGCCTGCTGCTGGCCCTGGTATTCTGGGCGTTGTCCGATCTGGTTTACGCCAATTATATCAAACCGGTCAAAAAAATGTCCGGGGATGTGGCCCTGATTTATGCATCCAACCCGTCCCTGCGCATCCCGGTCACCGGGAATCAAGACATCCGAGCCCTGGTCCGCACCATCAATACCTTTGCAGATACCTTTGAAAAATTAAACCAGGACATCAAAGCTCAGATGGTGACGGCCAGAAAGGAGACCGATCAGGAAAGAAACCTGCTGGCCGCCATTATGGGCGAACTGCCCCAGGGAGTGATCATCTGCAATCAAAACGGCCGGATACTGTTGTACAACTCTCTGGCCAGACAAATCTTCACCTGCACCATGGCCCGGAAAAAGACAGAACAATTCATGGGTCTAGGCCGATCCATCTTTCATCTGGTGGATAAGAACCTGATTTCCCATGCCATGGAAGAAATCAATGAACAGCTTGCCTCAGGCAAAAACAGTGCCGGGTCCTTTTTTATCACGCCTATAGGGGACAACAGTCTGGTAAGTGTGGAAACCATCCCGGTTCTGGACAAAACCAACCGGATCACCGGATTTATTCTGGCCATCCTTGACATCACCCGGGATGTTGAAAAATTCAAAATCATGCAGCGGGATCTGACTGATTTTCACAAAATCCTGGAACAACAAAGTGTTGTGGAACAACAATTCATTCACCTGGCAGATACCATCCAGAACACCTATCTTTCCCGCCTGCCCCTTTCCCGGCTCAATTTGGCTTCGTTTCTTTTCAAAATCCAGAAGCTGACCGGAAAAACCCATGATATCCGAATCAATGTGCACAACCTTTTCCGCAATGAATGGATCACGGCAGACACCTATTCTTTTACCCGGGCGATTGTGTTCCTGTTCAGGACACTGTCAGACTGGACCTATGCCATTGAATTCGACCTGACCGTCATTGACGATTCCGACCGGATTCGGTTCGACATTGCCTGGGACGCATGCCAGTAGACAAGCCAGCCCTGAACACCATCATAAAAACGACCATCAACGCACTGCCCGGATTTAAATCCATTCTTACGCTCAACAACGCCCGATTGAATGTCCCGGAATCGGGCGAAACACAATTCTCCCATGTCATTTTATCCGTGAAAAAATCCACGGAACTGCCTTCAATCTCTCACCGGACACCGGTTCTGGCAGGTTCCAGGCCTGAGTTTTACGATTTCGACCTGTTCAAGATCAGAAATGATAACCAGACCCTGCTGGACACCCGGCTCTCTGATCTTTCGTATACGGTGTTTGATACGGAGGCCACAGGATTGAACCCTGAAGGCGGGGACGAGATCCTCTCCATGGGAGCGGTAAGAATTGTCAACGGCCGCCTCCTGTCTGATGAGGTGTTCGAAGAACTGGTGAATCCCGGGCGGGATATTCCGGTGGCTTCCTACCGGATCCACGGCATCCACCAGGAAATGGTGGCGGAAAAGATCCCATTGAAACCGTACTGCCCCGGTTCAGACAGTTTGTTTCAGATACCGTGCTGGTGGGCCACAATATCGCTTTTGACATGAAACTGCTCAAACTCAAGGAAAACGCCACCCGTATCAGGTTTACCAACCCCGTACTGGATACACTGCTGCTGTCGGCGGTTCTGCATCCGATGTATGAACAGCATGACATGGAAAGCATTGCCCAGAGACTGGGAATTTCCATTGTGGGACGGCACACCGCTTTGGGAGATGCCCTGACCACAGCGGAAATTTTTTTAAAACTAATCCGGATATTGAACAGCAACGGCATTCTGACTCTGGGGGATGCCATCCATGCTTCGGAAAAATCCTATTATGCCCGATTAAAATATTGATTCCCCAAAGCACCCATGATACGGCTCAAATATAAGCAGTAAATCCGTTCACCTTGAAACTGGAGGCTTGTTCATGAAAAAACCATGGCTCACTTTTGCCGGCCTGTGTTCCGTTGTCTTCGCCATCGTGGTGATCTGCGTCATTTTCGGCAGCTACACCAGTATGTTGCGCTCAAAAAACCGGATTCGTGCGGCAAAAGACCTGACGGTATCCGCCTGCCGAAACCAGCTGCACCTGATCCCGGAACTGTTGTCTCTGGCACCGGACATCAATAACGAACCGGTGCGTTCCCGGATCGGCGACACCACAGAACAGCTCCAGACCCTCCTGTCCCGTTTTCAGAATTCAGAGGCCCCCCTGGATCCAGACCTGGTGACAGAATTTGAACAGGCCCAGTCCAGCCTGGCAAAAGACCTGGATATTCTGACCCGGGATATCGGAACCGCCCATCCCCGGGTCCTGGAGATGGTGAATCTTTACTTGAATGCCATCTACGCCGCAAAGCGGTATAACAAAGAGGTGGCCTATTTTCACACCCGCAAAAAGGTGTTTCCCGGTATGTTCACCGCCGGGTGGTTCAATCTCGATATTCTTCATTTTCCCCAAATCGATCCCACTTGTTTTGACCCCTGGGGCTTAAATGAAAGAAGATCAATCCCATCGGGACTTTTTCAATCAGCCGGTATCTGCCATTTTCCGGGCCAACATCGCCACCTGCCCCGCGAACACCCCTGCAAACCAGGCCGCCCGGAAAATGTCCCGTTCCAATGCCTCTGCCATCCTGGTCAAGGATGATGCCCGGCTGATCACCGGCATTGTGACGGATGCGGACCTGCGGGAAAAGCTGTTGGCCAGGGACCTGCCGTCTGACACGCCGGTGTCTGAAATCATGTCATTGCCGGTGATCAGCATTTCAGCGGAAAGCCTGGTGTTTGATGCATTTTTGACCATGATACACAAGGACAAGCGGCACCTGGCCGTGAGGGGAGAATCCGGCGACATCTCCGGCATTCTCACGGAAAAGGATTTAATCTCGGCCCAGACAAAAGCCGTCTATCTGCTGCTTAAATCCGTTTCGGCTGCAAAAACCATGGCAGATCTGGAAAACTTTCATGCCAAAATGTGCCGCATGGTCCTGAATCCCATCCGCAACGGCCTGAATCCGGAAGTGATCACCCGGCTGATCACCACTTTTTCCGATGCCATCCTTAGAAAAATCATGAATTTCTGCCTGGAGGAAACCGGACCCGCCCCCTGTGAATTCGTGTTTCTCACCATGGGATCGGAAGGACGGGAGGAACAGACCCTGGTATCGGACCAGGACAATGCCATTGTATACGCGGACCCTTCATCAGAAAAACAAGCAACAGCCGCTGCCGATTATTTCGCCCGGCTGGCCGATCTGGTATGCACCCGACTGGATAAGGCGGGATACCGGTTCTGCGATGGAAATAACATGGCCAAAAATCCGAAATGGTGCCAGCCGTTGTCTGTGTGGAAACAATATTTCCACACCTGGATCCGAAAAGCCAAGCCTGAGGACCTGCTGTATTCCAGCATTTTTTTTGACTTCAAGGGCATATATGGCGACCTGACCCTGGCATCCCGGCTCAAGGACCATTTGTTTGATTCGATCCGGGGCTGGTCCGGTTTCCTGCGCAACATGACAGAAAACGCCCTGTATTTCAAACCGCCCATCGGGCTGTTCGGCAAGCTGAAGGTGGAGTCCCGGGGCCGGCACAAGAACGCGTTCGACATCAAGTACGCCATGCTGCCCATCACGGACGTCACCCGGGTGTACGCCCTGAAAAACAACATCTACCAGACCAATACTTTAGGACGGCTGTTCCGGCTGTATACCCGGCACGCCCTCACGGCCAGGGAATATCACAACATGGTCCAGTCCTACCATTTTCTAATGACACTTCGGTTTCGACGTCAGATCACCAACATCATGGATGAAGGCACGCCTCCGGACAACTACATCAACCCGGACAACCTGTCCCATCTGGACCGGCATATGCTCAAGGAAATTTTCAAACTGATCGAGAACTATCAGCAGAAACTGAACATGGAGTTCACCGGCGTGGTGTGATCCCTCGGAATTTGTAAACCGATCAGAGCCGGAATTCTTTTTGCACAAATCACATTCGCTGGTGGCCAGCATCTGCTTACAATGCACACATTTTTCCATCAGATACCGTTCCTTTCCCTGCTTTTTACCGCAGTGGGGACAGGTCCAGTTTTTTTTAGTGGGAAGGACCCTGGCACAGTGGGGACATTTGATGGGGAATTTCCTGAACACCAGGAACATCACCCCGGAGAGAATGAAAAACGGACCCAGCAGTTTGAACTGGGCGCTGTCGGCGAACCGGCTGAAGTCTGACGAACTGGACAGGATGACAAACATGAGGAACGCAATGGAAGTGATGGCCAGAAACTTGAACCGGAAATGAAAAATACAGAGGGCAATGGTTTTTTCCCATGAAATCACTCCTTGGTCTGAAGATGAAACAATCGGGGTAAAAGCCTGGTTTCCAGATCCCGACGCTGCTGTTCAAAGGTGTCAGGCCCCGCCAGCGGCGGCAGCAGGATGCTGTCACCAAACGTGATGCAGACCTTGGAAAACGGCCGGGGCAACATAAATCGGTCCCAGGAATTAAAGAACCAGGCCTTGTCGGCAGTCACGTGAAACGGCACCAGCCGGACCCCGGTGGCATGGGCCATGCGGATGATCCCGGGCTTGATTCTGCCCATGGGCCCTCTGGGGCCATCCAGGATGTGAGCCCCGAATCCATATTGATTCAAATGGGAAATCATGGCGGCCATAGCCTCCTTACCCCCCCGGGATGAAGATCCTCTCGGGGTATGCCATCCCACCCGGTTGGCCACACCGGAAATCAGATCTCCGTCCCGGCTTTGCGAGATCATCAATCCGGGATGATACACGGCATACTGTTTGAAATGGGCGATGGCAGCAAAAACTGCTGATGCCAGGTGCACAGCAATACCGGTTTTCCTTGTTCCAGCAGCGCTTTCCACTGGTCCTCATTTTCAATTTTCAGCCGGAACGTACTGTTGTACCCTTTGATCAAGTAATAGGCAAACCAGATAAACGGCCGGGTATAAATCAGAAATTTCAAGCGTTTGAACATGGTTGTATGCCTTTTCAAATCAAATAATGTCGTAAAGCGGGCCGCCCCGGCAGGCCATTTGCTCCACCCGACGTGCCACTTCCGGATCCGGTGCCAGAGGAGCCGAATGAAAGGGTTTGATGCGGGCGTCGATAATCAGGAGTCCCTCACATCCCCAGTGCTTATGAACGGTTTTTCCTTGATCCCGTAAATATCATGGGAAGGGTTGGACCGCAGGAACGTCACCCACAAAAAGTTGGCAAAGGTGAGTGCACAGAAAGCAGCATCATCCACCACTACTATCAGTGGCAGGCCAGACAGGTCCCGCATCCTTTCCAGGGATTTTTTCAGAGGTCCCATCTGCTGCCGTGCCCGAGGGTGAGACGTAAACGCCGGCCCCTGGATCACGCAGATGCCCGGACCTGCCATTCGGGCATTGGTAAACGGCTCCGGTAAAGAAAAATCAGAAGGCAGTTCGGAAATAAGCTGCCTCATGACTGAGCCTGCAGCGGTCATCACCAATTTGGAACCCTGGTTGATCTGCTGTCCGGAGTAATCCAGGGTGTCCATGGTGGTACGGGTGTGAAAATGCAGATCCCTCGAAAAATCCAGCCGTTCCAGCACGTGAATCAGAAACGCTTTTTCATTATTTACATCCAGTCCGGGATCATCCTCATGGGCTGCAATGATCAGATATTTGGCCAAAGAAAGCTGGCCTGTCCCTAAAATGGCACAGGCGTGGGTAAGCAGCTCTCTGGGTTGTCTTTGTTCATAGGGCAGATATCCTTCCCTTGCCTTGGCCAGCAGCAGCGGATGAACCCCGGCCGCGTCTACGGCATTCACGGCAGTAACACCGGGAATGGTTTTAGGGATGGCGCTGCGGGTGATCTCATGGATAAGCCGGCCAAAGTGACTGTCCTCCTGAGGCGGCCGTCCCACCACGGTGAACGGATAGATCGCTTTTGGGCGATGCCACACCGACGTCACCCGGATGACCGGAAATTCATGGGTGTTGGAATAGTATCCCAGGTGATCACCAAACGGACCCTCCGGCTTTGTCTGTCCGGGCAACACCCATCCGGTGATACAGAAATCAGCATCCAGGGAAACCACAAACCCGTTGTGCCGGATATACCGGAAATTACGACCGGCCAGGGCTCCGGCAAACGCAACTTCGGGCACCCCTTCGGGCAGCGGCATGACAGCTGCCAGCGCATGGGCCGGAGGGCCGCCGATAAAAATGGATACCTTCAATGCCTGCCCCCTGGCCAATGCTTTCTGGTGATGAACGCTGATTCCCCTTTTCAGCTGGTAATGCAGCCCGACTTCTTCATTGAGCCGGTACCGGTTACCAGACAGCTGAATCCGGTACATGCCCAGGTTGGACCGCAGGATTGAATCCGTGTCCGGATCCTGTGAAAATACCTGGGGTAGCAGCACAAATGCACCGCCATCTTTTGGCCAGCAGGTGATCTGCGGCAGCTGGTCAATCCGGGTCAGACAGGTCAATGCTCGGTTTTCTGAACCGGAACCGGCAGGGCATGGGACAACGCCAAACCCGCTTTGATCAGACGTCCCGGGTATTTGACGGCCTGCATGGGTGCCGATGCCAGGTCCACCAGGGCCGTGACATGAGCCAACTGCGGATCGAAAATTTTCATCGTCCGTTCCCATGTGCCATACAGATTGGACAAAGCCGGAAACGAAGCACCTTTCACATTTTCAAACAAAAGGGCCGGGCCGCGGGCCTCAAATACCCGCCGGGTAATTTCCGCCATCTCCAGGTAAGGGTCCACCGGTTCCTGGATATGAATCAATTCTCTTTCCTTTTCCAGAAACCCAACACATTGATTCAGACTGCTGAATTTCATACCATCACCAGTTCCCGGTTTCCAAACCCTTTGAGGTTGTTCATATGATACACCTGATCCGGAGAAAACGCATATAATCGGGCATGGAATGCGTGCTGAAAAAACGCAAGAAAATCCGAACCAGCCACCGTGATACCGAACCGCCGGGCATAGGCTCCTGCAGCCGCCGCTGCCCGGACACCGGGTTTCTGGACCTGAATACTGCCACTCATCTGCAGTCCCTCCAGACGATCCACACGGTCATGAACCCGAAAAATAGAGGCGGCACACGCCCGGCCCTCCCCCTCCTGTATATGCCGGGACGATGGACTGGAAAAAAAATAAAATTGTTTATCCCTATAAAGATAATATACCGGTGCCGACCAGGGACCGGTTTCCCCGGCCGTTGCCAGGGTCATGGTTCGGACAGAGTCCACCAGATTCCAAAACGGTTCTTTGGACCGGCTACTGGGCATATCCCCATTCTTTCAACCGCTTATAGGCATGCTGGGAATATTTATTGGACTTGTAATTGACCATTTTCAAGTAAGCCGCATAATTGTTTGCCGCAACTTGCCGCTGCCCCAGATTCTCCCGGCAATATCCCATATGAAACGTCAGCTGAGGGTTCCCCGGCAGCAACTGGTCACAGCGGATGAAATTGTTCAGGGCTCTGTCGAACTGACGGGTACTCACATGGGCCAAGCCGGCCACATAATGTCCCTGGGGTTCTGAGGGATAGAGTTGAATGGCTGCTGTGGCATAGGAAGCAGCTTCCTTATTTTTTTTCTGAACCAGGAGGCACTTGGCCATAAGCACATGCCCGGCATAATCGTCATCAGCCTGTTTCAGTGCGGATAAGAAGGCGGTCCGGGCGGCATCATATTTTTCCTGACCCAGATATTTTTCTCCTTGTTGCATCAGTTCGATTACTTTTTTCCGCTGACGAAGTGCCGCAGTCTGATCCATGTAGCGCTCCCGGTGAACCGGCGCGTTCCGGGTCCGGGCATAGGTCCCTGGTCCCGCTGCACTGCCGCAGCCAGGCGCTCATGGCTCATGGGATGGGTGGAAAACAGCATCTGGGCTGATGAGGGCTGCTGTTTGTTCAGAGAGTCGAGCATTTCCATCAGCCCCACGAACCCCGGGGATCCATACCCTGCTTTTACCATGTATTCATGGCCTAGAAAATCCGCCTCCCGTTCATTGTCCCGGCTGTACTTGGCCAGATACAGGCCCTGCCCCAGTGCTCCCAGCTGCTGAGTCAGATTTCCCATCCCTTTGGCCTGTGAATCCGCCAGAATTGCCAGCCCTCCCACCACCAGAGACGACAGTTGGCTCTTGGATACCTGTTCCGCGGTGTGTCGGGCATTGACATGGCCCAGCTCATGACCCAGCAATGCGCCCAGCTCCGCCTCGTTCTCCAGGCTCAGCAGAATCCCCCGGGTCACGGCAATTGATCCGCCGGGAAAGGCATAGGCATTGATATACGTGGCATTTACACACTGAAAATTATAGGGCATGGACGGCCGGTGGGTGAACGGCACCAAATTCCTGCCCACTTGATTGATATACTGATTCAGCGCACCGTTCTGGACAATGCCGTAATCAGATGATAGCTGGAACGGAGACTGCTGCCGGTCAATGGAGATCTCCTGGTCCTGTGTCAGCATCATCAGCTCTTTTTGCCGGTGACCGGATCAACGGCACACCCATAAATCGGCATCAGACCGACGGCTGCCGTCAGAGCGGAAATCTGCATGAACTGCCTCCGGGTCATCCGTTTGGCATGGGCCTCTTTTTCAAATTTTTTGGTCATATGTCTTTCTTTATCCATCTTTTTACCTCTCCGCCATTTTTTTATCATGTTTATTCCGTCCATGACCGGAGCATTTTCAAATATTTCCGGTCTGATGGGGAGTTGCGTGATCGGTGCTCACCGGACATTGATCACCATATTGATGGCCAGAAACAGGGTACCCAGTCCCAGAAGCACCCCGTAAAACGGCAGGTCCACCACGAAAAAATACAGAAAAACTTCTACCGGCTGCCAGGGAACGGCATATACCACGGAATCGGTATACTCTCCCAGAAACCGTGAAAGGGTCAGGTCCTTCCAGATATTTTCCACGTTCATGAAGTATGAAATCCCGCTGAACACCCACACAAAAAACGCCCCCAGCAGGCACCAGATTCCCAATCGGGTCCACATGGTTGAATGTCCTGTCTATTATCCAAATAAAAACCGATCTGTAATCACAAACCGTATGAATCAGTATATTCACCTGACAGTGCTCCGTCAAGCATTAGACGGGACAAACGGGTCTTTTCTTTGCCTGCAGGTTGTGGTACATCCTGAATTCATGACATCCCGGACCGCTTCCATATTCAAAAAATCGGCATCGCCTCATTTATCATGATGGCTTCAGTGTTTGCCAGCCGGATCATCGGCCTGGTAAGAGAGATGGCCATCGCCTGGACCGGCGGTACCGGTCATGAGGTGGATGCCTACCAGATCGCCTTTGCCCTGCCAGAGATCCTCAACCATGTGGTGGCCAGCGGATTTTGTCTATCACCTTTATACCGGTGTTTGCCAGGTATCTGTCCCAAGGCCGAGAAAACAAGGGGTTTGAAGTATTTTCGCTCGTATTCAACGGATTCGGACTGATTCTAATCTCCGGGATTGCCGCCGGTATCATCTGGACCCCTTTTTTCGTCCGCATGCTGGCCCCCGGGATCACCGATCCAGGCACCTTTGACCTGGCCGTTCGCATGACCCGCATCATCCTGCCGGCCCAGTTTTTCTTTTTGCCGGCGGCCTGTTCATGGCAGTCCAGTTTACAAAAGAAAAATTCCTTATCCCAGCTTTGGCGCCGCTGGTCTACAACTTTGGCATCATCTGCGGGGGGGTGTTCCTGTACCCCTGTCTGGGCATGGAAGGGTTTGCCTGGGGGGTTCTGGGCGGGGCCTTTGCCGGCAATTTCCTGCTTCAGTGGGCCGGTGCGGCCCGGCAGGGCCTGAAATTCCGGGTGGCTATTGATTTTTTCCACCCGGATTTCATCCATTATGTCAAAATCACCCTGCCTTTTATGGTGGGGCTGACCGTCACCTTTTCCACGGAAATTCTGATGAAATTCTTCGGATCGTTCCTGGCTCCCGGCCACATCGCCGCCATGAATTACGCCCTGCGGGTCATGTTCATTCTGGTGGGGCTGTTCGGCCAGGCTGTCGGCATGGCTTCCTACCCTTTCATGGCCGGCATCGCCGCCACCGGAGACATGAACCGGCTCAACGACATCATCAACCAAACATTGAAGTTCATTTTCCTGGTGATCCCGTTTTCCGTGCTCTTCATGGTGCTTCGCCACGAAATCGTGATGATATTGTTCCAGCGGGGAGCATTTGACGCGGATGCCACCCGGGTCACCGCCTCGATCCTTCCCTTTTTCCTGGCCGGAGCCTTTGCCTTTTCCGCCCAGACTTTTGTGGCCAGAGGATTCTACGCGCTGGAGAACACCCTGTTTCCAGCCCTGGTATCCACCTTGTGCATGCTGGCCGGCCTGCCGGTCATCTATGGAGGCATGAAGGCTTTCGGGGTCTTCGGCATGGTTTCAGGGCTGTCTATCACCGTGATCATTTCCGCTGCCGCCCTGTTCGAGTCCTGGAGCCGAAAAACCCGAAACCCCGGAAAAAACCGGGTATATCAGTTTCTGGCCCGGCTGGTCCTGGCAAGCCTGATCCTGGGATGTCTTCTTTCGGTCATCCACCGGATGATGACCAGCCTGATATTCCCCGACACCCTTATCCAGGCCCTGGTGGTATGCGCGGTAACCGGCACGGCATTTCTAATAATGATGCCGATCGCCGGCAAACTGATGGGCCTTCCGGAGATTCTGGCCTTTTATGAAAAACTGTCAAGGAGACTGAAGCTATGGCAACACCCCCTTCCCCGGTCCTGACCCCGGATATCCGGATCCAGACCCGCGGCATTTCCGACAAAATAATGGCGGCCAAGAGTGTCGTCATGTTCACGGGCGCCGGCATTTCCACGGAAAGCGGGATCCCGGACTACCGCAGCCAGGGGGGCATTTGGGACCGATTCACTCCGGTGTATTTTGATGAATTCATGAATAGTGAGGCAGCCAGGGTCCGGTACTGGAAGCAGCGCATGGAAATGGAAAAAGGATTAAAACACGCCCGGCCCAATCCAGGCCACCTGGGTATTGCCAGGTTTACGAAACCGGACATCTCACGGCGGTCATCACCCAGAACATTGATGGCCTTCACCAGCCTCGGGCATTCCCGAAGACCGGGTCATCGAACTGCACGGCAACACCCGGCGGGTCCGGTGCATGTCCTGCCGCACCATGGTTGCCTGGAATAACACCGAACAGCGGATACTGGCCGGGGACAGAGCCCCCCGGTGTGATTGCGGCGGCTATCTCAAGCCTGACACCGTCTCCTTTGGCCAGGCCATGCCTGAAAAGGAAACCCGTCGGGCCGTGGAACTGGCCAGGCAATGTGACATGTTCATTGTGGTGGGCTCCACCCTTCTGGTCCATCCGGCAGCACTCATGCCTGGATATGCCCTGGATGCAGGTGCATTTCTGGCCATCATCAACCTGTCCCCCACCCCTTATGACCACCGGTGTCAGATGCTCATTCAGGAAAAGGCAGGGCCGGTTCTGGCCGATATCGCTGGCCTGATGGTCTGATCTGTCTTTCTGACGTCTCGGTTCGAGGAAAAAACGGCACAAGCATCATTCCTGAAAACATGACATTAAGCCGTGAAGCGTTACACTCAGCTGTCCTGTTCTAAATGCAATCCTTCTTGACGTCACCCCCAATTCCATTATAGTCAAGATATTGAAATGATTCCCCACATGATTTCTGATGTTCGTTTCTCCATGCGATCTGTGAACCACGCGGTATCACCGACACCGACTGCTCATCCTTTGCCTGATCCGCCTGTCTTTGAATCGTAACCCTGCTCCCCTGGGAGCAGACCCTTACATCATAACCAAAGGAGGCTGAAATGGAAAAACATGCCATGTATTACGACACCATTGTTAAACTCACCACCGCCATTTCCCAGTGCAAAGATCCGGAAGAAGTGGCTCTGATCACGGCGGAAAGTGTCAAAACCGCGTTCAATGCCAAGGGCTGTTCCGTGTTCCTGGTGGATCGGGAAACCCGGGAGCTCGGGCTGGTGGCCTCATCCGGCCTGAGCGGCGAATACCTGAACAAAGGGCCGATTCATTTCATGCAGAACATCCGGGAGGCGAAAGACGCCGTCCCCATTGCCATCTATGATGTCATGGACGATCCACGCATCGAATATCCGGAACAGGCGAAAAAAGAAGGCATCGCCTCTCTGCTGGGAGTACCTGTGATCAGCAGCAACAAGATCATCGGGGCCATGCGGGTCTACGCAGCCGAACCCTGGGAATTTTCCCACCACGACATCAACATGGCCCAGGCGGTGGCTTTGATCTGCGGCATGGCCATGGATATGTGCCGGATGTACAAGGGATACAAAACGAGCATCGAAATTCTGAAAAACATGCGGGACGGGGACAGCTTCAAATCCCACAAATGGACCCCCTATGAAGGGGTTCCGGCCAGCGTGGACCCTTCCATCTGCGACTATTGACCCTACCAGGACACCGGGACCCGGACCTGGTGACCGGCCTTGTTCCGGAACACCAGGAACCGGTTGTCCCGGCCGAACCGGTAGAGATCCCGGGTGACCCGCACGTCCTGGGTGCAGTACTCGATGATCTTGTCCATCTCTCCCTGCTGCCACCATTCAAGGGCCATGAGCCCGTCCGCACTTTTCTGTGCCCCCAGGGTGTTTTGTGCCAGATGATCCAGAGACAGCCGGTAGCCCAGTGTCTCATGGACCTTCACCAGGATGTCCAGGGTGGGCAGGCCGTGAAAATCAAACGCATGAATGCCGGCCAGCACCTTGTAATCGAACCGGATGAGATTAAAGCCCACCACCCGGTCCAGCTGCATCAGATGATCGCAAAGGGCCGGCACCTGATCCTGGGTAAAATCATGGAATTCCCCGGACTGAGAATCATAGAGCACGGCGCAGCTGACCCCCATCTTTTCCGCCCGGTTCCAGCCCCCCACTTCAGCGGCGGACCGGCGGGTCTCGATATCCAGGACCCCATAGCGTAGAAGGGGTTTTTCGAGGCCTGGCTCCCCTGGCCAAGAGACGGGCCCGGAATATCCCGGTCCGCTGTTCCTCGGATCTCGTTTCTGCCTGGAATCCGGGCGGGCTGCTGTCCCTGCCTGGAATGACCGCAGCGTTTCCCGGACCCGGCACCGCAGATTTTCTTCACCTGGTTCAAATGGACGTTCAGTATCCGGCGCCGGGATAACGGGTGCCGGAATCCGGTCCGGTCGAATATGGGAAAGAGGAGCAGTCCGGGAAATGATCAGTTCCAGGATCTCCTGGGCGGCATATTTGTCAATGGGACGGTTGCCGGATCCGCATTTCGGGGAATGGACACACGCCGGACACCCGGTATCGCACCGGCAGGCGGTGATGACCTCCAGGGTGGCATGCAGGAACCGGTCTGCCTGGTCAAACGCACGGCGGCACAGACCCAGGCCTCCCGGCACGGCATCATACACAAACACAGCCGCGGTCTGCACCTGGTCATGGAACGGAATGGAGATGCCCCCCAGATCGTTTCTGTCAGTCATCACCAGCAGGGGCATGATGCCGATGGCCGCATGTTCCACGGCATGGATGCCGCCCATGAAATGCATCTGTTTCATTTCAATGCAGTCTTTGACCTGGTCCGGGATCTGGATCCACAGCCCCTGGGTGTCAAATTCAAGCGGCGGCAGGTCCAGGGGCACCATGCCGATGGAGCGGCCCGTGGCCACCAGTTTCCGGTCATACCCGGTCACTTGTTCGGTGATGCGCAGCCGGCCGAACCCCACCTGGGTGCCTGCCACGTTTTTCTGTTCCTCAACGCCGATGATCCGGGTGGATTTGGAGGATCTGGCCCTTGTGTAGTAGTTTACCGCTTCAGGAATCACCTCCACGCTGCCTTTTTCATGGTCAAACCGGGTCACCAAATAAGACCGGCCATGATGCAGGTACACCGCCCCGTCATGGGTGTCGAAAAATGCCCGGTACCGGTCGATCTCCCCCAGACTTTTCCGGGTGTTTTCCAGAAAAATGGGGATGGTGCGGCCGGTCCCCCGAAGACTTACTTCCCGGTGGGGATTTTTTTGGGCTGCATGCCAGATATCATGGTGGGCGCTGCGCAGCAGCCTGCCGGACCGTTCCAGTTCCCAAAGCACCGTCTGGATGGTCCCGCCCTCCGCCGCTGCCGGAGACTCCATTCTGCAGCGGTCGCAGGTGATGCCGCCTGCCTGGTTTTCCCCGCCCTGGCTGCCATTCGGCCCGCCGGGACCGAAACGGTCCGGCACGGCGGTATCCCCGGCCAGCAGGGGCTCGCCTTTTTTCAGGATCAGATCCGCAGCCGCGCACACCAGGTGGGCTTTGCAAATCACAGGATTATCCGGATTGATGAGCGCGGTTTCCGGGGGCATGTCAAAGAACACATCCGGATGGGCCATGAAATACTGGTCCAGGGCATCCTCATGGGCAATGAGCACCAGAGCGGAATGGCTG
>LQAJ01000050.1_pt1 | contig 110396 bp, 112 predicted proteins | sample 1535811 | NCBI WGS metagenome assembly LQAJ01 (sample SAMN04331587, study PRJNA305678) | bioreactor metagenome | isolation source: bioreactor_6 inoculated with Wadden Sea sediment 2nd replicate of a... | place: Germany: Wadden Sea, Janssand Flat | reverse complement strand
TTATTGTAGTTATTGCACCATTCTTTAATACTTTTGTGACAATAACTACAATAACGCAGGCCTGACCCCGACCCCCCGACCGGGAGTTACTTGATAATGGGGATGATCTGTTTGAATTGGTCGCCGTGGGCGCGTCTCATGAGTTCGAACAGTGCCATTTCCACGCTGGTGATGCGGGCGCCGGACTGCATCATGCGCTGGAGGCCGATCTCCTTGTTTTCCCGGGTCCGGGAAGACACGCAGTCAGACACCACCTGTACCTCATAACCTTTTTGCACCAGATCGTGCGCAGTCTGAAACACGCAGATGTGCGTTTCGATGCCGGTGATGAGTACCTGGTTTCTGTTCAGGCCAGCGAACCGGTCCATGAACCCCGGCTCGCTACAGCAGGAAAAATGGTCTTTTTCAATGGTGACCGCTCCGGTCCCGTTGATCACTTCTTGAATCTCTTCCACCGTCGGCCCGAGTTTGGATGGAATTTGTTCCGTGCAAACGACGGGCACATCCAGTATCTGCATACCTTTAATCAATATTTCAAGTGATTTCAAAACAGAGGCAGAGTCTTGTACAATCCTGGCCAGACGTCCCTGGATGTCCACCACCAGCAACACCGTTTGATCGCATGAAACATGGGCGTGTCTCCTTATTCATGGGTTGTTCTTTGCGCTTTTTCAAGTCTTATCAAATTGCTCACAAAAAAGCCAGTACACCATTGCGGGGTCAGGCCTGCGTATTGTAGTTATTGTCACAAAAGTATTAAAGAATGGTGCAATAACTACAATAACGCAGGCCTGACCCCGATTTTTGCTGATCCCATAATTTTGTTGACAGGGGCGGGGATTTTCTTTTATCATAACCGGATTCAATTTATCCAGCAACCCAAAGACTTCAAGGATTCGTTCATGGCACGGGACGCAGCCGTATCCAGACAGACACGGGAAACTAAAATCGAACTTCACCTGACCCTGGACGGCACCGGCCGGGCCGACATTTCATCCGGGATTGCGTTTTTCGATCACATGCTCACCGCATTCACGGTGCACGGCCGGTTTGACCTTAAGCTGATGGCGGCCGGGGATTTGGAGGTGGATCTGCACCACACCGTGGAAGATGTGGGCCTGGTGCTGGGCCGGGCGCTGTCGGATGCACTGGGGAACAAGACCGGGATCCAGCGGTTCGGGGATGCGTGCGTGCCCATGGACGAGGCATTGTCCCGGGTGACCGTGGACCTGTCCAACCGGCCATATCTGGTGTATCATGTGCCGGACCATCTCAAATCCGGCACGGCGTTTGACATCTATCTGGCCAAAGAGTTTTTCCAGGCTTTGTGCGTCAAGGGCGGGTTCAACCTGCATATCAATGCGTATTACGGGCAGAACGAACATCATGTTCTGGAATCCGTGTTCAAGGCCCTGGGCCGGTCCCTTTTCCAGGCCACCCGGCCCCTGGATACTGAGGGGCAGCCTCTATCCAGCAAAGGAGTGTTGTAATCATGATCATTATCCCGGCGGTTGACATCAAACAGGGCAAATGTGTGCGCCTTTGCCAGGGGCGGATGGACCAGGCCACGGAATATGGGGCCGACCCCGCGGAAATGGCCTTGAAATGGGCGTCCATGGGTGCACAGATGATCCATGTGGTGGACCTGGACGGTGCGTTTGCCAAAACCGCGGTAAATATCGACAGTGTCAGAGCCATCCTCAAACAGGTGTCTGTGCCCATCCAGGTGGGCGGGGCATCCGGGACCTGGCCACCATTGAGACCTATCTGGCGGCCGGGGTAACCCGGGTGATCATCGGCAGCGAGGCCGTGTACCGGCCGGAATTTGTCAAGGATGCGTGTCAGCGGTTCCCCGGCAAAATCATGGTGGGGATTGATGCCCGAAACGGCAGGGTGGCCGTGGAAGGGTGGAGCGAAATGTCGGAAACAATGGCTGTGGACCTGGCCCGGATGTTTGAAACCTCGGGCGTGGCAGCGATTAATTTTACAGATATCCATCGGGACGGAATGCAGACCGGTCCCAATATCGAGGAGACCGCGGCCCTGGCAAAAGCGGTGTCCATTCCGGTGATCGCTTCGGGCGGGGTGGCGACCCTTTCGGATATCGAAAACCTGCTTGCCATAGAATCGTTCGGGGTCACCGGCGTGATCACGGGCAGAGCGCTGTACGAAGGCACACTGGATCTGGCAGAAGCCATCCGCATAAGCGGCAATTGACAACCCCGGTTTCGGTCTTATTTTCAGGTATTGTTGCAACCTTAGGCCCTGGTTTTTTGGAGCACGCCTGATTTCATGTTTATTCCGGAAGAAAAAATTTCAGAGATTCAGAACGCCGCCGATATTGTAGAGATCGTATCGGAATCGGTGATCCTGAAAAAATCCGGGCAGAACTATTTCGGGCTGTGCCCGTTTCATTCAGAAAAAACCCCGTCTTTTTCCGTGAATCCGGGCAAACAGATTTTCCACTGTTTCGGGTGCGGGGCCGGGGGAGACAGCCTGGCCTATGTCATGAAATACCATGGGCTGACGTTTCCCGAAGCTGCCCGGATGCTGGCCAGAAAATACAACATCGTCATCGACACCGGACACCTGGACCCGGCTGCCAGAAAACGGCTGGATCTTAAGGAGACCCTGTTCCGGCTCAACCGGCAGGTCATGGACCGGTACCAGGCCCATCTCAAAACCACCCCGGCCGGGGAAAGCGCCCGTCAGTACCTTGAAAACCGGCACATCACTTCCGAGACCATCGATGAATTCCATCTGGGGTTTTCCCCGGATCAATGGGACGATGCGGTGGGTTTTCTGAAAAAAGCGGATTTCAAGGCAGGCAGCCCTGAATTCCGGCCTGGTGGTTCCCCGTAAAACCGGTTCCGGGTTTACGACCGGTTCAGAAACCGGATCATGTTCCCCATCTTTGACATCAATATGCAGGTGGCGGGATTCGGGGGACGGGTCATGGACGACCAGATGCCCAAATACATGAATTCACCGGAAACCCCGGTGTACAGCAAGACCAGGATTCTGTACGGGCTGCACGCGGCCAAGACCCACTGCCGCAGCAAAGGAGTGGTGCACATTGTGGAGGGGTATTTTGATTTTCTGACCCTGTACCAGAACGGGATTAAAAACACGGTGGCCACACTCGGCACGGCGTTGACCCCGGAACATGTGCGAATCCTTAAAGGATATTCCCCGGCCATGATCCTGGTGTTTGACTCGGATGTGGCCGGGATCGCCGCGGCCAGGCGCAGCATTCAGACTTTTCTGAACGAAGGGGTGGATACCCGGATTTTGATTCTTCCAAAAGGAGAGGACCCGGATACCTTTGTGATGACAAACGGGGCTGAGGCATTTGCCGCACTGGCGGACAAGGCCCGGTCTGTGATGCCGTTTCTGCGGCAGGTGTCCATGGAGACCCACGGGTTTTCCGTGGCCGGAAGGGCCAGGGTTTTGACGGACATGGTGCCGTTTTTAGCAGATATCCAGGACGGGGCCCTGCGCTCGATGCACATCAACGCGCTGGCCGAAGATTTGAATATCGATGAAACCGCCGTGCTGGAAAAGGTCCGGGAACAGGTGATGAAGAAAAAGACGTCTGCCCGGGCCGCCAGAACAATGCCGGACCCGGGGCCGGATCACGGGCCGGACATGCCTGAACGGCCTTCAGACCCCAGAGAGCTGCAGCTGTTGTCGCTGATGCTTCACCGTCCGGATTTCATTGACAGGGTCAGGAAATCGGGGTGCTGGACAGTTTTTATTCCGGCCGGCTGAGCCGGATCGGAAGGATTATGGTTGACGTGAATTTGGAAGCCACATCATCAGACCCCGCCGGGTTTGTCCGGCATGTCCTTGGCCGCATGAAAACTGATGAGGACCGGGAATTGGTGGCGGGGCTGGCTATGACCGGCGGACCTGCGGAGGATGACGACCAGGTGCCGGAAGCGGCCGCCGCCATTATCCAGCGGATTATCCGGGTCCGAAGAAAACCGACAGTGCGTTGACCGTTCAAATCAAACAAGCGGAGAAATCCAGCGATACCGACCTGATGGAACTGCTCAGGCTCAAACAGCAGGAACTTCGGCAAATATATAACAAGAGTCAATAACGTTTAGCCTTAGGGAGGCGTTTTATGGCAGATAAATCCATAACATCCGAAGAGAGTGTGATGATCGGCAAAGCGGCAATGGAACAGCTGGTTGAAAAAGGGAAAAAACCGGCACGCTCTCTTTTACTGAAATTAATAATGCCATATCCGGAAACCTGACCTCTCCGGAACAGATTGAAGATATCGTGGGAAAATTCCAGGACCTGGGCATCACCCTGGTGGACATAGACGTATCTGAAGACAAGCCGGCAGGGACCAGAACGTCCGGCCGGACCGTGGTCAAACCCAAAGACAGAAAAGAACGGGGCCGGTCCGAACTCAAGCACCGCAAACGCCCGGCCAAGGAAAAGAAAGACCTGCTTTCCGCAGTTCGGGAACGGTCTGACCTGGAGTTCGGTGCGGTCACGGACCCGGTGAAGATGTATCTCAAGGAAATGGGCATGGTCACGCTGCTAAGCCGTGAGGGCGAGATCGAGATCGCCAAGAAAATCGAGGTGGGGGAACGGGATGTGCTGCGGGCCATGCTGGACTGTCCCATTGCCTTGAACACCATTTTTTTGTATGGAAAAAAGATGGAACGCCGGGCCATGCGCCCCAAACATGTGCTTAGGGATGTGGATGAAGGGGACGGGGTGGTGGATGAGGTATCCAAACAGGAAAAGTTCCTGGAATCCCTGGAAATGATCAAACAAATCCATGAGGCCAACCAGGACAGACGGGATCAGATTTACGGGATGAGAAAATCCTTGAAAAAATATCAGACCCTGACGCAGGAAATCCATGACGGCACGGAGCGGATTTTCGAGGAACTCAAGCGGTGGCGGTTTGAATCCAATGTCATGGACACCATTGAACGAAGCATCCGCAACACCATTGTCTGGTTCAATACCGTAGACAAACTGCTGGAAAGCTGTGCCAAAACCTTCAATGTGATGAAGGACACCATGATCAAGCAGTCATCGGATCCGGAGAAATTTGTGGAATGGGCCACGGCCAGAACCGACCTGACTGAAGAGAAGGCCTGGTGCTTCACCAGGACATTCAGGCGGTCCTGAACCAGGTGGCGTTAAAAAAAGCGATGATCAAAGGGGATGCCGATGATCTGAGGGCCATTACCGACGGGATTGACAACGGACGGCGGAACGCGGATGCGGCCAAACGGGAGCTGGTGCGGGCCAACCTGCGCCTGGTGGTGAGCATTGCCAAAAAATACACCAACCGGGGCCTTCAGTTTCTGGATTTGATCCAGGAAGGCAATATCGGGCTGATGAAAGCGGTGGACAAGTTTGAGTACCGCCGGGGATACAAGTTCTCCACTTATGCCACCTGGTGGATCCGTCAGGCCATCACCCGGGCCATTGCCGACCAGGCCAGAACCATCCGGATACCGGTGCACATGATCGAAACCATCAACAAGTTGATCCGCACCTCGAGGTATCTGGTGCAGGAGATGGGCAAGGAACCCTCGCCCGAAGAGATTGCCGAAAAATGGAGATCCCCATCGACAAGGTCAGACGGGTGCTCAAGATCGCCAAGGAACCCATTTCCCTGGAAACCCCCATCGGAGAGGAAGAGGACAGCCATTTGGGCGATTTTATCGAGGACAAGAAGTTTTCCATTCCGTCGGATGCGGCCATTGATTTCAGCCTGGCGGAACAGACCCGAAAAATTCTGGCCACTTTGACCCCCAGGGAGGAAAAAGTGCTGCGCATGCGGTTCGGTATCGGGGAAAAATCCGACCATACCCTGGAAGAGGTGGGCCGTGATTTCACCGTGACAAGGGAACGGATCCGGCAGATCGAAGCCAAAGCCTTGAGAAAACTGCGCCATCCCACAAGAAGCAAGAAGCTCAAGACCTTTATTGAAAATTAAATATTGACTTGTTCCCGGGTTTACTATACTTTTCTAAAGTTTGTTTGATTGCTGGGAACAATGGGCCTATAGCTCAGTCTGGCAGAGCCACCGGCTCATAACCGGTCGGTCCCTGGTTCGAATCCAGGTGGGCCCACCAGATACAAAAGATAAAACGTGGTGCAACCCTTTATGGATGAAAAGAAACACACGACAACCGTCGGGAAAAGGGGGCAGGTCCAGTGTGACATGCCTGAGGAAACAGACACCCCGGACAGCGAAAAACGAAAAAAGCGTGGCACCTGCCACGCTTTTTTCGTTTTCAGACAGGGGGGCCCATGTCTTTGACCGTCCGGCAGATTCTTTCGCTCATCGATTCAGACATTGCCCCCTGGCATCTGGCCGAATCCTGGGACAACTGCGGGATGTGTGCCGGAAATCCCGAATGGCCGGTTCGGCGGGTTCTGGTGGGGCTTGACGCGGACATGCCTGTGCTGGAAGCGGCCCGGGATTGGAACGCCGACCTGGTGTTCACCCATCATCCTTTGTTTATTTCACCGGTGAAAACCATTGACTTCAGCGTGATGCCGGGATCGGCCATCGCGCTTTCCGCTCAGGAAAAACTGGCCATTGTCTGTGCCCACACCAACCTGGACAAAGCGGAAAACGGGCTAAACGATGAGCTGGCCCGCCGGCTTGAAATCCGGCCCGACCGGGTTCTGGAAATCGATCCCGGGGCAGGGGAGATGAGCGGCAATCCGGCCCATCCGGATCAGCAGACCCGTCCGTCCGGCCATTTGACCGGTATGGGCCGGATCGGTCAGGTCCCGGCACCGGTCTCCCTGGCACAGATGGTGGACCAGGTCAAGGCGCAGCTGGGAGGAGGTCCGGTCCGGATGGTGGGGGATCCTAGCCGAAAGATTCGTGAAGCAGCCGTGTGTTCCGGTTCCGGCGGCAGCCTGATTCCGGCGTTTCTGGCATCCGGGGCTGATGTGTTTATCACGGGAGATATCAAGTACCATGAGGCCCGGCTGATTGAAACTCAGGGCCGGGCTTTGATCGATGTGGGACATTTTGCATCGGAAATCATTGCGAAGGACCTGTTGTGCCGACGGTTGGAACAATCGGTGTCCCGGGCGGGTTTCTCCCTGGAAATCAAGGCGTTTACCGGGGAAACGGATCCATTTGTGACGGTATAAGGATAAAGTATGAACCAAACGTTGAAAAAAGAGATTGACACCCTGGTCCAGCTTCAGCAGATTGAAACGGAGATCCTCCGGCTGCGGCAGGAAGTGGACAAAGTGGAAAAAGAAAAAACCGCCCTGGCTGCCCAACTGGCTCAGTTCGAGTCGGCCCTGGATGCGGACCGGCAGACCCTGGATCAGGTTCGGCAGCAGTGCACGGACCTGGAGGGAGAGATCCAGGTGGTGAATGACCGGATAATCAAGAGCAACGAAACCTTAAGAATGGTCAAAACCAACAAGGAATACCAGGTGCTGCTCCGGGAGGTGGATGACAACAAGAAACGGAAAAACAGCATTGAAGACCATGTCCTGGGCCTGTATGAACAGCGGGAGACAGCCGAGGTAAAGCTTAAGGAAACCGAAGCCCAGTACGTCCAGATCAAAGAACAGATAGGGGCGCAGCAGGCAAAGATCGATGAACAGACCATGGACGACCGGGAACAGCTGGCGGAACTGGAAGCCCGGCAACAGTCCATCGGTGAGACCCTGGAGCCGGCTTTGCTGACCCGGTTTAGGCGCATCGCCAAAATGAACCTGGGACAGGCCGTGGCAAAAATAAGCAATGAAACCTGCATGGGCTGTTTCATGAATGTGCCGCCCCAGCTTTGTATCGAGGTGCAGCGGGGGAATCAGATGATTTTTTGCCCCCAATGCAGCCGAATTCTTTACCATGTCAAAGAGGAGTGAAATAAATCGGCCTGACCGGGCCAGATGATCGCCGGGTCGCTGAATGACCGGGAGGAAAGTCCGAACACCACAGGACAGGACGCTCCATAACGTGGAGTCACGGTGACGTGAAGGAAAGTGCAACAGAGAGCAGACCGCCGCCAGTGGCCGGGAGACCGGATTATCTGGCGGTAAGGGTGAAACGGTGCGGTAAGAGCGCACCAGTTTTCCAGGTGACTGGAAAAGCTTGGTAAACCCCGTCCGGTGCAAGACCAAATAGGGAAACGCTCGAGGGCGGTCCGTCCGATGTTTCCGGGTAGGTCGCTTGAAGGTACGGCAACGTACACCCCTAGATGAATGATCGTCGACCCGTTGCCGGGTAACCGGCCCGGGTGACAGAATTCGGCTTACGGGCCGGTCAGGCCGAGCTCTTTGACTTAAAGATTGTAATCAGAACCGTTCAAAATCAGGGAACCGAAACCGCCGGGGCCGTTCATACCATGATGGAAAGCTGTGATATTACCTTTCTGGAAAAAGTCAATATTTTTTCCTTTGATTTTCTCAAGTGCATCCGGTTCATCGGCACCATCGAAGATGAGTCCTATCTGTTTACCAAAAAACTGTATTCCAAGCTGATCACCAATTCCCATATCCTGGAGGATTTCCTGGATTTTCACGGGGCCAAGAAGAATTCCGAATGGCTGTATTACCGGGAGCTGTGCGCCCTGGTCCGGCATCTGTCCCTGGCCTGCTATTCCCAGCGGCATATCCTGAACCGGCTCTCTTTTTACCGTCTGGAAGACCCTTCCCTGGGACTGTTCAAGCAAGAAGCCACGGACACGCTCCAGATTCTCCAGGATACGCTGAAACTGGCCGCACCGGTGATTCTGGAAGAAGCCCGGCGCCTGAAGATCACCATTCCCGCTTCCCGGTACAGCCTGTATTTATTTCCAGGCATCACCTCCACCCAGCAGCTGGACCACAATATCGATGATTTCACGGTCGTGGACAACCAGAAAAAAAACCTGACCCGGATCTCCAGCGAGTTTCTGGATGTGATCAAGGCGTTTGACCAGCTGGCGTTTTACGAGCGGTATGATCTTAAAACCATTCACGATCTGGTGCCGGAAAGATCAATGAAGTGCTGATCCGCAGTTTTGAAATGCGGGTGCACAACATCCAGTCCTCGTTTGATTCCTATGTGGTGAAAACCCCGCATGAAGAAGAGAATATCCTTCTGGAACAGCTGCGCAGTCATTTTTCCATTGTGTTTCACATCCTTCAGGTCATGGGGCGGCTGCTGCATTTTTACGAGCGCCACCTGTATGACGCGGGCTTCAAAGATATGTTCATGCGGGTGCGGCGGTCACTGGCCGAACTGATCGACCCGGATGTGCTCCTGGACCGGGCCGTGAATTTCTGTCTGTTCTACGCGTGGAAGTTTCTGTCCTCCGGAAAACAGGTGGCGATTCAGATCATGAACCAGAACATGGAAACCGGGACCATTGAGGTGACCATCCCCATGGACCGGGGGTTTCACAGCCGTCCCAGCCTGCTGGTGGCCAAGATCGTGCAGTATTATGGGGGGGAGGTGATCCTGCATGTGGGTGACGATCAGTTTGACGCCTCGTCCGTGCTGGATATCCAGTGGGCCGGCGGCAAGATCAAGAAAGAAGATTACAAAACCGTGGTCTTTTCCGGAGATTCCCGTGCCCTGAACGATCTCAAAGTGCTGGCCGGGGTCAATTACGGTGAAGACCACATGGGCAAGGGGATTCCTTTGCCCAAAGAACTGTCCTACCTAAGTTGACTTTGTCTGAACATATGGCTGAATTACGTCTGTCCGAACTGAACGGCTCCGGCAAAGTGATATCCGGGTGCTGCCCGCCTGAAGGGCACATGGATTCGGTCCGGTGTTTTCCAATTGTTGTGGCAGGGGGCCGGGGCACCCGCATGGGCGGGGATATACCCAAGCAGTATCTGCTTTTGGAGGATCTGCCGGTCCTGATCCGGACCCTGGCGGTGTTTGACCGGTATCCGGGCATGGATGCCATCATCGCGGTGGTGCCGGGCTCTGACCTGAATTTTTGTAAAACTCAACTGTTGCCGTACCGGAAATTCCGCTGTCCCGTTCATCTGACCGCCGGGGGCAACAACCGGCAGACGTCTGTGCGAAACGGGGTGGTCAAGGCCATGGCCCTGGCGGATAATCCGCAGAAGGCCCTGGTGCTCATCCATGATGGGGTCAGGCCTTTTGTTTCCACGGCACTCATGGACCGGCTGATGCACAGAGCCATACAGGCCGGGGGATGTATTCCGGTGGTGCCGGTGACCGACACTCTCAAGCAGGTGGACGACCGGCACCGGATCATCCGGACCGTGGACCGCAGCCGCCTGTTCCGGGCACAGACCCCCCAGGTGTTCCTCCTGGACCGGATCGCGTCCGCCCTGGACCATGCCCAAACCACCGGGTTTACCGGCACAGATGACGCATCGGTCATGGCCCATGCCGGATTTGACGTCGCCACCGTTCCCGGAGACCCCGCCAATATCAAACTGACCACCCCCCATGACCTGGCGCTGGCAAGGCATCTGATTTTGTCTCAAACCGTTTGACAGCCCCCGGGCAGGTTGGTATAGTTTTTTTAATTTTATTCGATTCAAGATCTTTTTCAACTCACGGCCGGGCATCCGCCCGGCGCTGTATATACCCGGGAGGACGACATGGCTGCCAAAAAAAAGGAAAATGCCTTACTGGAACACGTCGATGCAGTGAAAAAAGGAAAACGGGCGTTTGAAGATGCCTTCCAGGGGGTCTCCAGAATGATTCTGGACGCGGGCATCCGGAAGATTACAGTCAAGGGAAAATCCACTTATCAGTTCAATCTGTTCAGCCAGGGCAGCAAACACCTGGTGGGCATGTACGATGAAATCAACTCGTTTGTTTCGTTTGTCAAAGATGCGTCCGAAGGCGGATCTTCCCGGGAAATGGCCTTTGTCCTGGTGGGGGAACCTGGCAATGGCAAGACTTTTTTTGTGGATTATCTGTGCGACCGGTACCGGGAATTTCTGTCCGCGCCTGAAAACATGAAATACACGTTCCGGTTCATTCGCCTGGATCAGCTGAGCGGTTACGGCAAGATCACTTCCATTGAATCACAGACCTATGAGGACCCCATGATCCTGGCCATGAGCCTGCACACCTCCAAAGACGCGTCCAGGGACTATCTGGCCAAAAAATTCAAATTCTCTGACCGGCAGATCGAAGCCATCTATACCAAATACCGCCCCCTCGGGGCCTGTTCCGCATACATCTGGAACCAGATCAGAGAGTTCTGCGGCGACAATATCGAAAAAATGCTCTCATTTGTGGAGGTGACCCCGGTGCCGCTTATTGAAAGCCTGGGCACCATTACAGGCAAATACCCGGCCAAGGACAAGATCACCTCGTCGGCCGTGGACCTGATCGGAGAAGAATCGATCCAGCGGCTGCTGCACATCGCGGACACCAACAACCCCTTTCGGTTCGATCTCAGAAGAGGGGCCCTGGCCAGGGTGGCGGGCGGAGGGATCCATTTTGCCGATGAGATCTATAAAAACAAAAAAGACCTGGTCCAGGTCTATTTAGGCGTGATCCAGAACCGGACCATTGAGCTGGACGGATTTAAATGGCCCATTGACACCCTGATCATCGCCACCAGCAACAATTCCGAATTTGACACATTTTTGTCCGAAAGAGAGGAAGCCCCGATCGTAGACCGGTGCCGCATCTGCTATGTGGCCCACAACACCGATTACAAAATCCAGAAGACATTGACCGAATACGCCATTGGCAAGGATGTAAAACGGTCCCTGGAGAATGAGGTGCTGCATCAGGATCCGAATTTGAATCATGCGGCATCCGTGGGCGTGGTGCTTACACGGCTGCCCCGGTCGGAAAAACTGACCCCTGTTGAGACCATGAAACTGGCGGCCGGCGAGGTGGCCGGTGAAAAAAGCCTGAAAACCCTGGCCGAACTCATCGACACTTTGAACCAGGACACGGACATCACCAAGCGGTTCGGCCAGAAAGGCCTGGGGCAGAGAAACCTGGGCCGGGCCGTCCAGCTGCTGCTGGAGTCCTCAGAAACCAATGAAGGCAATTGCATGTTTGCCTTAGACATTTTCAAGTGCCTGGAAAGGACCGTGCTGGATTACGTGCATGAACCGGGCGACCGGGCCAAATACATGGAAGATCTGAAAATCGCCAAAGGCCTCTACCGGGAACGGATCATGACCGAAATGTTCAACGCGTATATGGACGAACCCCTGGCTATTAAAAAGGATGTGCTCAATTACGTGAATATGATCATCGGGGTGGATGCGGAACACTTGGGGCCGGATATGATGTGGAAATACAAGGATCCCCAGACCGGGGAACTCAAAGCCCTGAAGATCGACGAGCGGTACATCAAGAACGTGGAGGAGCGTTTAGGCCTGAAAACCGAGGAACAACGGGCCTCTTTCAGAAATTCCATCCGGAAGATCTACGGCCAGAAACTGTCCGTGGATCCCAATTATGATTTCATGGACAACCTGGAGCTGGTCAAGGCCATCACGGATGTGCGGCTTAAATCCGACATTGCAGGGGCCGGGTCCCTGGTGGGGGCTTTGGCCAACCGCACCAACGAGGAAAACCAGAAACTATATGACCGGATGATCACCACCATGAACGACAAACTCGGCTACTGCCGCACCTGTGCCCAGAAAACCATTGAATATTTCTGCAGCCAGGAAGATGACAATTAGTCTGACAAGGGGGGGGGGGCATGATAACCCTGGACGAACTTCTGGAGCGGGACAAAAAACGGGAGCAGGACGGGTTCAAGCGCAAGATCCGTATCGGCCGGATCGTAAAGCCCGGGTCCGGCGGTAAGGAAAAAATCATAGTGGTCCCCACCACGGTGGAGGAAAAATTTGTTCATGACGACATTTTTTGTCCGACCAGGAACCCGGTGAAGGAGACCCCACCGGCGGCACCGGGCAAGGCGAAGAAGGCGAAGTCATCGGTGAACAGCCGGTGCGGCCGGAAGAGGGAGAGGGCGAGGGCGAAGGGGACGGAGAAGGCCCGGGAGAAGGCAAGGGCGGGGAACATGAAATGGAAGCCAATGCCTATGAACTGGGCAAGGTGCTGTCCCAGGATTTTGAACTGCCCAACTTAAAAGACAAGGGAAAGAAAAAAAGCCCTGGCCCGGTATGTATACGACCTGACCGACAAGAACAGAGGGGTCGGCCAGATTCTGGACAAAAAAGCCACACTCAAAAAAATCGTGGAAACCAATATGGCGCTGGGCCGGATTCCGGATGTGGGCTGTATCGATTCGGCCGGGTTTGTGGTGTCGCCCATGGATCTGGTCTACCGCATTCTGTCCCGGGAAAAGGAATATGAATCCCAGGCCCTGGTGTTTTTCCTCAGGGATTATTCAGGGTCCATGGGCGGCAAAGTGACCCAGACCGTGGTGTCCCAGCATGTGATGCTGTATTCCTGGCTGGTGTACCAGTATGAAAAACAGGTGGAAACAAGGTTTATCCTGCATGACACCGAGGCCCGGGAAGTGACCGATTTCCAGAAATATTATTCCTACAAGGTGGCCGGCGGCACCAAGGTGTTTACCGCATTCCAGATGGTCAACGAGATCGTGGAAAAAGAGGGCCTGGCTAGGGACTACAATATCTACGTGTTTTACGGCACGGACGGGGATGACTGGGAAAAAGACGGAAAACAGACCTTGGAAGAAATTGATAAAATGCTGTCCTATGCCGCCAGGGTCGGGATCACCGTGGTAAAGCACACCTATACCGGGGCCAAGGAAACCGAAGTGGAAAAATATATCCGGACGTCCGGGGTGCTGGAACGGCAGAACCTTCTGATAAAGATGGATGTCATGGATGAAAATGTGGATGATTCCCGGATCATTCAGGGCATTAAAACTCTGATATCCTGATTCCGGACTCTTTCGGGCATCGGGTTGACGGAAAAAAAGCGAGCTGCACATGGAACTGGTCAGTCAACATGTCAAAGGCATCATGGAAGAATGCAAAGTCCGGGCACGGGATGCCGGGCTTAAGTTTGATGATGAGACCCTGGAGTATATCGTCACCAACCGGGACATGATCGAGCTGTCGCCCAAGGTGATGATCCCTACGCTGTATGACTACTGGGTGCATGACGTCCGGGTGTTGTCCGGCCGGGGCATGTACGAGGCCTATCCGTCCAACCCTTATGAAACCGTGATCAACACCCGGCCGGCCATTTCGTTTTACAATGACAACAACCCGGACTGGCTCAATGTGATGATCTTTTACCATGTGCTGGCCCATATCGATTTTTTCCAGAACAATCTGTATTACAAAAACACCTGGGATGTGGACCTGGCCGGCCAGGCTCTGGCGGACAAACGGCTTGTCGCCCGGTTGAGAAGTGAAAAGGGCCGGTGGGTGGATTATGTGATCGAGTTTGCCAGGGGCCTGGACAACCTGGTGGGATTTCACCGGGATCTGAACCGGACCATTGCCGGCGATCAGCATCCGGGGCACCGGCCGGTGCCGGACCGGACGGATTTTTATTTTGACCGGTTTCTCCAGAAAATCAAGTCCGTTCCCCAGCATGTGTATCTAAAGGAAATTGACCGGTATAACCTTTGCCTGAAGGAAAACACTGATTTTTATGCAGAGGTCATTGAAAAATATCCGGAATTTGAAGAACTGTTTGAGAGGGAAAAACGAAAACCTGCGCCTGAAAAACTGGATGTGATGGAATATATTCTTAAGTTTTCCCCGTTTCTGAGAAACGAGGAAAACGAATGGATGAAATCGGTAATCCATATCATCCGCACCACCTCGTTATATTTTCAGCCCCAGATCCGGACCAAGACCATGAACGAGGGGTGGGCGTCCTTCTGGCATGCCCACCTGTTTTAAAGGACGAACGCATCAAAGGGCATGAAACCGATTTTGCCAAGGTCAACGCCTCGGTCACGGCCATGCCCAAGGTGGGGCTCAATCCTTATGCTTTAGGGCTCAGGCTGTTCGAGCACATTGAGGAGATGGAAAACAAAGGCCGGTTTTCTCTGGATTATTTCCGGCTTCACGATGCTGTGGCCAGAAAAACATTTGACCGGAAAAAAAACACGGGCCGGGATGTCATTTTTTCGGTCCGGGAGAACATGGAGGATTTTTCGTTCATCAACACCTTTGTGGACCAGGAATTCATGGACCGGCACCGCCTGTTTCTGGCCGGCAAACGGTTCAATCCCCAGCGCAGCACCTGGCAGTACTATATCAAGTCCAGAAAGGTGGCGGATTACCGGCAGATGATCATCAATACCCTGTACCATCCGCCGGATATCAGGGTGATCGAGGAAAAGACCCGGGACGGGGTCCTGTATCTGGACCACCGGTTCGAGAACAAACCCCTGAAGCAGGACTATATTGAAAACACCATGATCGGGATTGAATTTTTATATGGGGGGCCGGTGCACCTGGAAACCAGTATTCCGACAGCCGAAGCCCGGCCGGGAACCCAGTATGCCAATTTCTGGGATCCGGGAGCAGGGGCCGGCCGGCCGGAGCCCCGGACACAGCCCGTTCAATGGAAACGGGTCCGGTTTGTGATGAAAGACCGGAAACTGCACAGGCAGGAGTTATGACCGATGATGAAACACACTGAGCCCGCCGCTGGATCCACAGACCAGGTTTTGTCGCTGCTGAATAAAAACATTCAGGATTATCAGCGCCTTCAGCCGGTATCTTTTGACACGTTTCTTCAGATGCTCACGGCTTTTCCGTCCCGGATTCTGAGAAACATCTTTCAGTCGTTTCACGACATGGTCAAAGCCCATGTGGATGAATATGACGAACCCCTGGGGGAAGACCGGAGCGAACCCGGGTTCACCCGGTATGACTGCACCAGGCTGTTTGTGGAAGGGTCGGACAATCCCTATTTTCCGGACATGCTGTTTGCCAACCGGTTCATGAGGCAGATGGAATACCTGCGGCACGGGGCCCAGCAGAACCGGATCTATATTTTCCACGGGCCTCATGGATGCGGTAAAAGCACGTTTTTGAACAATCTGCTCAAAAAATTCGAGCAATACGCCAACACTGAAGAAGGGCTCAGGTACGAAGTGGTGTGGCGCCTGAACATCAAAAAACTTCAGGAAAAATGTCATTCGTTTCCTCCGTCCGCGTTTGAGCGGTGGATGCATTATGTCGACACCAAGGAATCTGAGAACTGCAGGGACCGGGATCCGGCAGACCGGTTTGTGCGTATCCAGGAAGGAGAATTCATCGAGGTCCCTGCATGGCCCATGACAACCCGTTTCTGGTGATCCCCAAGGACCAGCGCAGGGACGTCCTGGATGAACTGATCAAAAACGATGAATTCAAATGGCGGCTGTTCACGGAAAAAGAATATGAATGGGTGTTTACCGAAGACACCTGCACGGTGTGTTCCTCTATTTACCACACCCTGCTGGAACTGTTTCAGGACCCCGGGGCCGTGTTCGACATGCTGTATGCCAGGCCCTATTACGTAAACCGGCGTATCGGCAACGGCATTTCCGTGTACAACCCCGGGGATCAGCCGGCCAAGCACAACCTGATTTCCAACCAGATGCTCCAGAGCCGCATCAATTCCCTGTTCCAGGATTCCAACCTCATCCAGTACACCTATTCCCATTTTGCAAGGATCAACAACGGGGTGTATGCGCTCATGGATATCAAATCCCACAACGTGGACCGGCTGGTGGCGTTGCACAATATCATTTCCGAAGGGATCCACAAGGTGGAGCACATGGAGGAGCGGGTGGACGCATTGTTCATCGCCCTGATGAATCCGGAGGACAAGAAAAACCTCAAGGATTTTCCGTCGTTCGAAGACCGGATAAGGTACATCGACATCCCTTATGTCCTGGACTGGCAGACCGAGGTCAAGATTTATATGGACATCTTCGGCCGGCACATTGACGGCAGTTTTCTGCCCATGGTGCTGGATAATTTCGCCCGGATCATCGTGTGCACCCGGTGCAAACCCAAATCACCGGCGTTAAACGCCTGGATCCAGCAGCCGGAAAAATACAAGAATTTTTGTGACGATCAGCTCATGCTGCTGAAGCTGGAGCTGTTTTCCGGAAACATCCCCAAATGGCTGGATGACGAGGATGTGCGCCGCCTGGACGGAACAAGGCTCAAGCAGATTATTGCGGATTCCGAGATCTGCGGCCAGGAAGGGCTGTCCGGAAGGGACGCCATCAAGATCTTTGACGAGTTCTATTCCAAATATGCCAGGGAAGACCGGCTCATCAACATGGCGGACCTGTGCACTTTTTTCAACCGGGTGGACACCCGGTTCGGCAAACTGCTGCCGGACGGGTTTCTGGACTGCCTGCTGCGCATGTATGATTACTCCGTGCTCCAGCAGGTCAAGGAATCGCTGTATTATTACAATGAAGACCAGATCGCCAGGGATATCCAGCACTATATCTCCGCAGCGACCCATGAGCTCAATTCCACGGCCAAATGTATTTTACCGGGGAAACCCTGCATGTGACCGACGTGTTTCTGGAAAGTATCGAAAACCGCTTTATGTCAGAAAAAACTGATGGCGGGGCCCGGCAGCAGGTCCGCAACGATGTGCTCAAGGAGTTCACCACACGGGCGTTGACCCAGGAGATAATGATCCAGGGAAAACATATCACTGAGACCCGGTTATTTGGCATGCTGCATGAAAAATATATTCATAATCTGAAAAAACAGGTGCTGGCCCCGTTTACGGCCAATGAAAATTTCAGGAACGCAATCAAGGATTTTGATACAAAAAAATTTAAAACCCATGACAAGCGCATCAAAAAAGATATCCGGTTCCTTATAGACAATCTATCCGCCAAATTCGGCTATACCACCCAGGGGGCCAATGAGGTCTGCATCTATGTCATTGACCATGACCTGGCAGGAAAATTCGAGTAAACCGTATTCCATGATATCTCACATCACCGATCAAGTGCTGTCCGGCGACAGCGCGGTTGTACTCACACATCAGGACGGATCTCACAAGGCATGGCTGGCGGCCGGCTGTTTGAATCATTGAACCGGGATCTGCTGGTGGTGGTGCCGGATTCAAGCCGGGCCGGCACCCTGGTGAGCGATTTACAGTTTTTTCTGCCGGACAAAAAAAATCAAGTCCTGTTTTTTCCGGGCTATGATGTGCTGCCGTTCAAATCCCTGTCCCATCACCGGCAGACCTCGCTGCGCCGTATGGGTGTGCTGTCCAGGCTGACCCGTGCCCGGTCCGATTCATATCTGGTGGTGGCTGCAGTGGACACCCTGGTGTGGAAACTGATGCCGCAGTTCCGGCTTGCGGAATATGCCGAGCTGGTGATGGCCGGAGAGGAAATCGACCGGGAAGCCCTGATCCTGAAGCTGGAGCATGGCGGGTATCACCGGGTGTCCCTGGTGGAAGATCCCGGGGAATACGCGGTGCGGGGCGATATCCTGGACCTGTTTGTACCGGGCCGTGCCCGGCCGGTGCGCATGGATTTTTTCGGGGATTTGGTGGAATCGCTCCGCAGTTTTTCGCCCTATACCCAGCGGGGGGTGCGGGAACTGTCTGAACTGGTGGTGACCCCGGCCACGGAAGCTGTAATCACGGACAGGGACCTGCCCCATGTCCTGGCCAGGCTTCGGGCCCATGGCAAAGCTGCCGGTCTGGATGATGCCGCCATCCGGGAATATGTCACCCAGATCCGGGAAACCGGGCGGATGGCCGGCATCGAAGCCATGCCGTCCATTGTGTATGACCGGATGGATACCGGGTTCGGTTTTCTGGACAAGCAGACCTGCGTGATCTGGGATTCACCGGACCTGCTGGCGGAAAAGGCAGCCGAGTTTGAGGACCGGGTCCGGCACAACTGCCGGACACTGGCAGCGGAAAAACGGCTTGGCGGGGATCCGGATCTTTGCCTGGTGCCGTTTGACCGGGCAGCCATCCAGGCGGCCACTTTTCCGCACCTGGTGCTGACCAATTCGCCACCAGCGGACCCGGCATCCGACCGCCCGGTGTTTTCCCTGCCGGTTCAGTCCATTGACCGGGTTCCGGCGGCCCTGGAGATGAAAAACCGGTCCGATACCCCTTTGAAACCGCTGGTGAACTGGATCGAAAACCGGGTGAACTGCGGCGAAAGGATCGTATGCGTGCTGGTGCAGAATGCCCAGGTGCAGCGTTTGATATCGCTTTTGGCTCCTTACGGCCTGACTCCGGAACCCTTGAAAACGATCCGTGATGTCCTAGCAAAGCCGTCCGGGCTGTATTATCTGCTGGGCAGCCTTTCCGCCGGGTTTTGATTTCAGACCGCCGCCTGGTGCTGGTCACCGAAGAGGAGATCTTCGGAAAAAACGGGTGCGCCGGATGATGCGGTCCTCCAGGGACCTGAAAACCGAGATGATCGCCCCGGAGGAGCTGGAGAACGGGGACATTGTGGTGCATGCCGAGCACGGGGTGGGGCGGTACGACGGCCTGGTCAACCTGGACGTGGGCAGGATCTCCCAGGATTTCATCAAAATCGTGTACCAGGACCAAGACACCTTGTATCTGCCGGTGGACCGCATGGAAATGATCGGCAAATATATCGGGGTGGACGGTTATGAGCCGGTGCTGGACAAGATCGGGTCCAAAGCCTGGGCCAAGTCCAGGGCCAGGGCAAAAAAGAGGTGGAAAAAATGGCGGCGGACCTGCTGGATCTGTATGCCAAACGGCGCATCAATAAGGGGTTTGCCTTCAGCCGTCCGGACCGGTATTACCAGGATTTTGAAACGTCGTTTCCCTATGAGGAGACCCCGGACCAGTTAAAGGCCATTGATGACGTGCACCTGGATATGGAGTCCGACACCCCCATGGACCGGCTGGTGTGCGGGGATGTGGGATACGGAAAGACCGAGGTGGCGGTCCGGGCAGCGTTCAAGGCGGTGAACGACGGCAAACAGGTGGCTTTAGTGGTGCCCACCACCATTCTGGCGGAACAGCACCTGGCCACGTTCCGGGAACGGTTTCAACACCATCCCGTGAATATTGCGGGCCTGTCCCGGTTCCGGTCCAGAAAGGAACAGGCCGATATTCTGGCGCAGATGGCTGACGGGCGCATGGATATCGTGATCGGGACCCACCGGCTTTTACAAAAGGATGTGGAGTTCAAATCCTTGGGCCTGCTGGTGATCGACGAAGAACAGCGGTTCGGGGTGCGGCATAAGGAAGTTTTGAAAAAAAAGCGCAGCACCGTGGATGTGCTGGCACTGAGCGCCACACCCATCCCCAGAACCCTGCACCTGTCGCTGACCGGCATGCGGGACATCAGTGTGATCAAGACCCCGCCGCCGGACCGGCAGCCTATTGTTTCGTATATCACGCCTTATGAAGAGAGCGTGGTCAAAGACGCGATTCAAAAAGAGCTGGAAAGGAACGGGCAGGTGTTTTTTGTCCATAACAATATCAAAAATATTTTCAAGGTGGCGGACAACCTCAAACAACTGGTGCCCAAAGCCCGCATCGGCGTGGCCCACGGCCGGCTGTCCGAAACCGAGCTGGAAAAGGTGATGATGCAGTTTGTGCACAATGAGATCGATCTGCTGGTGTGCACCACCATTATCGAATCCGGCCTGGATATTCCGTCCGCCAACACCATGATCATCGACAAGGCCGAACGGTTCGGACTGTCCCAGATCTATCAACTCAGGGGGCGCATCGGCCGGGGGGATCACCAGGCGTATGCGTATCTGTTGGTATCTGATGAATCCATCGTCTCCAGGGATGCCCGGAAACGCCTGGCCGCACTCATGGAATACCGGGACCTGGGGTCCGGGTTCCAGATCGCCATGAAAGATCTTCAGATCCGGGGCGCGGGCACGGCTCTGGGCGCATCCCAGTCCGGGCACATTGCCGCGGTCGGGTATGATCTGTTTTTAAAGCTGCTGGACGAGGCGGTTCATGAACTCAAGGGAGAGACCCATGTGCAGCCCCTGGATCCGGAAATCAACGTCAAAATGTCCACCGGGTTTCCCGAAGACTACATCGAAACCGTGTCCCAGCGCCTGACCCTGTACCGCCGGCTGTCCCGGCTTACCACCCTGTCAGACATCGCCGATATCAAAAAAGAGCTGGAAGACCGGTACGGACGGCTGCCGCGGCCTGCGGAAAACATGCTGCTTAAAATCATGCTCCGGGTTTTGGCCATTCAGTGCGGAATCCGGCGCCTGGACATGGATCCGGCCGCACTGAGCCTGACGTTTTCTTTGCCCCATGTGCCCCGGCCGCTGCCGGAACTGGAGAAGATATGGACGTCAACGGCCCGGTTCAAATGGATTAAAAAAGACTGCGTTCAGTTTCATCTGGGATTCAAACCCAACCAGACGGCCAAAGCCCTGGTTAAAACCAAACAGATCCTGTCCGCCATCACCTGACCGGGTTCAGCCCGGCATATTCGTGCCCCGGCCGGGGGAATTTCCGGGATTTAAGCGGTATCATCCATCCGGCATTGCCATTGGTGCAAGTGTGTTGCCGTAATTCCATAAGATGGCCTTCATCTGTTTCAACTCAGCCTCCGTTCTGTTTAAAGCGGGTGGCATGATCGGCCAGGGCGGTCATGAGGGCCCGGGTGCCCGGGCCGGGCCGGCCGTCATTGATGGCGATGTCATCGATTTCCACCACCGGGACCACGCCCTTGTTGGTGCCGGTAATGAACACCTCGTCGGCGGTGAGCAGCTTTTCTATGGGCAGTGATGATTCAGATACCTCATACCGGTCTTTGGCCAGAGACAGGATCACCTTCCGGGTAATGCCCTTAAGAATCCCGTCTGCGGGCGGGGTGACCAGTGTGTTGCCGAAAAATGCGAACAGGTTGCTGGTGGTGCCTTCCAGGGCGTTCCGGTTCCGGTCGATGTAGATCACTTCCACGGCACCGGAGGCTTTGGCCTGGTTCAATGCCATGGTGGCCGGGATATAGGAGGTAACCTTGGCACCGGCCAACGGCCGTTCCTGGACCAGGGTGATGACTTTGACCCCGTGAGTGTACCATGACTCAGGCAGTCTGCCGATGGGGGTGACCATGACGATCAGCCGGGGACGGCCCGAAGGCGTCAGAAAGTCGGGGCTGGAGCCGCCGGTGATGACAATGCGGATATTGACCTCTTCCAGGCCCGGGTTTTTTCCAGGGTCTGGAACACGATCTGCTTGATGTCCGACCGGGACCAGGGCAGGGCAAGGCCGATCTGGTTTCCGGATGCCATGAGCCGGTCAATGTGTTCATCCACAAAATATGGCTTTCCCTGAAAGGTGCGCATGATGTCACAGATGCCGATTCCCCGGAGCACGGCCAGGTCATCCACCGGGATCACGGCGTTGTCCGCAGGAACAAACGCGCCGTCCACATAATATACCGTCATGAAAAAATCTCCTTGAATTTACCCACCTCAGTTTCTATAGTGTCCAAAACGGATCATAACAATAAATTAGTGCTTTGATCCGGGCACGCAAGGGGATGGGTGGATTTTTTTCAAGGCATTCGATATAATTTTCAGGGGCTGATGCTGTCTTTGCGCCATCCCAGACTCTTATGGCTCGGACTGCTGCGGTTTGCCGTGATCCTGGTGTTGACCGTGCTGTTTTCCGGTCTTATCCTGCTGAACCATGACGCGATCATGTCCCGGCTCTGGCAAATGCCGGCCTCCGGGTTTCCGGTGTACCTCTGGCACCTGGCATCCTGGCTGCTGTCACTGCTGCTGGCTGCCTTCAGTGTGGTGATCGCCTACCTGACGGCCCAGGTGTGTTTCAATGTCTTCATCATGGACTATATGTCCCGGATCACGGAAAAAATCGTTCTGGGAAAAGAGATGTCCGTCTCAGACAGAGGATGGTTCAAAACGGCAGGTTATCTGATTGTTCAGGAAATTCCCCGGGCCGTGATTCCCATGATCATCACCCTGGTGGTAATGACGGCAGGATTTTTTACCCCGCTGGGTCCGGTGATCCTGGTGGTGTCTGCAGTCACAGCCGGCGTGTTTCTGGCCTGGGACAACACCGACCTGGTGCCGGCCCGGCAGATGCTGCCTTTCAAAGACCGGTGGCGGTTTCTGCGTCAGCACGTGGGATTTCATATCGGGTTCGGACTGCCGCTGATCATTCCCTGGCTCAATATCCTGACGCTCTCGTTTGCCCCGGTGGGGGCAACCCTGTACCATCTTCACAATCATGAAAAGGATTTTTATGAACGTTCTGGTGACCGGCGCTGCCGGTTTTATCGGCTACAGCCTGTCGGCCCGGCTCCTGGATTCAGGGCACACGGTGGTCGGCATTGATAACCTCAATGACTACTATGATGTAACTTTAAAACAGGCCCGGCTGTCCCGGCTGGAAAAAAAGACCGGGTTTTTATTTCAGAAACTGGATCTGGCAGACCGGCCCGGCATGGAAGCGCTGTTTCAAAAAAACGCATTTGATTGTGTGGTGAATCTGGCGGCCCAGGCCGGGGTCCGGCACAGCATCGACAACCCGTCGTCTTACGTGGACAGCAATCTGGTGGGATTCGGAAACGTGCTGGAAGGGTGCCGCCACAGCCAGGTCAGACACCTGGTGTACGCGTCTTCCTCATCCGTGTACGGCCTGAACACCCTTATGCCGTTTTCGGTTCACCAAAACGTGGATCACCCCATCAGCCTGTATGCGGCTTCCAAAAAAGCCAACGAGCTCATGGCCCATACCTACAGCTATCTGTATAACCTGCCCTGCACCGGGCTGCGGTTTTTCACGGTGTACGGTCCCTGGGGCCGTCCGGACATGGCCTTGTTTCTGTTCACCAAAGCGATGATGGACAACAAGCCCATAAAGGTGTTCAACAACGGGAACATGCAGCGGGATTTTACGTATATCGACGATATTGTGGAAGGGGTGATCCGGGTCATGAACCGGATACCTGAAGCAGATCCCGAGTGGTCTTCAGACCGGCCGGACCCGTCTTCCAGCTGCGTTCCCTACCGGCTGTACAACATCGGGAACAACCAGCCCGTGGCGCTCATGGATTTTATCCGCGCCATTGAATCCGCTTTAGGGAAAAGAGCGGTCATTGAATATCTGCCGCTTCAGCCCGGGGATGTACCGGCCACGTTTGCGGATGTCAGTGATCTGATCACCGACACGGGATTCAAGCCCGCTACGCCGGTCCCTGAAGGGATTCAGAATTTTGTGGACTGGTACCTGGCGTATTACGGCCGTTAGCCGGCAGATCCTGGCCTGAGTCCGCCCGACCGGGCAGGGAAAGTTTTCGATCGTCGCCCCGGCACTGACAGTTCCGGATTCTGTCCTGCCGTCTCCCAAAGCCCGGCCGGGTCATGTCCCTGTCCGGCCGGGGTCCGGATCATCGCGGGCTCAGATGCCTGTCAGGCGGGCACAACAGACATACAAAAGGCCTGCCAAAGTCAGGCCCGGGGGTCACTCCAGTGCCCGGGATACGATTTCGTAGACATTGGTGGACAGGTCCGGGGCGGCTGCCAGAGACGTCAGGGATTCTTTCATCAGGGCCCGGCGCCGGGGATCATATTTTTTCCACTGGATGAGACACCGGGCCAGCCGGGCTGCCACCTGGTGGTTGACCTGGTCCAGTGCCAGGATTTTTTTTGTGACAAACGCATATCCGCTGCCGTCTGTTTCGTGGAACCGGATGGGATTGTGCAGGGCAAATCCGTAAATCAGCGCCCGGACCCGGTTGGGGTTGGTTAACGAGAAATCCGGATGATCCGCCAGATCCTTCACCGCTTCCGGGGTGCCGGGCAAAGGAGACACGGCCTGGGCCAGGAACCATTTGTCCAGAACCAGGGGGTCATGGGACCATCGCTCGTAAAACCGGGCTGCGCTTTTCCGCCTTAATGAAGGATCTGCGGCACACAGGATCTGGAGACCGGCAAATTCATCGGTCATGGTTGCAGCATTCTCAAACGCGTCCCACACCTGGTGCAGAGAGGTGGGGGTACCGGTGGCGGCCAGGTAGGACAGCGCCAAATTTTTCAGGCTCCGGCCTCCGATGTCACGGATGGACAGGCTTTTGGGATCCGCTTGGCTGCATTTTTCGATGATTTCCGCAAACAGCGGACCCAGGGCTTCGGCCAGATGCGCTTTGAGAAACTGTCTGGCCGTGTGGATGGCATCCACGTCAATGGTTTCGAACAGGTCCGCCAGTTCGGTTTCTCTGGGGACGGCAAGGGTCCGGGCCAGAAACGCCCGGTCTGCCGATGCGTCTGACAGCGCCGCCTCAACGCCCGGATCAGGCTGGGGGACACGGTGAGGGCCCGGTCCCGGGACACGGCGGCCACCAGATGCTGGATCTCTTTGTTGAACAGGGTCTGGGCCGCATCCCACCGGTTGAACGCATCGGTGTCATGGGCCATGAGAAAGGCCAGTTCCTCATCACTGAAATCCGTGATAATCTTCACCGGGGCTGAAAACTGCCGGAACACCGAGGGCAGGGTGCCGGGGGGCACATTTTCAAACACCTCGGTGTGGGTCTTGTCCGTCATCTGTATCAGGGTGTTGGGTGCCGGAAGGATGTCCCGTCCGTCCGGGTCCAGCAGCCCCATGCGCACGGGAATGTGCTGGGGCAGTTTTTCAGACTGGTTTCTGTCCGGAGGCGTGTGCTGGGAAAAGGTCACCGTCAGGGTCCGGGTGTCCGGATCATACGACCGGATCACGGTCACGGTTGGGGTGCCGGACTGGGTGTACCAGCGCTTAAAATGGGTCAGGTCCAGATTGCCGGCCTCGGCCATGACCGACAAAAATCCTCAATGGTGACGGCCAAGCCGTCGAACTTTTCAAAATACAGGACCATGCCTTGTTGAAACGCGGTTTCCCCAGCAGCTGATGGATCATCCGGACCAGTTCCGAGCCTTTTTCATACACGGTCATGGTATAGAAATTGTCCATTTTGATATAGGCCTCTGGCAGCACCGGATGGACCATGGGGCCGCTGTCTTCGGGAAACTGGAACGCCCGCAGGTTTTCACGTGAGTGATACGTTCCACGGCCCTGGAGTTTAAATCGGAAGTGAACTCCTGGTCCCGGAACACAGTGAGCCCTTCTTTGAGGCTGAGCTGAAACCAGTTCTTAAGCGTTACCCGGTTGCCGGTCCAATTGTGGAAATATTCATGCCCGATCACCCGCTGGATGTTCATGAAATCTTCATCCGTAGCAGACGAGGGGTCTGCCAGTACGTATCTGGCGTTGAAAATGTTCAACCCCTTGTTTTCCATGGCACCGGCATTGAAATCATTGATGGCCGCAATCTGGTACAGATCCAGATCAAATTCAAGATCAAACCGGTCTTCATCCCACTTAACGGCCTGTTTGAGGCAGTCCATGGCATGCCGGCACTGGTGGATGTTCCTGGGTTCCGCAAAGATTCTCAGTGTGATGTCTCTGCCGGATTTTGTGGTAAAAGGTGATTCGATATAAGACAGGTTTCCGGCCACCAGGGCAAACAGGTAACAGGGTTTTTTAAACGGGTCTTCCCACCGGACGTAATGCCGGTTATCCGGCAGATTTCCTTTTTCCACGGGATTGCCGTTGGACAGCAGCACCGGGCACACATCCCTGTCCGCAATAAGGGTGCAGGCAAACCCTGCCATGACGTCGGGCCGGTCGATAAAAGGGGTGATGTGCCGGAATCCTTCGGCTTCGCACTGGGTACAGTAGATGCCGCGGGAAAGATACAGTCCTTCCAGCCGGGTGTTTTTTTCCGGAATGATCCGGTTGCAGATTTCCAGGGTAAACCGGTCCGGTACATCAGGCATTACGAACTGTTTTTCGTCTGTCTGAAACGCATCAGCGGAAACAGGGTGACCGTCCAGAGTCACGGAATCGATGGCATATTCGCCCATATCCATTTTCAGTTCCGCAGACGGGCGGGCTCCTGCAGGATTCCGAAAAAGGCTCAGGGTCGATGTCACCCGGGTTTCGCCGGGCTGAATGTCGAAAACCAGGGCCACCTGTTCGATGAGAAAATCAGGCGGGGAATAGTCTTTGAGTCGGATCTCTTTGGGTGTCGTCATAATCAGGCACCATAATATGGAATGACAAAACTTGTCAATATGCACGCACCCGGGTTTGTTTGGGGTTGACAAAATGATTTCACTAAGAAAGAATGCCGTGATACAGTAAAGCAGGATATCCGGCCGTATCAATTTTTTCAGCAGGTATGACAATGTCATGGTGAACACGCTGCAACCCCAGAAACAGATCAAACCGGAAGAGATTCTGGATATCGTTGTTAGAAGGCGGTGGCTGATCATTCTGCCGATCTGTTTTTTTCTGACCCTGGGGCTGGGAGTGATGCTCGTTGTTCCCAAAAATATGAGGCATCCACCCTGATTCTGGTTCAGCCGCAAAGTGTGCCTTCGGAATATGTGCAGTCCGTTGTAACCTCCAGCATCAATCAGCGGATCAGCACGATCTCCCAGCAGATTCTGAGCCGGAGCAACCTTGAAAAAATCATTGATCAGTTCAACCTGTATGCGGACAAGCCTGATATGTATCTGGAAGACAAAATCGCTGAGATGAGGCAGCGTGTCCGGGTGAAAATTGAGCAGGCCCGGCACGGTACAGAGGCCTTTTCCATCCGGTTCAACGGCAGTGATCCCCACAGAGTGATGCGGATCGCCAATACTCTTGCCAGTTATTTCATGGATGAAAATCTCAAAGTCAGGGAAGCCCAGGCAGTGGGAACCAGTGAATTTCTGGATCTTGAACTGGAAAAGACCCGGCAACGGCTGGAAGAAATGGAAGCCAAACTGTCCGCATACCGGGCTGAGCATTTAGGCGGTCTTCCGGATGAACTGGACAGCAATTTGAGGACACTGGACCGGCTTCAGCTGCAGATGGCAGACAAACATGTGCTTCTCAGGGAGGCAAGAACCTCTCTGGCCATGGTGGAATCCCGGATAAACGAAATCGAAACCCTTTCCCGGCAGCCGGCTCAGACCGGGTCTGACATACCGGCATCCGGTTCCGGAACTGTCATATTGAGCAATCAGGAAAAACTGGCCCTGGCCCGGCAGGAATATGAGCAGCTGCTTACGGTTTATACCCCGCATCATCCGGATGTGAAACGTCTGGTCAAGACCATTGAAAATCTGGAAAAGAGGGTGGCCGCCGACAACCAGTCAAATATGGAAAGCAGTAATTCCGCAACTCCCGGGTCATCTGCGACACCCAGTGATCCCCGGCTGGCAGGGCTTGAAACCGAGAAGGGTCAATTGAAGATGGATATTCAGGCCCTGACCATGGAACTGAATGATATTGAAAAAAAAATGACTGTCTATCAGAAACGGGTGGAAGAAACCCCCCGGCGGGAAATGGAGCTTCAATCCCTGAACCGGGATTATGCCAATATCAAGGAAGTATACAATTCTTTGCTGAATCGAAAGCTGGAAGCGGAACTGTCTGTGAACATGGAAAAAAGACAAAAGGGCGAACAGTTCCGGATTCTGGATCCGGCCAAACTGCCTGAAAAACCGGTGTCACCGGATGTAATCAAATTTTTTATCCTGTCTGTGGCCGCCGGGTTGGGGCTGCCTCCGGCATTATTTTTATTCTGGAATTTTTTGATTCATCTTTGCGCCGGGATGAACAGATTGAAGAGGATTTGGGGTTGACGATTCTGGCTACGCTTCCGGAACTGCAGTCTCCGGGCGAAACCATCCGGAAACGGACGGAACTGGCGGCCTTTACGCTGTGCTGTCTGTATGCGGCGGTGTTTTTCGCCTTTTTTGCCGTTCTTTACGTCAAAGGGCTGGACCGGACCATGACCGCCTTAAAACAAATACTGCCGTTTTAAATCCATGTTTCGATAAGGGGGTGACTTGGGGAAACTGTTCGATGCCCTGGAAAAAGCCAGGCAGGAGGACCATGCCGGACACGATCGTCTCAGACACGACCGTGAATTATCCGAATCATGACACGCCCCGGCCCCGGTGTCCCTTGCAGATGATTCGGGGAACCTGTTCGATGCCCTGGAAAAAGCCAGACAGGACTATACCCGACAAAACCAGGCCCAACAGCACCATTACCCACAGGACCGTGAATTTTCAAAACATGCCCCATCCGGAACCGGTATTCCCGCGAATGACCGGCAGCAGCTACCGGAAATTCTTCACCCGTCCATTGTAACCCTGTTGAAACCTCACTCTCTGGAAGCGGAACAGTTCCGGCTTTTGAAAAACAAGATTCTGTTTCCGGAAAGCGGTGATCCCCCGAGATCCATCATGATCACCAGCCCGTCACCATGTGAAGGCAAATCGTTTGTGGCTGCCAATCTGGCCGTTACCGTCGCCCGAAGCATTGATGAATACGTGCTTCTCATGGATTGCGATCTGAGATCCCCGTCCCTCCATACCTTGTTCAGCTTTCCGGATTTACCGGGACTCAGCGACCATCTGTCCCACTCCAGGCCCTTGCCTGAACTGCTCCGGAAGACCTTTGTCAACAAACTGACCCTGCTGCCGGCGGGCACGGTTCCCCCAAACCCATCGGAGCTGCTGTCATCGGAACAGATGCGGATGTTGCTTCATGAGGTCAAATCAAGGTATACGGACCGGTATGTGATTATTGACACCCCTCCTCCCACCCTTACCTCAGAAACCAATGCCATCGCCAGGGTAGTGGACGGCATTGTGATTGTCATCCGGTATGGCAAAACCACTCGAAAACAGGTGGAGAATCTGATTGATATTTACGGGAAAAAGAAAATTCTGGGGGTGATTAAAAATTTTTCAAAAAATCCGGTGTTATCCCGGTATCCATACGGCCATTATGGCGGGATTGGTTGAATTGTTTCAGGTTTTATACTAAAAAGAAACAAGCATTCAAACGTGTGAGTGCCAAGGAATTTGGATGCCATGCCGTAAAATGGCATCGAAAGGGCGGAGCTATGCGAAAAAAAAGCTGTGGGGTTATGGCCGTACTGGCCGTGTGGGTGGTCCTGACTGCGGTTCCCGCTTCCGGCGGACAAAACGACAACGCAACGGTTTTAAATCCGGCGTATACCATCGGCATCGGGGATGTACTCAGCATCCATACCTGGAAAGAGCCGGATCTGTCTCTGGATATGGTCCAGGTGCGCCGGGACGGTAAGATCACGTTTCCGCTGCTGGACGACATTCCGGCTTCCGGCCGGACCACGGTGGAACTGAAGCAGACAATCCAGGAAGGGCTGACCCGGTTCGTGGATGCCCCCATGGTTACAGTCACACTGATCAATGCCTTGAGCCAGCAGTATTATATTCTGGGGGAGGTCCAGGAAATCGGGGAATACCCTTTGATCAAAAACCTGACCGTGATTCAGGCATTTGCTCTGGCCAAAGGATTCACACAATGGGCCGCCAAAGACCGGATTCTGCTCTACCGGCGGAACGGAAATGATCTGACCGTGTTTAAAATCGATTACAAAGACATCGTCAAGGGGCAGATGAACAAAGACATCTTTCTTCAGGCCGATGATATCATCATTGTGCCCTGATCCTTTCATGAAAGTGACAGATTTCATACCCGGCTTTTGGATCATCCGTTTCATTCCTCTGATGCTGGCGGGAATGGGGCTGTTTGCCGGACAGGTGCATCCCAGGACGGTTTTTCAGGCAATGCCGGTTCTGTCCATCACTGAAGAATATCAGGACAATTTTTTTTCCACACAAACCGGCAAGCAGGAAGAGTTCATCACTGCCTATGCCCTGCAGTTTACCGCCGGGATTTTCACGAAAGACACCAGCTGTTTCTGAGTTACTCCCCCACCTATAAGGACTACAAAAATCTGGATGACCGGGACCGGTTGAACCATTATGTCACGGTTGAAGGAAACATGTCCCCCGCAAAACATACCGATCTGTCATACGGCCTGGCGTATGACGGGAATTCGGATGAATTCTCCGGAGAGACCAGACGTCATCAGGCGTTCGTCTCCGGAACCACCCAGGCCAAAAAAAACACCCGCCTTACCTATGGTCACACCTATGCGGATCTGTATGACCGCCGCGCCCGGACCGGTGCATACACAGAACATGTCCGAAACACCACCCGGGCCGGGATCGATCATCAATACGGTCCACGGAATCACGCGCGGGTGACTTTTCTGTATGAATTTGATTCCTATGAAAAAAAGGATCCGGACGCCTATACCCGGTATGCTCCTGCCGGATACGTTTCTTACTGGTTTACTCCCAAGCTGGGGATGGATACCGGGCTGTCATATGATTACCGGGATTTCAATGATACCTCTGAGTATGCCCGATCCGTTTCCGGGGATGTCCGGCTGATCCGGTCTCTTTCCAAGACCTTTGATACCTATGTGAAGTACCGGCACACCTATTCGGAAACAAAAGCGTATACCCACCATATTTTTCACCCGTCCGCCGGTATTGACTGGGAGGTGACCCCGGATTCCGGCATCTCTGCGGGGGCGGGGATCCTGCTCCACGACTGGAGTGATGATCAGGGGGACGACATGGACTGGTTTCTGGATCTGGACATGTATAAACATTTCAATTTTTCTCCTGCCACCACCCTGTCCGTCACCGGTATCAGCGGCTATGACACGGCCGGGATGAAGCTGCCAGCCTGGGGTTTACCACCTATTACCAGGCCGGGGCCCGGTTGACCCATCAGGTGACAAGACAACTTTCCACGTTCCTGACCGGGGCATTCCGGATGGATGAGTATCAGGAACGCACGGTGGACCGCCGTGACACCCGTCTGATCCTTGGGGCCGGCATGGTGTGGCAGCCGTTGAAATGGCTGTATGTGGATCTTAATTATAAGTTCACCGATTTCAATACAACTGATGACCTGTTTCGTCAGGATTATACGGACAACCGCGTGTTTTTCACTCTCCGCCTAGTGCCGGAGCAGCCCATAACCCCGGAAATCGATCCAACCCGTCAGAGCCTGGAAGACCGGTTGTTTCGATGGGATCGGTAACTATGTCCTGGAACCGTTTTTTTTGTAATCATCGCTTTGTTTTGTGCGGCTTTTGGTACGGTTCTGCTCACCAGCCGCACCGAAGAGATTTTGCCGGTGAAATCGTTTTCCGGTTTTCCGGACCGGGTCGCCCCTGGCAGGGCCGGAAAGGGGCACTGGCGGAGGGCATCCTCCAGGTGCTGGGGGTGGAAGCGTATGTGCTCTCCGATTTTACCCGGCCCCCGGACCGGTTCGTAAACCTGTATATCGGGTTTTACGAAAGTCAGCGCAAAGGGGACCTGATCCATTCCCCCAGAAACTGCATGCCCGGGTCCGGATGGCATATTGTGGAAACCGGCCGGGAAATTCTGACCGACCCTGTTACCGGGCAGACTTACAAGGTGGCCTCCCTGGTTCTGAAAAAAAGGGATGAGTACCAGATGGTGCTCTACTGGTTTCATTCCAGGGGCAGAATCATTGCGTCCGAGTATATGCAGAAAATCTGGCTGGTGATCGATGCCGTTTTCCGCAACCGCACCGACGGCTCTTTTGTCCGGCTGATTACTCCGGTGACATCCACGCAGCAGGAAGCGGTCCAGCTGCTGAAGGAGTTTGCCGGTCTTCTGAAACCAACGCTGGATGAATATCTCCCTAAATGAGGCCGACCATGACAGACAACACTGTTCGTTTCCGGATCCAGGCCGGTCTGATTGCCGCCGGCTTTATCCTGGTGTTTTTCAAAACCATTGCAGGCCTGGTATCAAATTGGTCTATAGACCCCAATTTTTCTCATGGATTTCTGATTCCAGCGATCGCTCTTTACATGGTCTGGTATAACAAAGACCGGCTCAAACAGATTCCCTGGCAGCCTTCCGGTCTCGGACTGGCAGTGATTGTTTTTGGACTGCTGATTCATGTGGCAGCCACCATCGGGGCCGAGCTTTTCCTGATGCGGTTTTCCATGGTGATCACCTTGTCCGGGATCATCATTTACCTGTTTGGCATCTCAACGTTCCGGGCGGTGCTGATTCCGGTGGCCTATCTGATCCTGATGATCCCGATCCCTGCCATTTTGTGGAACCAGGTGGCATTTCCGCTCCAGCTTTTGGCGGCAAAATTGTCGGCACAGATGATCGCCGTGATCGGGATACCGGTGTTCAGGGAAGGCAATATTCTGCATCTGGCCCCCACCTCCCTGGAAGTAGTGGATGCGTGTTCAGGGCTTCGGTCCTTGACATCCCTGCTGGCGTTGACCGGAATTGCCGCGTATCTGGCGCCGGTGTCTGTGGTGAAAAAATGGGTCCTTTTTTTTCAGCCGTTCCCATTGCCGTGGCCGTTAATGTGGTCCGGCTGACTGTTACCGCTGCCATGGCGGTGTGGATCAGTCCTGAGACCGCCCATGGATTTCTTCATGACATATCCGGGCTGATCATCTTCGGGGCCGCACTGGTCCTGGTGTATCTGGTATTTATCGTTGAACTGAAACTTGAAAAAAAACAAACAGGATAATCTTAATGAAACTGACAATCATCGGCACCGGCTATGTGGACTGGTGACCGGCGCCTGTTTTGCGGAAATGGGCAGCCGGGTCACGTGCGTGGATATTGACGACGTTAAAATCGCAAACCTGAAAAAGGGGTTCTGCCCATTTATGAGCCGGGCCTTGAAAAACTGGTCAAAGAAAATATGGCGGAGGGCACACTGCAGTTTACCACCCAGCTTAAGGAAGCGGCAAAGGACTGCCAGGTGTTTTTCATTGCCGTGGGTACCCCGCCGGGAGAGGACGGGTCAGCCGATCTCCAGTATGTACTGGCTGTGGCAAAACAGATCGGGGCGCACATGACCGACTATGCCGTGATTGTGGACAAATCCACGGTACCGGTGGGCACGGCCGACCAGGTGGCCGGGGTGGTTCGGGCCGAACTGGACCGCCGGGGGGTGGATCTGGCATTCGATGTGGTGTCCAACCCGGAATTCCTTAAAGAAGGGGCGGCCATCCAGGATTTTCTCAAGCCGGACCGGATCATCGTGGGGGTGAACTCGGACCGGGCTGCCAAAATCATGACCCGGCTGTATGCGCCTTTTTCCATGAACCGGGACAAAATGATCCTGATGAACGTGCGGGATGCGGAGATGACCAAGTATGCGGCCAATGCCATGCTGGCCACCAAGATCTCTTTCATGAATGAAATCGCCAACCTGTGTGAACACCTGGGCGTGGATGTGGAAAATGTCCGGAAAGGGATTGGGTCGGATACCCGTATCGGGTATTCATTCATCTATCCGGGGTGGCGGGTATGGGGGATCGTGCTTTCCCAAAGATGTCAAGGCATTGATCAAAACCGCCAGGGATTCCGGGGTGGAGCCCTCTGTGCTGGCCGCGGTGGAGGCCCGGAACAACCGGCAGAAAACCGTGCTGGCCCAAAAATTCGGGACCGGTTCGGCAGAGACCTTACCGGACGGAAATTTGCCGTGTGGGGACTGGCTTTTAAACCCGGCACAGACGATATGAGAGAAGCAGCATCCCTGGTGCTGCTGAAAGACCTGCTGGATGCCGGAGCATGGTGCGGGCCTATGACCCGGTGGCCATGAAGCAGGCAGTCCGGGAACTGCCCGGAGAATGGCTGGACAGCGGCCGCCTGGTCCTGGCAAAAGATCCTTACCAGTCTCTGGAAAATTCGGATGGCCTGGTCCTGGTCACTGAGTGGAAAACTTTCCGCCAGCCGGATTTCAAACGCATGGGGGAACTGATGAAGGAAAACGTTATTTTTGACGGCAGAAACCAGTATGATCCGGAAGAGGTGGCGGAATTCGGATTTGAATACCACGGCATCGGGCGGGAATTCTGATCACAAGCGTCCGTTTTATCCTGGCAGGGCCGGCCCTTGTCCGCCCATTCTTTTCTCCGGGCATCGGCAATAATCGGGGCCATCCTCCCCCTGATTTCGAGGTGATGGTTGCGAAGAACCGGCCTGAAAACAAAACCCCTGCGTGGATCATATCCGGTTAATTTGACACACAATGAAAACGCTTTTCATCCTATCAATTTTTATTTATTCTTTATACCTATCTGGGGTATCTTTTTATGGTTATTCATTCGATCCACCGTTTTTTTTTAGACCCATCCACAAGACATATCAGCCCAAACCGCCTTTTATTTCCATTGTAATTGCTTCAAAAAATGAAGAAATCAATATTGGGAAGCGGATTCAAAACATTCTTGAAACCTGTTACCCTGAAAACTCCATTGAAATCATCGTTGTTTCCGACGGGTCGGACGACAATACCAATCGAATCATCACCGAATGTTCGACACATGATCAGAGAATTACTCTGATCGCCTATCATCCAGCCAGAGGGAAACCGTTTGCCTTAAATACAGGTGTGAAACAGGCAAAAGGGGATATTATTGTCTTTACAGACAGCCGCCAGCGGTTCCATTCGCGGGCTTTGATTGAACTGGTGGCCAATTTCAATGACTCTGATGTGGGCTGTGTAAGCGGAGAAATGGTTTTTGTTAAAGGGCGTGCCAGTACCATTCAAAAAGAAATGGGGGCTTACTGGCATTATGAAAAAGTGATCCGACGGATGGAAAGCAAGAGCGGCTCGGTGGTTGGTGCGACCGGAGCCATTTATGCTGTCAGAAAAGCACTGTACAGGGATATTCCGGAGGAAACTATTCTTGATGATGTTTTGACACCGATGAAAATTGTCATGCAGGGCTACAGATGTGTTTTTGATCCTGATGCTGTCGCCTATGATTTGGTTTCGAAAGACATAGGGTCAGAATTGACCCGGAAGATCAGAACGCTCGCCGGTAACTGGCAGTTACTGAAAATCGAGCCCGGACTGGTCAATCCATTTAAAAACAAAATCTGGTGGAATTTTCTTTCCCACAAAATATTTTCGCCTGATCGTCCCATTTTTGATGGTTTATCTGTTTTTCAGCAATTTTTTTCTCAGGGAACCCTTTTTCACCTTTACTCTGGGTGCCCAGATATTGTTTTATGGCCTGGCTTTTTCTGCATGGCTGAATCCCAAATTTCGTGAAAAACGGCCTGTGAATCTGATCTATTTTTTTGTTAATTTAAATTATGCGGCTTTGGTCGGAACATGGTATTTTATTACAGGAAATACTGCCAATACCTGGAAAAAGACCGGGTGATCCATTAAAGCCAGATCCAGCCGGGAGTTTAAGGATGACAACAACTGCTGATTTGACTGGAACAAAAGTACTGCATGTTCTTGATAGATCAATCCCTAATCTAAGCGGATACAGCATTCGCAGTAAATATATTGCAGAGTTTCAATCCAGGATGGGGCTCACACCGATTGTCATGACGACCCCCAAATATGACAGAGAAATCCCGTTTGAGCGGATGAACGATATCGATTACCACCGGTCATATGTTAAGCCCGAATCATTTGAAAAAGCACTGCATCGATTGCCGTTTCTCAGAGAGCAGGTCATGATGCGCCGGACGGAAAAATGATAGAGCGTCTGGCTGAGGAAAACAAGGTGCGTATTATTCATGCCCACTCACCATCCTTATGCGGATTGCCGGCATTAAGGGTTGCCAGACGTCTTAACATTCCTGTGGTATATGAAGTCAGGGCTTTTTGGGAAGATGCAGCGGTGGATCGTAACCGTTTCAAGGAAAATTCTGTTAAATACAGGATCAGCGCCAAAATGGAACAGAAGCTGTTTGACCGGGCGGATACGGTTGTGTGTATCTGCGAAGGCCTCAGACGTGAAATTGCCAGGCGGTCTCCTAAACAAAAAATTTGTGTTGTTCAAAATGGGGTAGATACCAGTTCCTTCGTCCCAAAAGACAAGTCTCCTATGCTTGTTGAAAAATACAGGACCCGGGGAAAAACAGTCATCGGATTTATCGGATCTTTTTTTACTTTTGAGGGGCTGGCGGATCTTGTGAAGAGTATGCCTTTGGTAAAAAACGAAATCAATGATGTTGTGCTCCTAATGGTCGGAACCGGGGTGGAGGATCAGAATTTAAGGACACTGGCGGATGAAACGGGACTTGCCGGAAATACTGTCATCTTTACCGGCCGGGTACCCCATGAAAAAGTGCAGGATTATTATTCGCTCATGGATATTCTTGTGTATCCCAGAATCAGCAAGCGCATTACCGAGCTTGTGACACCGTTGAAACCCCTTGAAGCGATGGCCATGGAAAAAACAGTGGTGGTCAGTGATGTCGGCGGGCTCAAGGAACTGGTCATTGACCGCCGAAACGGTTTTGTTTTCAAGGCCGGTGATGTCAATGGTCTTGCCGGAAAACTGGTTGATCTGGCACGCCGCCCGGAGAAACGTATTGAAACAGGTCGGCAGGCCCGAAAAGATATGATTGAAACCAGAGAATGGTCTGTGATTTCTCAGGAATACAGAGCGGTTTACGGCGGACTGCTGTCATGATGAAAAAATCCGTTTTCCTGGACAGACGAATGGATAATGCATGAAGAAGATTCTGGTTATTACCATGCTGTACCCAAATTCAGAAAACCCTCACTTTGGCATTTTCATCAAAAGAGAGGTGGAATCATTGGCGGATTATTTCTCCCAGAAAATAATCGTCCCCAGGGCATGGGTTCCATCACAGGGAATCCGATCTTTTTTCATGACAGGAGTCCAGAGTGACCCGGTTCAAAAAATTGACGTTCTGTACAAAAGTTATTTTCCTCTCCCAGGTGCCCTGTTTCAACCTGTCAAGGGATTGTGGTTTTTTCTTTTTACCGTCGGCCTGATAAAAAAACTGCGGAACGAGTTTGATTTTGACATGATACATGCCCACAATGTCTATCCGGAGGGGTTCTGTGCCTCTTTAATTAAGAAATTTTTCAAGAAACCCCTGGTTATCACCTGCAGGGGCAACGATCTTCACAAACTGCCTGACAACGTTCTTTTGCGCCCGATGATTACTTCCGCATTGAATAATGCCGATGGGATCATCACCGTCTCCAGGAGTCTTTCCCGGAAAGCCATTGATCTCGGGGCGGATCCGGAAAAAATTTCAGTCATGCCAAAGGGTGTTGACACCCGAATTTTTAAACCCATGCCTCAACCAGACATCCGAAAAAAGCTCAACCTTCCCGTTGATAAAACAATTGTTCTGTCGGTAGGATGGTTGATTTCCAGGAAGAACCCTTACTCTTTTGTAAACATTTTAAAAAGCTACACAGATCCGGACCGGAAAAAGTTTCTTTTTGTCTGGATTGGTGAAGGTCCGCTTCAATCTGAAATGGAAAACGAGATATACAGAAACAATCTGGAAGAGTACGTAAAGTTTGTGGGCAGAAAAACCCGGACGAGGTGGCAATCTGGATGAATGCGGCTGATATTTTTATGCTGGTCAGTTTTTTCAGAAGGGATGCCAAATGTCCTTTATGAGGCCATGGCCTGCGGAACCCCTGTTATTGCATCCAATGTTGATGGCGCGGCAGAAATACTCAAACACATGAAAACCGGAATATTGGTTGCGCCTGATGACTACGGTCAGATGGCTGAGATGGTGAAAAAACTTGACGAAGATCATGTTTTCAGTCAGACGATGGGAAAAGAAGGGTTGAATTTTCTGCTTGACAAAGGGTTGAAATGGGAAAATAACGCAAAGTGGCTCAGAGAAAAATATGAAAAAATATTCCATGCAGAAAAATCACATTGTCACTAACGGCCATGCATTAAAATGGTAACTTTTCTATTTTGTGCTGTGTCAGGTGTGTTTGTTTTAACACTCCTGAATCCCTTTTGGGTGTTGCCTGTGTTTATTTTCGGGCATTTTTTTCAACCGGTTCAGTTTTTTCCAGCGCTTCGGGAATACAATCCAAGCATCATGATCGGATCTGCCGTTCTTGTGGCCTGGGTGATGAATATGATGTTTACCGGCAATATCACCCCCGCCAGGAACAAGCAGGTGGGGCTGGTCATCTTCTTTATCATGCAGATTTTCATCTCATCGGCTCTGGGTCCTTTATCCGGCTTTTCCCACGTGTCCTATCTGATGGCTTCGATCATCCCTTTTTTTATTCTGGTATACATGGTTCAGACCAGAAAACAATTAATTGTCATCATTTTTGTCCTGTTGTTAATGGGAACGATTGCCGCTTTATACGGCATATATTGCGTAAAAGCCAATATCGGCATTCGTGACAGAGGAATGGTGCGCATCGTCAGCTTCATGTCAAATCCCAATGCTTTTGGACATACAATGGTCATTTTGATTCCCATCGCCCTCTGCTTGATGCTCGTAAATTTTTATAAGGCGTACCGGCTCGGGTTGTGTTTTCTGGCTGCTCTCTTCGTGCTGGCGGCTATGACATCAGGTTCCCGAAATGTTTTTTTCCCCATGGTGTTTTTTCTGTTATTTACACCGGCCATGTACCATAGGGGAAATAAAAAAATTATGGCGTTTGTTTTAACGATTCTCCTGTTACCCATCGGCTATTTTGCCCTTCCTGACAGTGTAAAATGGAGATATACCAATCGGATTGCAAACCTGTTTGAGGCGGAATCACTGGAAGAGATTGATGAAGGCCGAGTGGAAACGGCAAAAGCAGGCTGGAAGATGATGTTCAAGCATCCCCTCCTGGGGGTCGGTATCGGCGGATTTGGATATGAGTATGCGCGTATCGCCCAGTATTCAGAAGATATTGACCTGGTAAAGAGCAGATACGGTGACCGGGGGTTAAACGCACACAATGCGTATGTGGAGGTGGGAGGGCAGCTGGGTGTTCTGGGTTTGTTGATCTATCTATCAATCGTTATAACAGCATATAAGGATGCAAAAAGGTCAGAGGAAGTTTTTTTTCAAGCCGGAGATGATATCTTGAGATCCATCGCTGTTTCCCTCAGAATCTGCATCATCGGCTCCATGATGATCGGGATGTTCAACCGCCTTCTGCACGATAATATGTTCTGGATCATCATTGCGCTGACCGTTGTGCTCAACAGATTGGCAGTTGAACGGATCAGCTCGCTCAATACACAGATAAGCGAATCATTTGTTGAAAAAAACAGCTCAGTCATGCAAAGGGTTGAAAAATGAAAAAAACGATCCCTTTTTTTCGATGACTCCCAAATCATAAAAAGTGTGGGTAAAAAAGTGCCCTCCCGATCCAAACCGGTCATCATCAACCTTCTGAACCTGTTCAAAACAGGGGAATTTATCATGCGCGGCGCATTGGTAAAAATCCACAAAGCACCGGTCTTTATACTCGGGAACCAGAAAGCGGGAACCTCCGTGATCTCGGCTCTGCTCAGTCAGACAACCGGTTGTAGCGTCAGTATCGACCTGGCAAGAGAATTTTTGGGAGATGGCGCGATTTTTACAAAATAAAAACGGCAGGGCTGCTTTTGACACGGTGGTTCAACGAAACAGACTGGACTTTTCCCGTGAAATTATCAAAGAAGCCAACCTGACGGCGTTTTATGATGATATTGCCGCCCGGTTTCCGAAATCAAAATTTGTATTTATCATCAGAGATCCTGCCGATAATCTGCGAAGCCAGCTGAACCGCTGGAATATTCCGGGGAATATGGAGGAGCTCAGGCCCGAGGATGTCATGCAGATAAAAAAGAGCTGGCACATCATTTTCGACGGGACTTGGCTGGGATTGAAAGGCAATGGGTATATTGAAATGCTGGCACAAAGATGGCGCTACATGGCAGATATCTATTTGGCCAACCAGGAAAAAATGATTTTAATCCGATATGAGGATTTCCGTAAAGACAAGGAAAGAGAAATTTATCACCTGGCGGACAGGCTAAACCTGGACCGGCAGCACAATATCTCAAACAAAGTCAACATACAATACCAGTCAAAAGGCAGATCCGATGTAACGCCCGTTGGTTTTTTCGGTGAAAAGAACCTGAGACGTATTGAAACAATCTGTGAAATTCAGATGGAACGGTTTGGGTATCCGTCATACTTTCGGCCGGAGGAAAAACAACCCTCACGATAGTGGTTTAAAGCAGGACTGGAAAATATCCGGTTGTTTTTCCAAATTTTCGTTTCATAAACACAAGCGTTGCAATGTTCCAGCCTGTGAGCGTAACCATGGCGGCGATTGCCGCACCGTAAATGCCGTACCGGGGTGTCAGCAAAAGGTTTATCCCAATATTGCTCACGGCGGCAATAAAAACGATATTTCTGAATACATTCTGGTGCCCGGTCATGTTCATAAAAAGCCCTGTCGCGCCGGATATCGAATGCACAAACTGACCGATTACCAGCAGCACCAGAGGCAGGTAAGCCACCACATACTCCGGGCCAAGGGCGATATGTAAAATCGGCTTCCCAAATATGACAAATCCCAGCAGAATCGGTGTGGTGGTCCAGAAAATGAGTTTGGCTGATTTTTTTGCCACATAGAACAGCTCATCTATCTTGTGTGAATGATAAAGTTCAGAAAACCTGGGACCTGCCATGGAATTGACAGCATACAGGAGAAATCCCGTCAGCGTGGCTAGTTTGACCGCAATGGAATAATACCCTGCCTCAGTTTCCGGCCGGAATATTCCCAGCATAATCACCCCGGTCTGACCGATGATGAACGTCATGGTGGAGGTCATGAGCATGGGCACAGAGAGTGAGACGATACGCTTCATCGGCATGGGGTGGGGCGCGTCATCCGGAGACATCTTTTTTTTGAAAATGCGGTTCACTATCCAGATCCCGGCCAGCGCAGTGGTAGTGAAGGAGGCAAACAGGGCATAGACCGGGTTGTCCGGATGAAAAAAGAAGTGGGTGAGCGGTATTAGAATCAGAAGTTTTGATAACTGGGGCAGCATTTGTAAAAAAGCAAAGCCTTTTATCAGCCGCAATCCCCTGACGGCCTGCTGATTCAACAGCATCAAAGAATTAAAAACAACAAACATAGCGGCCAGGGAAAAGTAATGTTGCAGGTGGGGTTTGGAAAAGACAGCGCCTGCGATGAAACCTGAACCGAAAAACACGGCAATTCCGGTTATCAGGGACATCACTGCCACAAAATACTGGGTTTTACGATATACTTTAAATGCAGCGGAAGCAGAGTGTCTGGACAGATATTCCGGGATGAGGCGCAGGATGGAAGTGTTCGTGCCCATCACGGTAAGGATGGTTGCCAGCAGAAAAAAAGACTGAAGTACAGCAACAATCCCCAAAATATCCGCACCATACATACGGGCGATGATCACGGTGGTCACCAGCCCCAGTGCAGTGGCAACCACCTGGGCACTTAAGGTCCAGACAGATCCTTTCAGAATTTCAGAAAACTTCTGATCTGATACAAGGGCGGTTATCTTTTGTCGAATGAAATTGTACACATTTCCTTTTGCTACAACTTGTCCAGATCATACGCTCCCAGGTCGGTGACCGATTTTCTGACGGCTCCCAAAGGTTCATAGGTCGGTGTTTCACCAAGTGATGGAATGGCTTTTCCCGCAGATTTTTCAAAGGGTTCCCGCCAAAGTAATTGTCGGCCATGACATCTTTCCAGGTTTTGTTCGGACCTTCCCACCAGTTATTCCGTATATCCACGTCATACAATGGCCCGGTAACAATGTGATGATCAACCAACCTGAGCGGCGTATGGCTGTTCATAAAAATATTGTTGTAGATATGTGCGCCCAGTCGTTCGGTTCCATTTCTGTATTTTAAATAGATCAGTGATCCGGCATTGCCTTCAACGCCTTCAAATGTATTATAGTATAAGTTGGCATGCATTCTGTTGCCGGCATACTTGTTGCTGTTCATTAAAATTAAAAATTTTGACATCTGGTTCAGGTGATTCCTGACACCGCTCAACCGGTTTCCAATCAGGGTGATTGTCTGCTGGAAAGATTTTCCTCTGGTTTGCTGAGCCTTGTCGGTCAACAACGAGATGGAATGGGAAGCGGCAGAAAATGCACCGATCTCTGAGTATTCTATGCGCAGATCCCGTGTTCGAAGGTTCAGGTTGGCCCCGTGTATCGGCTCATAAATTTTACAGAACCGGAAGATGGCACTGCCTCCCTGGAGATAAACATTGTGCCTTGGTTTTTTTGATGTTTTGCTTCCATTGTGAAATATCTCACAGTTCTCCACCAGTGTGTCTTCAGCAGTCCCCCCTAACCCATCATCACATCCATTGATTGTGATATGTCTGAGTGTGATACCGGCGGGGATGGTTGTTGCCGGTGTCGGTTCCTTGTAAATGGTTTCAGGACCCAAAAATATCCCGGCAGAAGAACGGGTGGCAATCGAATCGATTCTGGCGTTTCGAATCACCAAATGTTCCAGGGTGACATCACTGCCCTGAATCTGCCAGGCCCACCAGCTCAACCGGCCGGAAATGCTTCCCGGCCATTGGGGGACATCCCTTCCCGCATAATCAAATACCGGGCGGTTTCCGGGGTCAGAACCCTTGATGATCACCCCATTGTTTTTCAAATACACCCGGAACTGATAAGTGCCGGGTTCGATCAGTACCACATCTCCGGCAGAAGCAGATTCGATAACCGCAATTGCCTTTTCCGGAGACAGGTTGGAGATACTGTGAACTGGGCGGCATTGACCGTTTCTACCAGAAGAAAGATTAAAAAAGCAGGATCAACCGCTCCATTATTTTTTTCTATTCATATGGGGCTCCAGTAATATAGAAAGATTGAAATAAGTTATATGTTATTCTGATTGCCCGTTTCAGCAATGATTGCGGAAAAACCCTGACAGTGTACAAAAAAACAGAAAATTAGTAAAAAAGACTTGAGGGTCCGCATGAACAACGCTTATAATATATATAAAAAATGAAAATATTCCAATTAAGGAAGCCACATCAAGTGATACTCAGTAAAGCACAAATTTTAGCGAAATTCCACAAAATTCCACAAATCCGATTTAAAGGCCGAAAATTGAAAAAATTTTTTTTTCATCATGAGTTTACCCCGTCTGTTTTTCAGGCGGATCGGCCTGAACAGACGGACGGACCTTCGGAAAAAACCCTTAACTATATGCCTGATCCCTGAAAAAAAATGAAAATACACCTGATCGCCGCTGCCAGACCCAATTTTATGAAAATCGCGCCTCTGTATCATGAACTGGTATCCAGACCCGACCTGGAACCGATCATCGTTCATACCGGCCAGCATTATGACCTGAACATGTCGGATGTCTTTTTCAGGGATTTCAAACTGCCGGCCCCGCATATCCATCTCGGGGTGGGCAGCGGGACCCATGCCCAGCAGACAGGCAGTGTGATGATCGCCTATGAAAAGTGCTCATGGACACCCGGCCGGATCTGGTGGTGGTGGTCGGGGACGTGAATTCAACCGTGGCAGCCACTCTGGCAGCGGTGAAACTGGGCACCAAAACCGCCCATCTGGAAGCCGGACTTCGTTCAGGAGACCGGACCATGCCGGAAGAGATCAACCGGATTGTCACGGATGCCATCGCCGACTATCTGTGGACTCCCTCGGCGGATGGAAATGAAAACCTTGAAAAAGAGGGTGTTGCCAGAGAAAAAATTACCTTGGTGGGCAACATCATGATCGATTCTCTGGAGATGGCCAGGCCGAATATCGAAGCAAATGCCGTGTTTCTGAAGTATGGCTGCCGGGAAAAAGATATGGCCTGGTGACGCTTCACAGGCCTTCCAACGTAGATGACCCCGACAGTCTGGAACGGTTGTGTATGGAACTGGGAAAGATTTCCCGGGATCTGCCCCTGATATTTCCCGTTCATCCCAGAACCCGTTTGAATCTGGAAAAATTTAAGCTGGATCATCTTTTAGAAACAGCCAAGGCGGTCCATCTGATCGAACCGCTGGGGTATATCCATTTCATGAACCTGGTATTCAACGCCAGACTGCTGATTACCGATTCCGGCGGGGTTCAGGAAGAAACCACCTATCTGGGCATTCCCTGTCTGACCCTGCGGCCCAACACGGAAAGACCGGTCACCATTACCATCGGAACCAATCGGTTGTGTACGCCTGCCATGCTTTCTGATCATGTTGCCACCGTGTTGGATAACCCGCATTCTTCGGGAACCGTTCCGGAGCTGTGGGACGGGAAAACTGCCGGACGGGTGGCGGATATCATCGAATCTCTGTCCGCCTGATCAGTCACCATGTCCTTACATTGTGAAAAAAACAGTGGCTGTCGGTATTGTTCTCAGCGATAGTGATTCTGATACTGCTGGGCTCCCTCATGCCTATGGCGGACATACCGGAGCAGGATAAAACCGTCTGGGAAAAAATACGGTCTGTGATGACGAATCTGATGCATGTTCCCATGTACGGAACCTTGACGCTGATATCGCTTCATTATTTTGAATGCATCCGCTTTTCCCGGCCGGCCAATGCCGCGGTTACGGCGTTGGCTGCCATTTCTCTCGGCGGTTTCCTCGAGATACTTCAGTGTTATGTGCCGGGCCGATACGGGGGAATTTCCGATATCGGCCTGAATACTGCCGGCATGATCGGGGGCATGATTCTGTTTTTAGAATTCGCGGCAGAACCGGGGTATGAGTGGGATTTTTCGGATATGTTCCATGTTTTCCGTTACAGGCCATGGGGGTGCCGCATGGCCTGTTTTGTTTCAGGAATCAATTGCCGGATGCCATGGAAAATGCTAAAAGCATGTGATACATGACAACCTGGGAGAAACGGTGGAGCCAATTAGGGGGTATCGACAGGGATGCTGACGGTGCCGTTTTTTTGAAATCCAGGGAACTATTTGACAACCAAGGATGCCAGTGAATGGAATCAGACACCATAGACAGGGCAGGGGTCCGGGAGATCAACAAACGTCGGACCTTTGCCATTATCTCCCACCCGGATGCCGGGAAAACCACCTTGACTGAAAAACTGCTGCTGTTCGGCGGGGCCATCCAGCAGGCAGGGGCAGTGAAATCCAGAAAAACCAACCGGGCCGCCACATCCGATTTTCTTTCCATCGAACAGGAACGCGGCATTTCCGTGTCGTCGTCGGTCATGAAATTCGAATACAAAGGGTATGAGATCAATCTGCTGGACACTCCGGGACATCAGGATTTTTCCGAAGACACCTACCGGGTGCTCACGGCTGTGGACTGTGCGGTCATGATCATTGACAATGCAAAGGGCGTGGAGCCTCAGACCGAAAAACTCATGGAGGTGTGCCGGATGCGCAACACCCCCATCATCACCTTTATCAATAAGCTGGACCGGGAAGGGCTCGATCCGCTGGATATTTTTGAGGATATTGAAGACAAGCTTCAGATTGAATGCGTGCCGTTGACCTGGCCCATCGGCATGGGCAAACGGTTCAAGGGGGTGTATAATTTTGACGGGAAAGAGCTGGGTCTGTTCTCGCCGGGATATTCGCCCAAAGATGATGACGGCATCGTGATCCAGGACCTGTCAGATCCCCCGGCTGGATGAACTGATTTCCCAGTCGGCCGCTGACAGTCTCAGAGAGGATGTAGACCTGATCAAAGGAGCGGCAGACCCCTTTGATATGACTCTTTACCTGAACGGCACCCAGACCCCCGTTTTTTTTGGATCTGCCATCAATAATTTCGGGGTCAGAGAAATGCTGGACGCGTTTGTGCAGATAGCGCCGCCTCCCGGCTTCCGGCCGACCCAGACCCGGGATGTCAGCCCTTATGAATCCGATTTTTCAGGGTTCGCCTTTAAAATCCAGGCCAACATGGATCCGGAACACCGGGACCGGATCGCATTTTTTAGGATATGCTCCGGCAAGTTTTCCAAAGGCATGAAAGTAAAACACCACCGCCTTGGCAAAGAGATCCGCTTGTCCAATGCCACTATTTTTATGGCCCAGGAACGCAGCCATGTGGAAGAGGCCTATCCCGGAGACATCATCGGCATCCACAACCACGGCACCATCAAGATCGGGGATACCTTTACCACAAAAGAGCCGCTGAAGTTTTTAGGCATTCCCAGTTTTGCCCCGGAGCATTTCCGGCGGGTCCTGCTCAAGGATCCGCTGAAAACCAAGGCATTGAACAAAGGATTGACCCAGCTTGCGGAAGAGGGGACCATTCAGGTATTCCGGCCGCTTCTGGGAAACCTGCACGTGATCGGGGCTGTGGGGGTTTTGCAGTTTGAAGTGACCATGGCCCGTCTCAAGGCAGAATACAATGTCCACGCCGGGTATGAGCCCATTGACCTGTCCGTGGCCAGGTGGGTCACCTGTGAAGATGATCGAATGCTCAAACAGTTCCGGCAGAAAAATGAATCCAGTCTTGCCCTGGATGCCGAAAAGTGTCTGACCTTCATGACCACCAGCGAATACCAGCTGGGGTTTGTCATGGAAGAGTGGCCGGACATCCGGTTCCACAAAACCCGCGAACACAATGTTTAAAATATAAAGATGAAAGCTTGATGCTTGGTTTAACCCGATTCCCATCACCACAGAATTGAAAGGAGAGATCATGACAGCGCAGCGAATTCATAATTTTAACGCCGGTCCGGCCGCATTGCCCTTGGCGGTGCTGGAGGAGATCCAGGCCTCGTTTCTGAATTTCAAAGAATCCGGTATGTCCATCACCGAAATCAGCCACCGGTCGGCCCAGTTTGATGAAGTGATCAACGATGCCGTAGAGCGGGCCAGACAGCTGTTGAACCTGGATGATTCCTGGCATGTGCTGTTCATCCAGGGGGGTGCGTCCCTGCAGTTTGCCATGATCCCCATGAATTTTCTGGGACAGGGACAGACTGCGGATTACATCAACACCGGTACCTGGTCCACTAAAGCCATCAAAGAAGCAAAGATCCAGAAAAAAACCATACAGGTAACCGGTTCTTCCGAGGATGAGAATTTTTCCTATATTCCGGAAAATATTCCCTGTACCCCGGATGCCCGGTACGTTCACCTCACTTCCAACAACACCATCAAAGGCACTCAATTCGCACAATTCCCGGAAACCGGCGGGATTCCGCTTGTGGCGGACATGTCGTCGGATATCTTTTCCCGGCCCCTGCCCATGGACAGGTTCGGCCTGATTTACGCCGGCGCGCAGAAAAATTTGGGTCCTTCCGGTACCTGCCTGGTGATCCTCAACAAATCGTTTCTGGAATCTGCCAATGAAGACCTGCCCTCCATGCTCAAATACAGCACCTATGCGGGAAAAAACTCCATGTACAACACCCCGCCCTGTTTCGGGATCTATACCATCGGGCTAGTGTTCAAATGGATCCAGGAACAGTTCGGCACTCTGGAATCCATGGCGGCCTTTAACCGGGAAAAAGCGGATCAGCTGTATGAGGTGATCGACGGATCCGGCTTTTACCGGGGCACAGCCCGCATGGATTCCCGGTCCCTGATGAATGTGACCTTCCGGCTGCCCACCGAGGATCTGGAAAAGCAGTTTGTGGCCGACGCACTGAAACAGGGCCTGGGCGGCCTCAAGGGCCACCGGTCTGTGGGCGGATGCCGGGCATCCATCTACAATGCCGCCACAAAGGAAGGGATCCAGGCGCTCAAGGATTTTATGATCGCTTTTGAAAAGGAGAATGGGTAATGAAGGTTCTGGTCAGCGACAAAATGGATGAGGCAGGCATCGATATTTTTGAAAACCAGGAAGGGATCGATGTGGATGTGAACACAGGGCTGTCCCCTGAAGCGCTGCGTAACATCATCGGATCCTATGATGCGCTGGCCATCCGTAGCGCCACAAAGGTGGACAAGGCCCTGCTGGATGCGGCAGTCAACCTCAAGGTGGTCGCCCGGGCCGGAATCGGTCTGGACAATGTGGACATTGACGAGGCCACCCGGAAAGGGGTGGCGGTCATGAACACGCCGGGCGGGAACACCGTGACCACGGCCGAACATGCCATTGCAATGATGATGTCTCTGACCCGAAACATTCCAAGGGCCAGCGCTTCCATGAAGGCGGGAAGATGGGAGAAAAAGCTGCTTCAGGGACGGGAGATCTTCAACAAGACGTTAGGCATTATCGGTTTCGGCAATATCGGTTCCATCGTGGCCAACCTGGCCAAGGGGCTGAGAATGCGGGTCATTGTGTTTGATCCCAATATTTCAAAAGAACACATCGAAAAACAGGGCTTTGAATATGTGGACAAAGAGTCCCTTTACAGCCAAGCCGACTATATCACCGTGCATGTCCCCAAAATGGAGGCCACCATTGATCTGCTGGATGCCGAGGCATTTGAAAAAATGAAGACAGGCGTGTATGTGATCAACTGTGCCCGGGGCGGAATTGTCAACGAGCCTGCCCTTTATGATGCCATTGTCTCCGGAAAAGTGGCTGGCGCAGCCCTGGATGTGTTTTCCACCGAACCCCCTGGGGACCTGCCCCTGCTGGGACTGGACCAGGTGGTGGCCACCCCCACCTGGGCGCTTCCACCAAAGAGGCTCAGACCAATGTGGCCGTGGCCGCCGCCAACCAGATCATCGCCTATCTGCTGTATGACACAGTGATCAATGCCGTGAACGTGCCGTCGGTTACAGGAGAGGTGCTGCGCCAGCTCAAGCCGTTTCTGTACCTGGCCGAAAAGATGGGCAAGATGCAGGCCCAGCTCATTTCCGGCGGCATCAAAGAGGTGCAGATCGAGTATATCGGCAAGTTTCCGGACCTGGATCTCAAACCGGTCACCATTGCGGCCATCAAGGGACTGCTCAACGAGTTCATCCCCTATGAGGTCAACTCCGTAAACGCCATTTCCCTGGCCAATGAAAAAGGAATCAAAATTTCCGAATCCACGGCTCAGGACTCCGGTAATTTTATCAACCTGATCCGCATCACCGTGGTCACGGATTCCGGTACCGATGTGGTGGGCGGCACCATTTTCGGCAAAGACGCGGCCCGGATCGTGCGCATCAACAAGTTCCGGCTCGAAGTGATCCCCGAAGGTCACCTGGGCCTGATCCACAACGTGGACAAACCCGGCTCCATCGGCTCCATCGGCAACACCCTGGGCAAACACCAGATCAACATTTCCCGCATGATGGTGGGCCGGGAGGAAGACGGGCAGCGAAACATTATTTTTCTGAAAACCGATACCCCGGTGCCGCCGGAGGTGATCACTGAAATTGAGTCTTTGCCCCTGGTGGTAAGCATGACCACCTTTGAACTGTAGTTATGCGTGATCCGGAAAGAAAAATACTCTACAATTACACCTCTGCCACTGATGACCGGATTATTCTCCATCTTTTCGGATCAGACATCCTGACAACGGTTCAGGACCTGGAAGCCAAAAAAAGAACCGGCCGGTCAGCAAGGTTATTGTACCGGTTCATGGGGGATTTGTTCATCATTGAGCGGAATCCGTTCCTTTTTCAGGAACTGGTATCCCATCCGCTCCGGCGCAAGGATCTGTTTTCCGAATTTAAAAAAGACCTGGCCGTCATTGAGCAGGCGGCCAGGCACTCTGACGTGTTTCAGGTACTGGACGTCTGCCGGCGGGTCCTGGGGGACCTGGACCGCCACATGGCCGACCAGTCCTTATTCCAACGGAAACTGGTCCGGGCGTTAGGCCCGGTGATCGGCAAAGACAGTATCTATTTTGATCCGTTTACGCTGACGGCCCATGCCACGGATGCCACAGACTGGCGGCGTTTTCTTCCCAAAGCGGTGCTGCGTCCCGACTGTGAGTCCCAGGTGCCGGCCCTCATAAGAACAATCCATGAACTGGGGCTGAAGATCATTCCCCGGGGCGGAGGCACCGGACTGACCGGCGGAGCCACCCCGCTGACCCGGGATTGTGTCATGATCAACACGGAAAAACTCAACCGTATCGGCGACATCACCCCATTGACTCAGGTGGGAGACGGCACCTGTTATGCCATGGAGGTTCAGGCCGGGGTCATCACTCAGGATGCCAAAGATGCAGCCCATGAACAGGGACTCATCTTTGCCACAGACCCCACATCCGCCTGGGCCTGCACCATCGGCGGAAACCTGGCTGAAAACGCCGGAGGAAAAACCGCAGTCCTGTTCGGCACCGCCTGGACAATGTGCTTTCCTACCGGATCGTCATGCCCGACGGGGGTGTCTGCACCGTATCCCGCAAGGATCATCCGGGAAGAAAAATTTTGTTTACTGACCCGGTGGTGTTTGAGGTGGCCGATGAAACCGGTCAGGAAATCAAGACCATTGCACTGACCGGGGAGGATATCCGAAAAAAAGGCCTGGGAAAGGATGTCACCAACAAATATCTCAACGGCCTGCCCGGACTCCAGAAAGAAGGGTGTGACGGGATCATCACCTCGGCCCGGTTCATTCTTTATCCGGAATTTTCCTTCAAAAAAACCTGCTGCATCGAGTTTTTCGGCAATGATATGACCGAAGCAGGACAGGTGATTACCGCCATTTCCGATGGATTCGCCCACGGTGATCCGGCGGTCATGGCGCTGGAGCACTTTGACGAAGCCTATATCCAGGCCATTGACTATAAAACCAAAAACGGCCTGGGCAACCGGCTCAAAGCCGTGCTGCTGGTGGACCTGGTATCCAATGACCAGGCCCGGCTGGATGCGGGGACAGACACCCTGGCCGCCATTCTGGATTCGTTTGAAAGAACCGGGCTGACCTTTGCCAAAAACGATGAAGAAGCCGATCGCTTCTGGGAGGACCGAAAACGGCTGGGGGCCATTGCGGCCCATACCAATGCGTTTAAACTCAATGAGGACATTGTTTTGCCCCTGGCATCCTTGGCAAACTTTGTCAGTTTTGTGGACCAGATCAATCTGGAGGAAAAAAAGGCCAATCAGGCCCGGATCATTGACAACCTGGTTGCATATCTCGATCAGGCTGTGCCGCTGTCCGATCCCCAGTGGCTGGGAAAAAAAGTGGCCCAGGCCAAGGACCTGGCCTGGGCCACGAAAAAAAAAACTGGCCATTGCTTCCCGGGACGCTCTGGAGGGAGGGATCCACGCCAAAAATTTTTATTCCCGGGTGACCGAAAGTCTGCGGGGATATTCTTTGATTCTGGAAACCCTGGAAACCATCTATGACACCACCCGTGCCAGAGAGATTGTCGTGGCCACCCACATGCATGCCGGAGACGGCAATGTGCATGTGAATATCCCGGTACTGTCCAATGACCGGGAAATGATGGCCAGAGCCGCCCTGACCGCAGACCGGGTCATGGAAAAAGCCATAAATCTAAACGGGGTGGTGTCCGGTGAACACGGGATCGGCATCACCAAATTCAAATATCTGTCCGAAACAACAGTTCAGGACTTTGAACACTACCGCAATCAGGTGGATCCGGACCGGATCATGAACCCGGGCAAGCTGTGTGAACCCGATATCCTTGACAAAGTGTTTACCCCTTCCTTCAATCTGTTGAAACTGGAGGCACGGATACTCAAACACGGGTCATTGTTCGATCTGGCCATGAACATTGCCCACTGTGTCCGTTGCGGCAAATGCAAGCCCATGTGTCCGGTGTTTTTTCCGGACAAGAACATGTTTTTCACCCCCGGAACCGGAACCTTGCCCTGGGCGCTCTGATTGAGGCCCTGTTGTATATCACCCAGCGTACCCGTTCCACCGGGTTTGAGATCCTGCGTAATCTGGAAGAAATCGCGGATCATTGCACCATCTGCCACCGCTGCCTGGCCAAATGTCCGGTGAAGATCGATTCCGGCGACATCTCCATTGAATCCCGGGAAATTCTTAAAATCATGCATTTTAAGCACACTCCGGTGTCCACCCGGATCACCCTGGGATACCTGGCGGACAAACGGCCTCTGGCCAACCGGCTGACCCGGCCGTTCCTGCTGAATGCAGGCACGTTATTTCAGCGGACCGGCGCGACCCTGATCTCACCGGTGACCGGGATCCCTCCGCTTTCAAAAATCCGGTCCGTTCAGGTGTTGAATTCCAGGATGCCCTGGCCGGATCTCACGACATTGCGTTCCCATGTCCCGATGACACAGAAAAACCAGGCCCTGATTCTCGAACCCTTTCAGAACGCGGTTTCTACGGTATTTTACTTTCCGGGATGCGGCAGTGAACGCCTTTATTCCCGGATTTCCAGAGCGGCCCTGACCATCCTGCTGTCGAATAATCACCGGGTGATCCTGCCCCCGCCGTTTCTGTGCTGCGGATATCCGTTTCTGGTGAATGCAAGGACCCGGAAATATGAAGAACTGGTGCTGAAAAACATCATTGTCCTGACCCAGATAAGAGAGATGTTCAATGATTTGATCTTTGACGCAGTGGTGGTGTCCTGCGGTACTTGTATGGAATCGCTGGAACGGCTGGATGCCGCCCGGATATTTGACGCCCCGGTGACTGACGTCAGTGAATATGTCCTGAAGGGCTGGCATTTTTCCGATGTGCCGGAATCCGCCTGTCTGTATCATGCGCCCTGCCATGATTCGTTAAAAGACCGGGGAACCGCTTTGCTGAAAAGCGAAGGGTTTGATGTGACCCCGGTGCCGCACTGCTGTTCCCAGGCGGGCACACTGGCCCTCTCCCGGCCGGACATCAGCCATAACATGCTCGTGCGCAAGCAGGAAGCCCTGTTCCTTCCTAAACGTTCCAGCGGAAACACCCCCGTAAAACTGCTTACCAATTGCCCTTCCTGTGTTCAGGGCCTGGGCAGGCTGACCGGGGTCAAACCGGTTCATCTGGCTGAAGAACTGGCCATGGCCCTGGGCGGACCTCAGTGGAAAGCCCGGCCAGTGCGGGAATGGACCGCTTCCATGGAAATGGTGACGTTTTAGCTGTGAATCTGGTCCTGCTGTCGTTGAATGATTTTATCTCAACTGGCCGGGTATGCCTGTCCGGCAGACGGTTTCATCATATCCGCACCGTGCTCAACTCCGGACCCGGGGACACGGTCACCTGCGGCATGATCAATGGCCGTCTGGGAGGCGGCATCATCCAGGACATGGGTGCACGGAAACTGGTAATGCAGGTCACCCTGAATCTATCGCCGCCTCCGCCGCTGCAGCTGAACCTGGTGCTGGCGCTGCCCCGGCCCAAGATGCTCCGCCGGATCATCCAGAACGTCACAGCCCTGGGGGTCAAGCAGATCTTTCTGGTGAATTCCTGGCGGGTGGAAAAAAGTTTCTGGCAGAGCCCGTTCCTTGAGAAAGACAACCTGATGTCCTACGCCCGGCTAGGCCTGGAACAGGCCAAAGATACCGTGCTGCCGGAAATCCATAAAAAACGGTTTTTCAGCCGGTTTGTCAAACAGGAACTGCCGGGCATTTCCCGGAATACCCTGTGCTTAACCGCCCATCCCAAAACTGATCAGGTCTGTCCGATAGGGGTGAACCGGCCTGTGACCCTGGCAGTGGGGCCGGAAGGGGGGTGGATTGATCTGGAAGTTCAGACCCTGACGGATATCGGATTTATCCCCTGCAGTCTGGGGCCCCGGATTCTGACCGTGGAAACCGCTGTCATCAGCCTGATCTCACGGTTATATGTCTGAACCGGCCCTGCCGGACTATTTGCCGGCGGCCGTTTTTTTTGTTCCAGTTCATCCCACCTGGCATATAGCGCCTGAACCCGGTTTTCCGCTTTTTCCAGGTCCAGGCACACATCGGCCAGCCGCTTTAGATCTGCCATGATCTCAGGGTCCTGCACCCGGGCCGTCAGTGCCGACACCATTTCTTCCGCTTCCAGAATGGTTTCTTCCATGTGTTCCAGCTCAAACTTGTCATTAAACGAAAAGCCCGGTCCGGAACCTTTGCCGGTCCGGGATGCCGGGGTGGAACGGGATGGCGTTTTCTTCTCTGACGTTGAAGAAGACCGGGGTCCGGCGCCGGTACCGGCATCTGATGCCGGGTTTGCAGAATTTCGGCGATGCCCGGCCGCCGCCTTCAGAATCTGGGAAAAATTTCTATAAAACGCTGGAGGGCGCCCGGATCCAGAAACAGCATCCGGTGGCATACCCGGTCCATGAGATACCGGTCATGGGACACGATCACAACTGCCCCCGGGAACTCCTGAATCCGCTGTTCCAGCACTTCCAGGGACAGGATGTCCAGATCATTGGTGGGTTCGTCCAACAGCAGCACATCCGCCGGCTGCAGCATCAGACTGGCCAGAACGATCCGGGCTTTTTCTCCGCCGGACAGCCGATGTACCGGCATGTCCAGCTGATCCGGCATAAACAGGAACCGCCTGGCCCAGGTCACCACATGCACGCTTTTTTCCTGGTAGTTCACCGAATCCCCGCCGGCCGGGTTCAACGCCTCCCGCAACAGGCAGTCCGGGTCAAGCCGGGACCGGTGCTGATCAAACACGGCCACTTTCAGTCCGTCCGCCCACTTGACCGTTCCCCGGTCTGGTGTCAATTTTTTTTCCAGCAAAGACAGAAACGTGGATTTGCCGGACCCGTTTACCCCCACCACGCCTAAGCAGAATCCGGGTCCCAGCTCAAACGTGATCCCGGAAAACAAGGGCTGGCCGTCAAATTCCTTGGTCAGGCTATGCACCTGGATCAGTTTCCGGGTCTGGCGGCCGGTGCCGGTGAAATCCATATCCACCCGGGCGATGTGCCGGTTTCGTTCCCTGAGCGCGTCCAGGGCCTGGCGCAGCCGTTCTGCCTCATCAATGCGGAACCTGGCTTTGGTGGACCGTGCCTTGGCCCCCTGGCGGAGCCATTCGTCTTCTCTGCGCATTTTACTGGCCAGGGATGCCTGCTGTTTTTCCTGGGCTGAAAGGAATTTGGCGCGTTCTAGTTCAAACACCTGATACCCGCCATGGATTTTGAAATATCCTTTGGGATAATATCGGGCGATTTCCATAGTGCCGGTACAGGTGCTCTCCAGAAATGCCCGGTCATGGCTGACTATCATAAAGGAAAACGCGGCCGTGGCAAGGATCTGTTCCAGCCACAGAATCCCGTGGATGTCCAGATGGTTGGTGGGTTCGTCCAACAGCAGCAGGTCCGGGTCCATGCACAACGACCGGGTGATGGCCAGCCGTTTTCTCCAGCCGCCGGACAGGGTTTTCACCTGAGCGTTTGTATCTACAAACCCGCCCTTGCCCAGGGCCTGGTTCACCCGGCGGTGCCGTTCCCGGTCATCCATGGGCAGCGCCGCCAGGCTGTCGAACAGGACTGCTTCCACGGTTTTTTCCGGATTCAGCCGGTCCTCCTGGGGAAGGTAAACAATGCGGCAGGTTTTCTGTACAGTGATTTCGCCGGTATCCGGCTGCGCCTCACCGGCAATGAGCCGGAGCAGGGTGGATTTGCCGCTGCCGTTGCTGCCGATCAGACCCAGGTGTTCGCCGGCCTTGAAATCCACACTCAGATCGGAAAAAAGGGTATCGTCCCCATAGGCTTTTGAAATTTCGGATAAGGTAAAGTAGACGGTCATATCACACCTGATATCAGGACTGGTTTCGGATGCGCCGGTATACCCGGATCATTTTAACGGCAAAAGTGACTGCCAGAGCGGCACTGATCAGCAGCACAAAACTGGCGGCGAAAAATGTCATGATAAAGGAAAACGGATCGTTGAGCCGGTATGAACCGATGAGCAGGTCCAGCCCGAACAGGAAAAAAAAGACCGATATCAGCACCAGCACCCCTGTAAAATCCACCACAAGTATTTCATATCGTAAAAAAATCCTATCCCCGGTATGTGAGGTCAAATTTGTGCGGTACACCTTACCGGGTGGGGCGAAAAAATCAAATCAATATTGATTATTCGTCTTGGGGCCATATAATAATCAAGAGATAGAAAATCCGGTGAACACCCCAACGGCTGTCACCGTTTAATTCAAGGAGAAACCGTATTCATGAGAATTCTGGTGGTGGAAGATGACGTCAAAATCACCCGGTTTGTGGAAAAAGGCCTGGTATCCGCGGGATATGCCGTGGATATTGCAGCCACAGGTGTCCAAGGGTTTGAAAAAGCTTTTGACACGTCCTATGATACCTTGATCATTGATATCATGCTGCCGGAAATGGACGGGTTCACCCTGATCCGCAAAATCCGAGAGCATCAGAACAACACCCCCATCATAGTGCTCAGCGCCCGGGGCCGGGTGGATGACCGTGTCACGGGACTGGAAGCCGGGGCGGACGATTATCTGACCAAACCGTTTGCGTTTTCCGAACTGCTGGCCAGAATCCAGGCATTAATCCGGCGGGCCGGCAATCTGACCGATCCTGTTGTGCTCTCCTGTCGGGATCTGAAAATGGACGTACTGAAACGGCGAATTCATCGGGGAGAGGACGTCATCGATCTCCAACCCCTGGAATTTTCTTTGCTGGAATATCTGCTGCGGAACAAAAACCGGGTGGTGTCCAAAACCATGATCATGGAACATGTGTGGCATTACAATTTCGATCCCATGACCAATGTGGTGGAAGCCCGGATCTGCCGGTTGAGGGACAAGATCGACAAAGACTATCCGGTCCGGCTGATACATACGGTGCGCGGGGCCGGGTATGTGATCAGAGACGACAATGCGTGATCTGTTCCGGACCATCCGTTTCCGGCTGACGATCTGGTTTGCGGGGATTTTTTCCGTATCCGCAGCAGTGGCGTTTATTTTGTTCTATTACCTGGCGGTTCAAACCCTTCAGGAACAGATCGACCAGGAACTGCTGGACAAAGCGTCCCAGTTCACGTCGGTCATTCGCCAGAGCGGATTGAGAGGCGCCGGAAACCTGGCCGTGATCGAATCCAAGGCTGCCGGCGAAAAAATGATTTTTTTCAGGCTCCTGTACCCCTCAGGCGAAGTGTTTGCCTCTTCCCATATGTCCTACTGGAGAGATATCCAGGTGGACCAGGCCATGCTGGACCGGCTGATGGAACAAAAATCCCCGGTATTTGACACCCGCCTGATGGGCAATGATCACAACGCCCGCATTTTATATGCGTTTGTGGCCAGAAACGCGATTTTACAGACCGGCATCACCATGGAATCCCAGTCCCGGCTGCTCAGTGCGTTCAAACGGGTGTTCATGGTGGCCATGGGGTTTATTGTGGGATTTTCCGCCCTGTCCGGATGGTTTCTGGTGCAAAAGGCCCTGTCCCGAGTGGATACCATCACCCGGACCGCCAGAAGCATCACCGGCTCCAGTCTTCAGAAACGGGTTCCGGTCACCGGCAGCAAGGATGAACTGGATCACCTGGCAAGCACCTTCAACCAGATGCTGGACCGGATCGAATCCCTGGTCAACGGGATCCGGGAAATGGGCGACAACATGGCCCATGACCTGAAAAGCCCGGTCACCGGATCCGGGGAATGGCGGAAATGACCCTGCTGCAGAAAGAATCCCTGGAGGAGTTCCAGAGCATGGCTGCCAGCACCATCGAGGAAGCGGACCGGCTTCTTGACATGATCAACACCATGCTGGTGATTTCCAAAACCCGGGCCGGGCAGGGCGAGTTTCATTTCGAAACCATGGATCTGACCCGGATGGTTCAGGAGGCCTGCGAGCTGTTCGCGCCGGTAGCGGAAGACAAAGACATTGTTTTTACCTGTCACGTACCGGGCCGATTCGAGGTAAACGCGGATGTGACCATGCTTCAGCGGGCATGTTCCAATATTCTGGACAATGCCATCAAATACACCCAACCGGGCGGGCGGATCACGGTTGATCTGGTCCGGGAAAATGATGCGATTCTTGACATCAAGGTGAAAGATACCGGCCCGGGAATCCCTTTGGAACTGCACGAACGGATCTTTGACCGGTTCTTCCGGGCCGAGTCTTCCAGAACAAGTCCCGGCAGCGGGCTGGGTCTGTCTTTTGCCCGGGCCGTCGTCCGGGAGCACGGCGGTGATATCCTTGTATTCAGCACCCCGGGCCACGGGGCCTGCTTCACCGTGAGATTGCCATATGGTAATTTTCAGGTCATTTAAAAATCATCTTTGTGTATTATAGTACCCGTATAGAAGAAAACTTTTGGGTTACACCAGGAATTATTGATTTTCTTTTAACGGTTCATTCAAACAAGGAGATTGACATGAAACACTTGAAACAAACCTATCTGTTTATCACGCTGCTTGTGGGTGTGCTGGTTCTGATGTCTCAGCCGGTGTCTGCAGCCCAGAAACATCCCCACGGACAACTCATGATTCCGGCTAGTTTTTCCGAGCTGGCAAACGCAGCCAAACCCGGCGTCGTCAATATTCAGACCGTCAAAACCGTTCAGGGAGGCGGACGGGTTTTCCAGCATTTTTTCGGGCATCCGTTCGGAAACCAGGAAGGTTTGGAGGAGTTTTTTGCCCCGTTTTTCAATCCCCAGCCCCAAAGCCGGAAGGAACAGAGTCTGGGCTCCGGATTCATCATTTCCAAAGACGGGTATATCGTCACCAATCATCATGTGATTAAAAGTGCGGACCAGATCAAGGTGATCCTTCACGACAAAACAGAACATGACGCTGAGATCGTGGGCACCGATCCCATGACGGACCTGGCGCTGATCAAAGTGGATGCCAAGGATCTGCATCCGTTAAAGTTCGGTAAATCCAGTGAGGCGGACATCGGATCGTGGGTAGTGGCCATTGGCAGTCCGTTCGGGCTGGAACAGACCGTGACCGCCGGCATTATTTCCGCCAAGGGACGGATCATCGGCTCAGGCCCCTATGATGATTTCATTCAGACCGATGCGTCGATCAACCCGGGCAACAGCGGCGGCCCGCTGCTGAATTTGGACGGTGAAGTGATCGGGATCAACACCGCCATTGTGCGGTCCGGCCAGGGCATCGGATTTGCCATTCCATCGGATCTGGCCACCGGCATCATCGACCAGCTTATCGACACCCGGCAGGTTTCCCGGGGCTGGATGGGGGTCGCAATCCAGAATGTCACCCCGGAACTGGCGGAATACTACGGCATTGACAGGGAAGGCGGGGTTTATGTCGCCAAGGTATATGAAGGCAATCCCGCCCATGAAGCAGGTATCCAGATCGGAGATATCATTGTCGAAATCAATGGTGAAAAGATCGACACCTCCCGGATTTGACCCTCACCATCGCCAATCTCAAGGTGGATGAAACAGTTGAAGTCAAAATCATCCGGGAAGGCAAGGAAAAACCGTTAAGGTCAAACTGGGCAAACGTCCGGATCAGGACCCGGAGGTGCTGGCGACCTTGAATGAATTTGACGGTTTCGGCTTCAAATTCAAAGTGATGGATCCAGACACTGCCCGTCAGATGGGGTATCCTGCAGAAATCCAGGGTCTGGTGGTCACGGAAATCAAACCGGATTCTTCGGCAGAGAGTTCAGGGGTGCGCGTCGGTGATCTGCTTCTGGAACTCAACCGTCAGCGTGTCAAGGATATCAAATCCTATCACGAAGTGCTGACCCGGATTGAAAAGGGCCGAACCGCCCAATTACTCTTCAGGCGTGGCAACAGCCATGTCTTTGTGGTCCGGTTTGAAAAATAAAAATTGTTAAAAAACCGGCTAAAAAACCCCCTTCCTGCATTTTGGATTTGCAGGAAGGGGGTTTTTTAGCCGGATTCGGAACCAACAGAGACCGTATCGTAATAATTTTTTTAGATCTGACGCAAATGGGGTCGTGACGCTGTCGCAACCATCTACAGAAGATTGTACTCTTGATGCGGTTTTTATGTCACTTTCTGTTTGAGAGAAATAAAAATACCGAATCCGTTTACCGGTTTCGGTCTATTTTTCGAATTATATGGTGGAGCTGAGGGGGATCGAACCCCTGACCTTACGGCTGCCAGCCGTACGCTCTCCCAGCTGAGCTACAGCCCCACATCGGAAAGATTGTCGTCTTATAATCGACCCGCGCCCCGGTGTCAACAAAAAAATGATATTTTTTTGACCCGTCCGCAAATTCGAATTAAACATTGACAGTTGGTTTTTCGAACAGATATTATACAAAATTTAGTGTTTTTTATCAGGCGTACACAAGGAGAGGTCAATGCTGCGTTATCTGAGGGAAAATTCAGGCAACTGGATCATCAAGGTTTTTCTGGGTATCATCGTGGTGGTGTTTGTTTTTCTGGGCGTGGGGTCCATGAATGCCACCCGGAACAATTCAGTGGCTACGGTGAATGATGTGCCCATCACCGTGGATGAATATCAGCAGGCATATCAAACCCTGGTGGAACAGATGCGGAATCGGTTTCAGGACAATTTGACCGAAGACCTGCTGAAAGCCTTGAACGTCCGTCAGCAAGCCTTAATTCGCTGATTGAAGACAAACTGATGACTGCCCAGGCCGATGCCCTGAAAATTGTTGTCACAGATACGGAACTGGAACAGTCAATTTTGAACATAGATGCTTTTCACAAAGACGGCCAGTTTGACATGACCCTTTACAAACGGCTGCTGGGGCTCAATTCCATGACCCCTGAAATATTTGAGCAGCTTCAGCGGAAACAGTTGAGAAAACAGAAGCTTCAGGACATGATTGTCGGTTCCGTGACGGTCTCGAATTTGGAAGCAGACAGTTTTTATACTTTTCACAATACATCCATGCGAGTGGATTACCTGAAAGTGGACCCGGCCGATTTTTCAGAGATTCCCGTGACAGAAGACCTGATCCAGGCCCATTACAATGACAACAAGACCCGGTACCAATCCGAACCCAAACGCAGGGTGGCATTTATCCGGTATTCTCCGAACGATTTTACGGATCAGGTGACCATTACCCGGGAACAGGTTTCAGCCTATTTTGAAGCAAATCCGGAAGAGTTCACAATTCCGGAACAGGTGGAAGCGAGTCATGTTTTAATTCAAGCCGCGGATACTGGGGATGAGACTGAAATGGAAACAGCGCATCAAAAGGCCATGGCCGTGTATCAGCGTGCCGTGGGTGGTGAGGATTTTGCCGAACTGGCCAAAGAGACCTCTCAGGGTCCTTCCAAAGAGGACGGGGGATATCTGGGAAAATTTGACCGGGAAAGCATGATCAAACCATTTGCAGATGCCGCATTTTCCATGCAGCCCGGTGAGATTTCCAAGCCGGTGAAGACCCGGTTCGGCTGGCATGTGATCAAGATGATGAACCGATTCGATGCCCGGATAAAAACGCTGGATGAGGTGGCCGAAGAGATTGAAAGCCGGCTTAGACAGGAAACGCTGCAACAATTGGCCTACGATAAGGCTGAAGACGCCTTTGATGCAGTCATCGACGGCGACAGCCTGGCGCAGGTGGCACTGATGACCGGAAAAGAGGTCCAGTCCACAAAGGCATTTGATCTGAACGGAAACGGTCTTGATTTGGATGTTGCCGCCGGGTTTGCCCAGGCCGCGTTTGACCTTCAGCTCAAACAGATCAGTGACATTCAGCAGATTGATGAGGATTATTTTTTGATTGAAATCACGGAAATTATTGAACCGGTTCAACTTCCCCTGGAAGCGGTAACAGATCAAATTTCGCAGGAACTGGAAAGAAAACTGCGCCGACAGGTTGCTGAAGAACAGGCCAAAAAACTGCTGGAAGCTGTAAAATCAGCTGGAAATCTTGAAAACCGGCCCAGGAAAATGAACTGGAAATTTCTACGACAGATTGGTTTACCCGCAATGAACCGGTCCGGGAAGTCGGACGGTCCGACACGTTCAACCGTGATGCGTTTACATTGACCCCGGAAAACCGGGTTTATCCTGAGGTACTGCAGACGGATCAGGGGTTTTTCATAATTGCCTTTCATGACTTGCAGGTGCCTGAACAGGACGACATTCAGAACGATCGGGAAAAAATCAAGTTACAGCTGCTTCAGGCAAAACAGTCACAATACTTTCAATCATGGCTTGAAGAACTAAAGGAAAACAGCACCATTGAAATTAATTCCCAGTTTATCAATAATTGATCGGATGTCGCGGATTGCACGCAGGGGGCGAGTCCAATGTTTGGCATGGCTTGCCCTGATCGGCGTACTGATCGGGTCTCAGGCGGCAGCGTCTGCACTTCCCGTTTCCGTCAGCCAGGTGATAGAGGACCCGGCTGTGGTTCACGGCACTCTGGACAACGGGTTTCAATATGTGCTTATGAAGAATGCCACCCCAAAGGACCGGGTCAGCGTCTATCTGAACATTTTTGCCGGATCTGCCCAGGAATCGAATCACGAGAAGGGAGTGGCCCATTTTCTGGAACACATGCTTTTTAACGGCACCGAGCATTTTTCCCCGGGAGAACTGGTCACCTATTTTCAATCCATCGGCATGGATTTCGGTGCGGATGTGAACGCCAGCACCTCTTTTTTCCATACGGTGTATGATCTCAACCTGCCCAAAGGAGATCAACCTCACATCGAAGATGCCCTGCAGGTGCTCACGGATTACGCCGCAGGCGCCTTGCTTCTGGAAGCAGAAGTTGACCGGGAGCGCGGGATCATTCTGGCAGAAAAACAGGAGCGGGACTCGGTTTCCTATCGGACCTTTGCACAGACGTTCGCCTTTGAACTGCCGGGGTCTATACTGCCTCAGCGCTTGCCCATCGGCACACGATCAGTGATTGAAACCACGGATCAAAACCGGCTCAGACAGTATTATGACCGATGGTACCGGCCGGACAACATGGTGCTGATCATGGTGGGAGACATGGATCTGACGGCGGTGGAAAAATGGGTGACTCAGGCATTTCAACCCCTTGAGCCCCGGCTGTCTGAAAGCCTGTACGCCCCCCGGGGGATTGCCTGGGAACCCCATGAGGGCATTCAACCGTTTCATGTGTTCGAACCAGAAGCTGGCAATACGCGAATCACCATCGAACGGATCCAATACACCGATTTTTCTATGAAACAGAGGAAACCCTGAAGCGGGAAGTGACCCGGACTCTGGCCGACACCATGCTTGAACACCGCTTTTCACAGATGATCCAGAAAGGAGGGGTGGATTTCTCCTCTGCCTCGGCTTATTCCGGCCGGTTTCTCAATCATGTATCTGCCGCTGCCGTTACTGCGACCTGCGATGCCGGGCACTGGGAAAACAGCTTGATGCAGCTGGAAAAACTCCTGCGACAGGCCCTGGAGAGCGGATTTACCCAGGAAGAACTGGATCGGGTCAAAGCGGATTTTGTGACCCGCCTGGATACGCAGGTCCGGCAGGCAGATACCCGTCAGACACAGGATCTGGCCCGGTCTCTGCTTACTGCCGTTCAAACGAAAAATTTGGTTTTATCCCCTGTACGGGCTCAAACGCTGCTGAAACCCCATGTGGAAACCCTGTCCGTTCAGGCGGTGAATGAAGCATTTCAGTCATCCTGGAGCACGGATCACCGGCTGGTTCTGGTGACCGGAAATGCGGACATTTCATCGGGAGCATCTGAGCCGCCGGAAAAGATCATCTTGAAAAGGTTCCAGAACAGTGCCAGGGAAAAAGCCAGCCTGTTTCAGCCGTCTGGCTCACTTTCATTTCCTTATCTGCCGGTTCCGGATACCATGGCTGCCATTCTTACCCGACAGGAAAACGTGAACCACCTGGGTATCACCCAGGTGGATTTGGACAACCGTGTCCGGCTGAATCTCAAACAGACCGATTTTCAGAAAGGCCGGTTTCTTTTTAAGGTGAGTTTTGGCTATGGCAGAGCATGTGAGCCGGCTGACAAACCCGGTATCGCCCCCATCAGTCAGCAGACGCTGCAACTCAGCGGTCTGGGCCGCATGACCCTGGAGCAGTTGGAAAAAGCCCTGGCCGGCAGGGATGTGATCATGGAATTTTCTGTGGAAGACACCTGTTTCTCTTTGAACGGATCGGCTGATCCCTGGGAAACCGAGCTGGTGTTTCAATTGATTCAAGCGTTTCTGACGGATCCGGGATTCAGGCCGGAAAGCCTTGAGCTATCCAAAAACCAGTACCGTCAGATGTACGATGCCCTCAAACAGACTCCGGACGGAATCATGCGCATCCAGGGAGACCGGTTTCTGGCCGGGGGCGATACTTGGTTCGGCATGGCCCACCCGGATGAAGTGGACCGGTTGACTCTGGACGATCTTCAGTCCTGGCTCCTTCCTGTTTTCAACCAGGGGGGGGTTGAAATATCGGTGGCGGGAGATTTCGATGCAGAGGCGGTGGTTTCCCATGCCCGAAAGTGGCTGGGGGGACTGACCGCACCGGAAACAGGTCCTGGATGTGACTTTGGCAGACCCGGGACGGTTCGATTTCCCAATGGGGACGCGCTGTCATTGACCCTGGATACCAAAATCGACAAAGGCGTGGTCCGAATCGCTTTTCCAACTGATGATTACTGGGATGTGGAATTGTCGCGGGGACTGTCCATGCTGTCCCGGGTGCTGTCCGAACATTTGAGAAAAATCATCCGGGAAAAACTAGGGGCTGCTTATGCACCCTATGTGTACAATCATCCGTCCCCGGTCCACGACGGATACGGAGTCTTGCAGATGGTGGTGCCGGTGTCGATTCAAAATGTGGACGAGGTGACCCGTACTCTTCATGAAATTGTGACAGACGTGCGTGTAAAAGGTGTTTCAGAAAGGGAAACCGAGCTGGCGCTGGCACCGGTGCTTAAACAGCTGGAAGTACTGCGTGAAACCAATGAATACTGGCTGAATTCCGTCATGGCGGGATCCCGACGTCATCCGGAAAAGCTGGACTGGGCAACGACCATTTTATCCGGTTACGGAGGGCTAACCCATACTGACATGACAGAACTGGCAAACACCTATCTGGATGTGGAAACATCCGCTGAAATCCGCATTGTGCCGGCACAGTAACCAGGCCTTGATTCACCCATCAGGGATCAAGCCATTCTTCGTCAGGAGCCTTATCTGTTGAGACCTGTTCCCAGGCAGATTGGATCACTTCATATCCAAATCCACAGTAGCGCAGATAATTGAACGCCTTTTTTCTGCCTGGCCTTCGGATCCAGATGGCGCCAATGCCGGATTCGGGCAGACAGGGCTTTGCAGGCCATTTGGATATCATCATATGATTTTAGCTGGGATTCGATGATTCGGGTGCAGATGCCTTTTTGTTTCAGTTCATGGGTTAGCGCAAACCGGGATTTTGGGTGGTTTCTTTTCCGGTTTTCGATGAATATCCGGGCAAAGGCCTCATCGTCAAGATACCGGTACCGGTTCAACCGGTCAATAATACGGGGCACCCATGCCGGATCCGGACTTTTTTGGGTCAGATAGCCGGTCATTTCTTTAACACTGCGAGGCCGAATAGCCAAATACCTCAAGGCGGCCTGGAACAGCTTTTCCTCTCCCGGGCCTGGCGTGTCATCAAACAGCGGCATGAGTCAGCTTCCAGTTCAGGGAGAGCACAGCCAGTTCCTCTCCGGTCTGTGCATCAAAAATACCGTGGCACGTTGTCAACGGATCCAGGTGATCCGCTACCGCGGTTTTGACAGTCACAGTTCCCGGATACAAAGTCTCTTTGACAAAATTGATGACCAAGGTGACCACTTCATGATTGGTCAGCCATGAAACGGGCAGGGTCTCTAAAGCCCATGTGACATATACAGTGTTGTTCACATGCTGGTTCATGTCCAGATCATGGATACGGACATGAAATTTTCTTCCGTACTGCCAGTGAGACAGGTCCGGATGGTTGGGCCACAGGTCAGGCGTCGGTCCGCTCCGGTTTGCCAGGGCCGGGGGCATGTGGTGAGACAGCCTTACTGGCCGGTTGTTTTCAGCTTTAACCAGGACCCAGACTGACAATGCCTTGATCTTTTGGATCCCATCAGAAGACACTATCTCAAACTCATGGATTTCATACAGATTTTTCCAGGGGAACCGCCAGGTTCTCAGTTCATAGGGACCGGGCCAAGGCAAAGGATGGATCACGCGGATCTGGTAACGGGAGATAACCCACTTCAACCGTTTTTCAGCCAGGTCAAAACTGCTGACCCCCATCTGATGCGCGTGAATAACGGCCACATCCTGAAAAAGCGACACCAGCCGATCCATGCGCACGTGGTTGTTGGCACCCATCACAGAGTAGGGCAGAATCAGTTCCTGACTGAATATCGGATCAGCAGACATGTCAGGGAATCTTTTTCAGTAATCTGGCAGGGGATTTTAGCAGATCGGTGAACATATTGATCAGGCCCTTTCCCACAGCAGATGGATGCAGCGGCGTGATCACCGGGTCGTTAATGGTACCGGTGGCACTGGCGGGAAACGACACCAAACGGCCGTCGAGAATGGTATTGATTACCGGAATGAATTGAACAATGGTGTCAATGGTTTTGAACGGGGCCACAAGACAGGTCAGATTCAGCCTGTTCTCAAACGGATGGATTTCCCCGGTAAAGAACAGGCCATGTTTCCGCATCAATGACTGCTTTTCCAGCTGAATGATGCCGTTTTCATGTGTGCGTTCACTTCAATCCGGTGATAGCGGAACCCTTCCTGACGAATATCCGGGAGTTTCAGGATATTCAAGACTGAAAGAAGCCTGGACAGCAGGGTCATTTTATGAATCTGCCCGTTTTCCGACACAAACGTGATGTCTCCGCTCAGCCCGGTGTGCAGGGTTTTGAGAGGTCCGGTGTTGGACAAAGCTGCATTCAGGGAATATCCGCCGTCCATCAGATGAATACCCGGATAAACACAGGAGAGCAAATCACCGACATTCTTTCGGTCTGCAGCGGTAAGCCTCAGGTTCGTTTCGGCGTGTCTGACCGGGGATGCCGGGTCCGGGTTGATTTTCATCTGGCCGGTGATATCAACTCCGCAGAAATCTGCGCGATCCAATCGGACATCAGCCTGATGATGGGCCCATAAGATTCCGGCCTTAAGACCGGTGAAACGGAATGTCCCGTATTCCAGGCGGTCTGCGAGAAGGGTCAGATTTTCTCCAGGGATGGGGAAAGGGGCGCCGGATCCTTTGTTTTTCGAAATCATCGGTATCAGGGAGTCCATTTGAATCAAACGGGTGTGGACCCGCAGCCCGGTATCCGGATCTGCCGTGATGTCAACAGGCTGCCCCTGGGTCAGGGCCAGGACACGCTGATAGATCAGAGATTTTTGGTCCAGAAGGGTATCCAGGGAACGGGTGTCGAGTCTTCCCTTGAACCGGACCGCAGGAATGGGCAGATGCCGGTCGAACCGGATGGTAGCGTCTGTCAACGGTTTGTGTTCAAGCCGGATCATATCGGGTTTCAGGTCATCTGTTCCGGTACCGGACAGCTGAATGGACAGCCGCATATTGGTTCCCATAACGGCTTGCCCGGACAGGGAAATCCGGCCCTCAAGCATTTGAAACCTACCGGCTTCCACCTGAAACGGCAGGGCCAGGCCGGCCGGGTATGTTATCCAATTAGACAACCAGTCCAGATCATTGATCATGGCCGTAAGATCATTGATCGACAACCGGTTTTTGACCATTTTGAATCCGGCGGACAGGTCCTGGATCTCATGGCTTGGGGAAGTAAACCCGATCCGGATATCCCTGCCAGTGCCGGATAAATCAAGCACACCCCGGGTCAAATCAAACATCGGGCCTTTGTACTGAAGCTGGGTAACCGCCAGACGGCCGGACATCTGTTCAAGCGGCGCCACCCGGGTTTTAAGCGGTTCCCAGTGCTTCAGTTTGGGCCATATTTCCTGAATATCGATCTCCATTTCATCTGCAAACAGAGCCAAATCAGGGTTTTTTCCAATCGACACCTGTGCGGTGCCGCCGCTCACCAGGGTTCTGCCGATGGTACCGGAAAACCCGGTGATCCGGACCTGGTTGTTTTCATATCGGAAAACACCCTGTGACACGGTGACGGGAAAGGGAATCCGGTCATAACTGCCGATGCATGAAAACGGTTTTGTGGAGACAGACACCGACAGATCTGGCTGCTCATGTGTCACGGCCAGGGTCAATAAAGTGTCGGCCCGGCCTTGGAGACCTGTGATCCGGGCCATCTCTTTTGCTAGCAAGGTATCCGGTAACAGACGGACCAGCGTGGCTGGTAATTCCGCCAGGTTCACATCCAGATCGAATTCACCCGTAAACGGGACATGGGACGGGTGAAGCAGATCAATGGACAACCGTCCACGGGTCATTATAGAAGACTCAATTCTTCCATTGCGGGCTTGAATGGTCAATTTGCCGTCCGACACGCCGGCGGTACCGTTGACATATTCGGCTGTCAGCGGGGTCCCGGGTATTTTTACCAGCGCATTTTCAGCGGCTCCTTCCAGGGACATTTTCCGGGGATCAAACAGGGTGTCCCAGGTGGGGGCATGAAACCCTACGGTCACATCATAGGCCGAACCCTGCCATAGTATATTAAACAGATGATTCACCACGGCATTGTCAGAAGCCAGGGCCAGGGAGACTTCGCGGGCCTGGGCAATGTCGATCTGATTCCCCTGGAACGTCAAAGCGGTTTTCTTTGCAGACAGGTTGTTTGTAAATGCCATGGATACCTGTGCGAAAGGATATTCCAACAGAACCGGATCCAGACGAAACCCCACCTGATCCGGCAGATATGAAAACGCCATGTGAACCTCGCCGCCTCGGACTGGGGACTGGGACAACCGGGAGGAGGTGATTTCAAACCGGTCCAGCCTCAGGTTACCGGTGATGCCGGTATCCGGATTCAGGTGAACGTGCAACCGGGCCTGACCGGAGGTCAGCTGATCTATCCGGAAATCCGGGGCAGAAAAAAAACGGGCCAGCCAGTCTCTGGTCACATGCAGGTCTTTGATCTGTGTATCAAACTGCAGGATTTGATCGGTTTTTGAAATCCGCAAATGGCCGGTGAGTGAGGAAAACTGAGGAGTCGCCGTGTTTTCCAGAACAATCTGCAGCTGGTTTTCATTGTCCGGAAGCAGGGCGAACATTCGTTTAATCTGTTGTTCGGGAAACCGGAAATCCATGGGATCATGAAACGTCAATCCGTTGCTGTTTTTATCTGAAAGTGTTTTAACACTCAGATTTTTCAAAGAGATCCGCGACACCCATATTTTTTTTTTCAAAAGAGCCTGCAGGTCCAGATCCAGGTGAATCGCCTCAACAGACAGCCCGATATCCCGGGTCAGGGGGAACGCCAGATGCCCCACCTGAATGCCTGGCTGGGGTTTCACCAGAAAAGTCAGCTGATCCGAATCGATGCGGGTGCCGATCTGTTTTTCAATCAGGGAGACCATTCTGGATTTGACCGGTGGCGAGTTGATGATGGGTTCCAGAAAAAGAAAACCGGTCAATCCCAGGACAATGAAGGTGGCGACACTATACAGGACAAACCGTTTCACTACCAGGCATACCCTTTCTGGTTTGCCACTTCTATAAGGTCCGCCAGGATCCACTGAGCCTGCTGCAACAAAATGTCCTTGTAGCGGTTGAGAACCGTAGGCGCCTCTTCCAGGGTTTGAACAGGGGGGTTCCCCTGGGATGCCAGATAGTTGTTTTCAATCTGAATTTCAGCCTGCTGAAACTGTTGCCGTTGTTGTTGTCTGACATCGATATCCAGAGGCAGACGGTGGCGGGTTTGCTGCTGTATTGCCAGTGCCAGTCGTTTTTCAAGATAGATCATGCCGGGATCGGTTTCGCGCCGCTTCTGGAATGCCAGTGCGAGCGGTTCATACAATTGGGTCAGAGTCGGATATGCCTGAAACGGGATGCTGGGGATGGTGTCCCACGGCAGAGCCCCGTCCAATGAGCTTTCGCCGGTTTCATCAGGCTTATAGATCTTTGGAAATGAAATATGGGGTAAAACGCCCCGATGCTGGGTGCTTTTGCCGGAAACCCGGTAGAATTTGGCGGAGGTGAGTTTGAGTTTGCCGTCTCCCAGCGGTTTAAGTTCCTGAACCGTGCCTTTACCGAAACTTTGGGTGCCCACAATGATCCCACGATGGTAATCCTTGATGGCCCCGGCAAAAATTTCCGAGGCAGACGCACTCATCCGGTTGATCAGCACCAGCAGAGGGCCGGTATACTGAATTTCCGGATCTTCGTCATACAGCCGGGTCATCTGCTGTTTGGTTCGAATCTGTACCGTGGGGCCGGTTTAAGAAATAGTCCGGTCAGGTCACTGGCTTCTTTAAGGGATCCGCCGCCATTGTCCCTCAGATCGATAATCAGACCGTCGATATTCTCCTTTGCCAATTCGAACAGCAGTTTTTTCACATCTGAAGTGGTGCTTTTAAACTGGAGATCACCCCGGTGATAGGCTTCAAAATCAATATAGAAATTAGGAATTTCAATGATGCCGACCTTATAGCTTCCCGTACCGGAGACCACGGTTTTGACCTGTTTTTTTGGCAGACTGTTCCTCCAGTTTCACGGTGTCTCTTTTGATTTGGACCACCCGGGTGACGTCACTTTTTTTAGCTGGAATGATTTTCAGGCGGACATGGGTATTTTTCTGGCCACGGATCTGCTTCACCACTTCATCGATCCGCAGGCCGATAATGTCTTTGATCTCGCCGTCTTTCCCCTGACCCACTCCGATGATTCTGTCTCCGGGCATTAACAGGCCGGATTTGTCCGCCGGTCCTTTGGGTACCAGGCTGACCACCTTAGTATATTCATATTCGGTCTGAAGCACGGCCCCGATCCCTTCCAGGGAAAGCCGCATATGGATATCAAAATCCTCTGAAACCCGGGGCGGGAAATACTGGGTATGGGGGTCGAAACTTTCAGTGACACAGTTCATAAACAGCTGGAATACGTCATCGGCAGTGGTCTGGGAGAGCCGTGTCTGGCGGGTGGTATAAATTTTCTCCAAGGTTTTGCCACATCCGTTTCCGTATGCTCTTCCAGTTTCAGCGTAATCAAATGGTGAATCAGTTCCTTTTTCCATAATTGCTGCAAATCGTTCAGATTGGATTGCCAGAGGCGTGTGTGTCATCTATCTCCAGAAAATCCGGGGAATTCAGGGGCAGTGGGGAGGGCCGGGCTTTCAGCAGCTCCAGAATAAAGTTCAGCCGCTCTGATGCCCGGTCATGATGGAGGTTGTAAATGTCGTACGCGGTTTTCAGATTGCCGCGCCGAAGTTCGGTGTCAAACCGGTGGCGGAACACCGAGAGTTTGTCCAGATCCTTTTGCATAAACAGGTGCCGGGATGGATCCAGGTATTTGATGAATCTGTCAAAGATTTGTTCAGACAGGGAATCATCCATCTTTTTTCCCAGATAATGGTACCGCTCCAGAGCTGACACGATCCGGATACACTGAATGGCATGGTTTCTTTCAAAAGACAGCGGGATTGGACCGGCAGAAGCGGGACCATTCCATGTCAGCGACAGTACCAGCACCAACGCTGTCAGCAGAAATGTCAGGCCTGAATAAAGGAAGATGTGCCTATTCAGAAGTGGGATCACTGTTTTTTTCCTCATGGGTTAAAAGGTCTAGCGGGGTTTCAACACTGATTCTTCCGATTTTTCCGGACCTGAAATCCTGGATCAGCACGCCGGCCGCCTTGTGATAGTCGATCCGTCCCCTTGTTTTCAGGCACCCTCTTGCCGCACCGATCTGTTCGAGCAGGCCGGTTTCATCGTTTGGCAGAGGGTCCAGAAACGGGTATCGGGCCAAAAGTTGTCCCGGATAACGGTTCAGCAGCAATCTGGCGGCAAACCAGGCAATGTCCTGATAATCCAGAGCGGTATCAGAAATGGCACCGGTGACGGCCAGGGCATAGGCCCGTTCCGGCGGTTCGATCACTGGCCAGAGAATCCCGGGGGTATCATATATGTCGATATTGTTTTTCAGGCTGGTTCGCTGCTGGTGTCGGGTGACAGCTGGTACATTGCCGGTTCTGGCGACCTTTCTGCCTGCCAGGGTGTTGAGCAATGTGGATTTTCCGGTATTGGGAATACCGACCACCATGACTTTTTTTTTTCTGGCCCGGTTGCCCGGTACCAGCGAAATAGCCTGTTCCAGGGCCGAAATCGCCATTGAACGGTCCGTGGCATTGACCGCGATTGCCGGGATACGGCGGTGATCTTCAAAATAGACCAGCCACTGGTCGGTTACCTCCGGATCTGCCAGATCCATTTTGTTGAGAATCTTGACCCGGGGCGTGTGGCGGCTGAATTTTTCCATCCAGGGATTCTCACTGGCTGCCGGCACCCGTGCATCCAGTATTTCTAGCACCACATCCGCTTTTGCTGCCGACTGCTGCAACCATTTTTTTGTTTCCAGCATATGGCCGGGAAACCATTGAATAGTCATGAACCCACCCCTTCCCTTGTCACAGACAGGTCATGCCGTCAATTGTGTTCTCAGAAGGTCTGCCATGAAAGGATTGGCAGCAACTATCCCTTTATCGGGGAAATCAGGGCCTCCGGCAAAATCCGTGACCACGCCCCCGGCTTCCGTTACCATCAGCACCCCTGCCGCCACGTCATACACATTAAGGTTCATCTCCCAGAACCCGTCCATCTTGCCAGCCGCTACATAGCAAAGGTCCACGGCAGCGGAACCGCAGCGCCGGATGTCCCGCAGCTGCGGAACGATCCGGTTGAAATTCGCCAGATTGTTAGGCGACCTGCCTGTGCGAAGGCATGCAAACCCGGTGGCCATGACGGAATCGGTCAACGAACTGACGGAAGACACCTGGATGGCTTGATCGTTCAACCAGGCCCCCTTTGTTTTGTGTGCCTGAAACAGCTGCCCCAGTGCCGGTGCATACACCGCACCTGAAAGAATTTCCGTCCCTTTTAGCAGGGCAATGCTGACCGCATAATACGGCTGTCCGTGAAAAAAAGAGGTGGTGCCGTCTATGGGGTCGATAACCCAGCAATAATCGCTGTCAGAGACAGTACGTCCGGTTTCTTCCCCCCAGATACCATGATCGGGGAACCGGGCGCGAATTTTCTCGATAACAAAGACCTCCACCTCCCGGTCTGTTTCAGTCACCAGATCTTTTCTGGTTTTGAACATTAGATCTTTCAAGGTCAAGTTACCCTGTCTGGCCAGGCAGATATCACCGGCCTGAACAATGATTTTCTTTAAAAAAGACTGCATGGTTTTTCCACGAGTGTCTGTTGATCCCAGCAAAGCTAAGGCATATCAGAAATAGGATGAAAAGGCAACTGTCACCATGGCAACCCCAGGGTGAATTGGTTCTAACCAGCATTGTTCTTGGCTTGGCTATTCTGGCTCATTTTTAAATAGTCAAAGACGGCCCCTGTATTTAAAAGCAGCTGCCGCATCTTTTGGGGAACACTTTTGACATTTTATTTGTTTGTGATGGTCACCCGTGAAATACCGGTTGCCTGACAGATAATGGTGTCTCCTCCTCATAAGGTGTGAAGAATATATTAAACTGTTTTGCTGGGGTCCAACAAATTCCGGCATAACTCGGTATGCCGGATCCAGAATCTTAAACCCCGGCTTTGACTATGGGAAGTGATTTTTATAGTTAAACGGTAAATAATGTTATCCCCTTGTCGAGGATTTGCTTCCTGGTATCTTCAGTTATCAGGTTGTCTGTTATTACTGTATCAAAATCTTCAATATTTGCAAAATAGACATTGTTGACTTTGCCGAATTTAGATGAATCTGCAAGAAGAATCCTCTGTTCAGCAGAGTTGATAGCTGTCAATTTCAGTTCCCTTTCAAAGTGAGCGGAACAGGTAACACCCAGCCTGAAATTTATTCCAGAAGCAGAAATAAACGCTTTTTTTGCCCTGGTTTTTTTCAGCAGGTCAATTCCTTCCCTGCTTTGAAATACCATGGAGCTTGGATGGTATTTTCCCCCTGGCAGAGTGATATTACAGTTTTTATTTTTAAGTATTTCATTAAATATATTCAGACTGAAACAAAGGATATCAAGCTGCAGGTATTTGGGGATAATCCGGGCTAACATCTCTGTTGTGGAGCCTGCATCGATAATAATAGTATCTTCGGGTTCAAGCATTGACCGGGCTTTTAGAGCAATCTTTTCTTTTACTGACCGGTTCAGGGTGGAGGCGGAAATAACAGAATACTTTGATTCCTTTGACCCGGGAGCAGAGTTAAAAATAAGCATTCCCCTGATAAGCTGGATTTTTGGATTATCCAGAACCTGATCCAGATCCCTTCTTATTGTCATTTTCGACACGGAAAATTTTTTCTGCCAGATCTTTTATTGTAACAGAACCTGAATTTTTGATGATTCTCTGTATTTTGCTTACCCTGTCCTCACGAACACCCATTAAAAAAATCCTTTATTCTGTTCAAAATAAATAAAATTTGTTGACACGGCATTTTACTGTTGTTACCGTTGTAACAAATAAATGTTACTATTGTAACATAAAAATTTTAAATTTTTTAATTTAATAAATAACATCAATTATAAACAGGAGTGAATGCTTTGTCACTAGTGAACGCAGAACTGAAACAGTCTATCGTAGATGGGGGATGAGACTGTTTGAGCAGGGATTAACAGTTGGAACATGGGGGAACTTGAGTATCAGGGACCTGGAAACAAATCTGATTTACATAAAACCCAGCGGCATGAATTATCCTGAAATCCAGAAAGATGATGTAGTAGTAATGAATGATAAAATGGAAATTGTAGAAGGACATCGAAAGCCTTCTATTGAATATGGTTTTCATATTGCAGTTATGAATGCCAGAAAAGATGTCAATTGTGTACTGCACTATCACCCTGTATATTCGAGTGTTTTTGGCGTTATTCAGGAAGATATACCAGGAGTTGGGGAAGATTTTGTACAACTGGTTGGAGACAAAGTAATAAACTGCAAATATGCTCTGCCGGGGACAGAAGAGCTGGCAGCAAATGTTGTTGAGGGCCTGGGAGAACGCAATGCAGTTATTATCCCAAATCATGGAAGTGTCTGTACTGGTGCTGATTTTGAGACTGCCCTTAAAACAATTCATGTAGTGGAAAAAACAGCACAAATCTATATCATGGCAAGATCTATCGGCACGCCGAATCTGATATCCCCGGATGATATTGCAGCAATGCAGGATTTCGCACGTAACCATTATGGACAGGGCAAATAGATTGATATTCTCAATCTGTTAAAATAGAAATAAATTTTAAAGAAAAAGGAGTGTGTCGGCATGAAAACGTACCAAAAATTGATGATTGTTGGAATGTGTTTTCTTTTTCTACTTCCTGTGCACTTTGCAGGAGGGCAAACTGCTTTTGCAGCAAGTAAATTAGAGATTGCAACGGTTGTAAAAATAACTGGTATACCCTGGTTCAACCGGATGGAAGAAGGTGTAAAGCAGGCTGGAAAAGAATTTAACCTAAAATCCTACCAGATAGGACCATCAGATGCAGATCCGGCACAACAGGTGAAAATGGTTGAAGATCTTATCATAAAGGGTGTAGATGCAATTTGTATCACACCAAATGATGCCAAAGCCCTTGAGCCTGCATTTGCCAAGGCAAAAGAAAAGAATATTGCCATAATTACCCACGAGTCACCAGACCAGAAAGGTAAAAACTATGATGTTGAGCTTATTGACAATGTAAAATTTGGCCGCCATTTCTGGGATGTGCTCGTGAAGTATATGGGCGATAGCGGTGAGTATGCTATTTTTGTCGGAGGCTTACAGTTCCTCTGCATAATCTCTGGGCAGATGTAGGAATAAAATATGCAAAAGACAAATATCCCAATCTTAAATTAGTAACATCAAGAATCCCCTGCGGAGAAGACCAGGAAAAATCAAAACAGACAATGCTCCAATTGCTTAAAACCTATCCAAATATTAAAGGTATCATAGGGTTTGGAAGTCTTGGACCTCCAGGTGCTGCCCAGGCACTCAAGGAAAAAGGACTTGCAGGAAAAGTTGCAGTTGTAGGTACAGTCCTTCCGGATCATGCTGCTGCCTATCTAAAAGAAGGCTCCATGCAGCATGGTATTCTCTGGGATCCAAAAGATGCAGGGTTTGCAATGACCTGGATTGCCAAACAAATGATTGAAGGAAAGGCGATCAAACAAGGTATGACTATCCCGGGTCTTGGAAAAATCAACCTGGATGGTGATGTTATCAAGGTTGATGCAGTAATTGATATCACCAAAGATAATGTAGACACCTTTGGTTTTTAAATTTTTTGATATGTAATAAATGTCCCTTTAAGATTGATAGAGGGACATTTTTATCAAATTAAATAATTATTTGAGGGAATTAAAAGAATGGATTCAGTTCTTTTGAACATGGAAAGTATCAGCAAGAGATACACAGGTGTTCAGGCCCTTGACAGTGTGAATTTTGAGATAAAAAAAGGAGAAATTCATTGTTTGGCCGGTACAAACGGCTCCGGCAAATCAACACTTATTAAAATTATTTCCGGTGTTGAAACACCTGACCCCGGATCAAAAATTTATTTTCAAGGCAAGCTCAGTTCCAACAGGACTTCCATTGACTCAATACTTCAGGGCATAGAAGTTATTTATCAGGATTTATCACTATTTCCAAATTTAACAGTCGCTGAAAACATTGCTTTGGGCAATTATATCTCAAGGAAAAAAAAAAATTTCTTTCCAGCCGGGGGTATTCGTCAATTGCTTCCAGGGCAATGGAGAAAATTAATATAAATATTGATCTGGGTAAAAGGGTGGAAGATCTTTCCATAGCAGATCAGCAGCTGGTTGCAATCTGCAGGTCTTTAAACGGCGAGCTCAAACTTTTAATCATGGATGAGCCAACAACTGCGCTGACCAGCCGTGAAGTTGATGCACTGTTTAAAGTGGTAACTGACCTACAGAATAAGGGGATTTCAATTCTTTTTGTAAGCCATAAACTCAATGAAGTAATGCAGATAGCCCAGAGAGTTACCATTTTAAAAGATGGGAAAAAGACAGGGTGCTACCCTGCATCTGATATGGACAGCCGGAAAATTGAATTATTAATGACAGGTGAAAATTTTCAATATAAAAAAAACAGAACCCTTGTCCTGAGGGAAAAACCTCTGCTGGAGGTTAAAAATCTTTCCAGAAAAGACAATTATAAGGACATATCTTTTACACTTTATCCAGGAGAGGTTCTTGGCATAACAGGTCCACTAGGATCAGGCAGGACAGAGCTTGCTCTCTCTTTTTTGGAATGAATCCTCCTGATGCTGGCAGTATCAGCGTGGATGGCCAGAAAATAGATTTGAATTCTGTGGGAAAAGCAGTTGAGCTGGGAATTGCTTATGTGCCGGAAAACAGGCTTGTCCAGGGACTTGTCATGGAGCAGGGGGTTTCAAAAAATACGATCATCACTGTCATAGGCAGAATGCTTAAAAAGACAGGGCTGATAGATCATGAAAGAAAATCTGAAAAAAATTTCAGAGCTGATGAATAAATTCAAGATAAAGGTTGCTTCTGTTGATGCGCCTGTTGCAACACTTTCAGGGGGTAATCAACAGCGTGTGGTCCTGGCCAAATGGATGGCAACCAATCCTCGGCTTCTCATACTGGATGGCCCAACCGTAGGGATAGACATAGCCGCAAAAGGAAGTATCCATGAATTAATAAATCAGCTTGCAGCAGAAGGCATTGGCGTAATAATCATATCAGACGAAGTGCCGGAAGTACTGAACAGCTGTCATAGAGTGTTTGTGATGAAAAAAGGGAGGATGATTTCAGAGTTCACCACTGGTGAATCAACAGAAGATCAGATTCTTTCATGCATGGAATCTCAGGGCCAAGGAGTGATGAATGAAAAAGCTCTTTAAATACCATGAAACCTACCTGGTAATAATTTTAGTTTTCCTGTCATTAATTATCACCTCGGTGAATCCTAATTTTCTGACAGCCGAAAATATGTTTGATCTGCTTAAAAGCAATTCCTTTGTCGGTATCATGGCAGTTGGAACTCTTTTGGTCCTGATTTCAGGCGGTATTGATATTTCATTTGCAGCCATTGCAACGGTAAGTGAATATGTCATGGCGCTTGTCATAATAAATATTGGCGGCAATATCTTTACAGCACTTTTAGTGGCAGTCCTTGTAGGAACTTTTTTAGGGATGATTAACGGCTTATTAATATATAATTTCCGTATCCCTTCAATCATCACAACCATTGCAACAATGAATATATATTATGGTTTCCTTATCGTATTTACAGGCGGCAAGTGGATTTATTCCCTTCCAGGCTGGTTTAGAAAATTTGCAGAGATAAGGCTGCTGACGTTTCATACCGCCAATGGTATGCCGTATGGACTGTCCATTGTTACTTTTATATGGATTTTGGTGATTATAGCTGCGGTTGTAATTTTAAAACATACACTTCTTGGAAGAAGCATCTATGCGCTGGGAGGGGATCGCAAATCATCTTTTAGAATTGGATTTAACCTTTTTTTTTACAGAAACATTTGTTTATGCATTTATGGGGCTCCTTTCAGGAGTTGCAGGTGTGGTACAGGCACTCCTGGTTCAAACAGTTGCCCCGAATTCAATTGTGGGCAAGGAACTGGATGTAATTGCTGCAGTCGTTCTTGGAGGTGCAACCCTGAGCGGTGGTAAGGGAAGCGTCTTTGGTGCATTGCTGGGAGTTGCCCTGCTTGCTGTACTCAGAAATGGAATGTCGCTTATGGCAATTCCGGCAGTCTGGTTTGAGTTTCTTGTGGGTATTGTGATTCTGATAAGTGTCGGTTTCAGCTCATATCAGAGCAAACTTAAAGCCAATAAAACTTCAATAATAGACGTTGCTGATCAGGGAGCTTTTTATGCTGAAAATAAAAACACCCTTTGATAATGAAATAAATGTTCTGGGTTTTATTCTTGCCGGCGCTATTATCCTTATGGCGATTTTAAGTCCTGATCATTTTTTAAGGATCGAGACATTTCAAGGGATGGCCTTTCAGCTTCCGGAACTTGGTCTTCTCTCCCTGGCCATGATGATCTCCATGCTGACCGGCGGTATCAACCTTTCCATAATTGCAACAACCAATATCTCGGCGATTACGGCTGCTTTAATTGTAAAAGCCTGGATTGTTCCTGAAACTCCGGTTCCTGGTGATATATGGGTAATTCTAATGGCAATTTTTGCAGCCCTCGGGGTTTCTGTCCTGGTAGGTTTGTTCAATGGTTTTTTAATATCTGTAATAAATATACCGCCGATAATTGCAACCCTTGGCACCATGAAACTTCTACAGGGACTGGCTTTTATCATAACAAAAGGATACGTTATTTCAGGGATGCCTGATTTTATTAGATTTATTGGAAACGGCAAGGTTATAGGGGTGCCAACGCCTTTGATAATATTTATTATTTTTGCATTGCTCATGGCGGTTTATTTAAACCATACTGCAACAGGTTTTAACATTTTCATGTTTGGTTCCAATCCCATAGCCACATTTTTTTCAGGCATTAATAATAAAAGGGTGATTATAGAGACATACATGATATCAGGACTTTTTTGCGGAGTTGCTGCCATTATAATGATGTCCCGGTTTAATTCTGCAAAAGCCGGATATGGTGAATCCTATTTACTGATTACAATACTTGCCGCTGTTCTGGGTGGTATTAAAGACCAGGGCGGTTTTGGCCAGGTAAAGGGACTTCTCCTTTCTCTGGTAATTCTTCAGGTAATGTCAATCGGGCTTAACCTTATCGGGGTCAGCTCCTTTTTAACCATTGCATTCTGGGGGATGATAATGATTGGGACCATGATAATTCATTTTGTTCTCAAACAGAGGGAATCTTTGAGATTGCAGACTGAAAAATCCACATCAGACTTATTAAAACAAAAAGGATGATGCATGAAAAAAACTATGTTGCTTTTGACTGCGGCAATTCTTCCATTCGTGTTATGTCCGGTCTTTATGATGGTAACAGCATTGAACTGAAAAAGGTACACCAGGTTCCCAATGAGCCTGTAAGTGTTAACGGTATTTTTTACTGGGATATTTTATATATTTTCAAAGAACTGCAGGCAGGACTTTTGAAAGCTTTTCTGAAATACGGTCCGGTTGAATCTGTAGGCATCTCAACCTGGGGAATTGATTTCGGGTTGATAGGCAAGTCTCATCAGCTTTTGGGCAACCCGTTGAGTTATAGAAATACCCTTGGGGAAATAATCCTAAAAGATCTTTCAGATGAGGCAAAACATAAAACCTTCATGGCAACGGGAATTCCGGATCATCCTATGAATTCAGTCTATCAACTTCTGGGGATAAAAAAATATCTGCCTGAATATTACAAGGAGGCAAAGATGTTCCTCCTTATTCCCGATCTGCTTGCCTGGCTTTTTACAGGGAAGGTCTGTGGTGAACCAACTATTGCAAGCACGACCCAGATGATGAATATGAGAAATGGAAAATACTCACCCGAAGTTTTAATCATTACAACCTTGACCAGTCTCTTATCCCTCCCCTTACCGTGCATGGAGAAATCCTGGGTACCCTGAAACCGGAAATAGCGAAATTTTTAAAAATAAATGAATGTCCTTTTGTCAGTACACCGTCCCATGATACAGCTTCTGCAGTTGTATCAGTTCCCGCCCTTGAAGAAGACTTTTTATTTATCTCTTCGGGGACCTGGTCTTTAATTGGTACTGAATTAAATGAACCGATCATTAATAATGATGTTTACACACAAGGTTTTGCGAATGAAGGCGGGGCCCTTGGAACGATTACCCTTCTGAAGAATTCAACGGGTATGCATATCCTTCAGAACATTAAAAAGGAAATGGAAAAAGCGGGCAGCAATACACCTGGGATGAAATTGTTAATATGGCTGATACATGTAAAAAAATCGTTCCGGTTTTTGATCCAAATGATTCAAATTTTTTTAATCCCCCGAACATGCCGGCAGCGATTTGCGAGTATACTCAAACAGATCTTAGCATTGAGGAGGTATTGACTTCTGCATATGTTTCCCTGGCATGCAGTTACAGGCACAGCCTGGAGAAAATACAGAAACTTACTGGAAAAATATACAAGGTTATACATATTGTGGGGGGGGGGGTGTAAAAATAAAAAACTCAATCAGATCACTGCTGACATTACAGGAAAGACTGTAATTGCAGGTCCTGAGGAAGCAACTTCCCTGGGAAATATCGGGGTTCAATTGAAAAAGAAAAACCGGATCTTGATCTTTTGCAGATCAGGAAACTGTTACAGCCATCCATTTTGGTTATGTCTTTTACTCCTGTTGCTGAAAAAAAAGCAATAAATAAAATAAACGATTATTACAGCTCATATGAGGCATTATTTTAAAACACCAACAGCCAAAAAAAGTTTTCTTATTTTTTTCATATTGAATCACATGAAAACCATTGTTATTGATTCCTCTTCAGCCATTTTATTGTACAAATCAGGCATGGACCCATACCTTTTTTCAAATTTTTGATGCTAAATTTTTAAAATGATAGTCTGGAAGAATCAAAAAAAGAGAGTTGTTAGCCAATAGATTCAACCTGTCATATTGATATCGGTATTTCCAACCTATCCAATTATCTTTTCCCTTGCTCCGAATTTTAGGCAGCTGCGGAAAATACAATCAAGGACAACCAATCGTCCTTATAAGTTGCCACGTACCGGATAGTATTGCCTATTTTGGGTAAAGCGCTAAGATAATGGTGATCTTGCATTAATTTTTGAAATCTTGGAACTTCTGCATTGTCTATTGGCCGAACGATTATATTTTGAAAATCCATAACTGCCTCCATCTCATGATGTAAAGCTTTACATGGAATAAGTGAAATTGTTCAGGAATAAATTTAAACGGTTAGGATTAAAGGACAATTAACTCAGAAGGAATTCACCCTGATGGCAACCCGATGAGATCAATTGACTTTTTCAGACCACTTTGCCATGATGCACCAAAGGTGAAACCTATTATGTGAGGTGTCGTATGCGATATCGGTTAAGCGTCTGCGTAATTTTGATCCTGCTTGCGGCGGAAATCCGGGTCTGCAATTCATCGGCCGGTGAGGCCCTGGACCAGATTATCGGCCCGGAGTCGATTCCTTCTTTGATGCAGAGCATCCGTTTTCCGGATCAGGTTGAGTTCTGCGGCATGCGGGTTCCGCTGGAGGACCCGGCAGTGAGAGCGAGCCTGGAAAAAGAGATGCTGATAATTCTGTGGAACCGCCCCCAGGTAATTTTGTGGATGAAGCGGGCCGCCCAGCTGTTCCCGCATATCGAACAGATTCTGGCCGAAGAGCAGATGCCAGAAGATCTGAAATACGTGCCTGTCATTGAAAGTGCGCTCAGGCCTCATGCCAGATCTCATGCCAATGCCGTGGGGTACTGGCAGTTTCTCAAATCCACGGGGATGCGTTATGGTCTTCGAATCGATAATGATGTGGATGAACGCCGCAGTATTTCCAAATCCACCCGGGCCGCCTGTTTGTATCTGAAAAAGCTGACGGAGGAATTCGGATCCGCTGCCCTGGCACTGGCCGCATATAATATGGGAGAGCATGGCCTGGCAGTGGAAATCGATGCCCAGCAGACCCATGATTATTTCGACCTGTACCTGCCACTTGAAACGCAACAGTATCTGTTCAAAATCATCACAGCCAAACTGATCCTCGAACATCCTGAAAAATACGGGTTTTGTCTGGATTCCAAGGATCTGTATCCCTTGCTGAACATGGTTACAATGGATATCACACTGGAACAGGAGCTCCCGATATTGATCATTGCCAGAGCCGCTGACATGACGTTCAAGGAGTTTAAAGAGATGAACCCGGAAATCAGGGGCTATTATCTGTCTTCCGGTCCGGTGAGTTTCCACATACCGGTTGACCAAAAATCCCGGTTTCAAGCCCGATTATCCGATCTGTACACGGCCTGGCAAAAGAATTCGCCCACCCGGATCCATGTGGTCAAACCCGGAGAAAACCTGATCGGTATCGCCAAATCATATCAGATGTCACTGGCTGAACTGCTGCGGTTGAATGACATATCCTACAAAAAAGTGATCCATCCGGGAGACCGGCTGAAAGTCCGATAATCCTCGAGTCCCCGAAAAAGCAGGATCATTGTGTCAGGTTTTGTTCGGAAATATTGTCCGGTATGGGAAGCGGCGGAGGGGCCTGGATCTGCTTTTTCACATCCGCCAGCAACTGTTCCATGTCACTTTTCAAAGCTATCAGCCTCCGGGATATCTCTGTCCGGCTCATGAGCTGCTTCTCCACATCATTCACCTGTGTTTTCAACTGACCGGCCGTTTTTTCAAGCGATTTCAGTTCTGCTTGATGCGCGGTCGTCAGGGACTGAAAGGATGCCAGTTCCTGTTTCAGGGTTTTAAGAGAGGTGACTTCTTTTTCCAGTGACTGTAAGGTGTTCAATTCCTGTTTCAGAGTCTGGACTCCTTTTTCAAACTGCTTTCGGTTCTCGGCCAAAGATGCCAGCAACGTGCTGTTGATCCGTTCCAGCTCGGACAGATTGACCTGGTCCTGATCCGCATTGTTTTGAATCCGGCGTTCTTGACGGGCCAGCTGCATTTCCAGTTTTTTGAGCCCATCATCCAGGGCATTGATCTCAGCTTTGGAGGACATCAGTTGTGACAGTTGCTGCGCCAGGGAACCGGCTTTTTTTTCCAGAGACGGCAGTTTTTCATCCAGATCGAACCGGTTTTTGGCGATGCGGATGTCCAGGGCATTCAATTTTTCCTCCACCTGACGGGTCAGATGGGCCACCTGTGAATCTTTGGCGGTATCCATCCCGGCAAACTGATTTTTCATGTCCATATAGAAGAAAAACAACATGGCACCAAAGAGTATCGGAAGAAGAATGGTGACAAGGGTCACCCGGGTGGATAACCGGTCGATTTTAAGTGAATTGCGGTCCTTCTGGTACAAATCGGAAGGGGCGCTTGTGTCCGGACCCTCCTCAGGAAGATCTGATGCATTCGTCCGAAACTCTTTCAGGCTCATTAGATCCGTACCTCTCTGATTTTTCGGATTAGTGCAAAACCGGGATACCTATTCCCATTCAATGGTACCCGGGGGCTTGGAGGTGATGTCGTACACCACCCGGTTGATGTCTTCCACCTCATTGATGATGCGGTTGGAGATTTTACCCAGCAGATCATGGGGCAGTCTGGCCCAATCCGCAGTCATAGCGTCGTTACTGGTGACCGCCCGGATGGCCACACAATAGGCAAAGGTCCGTTTGTCTCCCATGACCCCCACGCTTTTAACTGGCAATAAAACGGCAAAAGACTGCCACAGTTTTCGGTACAACCCGGCCCTGCGGATTTCTTCCAGCAGGATCACGTCGGTCTGCCGCAAAATATCCAGCCGTCTGCCGGTGATTTCTCCCATGATGCGGATGGCCAGGCCAGGCCCGGGAAATGGCTGGCGCCAGACCAGATCCTCATGAAGACCCAGGGTCAGACCCAGATTTCCTGACTTCATCCTTGAACAGCAGCTGTAAGGGTTCAATCAGCTTGAGCTTCATTTTTTCCGGCAGTCCGCCGACATTGTGATGGGATTTGATGATGGATGTCGGCCCCCCGAACGCGGATTTGGATTCGATGATGTCCGGATACAGGGTCCCTTGTCCCAGAAACGCGGCCCCGGGGATTTTCTGTGCTTCGGCTTCAAAGACCCGGATGAATTCATTACCGATGATTTTTCGTTTGGCCTCCGGATCCGTCACACCCTTGAGCGCCTCCAGAAACCTCTGGGACGCATCCACAAACCGGATATTCATATCCAGGTTTCTGACAAGCCGCTGTTCGAGCTGGGTCTTTTCATTGTAACGCAACAACCCGTTGTCTACAAAAATACAGTGCAGATTTTTGCCGATGGCCTTATGGATCAGGGTGGCAGCCACTGAAGAATCCACCCCACCTGAAAGCCCCATGATCACTTTTTTTGTTTTTAACCGCATCCCGGATCTGTGCGATGGCCCCGTCTGAAAAAGAGGACATGGTCCAGTTCTTTTCGCAGCGGCACACATCAAACAAAAAAATGTTTGATCATCAAGGTTCCATTTATGGAATGCTCTACCTCCGGATGAAACTGGAGGCCGTAAAACTGCTTTTCATGATGAGCCACTGCGGCAATAGGGGTATTGTCCGTGGCAGCGGTCACCTCAAATCCATCCGGAAGGGTGCCGGCGGAATCACCATGACTCATCCAGCACTGAAATTCAGACGGCATGTCCTTGAACAGCGGGGAATCTGACGTGATTTGAAGACTGGCAAACCCATATTCCCTTTTTCGGGCACGTTCAATTTTTCCGCCCAGGGAATGGATCATGAAATGCATGCCATAGCAGATCCCCAGGACCGGCACCCCTAAGTCAAACAACGCCTTGTCTATGGCAGGACTATCTTTCTCATAAATACTTGAGGGGCCGCCTGACAGAATAATGCCTCTGGGATTGAGGGCCTTGATCCGGTCGATGGGGATATCGGCCGGTTCCACCTGGCAGTACACATTATGTTCCCGGACCCGTCTGGCAATAAGCTGATTGAACTGGGAGCCGAAATCGATGACAACGATCATGGTCTATCTTTCCTTGTGGATGATTTTTTTTTTAAATTATCATTTTTCCTATAAATGACCCTAAAATGCAAGGTGTTTTTAACAGGATCTTGCCAACAGCGCGTTAATATGGTTTATTGGCGCTATTACAGTGACAAAAAATTGAAAAACGACAACCAGACAGGAGACTCATGCATGTATTTGGCATCTGATTTAAGAAAGGGATTGAAATTCGAAATCGACGGCGACCCTATATTATTGTCGACTTTGAGTTTAAGAAACCGGGAAAAGGGCAGTCCCTGTATAAATGCAAACTCAAAAACATGATCACCGGGGCCCAGTTCGAAAGAACCTATCGCTCCGGAGACAAGTTTGACAAGGCAGATCTGGAAGAACAGGAAATGGAATACCTGTACACGGACAAAGACACCTATTGTTTCATGAATACCAGCAACTATGAGCAGATTTTTATGACCCGGGATCAGCTGGAGGATGTCATTGACCTGTTAAAGGAAAACACGGTCTGTACCGTCCTGCTCCACAACCAGAAACCCATCGCAGTGACACTTCCCAATTTCATCAATCTAAACATCGCCAAAACCGAACCCTGGGCCAAAGGCGACACCGCCACCGGCAGCACCAAGCCCGCCACCCTTGAGACCGGATTTGAAATCCAGGTGCCCCCGTTTGTGGAAGAGGGCCAGCTGGTAAAAATCGACACCCGCACCAAAACCTACGTGGAACGGGTCAATGAATAATCGTCTTACTTGTGAGCAGGTTACAGACGTTCTTTATACCCACATCCCGAAGTAACGCATTTGAGAAACCGGCCGTCCCGCTTGGTCTCCTTTTCAACCAGAAACCTGGCATCACACTGGGGGCAGGGTTTGTCCACCGGTTTGTCCCAGTTGGCGAACTTGCACTCAGGATATTGAGAACAGCCATAGAAAATTTTTCCGCGTTTGGATCTTTTTTCAACGATCCGGCCTGAACATCCGGGTTCCGGACAGGCCATTCCCATGTCTTTGCTGGGATTGTCCGACATCACCGATTCCGTGTGTGTGCATTCCGGATACCCGGTACAGGCAAGAAACGGTCCGAAGCGGCCGTCTTTCTGAACCATGGGTCTGCCGCACTTTGGGCAGTCCTTGACCGGGGTGTCATCCACCTGTTTTTCAACAATGGAGATGCGACCTTTATCATCCCGGGTATAGTTACTGGTGAACGTGCAGTCCGGATAGGCGGAGCACGCCAGGAAATGGCCGTTTTTTCCGATCTTGATATGCAAGGGACTGCTGCAGGAAGGACAGGTCAAATCGGTTTTAATGCCCACCCCTTTGACACTGACCATATTCTCTTTGGCCTGGTCCAGGGTTCGGCTGAAATCATCATAAAACCGGGTCAGCAGTTCCACTTCATCCATGGACCCGGTTTCCACATTGTCCAGATTGGTTTCCATCTGGGCAGTGAAAGAGACATCCACCAGATCCGGAAAAGCCGAAACCAAGAGATCGTTAACAATAAATCCCAGCTCACTGGGATAAAAATAGCGTTTCACCAGTTCTACATACCCCTTGTCCTGAATCACGCTGATAATGGAGGCATAGGTACTGGGCCGGCCGATGCCGTTTTTCTCAAGCTCCTTGACCAGAGATGCCTCGGAAAACCGGGGCGGCGGTTTGGTGAAATGCTGTTTGGGGATGATTTTTTCACAAGTCAGCACCTCATTTTCGCTGACATCGGGAAGGGCCTGAATATCGGTGTCTGATTTGGTTTCCCGGGTATCGTACAAGGCCATGTAGCCGCTGAATTTTATCGTAGAGCCGCTCACTGAAAACAGATAATTACCGGCTTTAATAAGGATGGCTTTCTGGTCGATCTCGGCCTGGGCCATCTGGGACGCCACAAACCGCTTCCAAATCAGGTCATACAAGGCGTACTGATCCTCGGTCAGATGGGGCTTGATTTTTTCCGGGGGTGTTGAACACGGAAGTGGGACGGATGGCTTCATGGGCATCCTGGGCCTTGTTCTTGTTCTTGAAGTACCGGGGTTTTGCCAGAGCATAGTCCTGACCGTAATCCCGGGCAATCAGGGACAGCGCTTCCTGGGCCGCTTCCGGCGCAATCCGCGTGGAATCGGTCCGCATATAGGTGATCAAGCCCTCCGGCCCGCCAGTGCCGATATCAATGCCCTCGTAAAGCTGCTGGGCCACCACCATGGTTTTTTTGGCGGAAAATCTCAGCCGGTTGATCGCGTCCTGCTGCAGTTTACTGGTGATAAAAGGTGGCTGAGGATTACGTCTGATCGTCTTGTTCTTGATCTCATCCACCCGGAATTCCGCTGAACCGAGATCCTGAACGATTTTTTGGGCCTGTGTTTCATTACTGACTTTGGCTTTTTTCCGGCCGATCTTCACTAAGCCCGCATTAAACGCCGGCGGTGCCTGGGCCATTAAATCCGCCGTAATGGTCCAGTATTCCTCCGGTTCAAAATTGCGGATCTCCCGCTCCCGGTCACAGATGATCTTCACAGCCACGGACTGAACCCGGCCGGCACTCAGGCCCCGCTGAATTTTCTGCCACAGCAAAGGAGAGATCTGGTATCCCACCAGCCGGTCCAGTTTGCGGCGGGCCTGCTGGGCGTTATATTTATTTACATCCGGGGTTGACGGATGTCTCAAGGCATCTTCGATTCCTTTTTTTGTCAGCTCATGGATCAGGACCCGATGAAACCGGCGGTCCTTTTTTTTCAGAATATCCATGATATGAAACGCAATGGCTTCACCCTCCCTGTCAGGGTCAGGCGCCAGGTAAACATCTTCGCAGTCTTTGGCATTTTTTTTCAACTGAGATATGATATTGGATTTGTCCTTGATGTTAACATATTCAGCCGAAAAATTGTTCTCCACATCGATCCCCAGTTTTTTTACCGGCAGGTCCCGGATATGGCCGGAACTGGCCGCCACCTGAAACTGTTTCCCAATATATTTCTTTAATGTTTTGATTTTGGTGGGGGACTCGACAATGATCAGCGGTTTAGCCAAAACAACTCCTTTTATGAGATAGAAAAATAATTACCGGGATGATGCTTGATCGCGCCCATCAATTCAAGTTCAAGCAAAATGGCCGACACTTTGTCACTGGGCATCCGGCTGGTTTCGATAAGTTGGTCGATATGCTGGGGATAAGCATCCAGCAGCTGCAGTATCCGGGTTTTGTCAGGATCGGTTTCCTCTCGGTTTTGGGAATTTCCGGAATCCCGGTCTGAAGACGCAGCCCTCACCGGTTCTGCATGCACAAGATGGGACAGCTCCTCCATCACATCCGTTTCGTTTTCCACCAGTTTGGCACCCTGCTTTAACAGCAGATGGGTGCCATGGCTTTTTTGCGATGCCACACTGCCGGGAACCGCAAACACCTCACGGTTGTATTCCGCAGTCAGCCTGGCGGTTATCAGAGAGCCGCTTTTTGGGCGGCCTCCACCACAATGGTGCCGCACGACAGCCCGGCGATAATCCGATTTCTGACAGGAAAATTATACGGAAACGGATCCGTGTCAAGCTTAAATTCAGAGATCACAGCTCCGTTTTCCTGAATTTTTTTGAACAACTTCCTGTTTTCATGGGGATATATTTTTTTCAGGCCCGAACCGAGAACGGCCAAAGTTTTTCCCGTACTGTCCATGGCCCCGGAATGGGCCGCCGTGTCGATTCCCCTGGCCATGCCGCTGACAATGCAAAATCCGTTTTCCGATAGTTTGAACGCCAGCCGTCTGGCAGTGGAGATGCCGTAACTGGTTGCAGCCCGTGATCCCACCATGGCGATACAGGGCAGGTGTGTCTCCCAAATCCCTTTATATGTTAGAAGGGGCGGGGGGTCAGGGATATGTTTCAAAAGAGATGGATAGGCATCATCCTGGATCGTGAGTATGGATATGCCTTGATCCAGAATCTGGCGCAATTCTTTCCCGGCCAGATCCGCAAAGGGTTTCAGTCGTCGTATTCCGGCAAGGGTTTTGCGCGAGATGCCGGATATTTTTCCAGAAGATGAGGATCGGCTGAAAGCACCTGCTCCGGACCGCCAAAGGCTGGAGCAGGCGAAGGTACATCTGGTTTCCCACACCGGGAATCTCTCTTAAAATGAACCACGGCAGATATTTGTCAGCATCCAGTGTCATTCCATGCCATGAAAGATGATAAGTGCTGTTCCGGCCAGATTCATCCGTTTGTCCGCTTCAAAGATCCGGCAAGAACAATGGGGGTTGCCACGAATATGGATGAATAGGTCCCAATCACAACCCCGACAATCATGGCAAAAGCAAAATTATGAATAATTTCCCCCCCAGAAAAAAGAGCGCCAAAAGCACGATCAATGTGGTCAGAGAGGTCAGAATGGTCCGGGACAGGGTCTGGTTGATGCTCTGATTGAAAAGGCCCGGTAACCCGGTTTTATCAGGTTCGCCTTTGATGTTTTCACGTATTCTGTCAAACACAATGATGGTATCGTTCAATGAATACCCGATAATGGTCAACAGGGCCGCGATAATGGGCAGGGAAAAATCCATGTTCAGAATACAGAAAATTCCCACCGTGATGAACACGTCATGGATCAACGCAATCATGGCACCCATGGCATAGTTGAGCCGAAGCCGCCAAAACAGGGCCAGGGATACCATCAGCGCTCCTGCAATCAAGATAGGCATGCTGACATTGAACACCGACAGAAAATACACCGCCACCATCATGGCGCCTGCGGTCACACCCGACAATATCCATTTCAGTTCGAATCGGCCAGAAATATAGATGGTAATGAACAACAACGAATAGAAAATCGCCAGAAGGGCCTGTTTTTCAAATCATCTCCCACCTGGGGCCCACCATCTCCACACGCCGGATCTCAGGGGCCAATCCGGTGCCCTGTTCAATAGCAGCCGCCACTGCCGGGGCCAGACCGGATTCCTTGGTTTCGTTATTGGCGGTCCGGATCAGAAATTCATGGGTTTCAGGTCCACCGAAATCCTGAACAGACAGGTCCTTGAGGTCCAGTCCGGCCAGGCTGTCTCTCAACTGCCCGATGGAGACATTTTGGTCGAACTTGACCTGGACCAATGCTCCGCCCGCAAAATCGATGCCATAATTGGGACCCTTGTGGATGATCAGACCGATGATGCTGGCGAAAATCAGCAGTCCGGAAAAAACAAGCCCGATTTTCTGCTTTCCAAGAAAATCAATGTTGATATCAGATTTGATCAGCTGCATGATGATAATAATTCCTTTATATGCTCAACGATGAAGTCGTTTTCTTCTGCAAGACCAGATCAAAAAGGGATCTGGATACAATCAAGGCCGTGAACAGGCTGGCAACAATCCCCAGTCCCAGGGTCACGGCAAACCCCTTTACCGGGCCGGTGCCGAACTGAAACAGTACGATGGCAGCGATCAAGGTGGTGACATTGGCATCCAGAATAGTTAAAGCAGCTCTTTCAAAACCGGCATGAACCGCAGCGGATGCAGTTTTACCCCACCGCATCTCTTCTCTGATCCGTTCAAAAATGATCACATTCGCATCCACAGCCATACCGATGGTCAGAATAATTCCGGCAATACCGGGCAGGGTCAGGGTGGCCTGAAACGCGGCCAGTCCCCCGCCGATGAGAATGATATTCATGACCAAGGCCAGATTGGCGATCAGCCGGATGTCCGGTAATAGACCGCCATGAACAATAGGATCATTACGCCGCCCGCCAGCATGGAAATCATGCCCATGCGGATGGAATCCGCTCCCAGAGTCGGCCCGACAGTTCTTTCTTCGATTATGGTCACCGGTGCGGGTAAAGACCCGGCCCGCAGGGCGATGGCCAGATCCTTGGCTTCATTCATGGAGAAGTTTCCCGTGATCACCGCCTTGCCCCCGGCGATCCGGTCCTGAATGACCGGGGCTGAATACACCGTATTGTCCAGAATGATGGCCAAACGCTTTTTGATATTTTCCCCGGTGATCCGCTCAAAGATATGGGCCCCTTTGCGGTTGAATTCAATCCCTACCTGAGGCTGTTGAAACTGGTCAAACTCTACCCGGGCATTGACCAAAAGGCTGCCGTCCAGCAGCACCTGTTTTTGATGATGTGAGGAATCTGGGTGGTGTTCCCGGTCGTCGGATCGGTTCGGTTTTCATAAAGGAGTACGCTTCCCACTGGAAGATTGCCTTGGACAGCCGCTTCAACGCCGGCATCTTCATCCACCAGCTGAAAGGTCAGTTGAGCGGTCTTGCCGATCAGGTCCTTGGCCCGATCCGGATCCTGGATTCCCGGCAGCTGGAGCAGGATGCGGTTTTCTCCCTGAATCCGTATATCCGGCTCACTGACGCCAAATTCATCAATCCGGTTCCGAATGGTTTCCAACGCCTGGTCCGTGGCCATTTTCCGAATGGTTTCCTCTTCGTCCTCCGACAGTCTGAGCTGGAAACCGATGACGTTGTCATGGGTGTTTGCAGCACTGACCTTCAGATTCGAAAACTCTTTGGAAACAATCTTTTCAAATGAGACCCTTGCCTCCTGATCCGGCAGTGTCGCCACCAGCGTGTTTCCCTGGCGGGTGACACCCTGGTGCAGCACATTGTTCTGCCGCAGTTCCTTTTTGATTTCATCTCCGGTCCGTTCCAGTTCCGCTTCCACGGCTTTGATGTTCTGAACTTCCAATACCAGATGCATCCCGCCCTGCAGATCAAGCCCCAGATTAATTTTTTTATGAGGCCAGGTGCTGGTGAACGTGGGCAAAAGGCAGATAACAGCAGCCAAAACGACAATCAGAATCAGTCCGTGCTTTAAGGTAAACAGTTTCAATCTTTAAGCTCCAGCGCAATGGATTATTGATTATTTTTTCTCGGATTTGACTGCTGCTTCGTTTTCAGAAACCAGGGCCGCCACATTCCCTCGGGCTATTTTAATTTTGACCTTTTCGGCAATTTCGAGACCGATGCTGGTATCATCGATAGAAGTGATGGTCCCGTAAATTCCGCCGGAAGTGATGATCCGGTTTCCTTTTTTCAGGTTTGAAATCATTTCCCGGTGCTCTTTGGCTTTTTTCTGTTGGGGTCGGATCAAAAGAAAATAAAAAATGGCAAACAAAATGATGATGGGTAGAAATCCGGCCAATCCCCCCGCGGCCTGGCCGCCTTCACTGGTACCCATTGCAAATGCTGTACTAATCAAGATAATTTCTCCTTTTTAAAAAATTGAACAATCCTCATATTAAATCAGTTTTCCCGGGCTGGAATCCAGAGTGTCTTCCCATCGAATCGAATCTGATCCATCTGCGCCAGGTCGATATCTGTAAGCAATTCAAACACGTCATCCATCTTATAGATTACCAATTTACTCATCGGTTCGATCAAGTCGATGTCCGCTACAACTATTTCTTCATCGATATTGTATATAACAACCATGATTTCAGAAAATTTTAAAATTTTTCCAATTCCTGAAGAATAACCCGTTTCCATAGGCTCATCTGCATCATATGCCACATGAATACCCCGGGATGCATAAAACTCTTTCAAAATATTGAAGTGGATATTCCAGATATTGTCTCCAGGCTGGACCACATATATCCCGTAGTTGTTCACCTGTTCCAGTTCAGTTGCTTCGAATTCTGTAATTCGGGTTTCATGGATACGCTGTTTTTCCGCATTAATCTTTTCCAGAATATCCCGCATAGATACAATTTTGTCACCGATTTTGATCGATTCATCGGATCGGACGATCATGTCCAGGCTTTTTTCAATCCCCATTTCTTGCAATCGGTGTGTCATTACCTTGTTTGAATTCGTATCAAACCCGTCATATTCAAATACAGGTGGTCTAACAACCGATTTTTCAGCAATCCGTGGATTTTGAATCTTCCGGGTTTCGTGTATCTGGTGGGTCTGTGTCAATAATGTGTTCCGGTCATTCGGGACAGAATTTTTTTGGGGTCCACCGCGGTTTGTTTCGATCCTGCCGGTAAACCGGGAGTCCGGTTGGTCATCGATTGTTTTTTGTGTTTCTATTTCATTCTTTTCCACTACGGTTGCCACGCCGTTATCAAATGCCGGGTCTGTGTCCGGGGTTAAAAAAAAAATATGCAACCAGGCAAAGACCGGCCACAAAAATTATGCCGATGGCTATTGCGCGTTTATGGCCGGCTCTGGCTTGGTTCATGAGTTTCCCTTGGAACGCAAAAAAATCAGGTTGTTTTAGATACACAAAACATGCACAGATGTCAAGAATCGCTCCCCAGTAAATTATTGGTTGGTGCAGGTAATTCGGCTCTGGCCGGGAACCAGTTCCGAATCGATTTCAATGAAAATGTCCACCTCTCTCTTGTTCTCGATTTCCAGCAGATCCTCCCGTTTTTTGTTGAGAATATAATAGGCCACTTCCCGAGGCAAAGACACCTGAAACTGTTTGTTTTCCGCTTTCAACGTTTTCAGGTTCAACTGTCTGAGTACCGCCAGCCCTGGGTTTCAACGGAAGGAATCTGTCCTCTGCCATTGCAGTGCAAGCAAGTCTCATAACTGCCGTAGGTGATAGAATGCCGGATACGCTGTCTGGACATTTCCAGCAGACCGAATGTGGTGATCCCCCCGACCTTATTCTTGGCTTTGTCTGCTTTCAGGTTTTTTTTCAGACATTTGGTGATATCCGCTTTGTGCCGCCGTTCCTTCATATCGATGAAATCCACCACAATCAACCCCCCCATATCCCTGAGCCGCAACTGTCTGGCCACCTCTTCGGCCGCCTCAAGATTGGTATGATAGGCGGTCTCTTCAATGTTTTTTCGTTTGGTGGATTTACCGGAATTCACGTCAATGGAAACCAGGGCCTCGGTCTGTTCGATCACCAAAAACCCACCGGATTTCAGCGGCACATCCCGTTTGAAAATGGAAGCGATCTGCTCTTCGAGCTGATATTTGGTGAAAATCGGTTTTTCCCCCTTGAACAGCTTGACGATTTTTTTCTGTTTCGGAGCGATCATTGCCATGAATTCCTTAACTTCCCGGTATGTATCCGGGCTGTCAATCAGTATTTCCGTGATATCTGCAGTAAAATAATCTCTCAATGATCGTACAGCCAGATTTTGCTCTTTGTAAAGCAAAGAAGGGGCAGGGTTCTCAATGGCCAGCTTGTCAATGTTTTCCACACCCGCATCAGGTATTTCAGGTCAGCTGTCAAGTGGGTTTTGGTGGCATTTTTGCCTGCCGTTCTCACGATCATGCCGAAGCCTTCGGGAATGTCCATGGTTTTCAAAACTTTTGCCAGTCGTTTTCTTTCATCCTCTTCACTGATTTTTCGGGAGACCCCTTTGGTGCTGCTGCCGGGCATCAACACTGCCAGCCTTCCCGGTAAAGAGATATAGGTGGTCAGCATAGCCCCTTTCTGGCTGATGGGGTCTTTAACCACCTGAACAATGAGTTCCTGGCCTTTTTTGATCAAATTGAACAAGGCTTTTTCACCGGACTCCACGTCCTGAAAATAATCCGGATGAATTTCGTTTTTCTGCAGAATCCGTTTTCCCCGCCCCATAGTCTACAAACACTGCCTGAAGGCTTTGTTCCACCCGGGTGACAATCCCTTTGTAAATGTTTCCCTGGGTGACCTCACGGGCTCTGGTTTCAATATGAAACTGGTCCAGTTTACTGTCTACGACCGCGGCAATCCGGCTGCGTCCGGGTCCAGTGCGTTAATCAGAATTTTTCTTGTCATAGGCACACTCTTTTTAAAAAATCGGGTTGGTTCCTTGACCGCCATGATACTCTTCCCCAGCGGCTGTCAGGAAAATTTTATTTGTTTGAGGATATCATACCAGGTGAGAATGCGTTTCACATACTGAACCGGTTCCCAGCCCCGGGCATATCCATGTTTGGTTTTATTGTAGTATTCCCGTTTGGACAAAAGGGGAAGTGTCTGCTTCAGGGAATTCCAGACATGAGGGTTGAGTCCTTTGTCCCGGGCGATGTCCATGGCATCCAGCACATGGCCGTATCCCACGTTGTAGCTGGCCAGCGCAAACAACATCCGCTGATATCTATTTTCGATCTGTTCAAACCGGTTGTACATCTGGTCGAGGTATTTGATACCGGCCCGGATACTCTGGGCCGGTTTGTTCCAATCAGTGATGCCCAATTCTTCGGCAGCAGCCCGGGTCACCTGCATGAGTCCTTTGACATGGGTAACACTTTTGGCGCCAGGATCAAACCGGGATTCCTGGTATACCACCGCTGCCATCAGACGCCAATCAAATCCGTACTTTTCCGCTTCCATTTCAATAATCTTCCGGTACCTGGGAAGCTTTTTTCGAATCCGTTTGTGAAAGGTTTTGAATTCAGAAACACCGAAATTTTCAGGTTGACCATAATATTTGTTGACAATCTGCTCAAGCTTTCCGGTTTGCCGGATATGCAGAAAGAACCGGTTAACCTGCTCAAGCATTTCAAGATCTCCCTTGCGCACAGCCCAGGCCACGGATTCCTTGTGATGGACAGGAATTCCGATCCGAATGTCCGGCATATGCCGCTGGTTGAGCCGGGCGATATTGGAATCCGCAATGGTGAACTTGATCTCCCGGTCATGGACCATGGCAATCAGATCTTCAGTGGGCATGTTGTCATACAGCACATAATGAACGTCAATTCCCGACGACTGGATCTCCTCCAGCCGGTAATGATAGGAGGTGTCCCGCCTGACATGAATGGTCCGAAACGCCAGATCCCGGATATCTTTGGGGCCGAATGTCAGCGCATGATGAACAATCTGCTGCTGAACCTCCATATAGGGTATTGAAAAGTCGACCTGATCCATACGTTTCTGGTTGACCTTCATACCGGCACCGACAAAATCGCCTTTTCCCAGATCAAGATACGCCAACAGATGATTCCAGCCCGGGGTAACCACATCCAGGTCCACATGCAGATACCGGGCAAATTCCCGGGCCAGTTCATATTCAAACCCAGTGGGCTCATCCTTGTAAATATAAAAGTTATTTAACGACCGGGTGGTGATCAGCCGCAGTACGCCGGATCTCTGGATACGGTCCAGGGTGCCGGGCAAAGGTCCCAGATGCCGGTGGTGAAGCAAATAGCTCAGATAGACAAAAAAACTGCAAAGAATCAGCAGATTAAGAAAAATGAAATGTTTCAGATAAAACGATTTCATCAACACGCTTCACGATTCATTCAGTTGGACCTCCAGTTTGTCCACGATACGATATCCCCGAGGCAGCAGTTTTCCCCGGGTCCCGCGCTTTTTGATATAATCCGCCTGATGGCCCGGCTTGAGCACCAGAGAATGTTTTTTTGACTGTATAACAATGTTAGCATGTAATGGCAATATTTTCAAAAACTTGAGTTTTTCCGGATCCGAAGACTGCCGTTCTTTTCTGGGGATGGTGACCAGTTTGTTGCCCTGGCCTTTTTTCAGCCGGGGCAGTTCATTGACGGGAAAAATAAGCATCCGGCCTTTGGTAGTGACAGCTACCACTGCATCAGTTTCCAGGGCCGAGACCGGGCAGGGCGGCATCATGGCAGCATCCTCTTTTAAAGTGATGACCTGTTTTCCGTTTTTGACATGGGTCACTAAATCGACAAACTGGATGATAAATCCGTAACCGGTGTCGGATCCCACCAGAAAATAAACACCCTGGATTTCCGAGAGCATAAAATGGATTCGGGCCCTGCCCGGTAATGTCAGGTGACCGGTCAAGGGTTCGCCATTGCTTCGGGCGGACGGCAGCACATGGGAATACAAAGTATAGCTGCGGCCCAGGCTGTCCAGAAACACGATGGGTTTATCACTGCGGGTTCTCAGATAACAGAGCAGGGAATCCCCGGATCGGAACTTAACGTTTTCCGGATCAATGTCATGTCCTTTGGCCGAACGGATCCAGCCGTTGACCGACAGGATGATGGTCACCGGTTCCACCTCCAGGACATCGGTCATGGAAAACGCCTCCGCTTCCTTCCGCTCTTTTATGGGGGACAACCGCTTGTCTCCGAATTTTCGCGCATCAGACCGGATTTCTTCAATGATACAGGCCTTGAATACCGCCGGATCTTCCAACATTGTCCGGAGTTCTTTTTCTTTGGCTTCCAGGGTCTTGATTTCCGATTGAATCTGAATTTCTTCCAGCTTGGCCAACTGTCTGAGCCGGATTTCCAGAATCGCATCCGCTTGTTTTTCCGACAGATCAAACGCTTTGATCAGGTCTTTTTTAGGATGATCGGATTCCCGGATGATCCGGATCACCTGGTCCAGATTAAGGAAAACTGTGCGAAAACCTACCAGGATATGGAGCCGTGCTTTGACCCGGTTCAGCTGAAAATTCAGTTTTTTCCTGACGGTTTCGAATCGGAAATCCAGCCATTCCTTGAGTAGGGTCTTCAGGTTTTTCACGGAAGGCCGGCCGTTGATGCCGATCATGTTCATGTTGAATGAATAGGATTTTTCCAGATCCGTGGTGGCAAACAGATGATCGGTCAATGCTGTCAGGTCTACCCGGTTGGACCTTGGGATCACCACAAGGCGCGTGGGGTCTTCATGATCGGACTCATCCCGGATATCACTGACCATGGGCAGTTTCTTTTCCGCCATCTGGGAAGCGATCTGTTCATAGATTTTTTCGGCCGACGCATGATAGGGAAGAGCAAAATAAACGATATCCTCATCCTCAATACGAAACCGGGCCCGCATTTTAATCCGGCCTGAACCGGTGTCATAAATGGTTCTGATCTCTTCGGCCGGGGTAATGATTTCAGCGGCTGTGGGGAAATCCGGTCCTTTGATATGTTTGAGCAGATCGTCCAAAGAAGCGGCCTCATTTTCAATTAGCACCACCAGCGCTTTGGCCACTTCCCGCAAATTGTGGGGCAGAATGCTGGTGGCCATGCCCACGGCAATCCCGGTGGTTCCGTTGAGCAGCAGGTTGGGAAGCCGGGCCGGCAGGATCCGGGGCTCCTCCAGGGTACCGTCGAAATTGGGGGCCCAATCCGCAGTTCCCTGGTTTAATTCATCCAGCAGAAGATCCGCGTACCGGGATAGCCGTGATTCTGTATACCGCATGGCGGCAAAGGATTTGGGGTCATTGGGATCTCCCCAGTTGCCCTGGCCTTCCACCAGCGGGTATCTCAACGAAAAGGGCTGGGCCATGAGCACCATGCCTCATAACAGGCCGTGTCCCATGGGGATGAAATTTCCCAAGCACATCCCCCACAGTGCGGGCGGATTTCTTAAATTTGGCTGTGGCGGAAAGACCCAGCTGGCTCATGGCATAGACAATACGCCGCTGCACCGGCTTTAACCCGTCCCCGATATGGGGCAGGGCCCGGTCCAGAATCACATACATGGAATAGTTGAGATAGGCTTTTCTGGCAAACTCATGAAAAGCGATCTGCTCATGTGTTTCAACTGCTGAAATCTGTTGATTCGTCATGTCATTCGATCTCTTTGATGTCCCCCTGGGCTTCAATCCATACTTTTCTGTCATTAGCCCGTTTTTTTCCCAGCAGCATGTCCATGGTTTCAAACACATCGTCCAGGGAGCAGTTTTCATCCACTGTCAGCTGCACCAGGCGCCGGGAATCAGGGGCAATGGTCGTTTCTTTGAGCTGGGCCGGATTCATCTCCCCCAAGCCCTTGAACCGCTGAATATGAATCTTGCCCGGTTTTTTCCGGCGGCCGATCCGTTTGATAATGCTTTGTTTTTCCTCGTCATCCAGCGCGTAAAACACCTCTTTGCCCACATCAATCCGATATAAAGGCGGCATGGCCATGAACACATGGCCCGCTTTGACGATGTCGGGAAAATGTCTGAGAAACAAGGCGCACAGCAGCGTTGCAATGTGCAGGCCGTCTGAATCCGCATCCGCCAGAATACAGATCTTGCCATACCGCAGCCGGGACAGATCCGCTTCCCCGGGCAGCACCCCCAGCACCTGGACGATGTCTCTAATTTCTTTGGATTCCATGATGGCGGCAGGGGCCATATCCCAGGTATTCATGATTTTACCCCTGAGGGGCATAATGGCCTGAAACCGCCGGTCTCGGGCCTGTTTGGCCGAGCCTCCGGCGGAATCCCCTTCCACGAAAAACAGTTCCCGCCGCTGCTGATCCTCACTGGTACAGTCCGACAGCTTGGCCGGCAGGACCCCGCCGCTGCCCGTCTGTTTCCGGCTCACTTTTCTGGATTTTTTCACCCGGGCACGGGCATGGTTCATGACCAGTTCTGCCAGGGCTTCCCCCCGGTCCACATGCTGGTTAAGCCACAGACTGAAGGCGTCTCTCACCTGAAGGTTCACCAGCCCCGCACAGTGACGGGATGACAGCCGTTCCTTGGTCTGGCCGGAAAACTGGGCCTCAGACAGTTTGACCGACAGCACATATCCCACCGTGTTCCAGATGTCTTCCGGTGCCAGATACAATCCTTTAGGCAACAGATTCCGAAACTTGCAGAACTCCCGAAGGGATTCGAGCAGTCCGGACCTGAACCCGTTGACATGGGTACCGCCCAGGCGTGTGGGAATCAGGTTGACATAGCTTTCCTCCAGGGCATATCCAGGGTCGGTCATCCAGTTCACAGCCCAAGCTGCCTGGAAGTCATCGGTCTGACATTCACCAGTGAACGGCTGGTCAAACAGGGTGTCGTGGTCCTTAAGACTTTCTGCCAGATACTGATCCAGGCCATGATCAAACACCCATGTCTGTCTGTCACCGGTATTTTCATCCACAAAGCAGGTCGTCAACCCGGGACACAGCACGGCTTTTGATTTCAAGGCGGTCTGAATCACGGAGGTGGAAAAGGTGGTGCGCTCGAAAAAATCAGGGTTGGGATAAAAATGAACCGATGTGCCGGTCCGGTCCGGTTCCGTATCTTTCACCGGCACCAGGTCCCGGGTTTTGATGCCGTTCTCAAATCCGATGGCATATTCGCGTCCGTTGCGGAAGATGATGATGTCCAGACGGGCGGACAAGGCATTGACCACGGATACCCCAACCCCGTGAAGCCCGCCGGAAAATGCATAATTTTTGTTGGAAAATTTGGCCCCGGCATGAAGCCTGGTCATGATCAGTTCCACCCCGGAAATGCCTTCTTCAGGATGCATATCCACTGGCATGCCCCGGCCATTGTCCGTCACCTTTACGCTGCCGTCTGCCTTCAGGATGACTTCAATGGTATCGGCAAATCCGGCGATGGCTTCATCCACACTGTTGTCAATGACTTCAAACACCAGGTGGTCCGGGCTGGTGGTGTCGGTATACATCCCGGGCCGGCGTTTGACCGGATCCAGACCCTTGAGAATTTCAATGGAGCGGGCGTCATACCGGCCCTGTTTTCCGGGAAACCGGCGCTTGACTCAAACAGATTCATATGCAGACTGTCACCATGATTTTCTAATCCTGATTCGTTTTGTACATCCGGGAATTATTCCAAAAGATGCAGAATCTTTTTCTATACCATACAAAAAACATACGGGCAAAGCTTTTAATCGTTTTTCCAGCACCGTAATTCAACTATTTACATGGATGATTCCAATTCACCCGCCACATGAAGCGGCCCAAGATCACACAGCGGGCAAAACGACCCCGAAGACTGGTTATTCCGGATTTTTATCAACGGCTTTTCCGGAAAATGAGCCCGAGCAGAGTCAATTGTTTATCAAGCTTTCATGCCTGTTTCTCCGGGTGAAACCATCTGGCAAATCCGAGTGGAATATGGTATATCCCCATACAGGGGAAAAACACCTTGTCTACCCGTTTTGACATACATTGACTTTAACGGGTTGATTGACTTTTTGCCTGGAATCCTTTAAGAGTAGAAAATTTTTTTAGAAAGACGGCCAGATTGAACAGACAGACACAAATATCTCATCAGACCATTGTCAAGAATAAATTGGGAATGCATGCCAGGCCGGCTGCCAGAATCGCTCAGATAGCCATGAATGCCGAAAATAATATTTGGCTATCCGATGGGAACCGCCGGGTGGATGCTTCCAGTATTATCGATATTCTGACTTTGTGCGCCAAGAAAGGCGCCCGCATATATATCCAGGCAGAATCCGGCCAGGATGCGGAGGTTCTTGAACAGATTAAAGCATTTTTTGACGATGGGTTTGGAGAATTGACATCATGACACTGAAGAAATCCCGTGAAATGATTCTCAAGGGAATCAGCGGATCCCCGGGCATCTGCATCGGTAAAGCCTATGTAGTGGATAGGGAAGGGATCAATATCATCGAGCGATATCCAATTGCCAAAGCCATGCTGTCCAAAGAGATCGACCGGTTCAAACATGCAGTGGCAAAAGCCAAAAAAGAGCATGCCAAGGTGATCAAGGCCCTGGACAAGGATGTCAGCGAAACTTTGAATATTCTGGAAACCCATATGGCCCTGTTCAAGGACAAGATGCTTTATGGCCGGACCATTGAGACCATTCAAAATGAACAAATCAATGCCGAATGGGCGCTGCGGAAAGTGTCCCGCCTGATCAAATTGATGTTTCAAGAGGTGGAGGACCCCTATCTTCAGTCCCGAGTCAATGATATTGTCCAGGTCTCTGACAAGATCATGTCTAACCTGCTGGGGGCCAGGGATATCAAAATTGCCGATATCAACAAACGGGTGATCATCGTGGCCCATGACCTGAGCCCGGCCGACGCGAGCCAAATTCAGCTGGAACGGATCAAAGGATTTGTCACTGACCGGGGAGGCAAGGATTCCCATACCGGGATCGTGGCCAAATCGTTGAAAATTCCTTCGGTGTTCGGACTGGCCCGGGCCACGGCCAGCATCAACAATGATGACATTTTGATTGTGGATGGATCCTCCGGACTGATTATCATCAATCCGGAAGAAGACACCCTGTTCAAATATGAAGAACGGCTCGCCCGGTTTGAAGCCTACCGGGCCGATATCGAAAGAGAAAGCCATTTGCCGGCCATCACCCGGGACGGGGTTTCCCTGAATCTTATGGCCAATATCGAACTGGTGGAAGAGGTGGTATCTGCCAAGGATAACGGGGCGTCCGGTATCGGACTTTTCAGGACCGAATTTCTGTATCTGGATCTAAAACGGTTTCCCACGGAAGAGGAAATGCTGATCAAATACAAGGAACTGGCGGAACTCATGGCACCTGAGCCCGTCACCATCCGGACCTGGATATCAACGGGGACAAGTTCAATCCTTATATCGATCCGGTGGAAGAGGCCAACCCGGCTTTAGGGCTTCGGGCGGTGCGGTTCTGTCTGGAAAACAAGGATATTTTCATCACCCAGATCAAGGCCATCCTCCGGGCGGCGGCATTCGGCAATATCAAGCTGCTGATCCCCATGATTTCCTGCATGGAGGAACTGATCCAGGTCAAGGCCATTGTCCGTCAGGCGGTTATGGAACTGGAGCGTGATGAAAAAGTATTCAACAAGGACGTGCCTTTGGGCATCATGATCGAGGTGCCCTCTGCCGTGCTCATGGCGGACGAACTAGCCAAAGAAGTGGCATTTTTCAGCATCGGCACCAATGATCTGACCCAGTACTCCATGGCCATTGACCGGCGTAACCGCCGTGTGGCGCATTTGTACCAAGGGCTGAATCCAGCGGTGCTCAAAATGATTAAAATGACCTTGACGGCTGCCCGAAACAACAATATCGAAGTGATCATGTGCGGAGAGATGGCGGGAGATCCCATCAACATCCCTGTGTTGCTGGGATTCGGAATCAGGAACCTGTCGATGAACGCCGCCTCCATTCCGGTCATTAAAAAGATGGTTCGGGAGATCGATATGGAAAATGCCCGGAAACTGTCAGATGCGCTGTTTCAATTTATCACGGTGGAGGAAATCACCCGGTTTGTTCAAGATGCGTTCAATGATGTCATTCCATACAGAGAAGTGGAAGCGTAACCCATGGCCGATTATATCAAACTGATTGCCAGCAACAAAAAAGCCCGACATAATTATCAAATTGATGATGAATATGAAGCCGGTATTGTTCTGGTCGGATCGGAAGTCAAAGCCGTTCGTGAAGGCCGGGTCAGTTTTCAGGACTCGTATGCCGATATCAAGCGGGGGAAGTTTTTTTACGGCAGCTGCATATTTCCCTTTACAAATTTGCCTACAATGACAACCATGAACCCATGCGGACCCGGAAGCTGCTGCTTCATAAACGGGAAATCTCCAAACTTATCGGCAAAATCAAGGAACGGGGTTATACGCTGGTCCCGTTGAAAATCTATTTCAAAAATGACAAGATCAAGGTGCTGCTGGGTTTGGGAAAAGGCAAAAAACTCTATGACAAGCGCCAGGACATCAAAGAGAGGGATGTCAAACGGGATCTTGCCCGGGAGCGCAAAAAGTATTCCACATAAGACTGATATTGACTTTTTGCATATATTGGTTATACTAACTTTGTAATCAATATCAGAACAATGGATCTTTGAAAATTTGGGGGCGAAATGGTTTCGACGGAGATTTTGAAGCCCATGGTAGCATGCCGAGTCGTTTGCCAGCTCGTAAACCTGGCAAAGTCTAAACATAATCGCAGACGATTATAACTACGCTGTAGCTGCTTAACACCAGCTGCCGTTCCCCTGAGATCCCTCTTGCAGATCTCAGACCGGAACGTCGACTTTGCAAGACCGCTGTTCCGGCTGCCTGAGACTGAACAGTTGAATTTTTCAGGCTACACCCTGCTGCATCCCTCCTGAAGGAGGCGGCAGGACCAATTTTAAAGTTCAGGATAAGCATGTAGAAGCCAGGGAAGATGGTTTTCGGACGCGGGTTCAACTCCCGCCGCCTCCACCACAAATTTTCAATAAATTCAATTTCTTATCTTTTTTTATCCCCTCGAATATGTTGATCACATGTTGATAACTCTGCATTTGATCAATTTCCATGATGGCCTCATTCATATCCGGCAGCAGATATCGCTTGAATGCATCTGATGCATGACCGGTGGCACCCCGCTGAATCTGTTCTGGGGACAGTTTTTCCCAGGGCGGTGACGGTGCTGTGTTTGGTGCCGCCGTACAGATCCACGCCGGTGATGCCCAGGTTTTACAGGCCCGATCCCACCAGGGTTTTAAATACTTTTGTCCGAACCGGTCGCCGGCACGGATACCTGACCGGCTTGTCAGGTGCCTGAAAAAATAAATATGAGGCAATGCCCTGGGGGGCCAGATCGATTGTATCAACTCACAGTGCTGGGGCAGGAGATGGATAAATTTCGGATCCCGTTTCCTTGGCTGGGGAAAAACAATCCATTTTTCCTGTAAATTGATGTGTCCCTCCTGAACATTCCGCAGCTCACCCGGCCGCACCAACCAGGTCCAGAAATCAGTCAGCACCGATTTCCAGTTTGACAGTGTGTTTATTGCCCACGCCATGGTCTTTGATGAAAAAATCATCGATTTCAGCCTTTCCAATGGCCTTTACCGATATAGTATGTCCCAGGATTTTCCGGCCAGTTCCAGGACTCGGGCAATATGACGGATCTGCTTGCCCGAAATTCCGGATCTTTTTTTGAATTCAATAAATTTTGGGCGCTGGCTGTAAAAAGAGAGCGGCTGATCCCGCTGCCAATCCTGACCAGGCGGCTTCAAACGCCAGGGTGGCCTTAATTGTTTTGTATCCGACAGTGAACCCCATAACCCGGGCCTGAACCAGCGGATCCGGCCCGGGAAAGAGGGGAAAAAAATCGTTGCAGATCAGACACACGGCCTGGGCCGGATCGATTTTCTTTTTTTGCCGTTCAGATGGAATACCGGTGGCAATAGTCGCCACGGTTGATTCGTCCGGGATCGAGCGGGCAGGTCGCCCCTGAACACAAAAACCCGAAGCAGCCGGATGGACGGTTTCGGGTTTTTCAAATTGTCTTGCCATTCAGTCCTCCGTTTCCGGAGAGCCTGGGGCGCTTTTGGATGATTTTAAGTTACAGGATGTAACAGGAGAGTGTCAGGGATAATTTTTTCATTGAATTATACGCCTTTAAGACGTGTGTAAAAAATATGAGATAGGTCAAGATCCGGATTGCTCCACCTTGAACTTGAAATTGACGGCCCGCAACACCTTCATGATGGTATCGAATTTTGGTTGCACATTGCCGGAAAGCGTCCGGTAAAGGGCCTCTCGTTTGACACCGGATTCTCTTGCAATCTTGGTCATGTCTTGGGCTTTGGCAACGTCTCCGACTGCACGAAGAAAAAAAGCCGGGTCGTTTTCCTCTATGGTGGCATTGAGATATTCTGCTATAACCTCCGGGTCATCCAGGTATTCGCTGATATCTAAGTCTTGTATTTCCATGCTTCCCTCCTTGCTTCGCCAGCCATTTCCCTGGCCCGTTCGATGTCCGCTTTCTGGGATGATTTATCCCCGCCACACAGCAGCACAATAATCATGTTTTCGAGGATAATGTAATAGACCCGGTATCCTTTTCCAACGGGGATCCGCATCTCGTAAACACCTGAATCAACCGGTTTCACATCGCCTGGGTTTCCTTCGATCATTCTTTTTAATCTGATCAATATCCTTGCTTTGGCCCGATTGAGCCTCATGCTGGTGGGGCTTGCCTTGCTATAAACCTGCTGATAAAGGGTTATGTCAGACATATTCACCTAAATGACCTGGACCGTTCCACATATGCTTTTTGACATGTTGTTCTGAACTCAACCGAGGCTGGGATCGCCAAAAAAAACATCCAGTTCAATAAAAATTCTGTCAGCTTATTTGATCTTGGGATATCTACCTTTTTTTTGAATCAAACAAACCGCTCTGGAATCATTAGTGGCGGTGTAATCGGAGGTAAAACACAGTGTGGTAAATATTTCTTTCTTCATTTGACACCTCCGTGTGGATTATTAACCCACCTCTAACCGATCTGAACGACATTGTGGAACAGTCCCTTGACAATCGGTCGTCATGCCTTTATTGTTAGATAACGAGCTAAATCGATATAATGATTGGTATTTTAAATGCTGGGGATCTTAACATCAAGGATATTAAGATCGAAAATGATAACAATATAAATAAGCAAAAAAATCCAAAATGCCATCATCGCTAATCCTGAAGACGTTCCTCAAATTCCAGGCGCATTTAAAGAAATGATTATGAATTCTATGAGGTATGATGCTTTTTTGGGACATTCAGTGTACTCTGAAGGGAAAGAGACAGCTGAAATTATATTTTTAGATTTAGAGCGAGCAAGATGTATGATATGGCGATCGAAATCATTGATTCGCTTAAAAATGGGAATGTCCTGCTGATTGATGAATTCGATAAGGACCGGGTAAGAAATAATACCAATTTTTCGAAATGGTATTTGGATGGTAGATTCAAAGCGATATCGTTGCTTGACTATGACAAATTTAATTTATGGAATGATTAATTGCTTAAAAAAAAGACCAAAATCTGGTTCGAGAGAAGTTGAAAATAGACTTTTGCTTCTGCGAAGGTACGAAAAATAAATCTGAGAGTGATCACTTCAATGCGCTCATCAAAGATTTGAAAATTTCCTGGTGAAAAAATTGAATTAAGAAATGCAAGGAGATCTATATACTATGCCTGATAAGCCAAAAGGGATAAAGCATTATGAGAAACGTTTTGGACTCATTGCCATAAAAAAAGGATTTATCACGGAGGAAGATCTCATAAAAGCCCTTTCCGTCCAGGTTCGAGAGGATGTAGAGTTCGGAACCCACCGCCAGGTAGGAGAAATACTTCTGGATTTGGATATCATGAATGCCAACCAGATCGAAGAAGTGATCAAGGAAACGATTGAATGCAGGTCCGGATGAGTGCCTTGTCAAAGCCCCCAAAGGGGTTCGTCAGCATACCCTTCTCAATCTGGGTACGGGGTTTTCACTGCCACAAGAGCAATGGTCTGAGCCGGTGACACGGATTCAAGAAATAATAAGCTGACCTGGAAACGTCGAACCGGCCAGGACACCCGGAAGGACCTGCCGTGTGTATACTGCCTGAGAACGTCCCATAAAGATCCGGACGAGAAAACGCTGTGGCATACCTATACAATGTTAACCGATCTGGAAGCCGTTTTTTGTTCATTGAAAACCGAACGGGGCATTTGACCGGTGTTCCATCAGGTGACCGAACGTGTCACCGGCCATCTCTTCATAAGTGTTCTGGCCTGACATCTGGTTCACAGCGTTCGATATCGGCTGAAACAATCACAGATCAGCAGTAGCTGGACTCAATTGAGAAACCAGCCCGAAGGCCAGAGCCGGGTGACGGTTTCAATGCAATCCAAGGATGGGCAAACCGTCCATATCAAAAAAAGTACACGGCCCGAATCCAGACAACAAAAAAATTTATAGGGCTCTGGAGAAAGATTTAAATCCCGGCCGGTGATTAAAACAATTTTGAACAAAAGTAGTGCCTTAACACGGGGCGGTTAAATGATAAATCTTGTGATTACAGTGCCCTATAATCCATAATTGAAAAGTTGGGTTAGGGTGTGCCTGTTTCGGTTATCGGTAAATCAGCTCAGCAGGGATATTAATTCCATTTTCAGAATGATCATTGCTAAAGAATAAACCGAATGAGCCGATAGTAAAAGTGTTGGTTAAATAAATAATTAATTATGGAGGTTCAGCATGCCAAAAAGGACGGTTTTACTGGCAATAACCATTTCACTTCTGATGGTGGGGGCAGCCACTGCAGAAACCTATAAGATCGGTGTTCTTGCAAAAAGAGGCCCGGTCAAAGCCATGAAAAAATGGAAGGCAACAGCCGATTATTTAACGGAAAAAATTCCCGGAAAAACGTTTGAAATGGTTCCATTGGACTTTGATGCGGTGAACCCTGCCATTGAAAGAGAGGAAGTTGATTTTTTTCTGGTCAACTCATCTATGTTTGTGACGGCACAAGTTAAATATGGTGCTATCCCAATTGCCACCATGATCAATTCTCGCCAAGGGCAGCCGCTGAAATCATTTGGTGGTGTCATTTTGACTTTGTCAGATAACGAAGATATAAACAGCATTGCCGACCTAAAAGGCAAATCCTTTATGGCCGTCGAAGCCTCCTCTTTTGGTGGGTGGCAGATGGCCTATAAAGAAATAATTGATGCAGGGGTAGATCCAAAAAGTGATTTTGCCAGCCTTGAGTTCGGCGGCAAGCATGACAATGTGGTCTTTGCAGTTCAGAACGCTGTGGTTGAAGCCGGAACGGTGCGAACCGATACACTTGAAAGGATGGCTGCAGAGGGTAATATTGATATTGAAGAATTTAAAATTATAAATAAAAAATCCCCTGATGGCTTTCCGTTTGTATGCAGCTCCCAACTTTATCCCGAATGGCCCCTGGCAAAAACAAGTAAAACATCCGATGAGATAGCCAATCTGGTGGTTGATGTGTTGAAGCAGTTAAAACCGGAAGATGCAGCGGCCAAATCAGCCAAAGTGGTCGGCTGGACTGATCCGCTCGATTACGGGCCGGTGGAAGCCCTCCAGAAAGCCCTTAAAATCGGTGCTTACGCATTGTAGAAAATTTAACCTACAAACAAAGTCCTGATGATCTTTGAAAACCTCAAACATGTGCCTTTTTCGATGTGACAAGTGGGCACGACAGTTCCGGGCCTGTATCCGAACGGTCTGTTCGAGCAGACTTTCCAACGCATGCCATTTCATTGGCGAATTGAGTTTGAGAAGGATCTTAAATTGTGACAGCGCAACAGACAGACGGTGCTTTTCCCATCCTGATTATCAGGTGCCAGAGAAAAAAATAGGTCAGCACGCATGTTAACATGTGGTACTGCCACCCAGGAAGCTTGCGCACCTCATATTGGTCCATGGATAGCTCGATTTTGGCCTTTTCAAAATACTGTTCGATTGCCCAGCGCAGGCCGTTGAGCCACACAAGTGTTTTCAGCTTTGTATCCGATGCCGCATTGTTGATGAAATAACTGTATTGCGGATCGCCGCCAAGCTACGCCGGAGCAGCAGCCAGACGGCTTTCTGGGGAGGCCCTTCAGCAAACAGGATAATCCGGTAACGGATAAGCCCATAACCGATCGGTATTTTTGTGCCTTCGGATACCTGCCGATGATACCAAAAAATATATGTTGATGTTCCGGGCCAGTTCTTCCACGGTCAATGGCCTGCTGTCTGGATTGTCTAAAAGCGTTCTGGTCCTGGTTTTTCCACCCCATAGAATCTGGCCTTTTTTTGACAAAGCTGCTTTCGTAGAAAATCAGGACGTCGCCAGGACTGTCAAGATCAGTCGTTAACGTCACTGCGATACTTGGCTAAAATATTATCATCATTTTATGGCACATCACTTGCGAAGCGCTGTATCTCCCTGACATTGCCATTTTTCACTGCCAGTGCGATGGGTTCAAC